>Ga0265798_10011463_pt1 | contig 10798 bp, 4 predicted proteins | sample P3T30metagenome_FD_192430 | JGI IMG/M metagenome (GOLD analysis project Ga0265798, IMG submission 192430) | Plant litter microbial communities from East Loma Ridge, Irvine, California - P3 T30 | ecosystem: Environmental > Terrestrial > Plant litter > Unclassified | place: USA: California... | reverse complement strand
CATTCACAAACTTTTTAAAACCAATCAAATGAAGAAACTTTACTTAATGTGCTTCTGGCTTGCTTTGATGACCTGCTCATCGCTAGTAGCCACCGCTCAAAAGTTGATCCGAGGTACCATCAAGGACGCCCGTGGACAGAATCTCCCCGGAGTAACCATCCAGGAAAAGGGAACCAGAAATGGTACCTATACAAATGCTAGTGGCGATTACACAATCACGGCCTCAAATACTAGTGTATTGCGCATCTCGCTAATCGGATTTGTTGCGCAGGAGCTTACTGTTGGTGACAGGTCTACCATCAACGTCACCTTACAGGAAGATGACCAAACACTAAACGAAGTGGTTGTTACTACAGGTTTTGGAGTCAGGCAACAAACAAGGAAACTTAGCTACTCCATCCAGGAAGTTAGTGGCGAAGACCTTACAAGAGCAAACGAGCCTAATATCGTTAATGCTATAAATGGTAAGGTAGCAGGTGTCGTAATCAACCAGGGTGCAGGTGGACCGCAATCATCTTCCAGAATCCGAATTCGCGGGAATTCATCTCTAAGTGCCAATACCCAGCCTTTAGTAGTTATTGATGGCGTATTGATTCAGCCAGGTGTTACCGGCGCCGATTCCTACGGTAATGGTCCTCAGGATTTTGGAAACATTATGAAAAACCTGAATGCAGATGATTACGAAAGTATTACTGTGTTAAAAGGTGCCGCTGCAAGTTCACTATATGGCTCAAGGGCTCAAAATGGTGTGCTCTTGATCACTTCTAAGAAAGGACGTGCAGGCCAAGGTTTAGGAATTTCATTTTCGCATACGCAGACGGTTGAAGAAGTGTATCGCGTCTTTGATGTTCAGAACGTATTTGGAGCAGGTATAACCCCGACGTTCTCGCAGGATGAAAACGGTGTGCCTCAGGTAGACCGTGCGAATTACTTTTGGGGCTTCGGACCTAAGTTTGACGGAAGTGAAGTAAAGGATATTGATGGCCGGATGATCAAATGGAACGCTCAAAAAGACAACCTTAAGGATATCTTCGATACCGGCGTTTTCAGCAATAGCAACCTGGCCTTTCAGGGTGCAAATGATAATGGAAATTTTAGATTCTCCTACACTAAGATGGCCAACAAAGGGGTGCTACCGAACAATAAGTTTGACAGGGATGCTGTTGACTTCAGGGGTTCACAAAAAATCGGTAAGTTATTTAAGATTGACGCTGGTGTAAATTACACGGTAAGTAATGTTTTAAATCCTATTAACCAGGGAAATAACAATAGTCCACTTTTTGCATTGGTTTATGGAACTCCACGTAACTACGACACAAATTACTGGAAGAACAACTACGAAGATTTTGCAAATGGAGGTCGCTTGCGTGATGATGCCGATCCTTACGCCTTGTCCTCACTTTGGTTTAATCTGTACAAACAGGACAACCGCCAGAGAGAAAATAACTTCAGAGGTAACGTGGAATTAACTGCGAATGTAACGCCTTGGTTAAATGCCATGATCCGTGGAACCATCAATCAGATCAACACGAACTCCGAAACTAAGAATATTGGAGACGGAGTTAATTACAGCCTTGGTGAGTACGCGATCGGCAAGTCGGATCAACGCAGTACACGCTTGCAATTCTTGCTTAATGCCAGTAATAAGATCAGTGAGAACTTGGACTACAATTTCAGTATAGGCGGTGAAACGACCAGAGACCTTGGAAATAATAGTGCTCGTTCGAGAACTGACGGTGGTCTACAAGACCCGGGCAAATTTTACATCGGAAACTCTGTAAATCCAATAGTCACTGAAATTGGTCTTGGTGGAAGTCAGCGTGCCGATGCGATATACGCCTTTGGAGATATTAGTTACAAGAGCATGTTAACCTTAAACGCAAGCTTGCGTAATGACTGGTCATCTACCTTGACGTATCCAAATGGTAGTGGAGATTATTCCTATCTCTATCCATCAGTAGGTTTAGCATACGTTTTTACAGAATCCTTGAAAAATAATGCTGCTTTTGACTTTTTGTCTTATGGTAAACTAAGAGCCAACTATGGTCATACAGGTTTGGGAACTAACCCATATGAAACAAGTCGTGGAAAGTATTCGTTCTTAGGTTCTTACACAGATGCGCTTGGAAGAGTTATGCCTCGTTATGGATATTCTGAGTTTATCAAAGGAAATGAGAGCTTGAAGAATGAGCTAACCAAAGAGTATGAATTCGGTGCTGAATTAAGATTTCTAAACGACAGGATCGGAATTGATTTTGCATTCTACAAAAAGAATACATACAATCAAATCCTTGCACTTCAAGTGCCTAGAGAAAGTGGTGTAGAAAGACAATTAATCAATGCCGGAAATATCCAAAATCAGGGTATTGAAATCTTAGTTAATGCTACACCAATAAAAAGCACCAATCTGGATTGGAATACAACCCTAAATTTTGCCAGAAACAGAAACAAAGTTCTTGAACTGGCTCCGGGTGTAAATTCCGTGGAACTTGCTTATGCTTTCGGTGCTGACATGGCTTCGGTTGCGATAGCTGGAGAGGAATATGGCGCAATCTACACGGGTTATGGATATGCAACTTACCAGGCGAAAGATGCTGCAGGTAACAACGTTGAAGATGCAAGAAATGGTGAAAAACTATTGAAGGCAAATGGTAGCTATTGGCGAAGTGCTGATGTTGGGCAAGGAAACAAAAACCTGGGTTCCATTATGGAAAAATTCACCACCAGTTGGATCAACAATATCCGCTATAAAGACTTCAACCTTGGTTTTCAAGTGGACGCTAAAGTGGGTGGTTTAATCAGTTCTGCTTCTCATCAATATGGTTCGAATTATGGAGCTTTTGAAAGTACCTTATTTGGGCGTTCTGCTGAATACGGCGGGTTGCCACGTGTGGACAACAATGGTGTAACATTTAATGATGGTATCATACCTAAAGGTGTGTTTGCAGCGAATACAATCATCAACAATGTTGATGTAAGTGGAACCACCTTTGCAGATGCTGTCTCTAAAGGTTTGATACAGCCAGTAAGTGCTCGTATTCACTATGCGCGTTTAACCCAGTGGGCAACCGGAATTAGAGAATATTCAACTTTCGAAAATAATTGGGTTGCATTAAGGGAAGTTTCAGTTGGTTATACCTTGCCAAAAAAGTATTCAGAAAAGATCAAGTTTAACCGACTTAACCTGAGTTTGGTGGCAAGAAATCTAACCTATATTTACAACAGCTTGCCAGACCATATCCACCCTGAGTCCCTGTTTTCTAATAGTGCTGGCTCTTTTGCTGAATATGGTGGTGCACCATATACCCGCACATTTGCACTATCGCTTAGAGGAAGCTTATAATAACTGATTAATTGAGAAAAGATGAACGCAAAATATAAAACATGGACCTGGGTTATTGCCCTGTCATGCATTAGTCTGTCTTCCTGCAAAAAAGAAGACTTCGTTGAATTAAATACAAACCCAGTAACATTAGATAAGATCACCCCTGAACAGGAGTTCATGGATGCTACGATCCGACTTAATACTGACCGGTTCGAATGGTACTATGATAACCTGCGGGGGATTATGCCATGGATGCAGATGTCAACGCCATTGAATGGCAATGGGCTCTCATTTATTTCCGAGTCCGGCAATATGAGGAACGTACGGTATAATATGTTTTATCCATCGATTGGAGCAGCATTAACGGATATCCAGGTCATGATCTCTCAAATGCCTGAGGAGGAACAAGCAAAGCGCAGCAATCAGGTTGCAATAGCCGGTATTGTCAAAGCATATTATGCATTTTATGTGTCTGATATCAACGGCAGTATTCCGTATACGGAGGCTTTTAGAGGTAAGTACGACGCTAGCTTTACACCTAAATATGATACACAGCCGGAGCTTTTTGATATATTGGAAGAGGAGTTGAAGTCGCATGTGGCTACACTTTCTGCAACACCCGCCGTACCACAGACCTCATATGGTGATCGTGACATGTTCTTTGGTGGCGATGTTTCGAAGTGGATCAAAACCGCAAATGCGGTGCGTTTGAAAATGGCTATGCGCTTGATGAAGAGAGATCCCTCGAAAATGGCGACAAGAGTGCAGGAAATTCTTCAGAATACAACTCAGATGGAATCTAATGATGACAGCTGGATCTTCGAGGCGAATGCAACCTATGCTGCCGGAGGTGATTGGTCGGCATTGAACATGAGAGCTCCAAAACCAACAGTTGATTTCATGTATGAAAATGCTGATCCAAGAATCCGGTTTTTCTATCAGCCGAATTACTTTAATCAGGCTAACTTTGATCTGGCAAAAGCACAAGGAAAAATTCCTGCAGCTGCGACCAATGATCCTCGTCGCTACTACGGTGCACCGACAAATCCTGAAACCGCTGCTGCAGCACCAGCGCAGATTTTTTTCAATAGCGTAACTGTATCCAAGCCTGGTAGCACCGGCCTTGTAGGCAACGTTTCATTAGATACCTTATCAAATCTTCAACCAAGGATGTTTGCTGCGGGCGAGAATGCAGGAACTGGGGTAAATTTCTTCCTGATGTTAACTTATCCCGACTATTGCTTTATGCGTGCGGAGCTTGCAGCTAGAGCATTGACTGGTGATAATGCGAAGGAGTGGTATGACAAGGGTATCACTGCATCTATCAAGATGTATGATGAAATGGCTAACCGTGCAAAAATTACGGATCGTGAAAACGTAGGGAATTATCTTGCCGCTACTGACGAAGAGATACAAGCTTACCTTGCTAGGCCGTTGGTTTCTTATAATCCAGCCATTGGCCTTGATCAGATTGCATGCCAGGCCTACTTGAACTTCTTCAAACAGCCAAATGAAGCATGGGCGCTTTTCAAAAGAACCGGCTTGCCAAATCCTTCAAGTATAATAAAACTTGAAAGGATGATTATCGGGGGTGCTGAGCAGCAAATTCCCAGAAGAGCTTCTCTACCTTTTCCCTCGCCTTCAAACCTGAACTATCAGAATATTACCGGTGCATTTGCGGATATGGCTAAAGATCCGGATTTCGGAGCCGGAGCTAGTGATATATTCGGTCGTGTTTGGTGGGATAAAAAATAATATAATTACCTTAAGGGTGTCGAAAGACACCCTTTTTTTTGGCTTAAGCCAGTTTTTGCGAATCATGAATAAACTTTTACTTGCCTGTTTATTAGCTTTTCCATTGCTTCTTTCTGGGCAAATGTCGCATGCACAAAAACCTCGTGTTCCATGGGCACGTCTGTCTTCAGTTACCCTTACTGATTATCAAGGCCATTCAACGACCATAAAGCCTGCCAAACTCAATGTCTTCATTTTGCTTTCGCCAGAGTGTCCACTAAGCAGGAACTACATAACTGTTATAAATAAACTTGCAAAGCAAACGGAGGTTAGATTTTATGGCGTAGTGCCGGGAGCTGCATACAGTACCGCTGATTTGTCTAAATTCATAAAAGATTATAAACCTATTTTCCCGGTATTAATCGACAGTAGTAAAACATTGACGACAGGACTTAATGGTACCATTACCCCCGAATGTGTTTTAATTGATCAGCATGGACAGATTCTCTACAGAGGTCTTATTGACAACTGGGCTTACAGCCTCGGACAACAGCGAAAGGTAATAACTGAAAAATATTTAGAAGAGGCTCTGATGCAGGCACGCTCTGGTCAGACCATACAGGTAAACCGTACCAAACCGGTAGGATGCCTAATCAATGATTTGTAATGCTTTTTATATTCCTGAATGAAACAACTGAAAACCAAGATTAGATTCACTGCCGTACTCGCATATTTGCTATTGCTTTTCAATACTGCAGTAGCACAAAAAATCACCTACTACAAACAAATTGCACCTATAATTAAGACCAAGTGTTTGCCTTGTCACAGGCCCGGTGAAGCTGCTCCTTTTACTTTGGCGAGCTATCAAGATGTCGCAAAACGTGGTTCATTCATTAGGGAAGTAGTTCGTTCTGGCTATATGCCCCCTTGGAAACCCGATAACGCTTACCGAGAATTTCACAATGACAGGTCTCTTTCCAACAATGAAAAGGAGATGATCATTAGCTGGATTGACAATAAAATGCCCGAAGGTTCCGCGAAGAAAAGTAGCGCGGCAGTTGCAGATACCCGTTTTCTGACGGGAACACAATATTCACGAATGCCTGATACGACATTAAAGGTGCAAGAACCGTTTTCTATTAAGGGTGACAATGCGGAGCGTTTTATTGTTTTTAAAATTCCCTTTGATCTCGGGGTAGCACGTAATGTTGAAGCCATCGAATTTATATCAAGCAACAAGAAGGTAATCCACCATGCCAACTTCGCCGTTCACCCAGTACCAGATGATGTCGATATCAATCAGGCTGCCGACTTTGTAGATTTAAGTGGAGAAGATAGAACTGCTTATGATCAATACCTTCCATTTAAAGGGAAGATGGATTATTACGGAGGTTGGATTCCTGGAACGTCATTCGAGTCCTATCCAAAAGATCTCGGCTGGGTAATGCCTAAAAGAGGCGTTATTTTGATGACCATTCATTATGCACCCTCAGGAAAAGATGAGGAAGAAATCTCAGGTGTGAATTTCTTTTTTAAAGATGCTCCAATAAAGAGAACGGTGAACGTGGTGAGCTTGGGCTCTGCAGGGGTTGGCGAACAATCTATTGAGCCGTACTTCATGATTCCTGGTGGCGAGAAGAAATCTTTCAATTTAAAGATTGTCGCGCCGAAAGATCAATCCCTCTTGTATGTGTGGCCCCACATGCACTTGCTAGGTAAAACATTCAAGTCTTACGCGGTAACGCCGGAACAGGATACGATTCCTTTGGTCTCTATACCATCCTGGGATTTCAAATGGCAAGAAATTTACCGTTTTAAAAAGCTGGTGAAAATTCCTAAGGGCTCGGTGCTAAACATAGAAGCTTTCTATGATAATACCAAAGAGAATCCAAATAATCCAAGCAATCCACCGAGAATGGTATTTTCCGCTAATGACATGAAAACTACAGATGAAATGATGACGATGCTGATGGTCTTTCTGGATTATAAAGAAGGGGATGAGCATTTGGAACTTGATGAACAATAACAAATAACGGTCTATTCTTAAAATATGAAAATATCTTCGACTACTTCTATTAATAGCATTATACGCAATGGTGCTATACTTCTGTTCGCCGTTGGAACCAACATTTTCAGTACGGTTGCTCAGGAAGTACATCATTTCTCAAGCGGATTAGCTGTAAATGCTGGTGCACGTTACGGACGTGAAGCTTTGTATACCGATCCGCTTGCATATCAACTATACACTGGAGCGCTTTCAAAACCGCAGGAAGCTGCGGTATTTGGCAAGGATGAAAGTGGTGGCGACCTGAAATGGCTGAAAGTAGCGGCTGATAGCTTGCATCGGTTTCGCCGACTACGGGGAGTGGACTTCTACAGAGCCGCCAATGCATACATATACCTGACCTATGAGGCTAACCAGGAAAAAGTTGGAATATTAAACATCAAAGGGAATAGTGCGGTATTCGTAAACGGGGAACTGCATGCTGGTGATCCTTACCGGGATGGCTTTCTGAATATTCCAGTGAAGCTAAAGAAAGGTCTTAATGAATTTTATGTTCGTGGGCAGGGAATAGAGGCAAATCTGAGCTTCCCCGGAAAATCGGTGATGCTTAATGTTCAGGATCCTACTTTACCTTTTATTGTTGATGGGCAGCCTAAATCAGATTTGAAAGCTGCTGTTGTGGTTGTTAATGCTGGAAATAAGCCACTGAGGAACTTGCAGCTGATTAGCCGGATGCATGGAAAGGAGGTTCGTAGCGCGCTTGCTGCGGTACCTGCATTGTCCTCGCGAAAGGTGATATTTAGCGTTAATGGAGCCGGTGCAACAACCCTTGGACCGCAAGATTGCCAGGTAACTTTAGTTCAGGATGGTAAAACAGTTGATCAACATTCTTTGAAGATTGAATATGTTGATTCAAAGGATAAATACACAAAAACTTTCATCAGTAAAATAGATGGCAGTTTGCAGTACTATGCAGTAGCGCCTATGTCAGGGAATCATGGTAGATCCGGCGCTTTGTTTCTGTCCGTTCACGGTGCAGGCGTTGAAGCCATTGGGCAGGCACGTGCATATGAATCCAAAGACTGGGGCAATATTGTGAGCCCTACTAATCGTAGGCCTCGTGGATTTAATTGGGAGGACTGGGGGAGGCTGGATGCATTGGAAGTGCTTGATCTTGCAACAAAGCAATTACAACCAGACCCTAAAAGAATTTACTTGACGGGACACTCTATGGGTGGGCATGGTACCTGGTTTTTAGGTGCTACTTATCCTGATAAATGGGCAGCCATTGCGCCTTGTGCAGGGTATCCTACAATGAAAGGGTATGGTTCTGCAGATGGTTTAATTCCTGAAACCAGCGCTTCGTTGGTAGGTGAGGTCCTGCTCCGTGCGAGCAACCAGAGCGATGTTCCTAAACTAGCGTCCAACTATAAGCAACTCGGAGTATATATTCTGCATGGCAATGCTGACCGCACCGTCTCCGTAAATTATGCCCGGCAGATGAGACAGCAACTCGCTACTTTCCATCCAGACTTTAACTATTACGAGTATCCAGGTGGTTCCCACTGGTATGGAAATGAAAGTGTGGATTGGAGTCCCTTATTTAACTACTTTAAATGGCACAGTTTGCCTGTTGATTCTGCAGTAAATCAAATTGATTTCACAACTGCGAGTCCAGGAATATCTGCTTCCAATCATTGGGTCACGATTCACCAGCAAGAAAACTCGTTGAAGTACAGTAATGTTAAATTAAGTAGAGATAAGAAGTTAAGGACGATCACTGGTTCTACGAATAATATAAAGTTGCTTAAGTTGGATCTTTCAGAATTTGGGAATAATATTCAATTGAAGATCATCCTTGATAGTTTGAATACCTTAGAGCTTAGTACCCGAAGCCAAAAGGATAGTGTATTCCTGGTTAAAGAAGGTAGTGCATGGGCAATAAGCGCTACGCCCGGTCTGGATGTCAAGGGTCCTCATCGTTATGGGACATTCAAAGAAGGGTTTAATAAAAATATGGTGTATGTCTATGGAACGAAAGGTTTTGCTGAGGAGAACTCCTGGAGCTTAAATAAGGCTCGGTATGATGCTGAATCCTGGTATTATAGGGGAAATGGGGCGGTAGATATTATTTCGGATCAGGAATATTCAAAGGTGAAGTATAAAAACCGAAATGTTGTGCTTATTGGTAATGCAAGTACCAACTCCGCATGGAAGACGCTTCTAAGTGATTGTCCACTGAAGATATTCCGGAATAAGATTACAGCTGGGGATAAAAATTGGGACGGAGATGATTTAGGTGCTTACTTTGTTTGGCCTATATCTGGCACTGCGACTAACACAGTGTCAGTGATTTCTGGTACGGGCTTGAAAGGGATGAATGCTGTGAACGCTAATCAATACTTCGCTGGAGGTAGCGGCTTCCCGGATTTGATGATTTACAGGTTGAATATGTTAAATAGCGGCATTGACGACGTTGAGTTTGCCGGTTTCTATGATAATACATGGAAACTCCAGGGAACCGATCTGTTGAGTAGGAAGTAGTGTTCTACTAATATAGTGTCATGAAAGGAGTTAATTCCTGGTGAACAATGTTTTTTTTCTAAAGAGAAATAAAAAAGCTGCAGCTGTTAAGGTTGCAGCTTTTTTATTTATTGCCGTTTTGTAAGTTGTACGAAGTAAAAAGGCACTTAGGTTTATCATTAGCAAATCCAGATGCTTGATTGTCAAATCTGATAGGCTATTTAGGTCGACAATGTTCGATACCGAATTCTGATGAAGGTGTCTTTTAGGTCAAAAGGCGAGGATACTCATTCGACACTTTGTTCGTTTGAGCCACTCGTTAACCCAACAAGATATATGTATAATGATTTTGTATGCTAACAGTTTTGATTTTTGACCTGATCAGCTTTGCCTGTTGAGCGGCTTTCGTTCGCCTCTTCAGCGCCTATTGTTCGCCTATTGTTCGGCTCGGGGCGAAGGAAAGGCATTTAAGAGCCGCTGAAAGGCCGTTTAAATACCAATTCAGCTGGTTTTTGATTGCGGATTTGAAATTTCTGCCATTTATTGCTGCGTTGTACTAGAGGTTAGTATTATATATACATGCGAAATCATGCCTATCCTATATAAGCTAGATCTGTCTTTGTTTGAGGGAAGGGGACTCCAGACCTGAGAAAAGAGTGAAGCGATGTCAATTCTTGAGGCCTAGGAAGCTTTGCTTGAGCGCTGCAAGTTCTGGTAAAAGTAGGATCCTGGTAATAAACACTTAAGTAGCAGCGTTTTGAAACTTGCGCGCAGCAACTACCGGGATTTCCGCGCAGCAGCTGGGGAGATTTGTGGTCAGCAGTTGCCTGCAGGTATCAAGTTCGATAGCCAACCAGCTTTGAAGTGTAGGTGAATTGTATGTGTAAACGGAGCTTTTTACCTTATTGTACAAGCCACACGAAGTACTGAGAAGCATTGTGTAAATAATTCGCCTTGTCTCACAGCATCTTAGCGTGGGTAAACAAGATATTTCTACATATTGTTTTGCAGCTAGCAAAATTTCTTCTACATTTGCACTCCGCTTCGGAGGAAGAGGATAAGTGAAAAGGATAAGAAGTAAAGATTTGAAAGGCTGAAAAGGAGTAAGATACTGTCTCTTTTTGCGTTTACCGGAAAGGGCAAACGAGTTTCCTAAACCGGAACAAACAAAAAGAAAAAAAAGAAAAATAAATTCTTTACAATATCAAAAT
>Ga0265798_10011458_pt1 | contig 10798 bp, 5 predicted proteins | sample P3T30metagenome_FD_192430 | JGI IMG/M metagenome (GOLD analysis project Ga0265798, IMG submission 192430) | Plant litter microbial communities from East Loma Ridge, Irvine, California - P3 T30 | ecosystem: Environmental > Terrestrial > Plant litter > Unclassified | place: USA: California... | reverse complement strand
CGCGGTCGATGCGGCCGATCGCGTCTTCGAGCGTGTTGATCGCTTCGTTCAGGTCGGCGTTCTGCGAATCCAGGAAGCGCTTGCGCTCGCTGGCCTGGGCCAGTTCATCGACCGCCGCCAGGTTGACTGCCCCCAGGCCGCTGATGGCATTGCTCAGGCGCGTGACTTCGCCCTGCAGATACTGCGGCTTGAGGTCCGGGTCGAGTTTTTCGGCCAGCAGCGCCTCGTCGGCGCCGGTGGCCGCCAGCGCTTCGGCGAACTGTTCCTGGTTCAGGCGCGCGGCCTGCTCCTTGAGTTGCATCTCGGTGATGCGGTCGCGCTGCGGCTGCAGGCTGCGCTCGGAGTTCAGGCGCGATTCTTCCGCCGTCCGCAGCTGCTGGGCGACCTGGTCGAGTTCATGGCGGGCGTCGGACAGCGCGACTTCCTGCTGCGTGCGCCGGTCGAGCAGCTCCTGCAAGCCTTCATGGGCGGCGCCGCTTTCCAGCGCTTCGAGTTCGAGCCGGCCCTGGGCCAGGCTGGCGCCGACCTGCTCGGCCTGGGTGGCGGCGGTGGCGATCGTGCGCCGCAATTCCTCGATCCGGCTCTTCTGTGCGCGTTCGGCGAACTGGGCTTCCTGGGCACTGCGTTCGAGGTCGCGCAGGTGTTCGCGCGCGCGGTTCAGGGCCTGCTCCTGCTCGATGAAGGCGGTCTGGCCATCTTCGTGGGCGCCCTGCAGCTCGGCCAGCTCCATGTCGAGCTGTTCGAATTCCTGTTCCGATTCCGCCTGGGCCTGGCGCTGCTCGGCTTCCTGGGCCGCGATTTCACTGAGGTCGGTGGCGATCTGGCCGCTGCGCTGGTTGAAGCGTGCCTCGATCTCGCTCTGCTTGAGCACCTCGATCTGCAGCGCGTGCACGTCGCGCTGAAGCGTGCCGACGCGGCTGCGCGCATCCTGCAGGCGACGCGCCAGCTCGGTGACGGCGGCGTCGGCGCGGGTGGCGCGGCCGCGCGCTTCATCGGCCAGCAGGGCTTGCGCCTTGAGCTGCTTGCCGATGTTCTCGATCTCGTGCTGGCGCGCCAGCATGCCATCCTGCTCGGCGTCCGGCGCGTGGAAGCGTACGCTCGAGCGGGTCACCAGATGGCCTTCGCGGGTGACAAAACTGGCGCCATGCGGCAGGGTGCTGCGCTCGGCCAGGGCCTCGGCCGCGCTGTGCGCGACATAGACGCCGTGCAGCCAGTCTTCGAGCACGCCGCGGATGCCGGCCTCGTTCACGCGCAGCAGGCTGCTGAACGGCTTGAGGCCGACGGCCGCTGGCGCCTGGCCGCCGGCGTGCGGGGCATACAGCGCCAGGCGGGCCGGCGGCACGTCGCCAAAGAAAGCCTTGGCCCAGTCGAGGTTCGACACTTCCAGCGCACCCGAACGCTCGCGCAGCACGGCTTCCAGCGCCGTTTCCCAGCCTTCCTCGACATCGAGCTTTTGCCACAGGCGCGGCAAACCGGCCAGTTCGTGCTTTTCCAGCCAGGGCTGGACCTTGCCCGACGTTTGCACCCGCTCCTGCATCTGGCGCAGCGCGCTCAGGCGCGCTTCCAGCTGGGCGTTGGCGCTGCCCTCGCGCTGCACCTGCGCGTGCGCCTCGGTGCGTTCAAGCTCGACCGCTTCCTGGCGCGCGCCCGCTTCGTCCTGCAGCATGGTCTGCTCTTCCAGGGACATCTGCTGCTCTTCGAGCTGCTGGCGCAGGTTGTCGAGCGTGCCGCTGTCGGGCAGGTTCAGGCCTTGACGTTCCTGCTGCAGGCGTTCGCGGCGAACCGCCAGGTTGGTGAGGATGCTGGAAGCGTTACGGCCATGGGCCGAGGCCAGTTCGATGCGCTGCTGGACCTGCATGATGCGCGCCCGCGACGCCGTGGACTGTTCCTGGCCGGCGCGCCAGGCCGCCTCCAACCCCGGCAGGCGTTCGCTCTGGACCTCGACCGCGATCTGGGCGCCCTCGGCGCGTGCGGCCAGTTCTTCGGCCTGCATCTCGGCTTCTTCCTGGCCTTCGCGTTGTTCCTGCGCCTGCGCCAACCATTGATCCCGCTGCGCGGTGAGCGTGACCAGCTGGTTCTGCAGGCGGGTGCGCGACTCGACCACGAACTTGATCTGCGCTTCCAGGCTGCCGATCTCGGAATTGATGCCGTACAGGGCGCCCTGCGCCGTGTGCAGGCGGTCGCCGGCCGCGAAGTGGGCCTGGCGCAGGTGTTCGAGGTCGACCTCGACGCTGCGCAGCTGGGCCGTCTGCGCTTCCAGGCCCGTCTGCGCTTCTTCCATCTCACGGAAGAACTTGACCTGCTCGGCCTTGGCCTCGTTCTTGCGCATCAGCCACAGCAGCTTCTGCTTTTCTTCCTGGTCGGCCTGCAGCTGGTGGAAGCGATTCGCGACCGCCGCCTGCGCTTCGAGCTTTTCCAGGTTGGCGTTCAGTTCGCGCAGGATGTCCTCGACCCGCAGCAGGTTCTCGCGCGTGTCGGACAGGCGGTTCTCGGTTTCGCGGCGCCGTTCCTTGTACTTGGAGACGCCCGCGGCTTCTTCGAGGAACACGCGCAGCTCTTCCGGGCGCGACTCGATGATGCGGGAGATCATGCCCTGGCCGATGATGGCATAGGCGCGCGGGCCCAGGCCGGTGCCGAGGAAGATGTCCTGGATGTCGCGCCGGCGCACCGGCTGGCCATTGATGTAATAGGTCGAGGTGCCGTCGCGCGTGAGCGTGCGCTTGACCGCGATCTCGGCGTACTGGCCCCACTGGCCGGCTGCCTTGCCAAGGCTGTTGTCGAACACCAGCTCGACCGACGAACGGCCGGCCGGCTTGCGGTGGGTGGAGCCGTTGAAGATCACGTCCTGCATCGACTCGCCGCGCAGCTCGGAGGCCTTCGATTCGCCCAGGACCCAGCGCACCGCATCGATGATATTGGACTTGCCGCAGCCGTTGGGGCCGACCACGCCGACCAGCTGACCCGGCACCTGGAAATTGGTGGGATCGACGAACGACTTAAATCCCGACAATCTGATGGAAGAGAGGCGCACGTGCGTCGGCTATGGCTGTAGAGGTAAAGCGCGCATCATACCATTGCCGGAGCGGCGTGAAAAATGCCCGGCGCCGGGGTGGCCGGCGACCGCGGTCACGCGCTGCACGCGGCATCCGCCTCCGGGGCGGCGTCGTTGACAGCGCCCGGGCCCACCGCCGCGCTCAGGATGCGGCCGACCACGCCTTCGGCGGCGACCACGCGGATCGTGCCGTCGCGCAGCATCGCGCTCAGGCGCTCGGCCGAAAGCGAGAATGCTTCCTGCCGTCCGGCGCCCGAGAAAATATACAGCGTGCGCAAGGGGCTGACCCAGGCCAGGCGCACCTTGCGCGCGCCCTCGTCCGCACCGAGTTCGAGCCGCATGCCGCGTTCCAGGCTGCCCAGCAGACTGGCGGCCGGGTCGTCGCCGGCCTGCGCTTCTTCGCGCTCCTGGGCGTGCAACTGCTCCTGCTCCTGGGCCACGCGGCGCAAGGCGTCCTGCTGGGCCGCCTCCACCGCCAATTCGAGCTGGCGCTCGGGCGAGAGCTCGATCGGCGCGCGCACGATCGAGGCGTGGCAATCGGCCAGCTCGGCGAAAAACTGCAGCCGCTCGGCGTCCTGCCAACGGGTCGCGTCCAGCCATTTGTTGAGCGACGCGAGCAGCGCCGGCAGGCGCGCGATCAGGGCCTTGCGCTGCTCCTGGGTGGCCTTCGGCTTGACGCTCCAGATCAGGTCATCCATGGTGCGGGTGGCGTTGTCGACCGCGCCCGGACGGCTGTCCTCGATGGTGTAGGCCAGCGCCAGCGCGGCCTTCCAGCGCTCGCGCAGGAAGCCGTGGACGGACTGCACCAGCTGCTCGCCGGCCAGGCGCGACGCGACCGCGCGCTCGGCCGATCGGGCGGCGGCGGCCTGCTTTTCCTGGCGCGTGGCCTGGGCGATCGGGCCGGCGAACGCGGCCTGCTCGGCGCTGTCGCGCGCGGCGATGCCGGCTTCCAGCTCGGCCAGCGCAGCGCCGAACTCGGGCTGCTCCTGGTCGCGCACGCGCTCGACGCTGCTGCGCATGGCGCGGTAGACCGGGTCCTGCTCGCCGCCCTGCATCTCCCAGCCGGCCTGCGACAGCAGGTCGAGCATGCGCCGGGCCGGGTGCGCCTCTTCAAAGAAGAAGCTGCGGTCGCGCAGCGCGGCTTTCAGGACCGGGAACTGGAGCAGCGAGATCAGTTCGCGCGTGTCGGACGGAATGGCGTCGTCGTGCAGCACCGTCTCGAAGATGCGCGTCATCAGGTCGAGCGTGGTCTCGTCGCCGCGCGACAGCGCGCCTTGCGGCAGGCTTTGACGCAGGCGCGGCAGGTACAGGACGCCCTGCGGAACCCCTTGCGGCAAGGCGTGCGCCGCGAAGCCATGGTCAATTGCCACAGCGCTGGCGCCAGCGCCGGCGCCGAAGATCGCGCCGATGCCGGCGCCGAAGTCTGCGACTGTTTCTGCGCCACCGTGTGCGCTGCTTGGCATGCCGCTTCCCGCGCCGACTCCTGCGCCGACTCCTGCGCTCATGCCTGCGCCAAGGCGGCCGAGCAGGTCGAGCAACGGCATGTGGACACCGGGATGGCCTGGCATATGCGCGGCGCCACCGGACACATAGGCTGCGCCGGGAACGCCGCCCGGGTGGCCGGGGGCGCCATCGGCGCCGGCCCTGGCGAGCGCGCCAGCTTGGGCGGCGGCGCCTGCCGGGGCCGCGCCCGTTGCCGCGGCGGCCGGTTCCGCCTCCGCGGGCGCGGGCACGTCGAAACCGGCCGCGGTGCTCGGACGCCAGCCGCCGCTGCCCTGCGGCAGGTTCGGAATGTCGGGAATATCGAGGGCGGGGTCGCGCGTGTCGAACAGATTGCGCAGCTGCTGCGACAGCGAGGCGTCACGGCGGGCGCGCTCGGCCTTCAGCGAGGCGCGGTCGTCGGTCTTGCTGAAGCGGGTATCGTCATCCCTGCCCTTGCGCGCCGACTTGAGCTCTTCGATCAGCGCCTCGTACAGGGGCGCCAGGTCGAACATCACGCCCGGACGCAGCAGCGGCGTGATGATGCCGTGCGCTTCCGGATCGGGCTCGAACTCGCTCCAGGCCTGGCCGAGGGCGGCGAGGAAGATCTCCGGGCGGAAGGGATTGTGCTGGGCGCGCACCAGTTCGCGTCCGAGCAGCAGACCGAGGCGCACGCCGAGCGTGGCCAGCTGTTCGGAATACTGCAGGTCGAAGGGACGGCTGACGCTGCTCAGCGCCATCTGCTGGTCGATCTGCTCCAGCGGAACCAGGCTCAGCTCGGCCTGGGCAGCCGGCGCGCGCTGGCTGCTTGGCGCCAGGCGCTCGACTTCATCGCGCAAGGCCGCGGCAATCGCCTCGACGGCCAGGTGGCTGAATGCGTAGGAGTTGTCCTTGAGGAGATTCCCGGATTTTACCCGGCGCATGACGGCGCGCGGGTCGGGACCGGCTGCTGTCAGGTCGAGCAGCGCGGACACCATGCGCCGCAACATGTCGGCCAGGCCCGCCTCGGCTTGCAGGCGCGCGATGTCCACCAGCTCGGCAAGAATTGCCTGCTGGGGGGCAGTGGCCTTGCGCGCGGCAGGAGTCGGGGCGGAGGGTGTGGCCATGACGGATTGGCGAAAAGAGGCAGCCTCTATTCTGCCACATTATTGCCGTAAGGCAATGACGAAACACAGCGAGGCAAATTGGCAACACTCTGAGTGTAGCGTGCACTTATGCGAGCGGCGAGGAAGATTTGCTCCAACCTAAGCGTAGGAGCATATCTACAGGGGTGGGGGTAGGAGTCCGATTCCCGTTCAGTTGTGTAGCCTTCATGATTGATCTCCCCGGAAACGCACAACGTCATTCCGGGATCACGAGCAGGATATTTTTCATTCATTGAAAGGAAACATCATGGCCTCGAACAAAAACCAATCCCCACGCGCCGGCAACCAGGGCGGCACCCACGAGCAGCACGTGCAAGCCGGTCGCCAGAGCCACAAGAACGACGCCAGCCGTCAATCGGATTCGCTGTCGAACCAGCAGTCGGGCAGCCGCTCGGGTTCGTCCCAGCAGTCGGGTAACCAGTCGAACTCGTCCCAGCAATCGGGCAACCAGTCCAGCGCGTCCCAGCAATCGGGACGCCAGTCGAACGGATCGCAGCAGTCCGGTGCGCGCTCTGGCGCCGGCGTGCAAGGCGGCACCCCTGAGCAGCATGCTGCTGCTGGCCGCCAGAGCCACAAGAACGACAAGAACCGCTAAGCCGGTTCAGTCACGCAGCGTTCCGTAGAGGAACGCCGCAGGCAAGGGAGCCTGCCCGCGCATCGCGCCGGCAGGCTCCCTTGTTAAATATTCCGTAGCATCGCGCCCTTGGGGGGAGCAAAGTCGGTGACCTCGTGAATCATCTTGGCCGCCTTGGCGTCGCGCGCGGTCAGGTGCAGGTCGCCGTACTGGTGCACGTTCCATTGCTCGGGCGAGAGCTCGATTTCCTTGCGCAGGATGGCTTCGGTGCGTGCATCGTCGGCCCGCAAGCCCTCGACGATGATATTGAGCGCATCCGGCCGCGAGCCCGGCGACGCGGTTGCATGCGACTTGTGGATCATGAAGCGCGCCGTCTCGCTGGCATAGCGGCGCGAGCCCGCCAGATAGAGCACGACGGCAATCGACGCCACCGCCCCGGCGTTATACATCACAAACTTGATCGGCGAGCTGGCCATGAAGTTATACAGGCACAGGCCGTCGCTGACATAGCCGCCATTCGATTGCAGCAGCACGTGGGCGGTATCGATCCCGTCCTCGGTCATGCCGGCCACTGCCTCGAACATCCGATGCACCATATCGCTGTTCACATCACCCGACAGCGTGAACCACGCTTCCTTTTCGTGCAGTGTTTTTTCTTCGTTCATAGTGTTTTCCGCCTACAAAGTAAGTGGAACAAGTGTAGCAAATCACGCCCAACCCCTTCGATGCCCCGCACCAATAGTGCGCAGCAATGCTTTAAAGCAACCTTCACCGGCTTTTTAATTAGGGTCAGAGTAGATTTATCGAGCAACTCCAAAAGTTGTCAAACAATTCGACTCTGACCCTCTTTAATTTTTGGGGGTATAGCGCTATCAAAATTCGAAAATAATTCTCCTGTTCACCCATTTTTCCAGAAGCATCGAATTCGTTGCCGCAGGAGTCAGGAATTAAATAGGGTCAGAGTCGAATTAATGAGCAACTTCGAAAGTTGTCAAACAATTCGACTCTGACCCTAATTATTGTTCAATAGAGCATGGGAATGTTTAAGGCTGGTGCGGTTGACAGGGGTGGCGGGGTGACATATCCTCCGCAGTCTTGATCGGGAGAGCGCAGCGATGCTGCCGCCGAAGGGGCACTCACCCATAAACTCTCAGGCAAAAGGACCGGTCAGGGAACGGCGGCGCAGCGCGCGGCCGGTCAACTCTGGAGAGCGGCCGCGGTTGCGGTCCACCGAAGGGGCAGGCGGTTGTTCGCCGCTATCTCTCAGGTACCAAGGACAGAGGGGTCGACAGCACACGGCATGGGCCGTGCGTGTTTTCGTCCCCTATTTATATTGTCCTGAGGATTCCATGACGCTCAAAGCGACCCCGCTCAATTCCGCTCACCGCGCACTCGGCGCCAAGATGGTCGATTTCGGCGGCTGGGACATGCCCGTCAATTACGGCTCCCAGATCGAAGAACACCATGCCGTGCGCTCGGATGCGGGCATGTTCGATGTGTCGCATATGTGTGTCGTGGATGTGCGTGGCGCCAATGTGCGCGGCTTCCTTCGCGGCCTGCTGGCCAATAACGTCGACAAGCTGCAGGTCCCGGGCAAGGCGCTGTATTCGTGCATGCTCAATCCCCAGGGCGGCGTCATCGACGATCTGATCGTCTATTTCCTGAGCGAGGACTGGTTCCGCATCGTCGTCAACGCCGGCACCGCCGACAAGGATGTGGCGTGGATGGAAGAGCAGAATGCCGCCACCAACAGCGGCCTCACCATCACCCAGCGCCGCGACGGCAATGACCCGATCGCGCTGATCGCCGTGCAGGGCCCGAACGCCCGCGCCAAGGTGTGGCAGGTGCTGCCGACTACCCAGGCGGCCACCGAGAACATCAAGCCATTCAATGTCGCCATCGTTGCCGATACCGCCTTCGGCGAAGCCATGGTCGCCCGTACCGGCTATACCGGCGAAGACGGTTTCGAGATCGGCGTGCCGGCCTCCCAGGCCGAAGCGCTGTGGAACGCCCTGCTCGCCGCCGGCGTCAAGCCGGCCGGCCTCGGCGCGCGCGATACGCTGCGCCTCGAAGCAGGCATGAACCTGTACGGCCAGGACATGGATGACAGCGTCAATCCGCTGGACGCCGGTCTGGCCTGGACCATCGACCTGGTCTCCGAGCGCGACTTCATCGGCAAGGCCGCGCTGCAGGCCAAGGGCCAGCAGGCGCAGTTCGTCGGCCTGATCCTGCGCGAAAAAGGCGGCATCCTGCGCGCCCACCAGAAAGTCGTCGCCGCCTCCGGCAACGAGGGCGAGATCACCAGCGGCACCTTCAGCCCGAGCATGCAGCAGGCGATCGCGCTGGCGCGCGTGCCGATGGAAGTCGCGGTCGGCGACACCGTGCACGTGATCATCCGCGACAAGCAGCTGGCCGCCAGCGTGGTCAAGCTGCCGTTCGTGCGCAACGGTAAAGTGCTGGCCGCGTAGGCGAACCTGCCATATTAAACAAGTACACTCATAACCTCACCATCATCAGGAGTTTTTCCCATGAATATCCCTACCGACCTGAAATACACCGAATCCCATGAGTGGGTGCGCCGCGAAGAAGACGGCAGCCTGACCGTGGGCATCACCGAGTACGCACAGGACGCGCTGGGCGACATCGTGTTCGTCGAGCTGCCGCAGGTCGGCAAGGCATTCACCGCGGGCGATGACGCCGCCGTGGTGGAATCGGTCAAGGCCGCGAGCGATATCTACGCTCCGGTCGCAGGCACCGTTACCGCCGTCAACCAGCCAGTGGCCGACGCCCCTGACTCGATCAACCAGGATGCCTATGGCGCCTGGCTGTTCAAGCTGGCCCCATCCGACGCCGGCGCCTACGACAAGCTGCTCGACGCCGACGCCTACGGCAAGACCACCGACCACTGACCGGTCCAGGTGCGCCCGTCATGAGCGCACCGCTGGTGCGCCGCCCGGGCGCACCGGCCTGTTTCGCGTACCCATTGCCATTCCCCGACGCCGGTTTCGGCGCCAGACTCTGTTCTCGGATACCTCCCCATCATGACCCGCTCCAGCCTTACCCAACTTGAAGACCGCGATTCGTTCATCCCGCGCCATATCGGCCCGTCCGAATCCGAACAGGCAGCCATGCTGTCGACCCTCGGCTACGAGTCCCGCGCCGCGCTGATCGACGCCGTCGTACCGGCCAATATCCGCCGCAAGGACAAGCTGGACCTGGGCCAGTTTGCCGAGCCGCGCACCGAAGAAGGTGCGCTGGCGCTGCTCAAAGGCCTGGCGTCGAAGAACAAGGTGCTGAAATCGCTGATCGGCCAGGGCTACTACGGCACCCACACGCCGAAGGTCATCCTGCGCAATATCTTCGAGAACCCGGCCTGGTACACCGCCTACACCCCGTACCAGCCAGAGATCTCGCAGGGCCGCCTGGAAGCCATCCTGAACTTCCAGCAGACCATCACCGACCTGACCGGCATGGGCATCGCCAACTCGTCGATGCTCGACGAAGGCACTGCCGCCGCCGAAGCCATGACGCTGATCCAGCGCGTCGGCAAGTCGGCCTCGAAAGTGTTCTATGTCGCCGACGACGTGCTGCCGCAGACCCGCGAAATCATCGAGACCCGCGCCCTGCCGATCGGCGTCGAAGTGCGCAGCATTGCGCCGGCCGATATCGAGACGCTGAACGAGACCTGCTTCGGCGTGCTGCTGCAGTACCCGGGCGTGGACGGCGAAGTGCGCGACTACCGCGCCGCCGTCGAGCACCTGCATGCCGCTGGCGCGATGGTGATCGTGGCCGCCGACCTGCTGGCCCTGACCCTGCTCACGCCACCGGGCGAATGGGGCGCCGACGTCGTGGTCGGCAACAGCCAGCGCTTCGGCGTGCCGCTCGGTTTCGGCGGCCCGCACGCCGGCTACCTGGCCACCCGCGACGAATTCAAGCGCAGCATGTCGGGCCGCCTGGTCGGCGTCACCGTCGATGCGCAAGGCAACCCGGCCTACCGCCTGGCCCTGCAGACCCGCGAACAGCACATCCGCCGCGAAAAAGCGACCTCGAACATCTGTACCGCGCAGGTGCTGCTTGCCGTGATGGCCGGCATGTACGCGGTCTACCACGGCCCTGTTGGCCTGCAGCGCATTGCGCGCCGCGTGCACCGCCAGGCCGCGATCCTGGCCGCCGGCCTGCAGCAGCTCGGCGTTGAAGTCACCAACAAGACCTTCTTCGATACCGTCACCGTCAAGGTGCCCGACGCCGCCGCGGTCCACGGGCAGGCCACCGCGCGCGGCCTGAACCTGCGCCAGATCGACGCCACGACCGTTGGCGTGTCCCTTGACGAAACCGTCACCCGCGACGACCTGGCCAGCCTGTTCGCCGTGTTCGGCGATGGTAAATCTGTCGATCTGGACGCGCTCGATGCGACCGCTGAAGAGTCGTTCCCGGCCGCCCTGGCCCGTTCGAGCGCCTACCTGACCCACCCGACCTTCAACCGCTACCACGCCGAGCACGAGATGCTGCGCTACCTGCGCGCGCTGGCCGACAAGGACCTGGCGCTGG
>Ga0265798_10011457_pt1 | contig 10799 bp, 12 predicted proteins | sample P3T30metagenome_FD_192430 | JGI IMG/M metagenome (GOLD analysis project Ga0265798, IMG submission 192430) | Plant litter microbial communities from East Loma Ridge, Irvine, California - P3 T30 | ecosystem: Environmental > Terrestrial > Plant litter > Unclassified | place: USA: California... | reverse complement strand
TGGTCGTCGACGACAACGCGCTATGTCGTCGGATCTTGGTCAAGGGGTTAAAGAAAGGCAAGACACCCATCGAGACATGCGAAGCTGCAGATGGACAAGCAGCACTGGACCTCTTTCCCGAATTCAACCCAGATCTCGTCCTGACCGACGTCTCGATGCCAATCATGGACGGCATCACCTCGGCCGAACTAATGCGAACGGTCTCGGCAGGACGGAAGATGAAGGAATGCAAGATCTATGCCATTACCGGTCTAGGATCTACAGATCCACGTCTCAAGACAGTAGCGCTGAACGGTATCGCTGCGCTGGACGGGTGGTTGGTTAAAGGCAAAGACGACCTGAAGGTCATTTCTCGCATAGTGGAAGATATTCATGAAGCAAAGAACAGGGCATGAAGCATGATAGTGTATAAGCCAACCTGTAATGTTGTTGATGTTGTAGAATAACATTTGATATCATATAGTATCTATAATGCAATAGTGTAAGAAGAAGGAAAGAGGAGAGCGGTTTAGGCGCGCACTTGTCGCCTTGTGTTTCCTTATTGTCTTGATGACCCCTTTCCTCTCTTTCAACTAGTTTGCTTCTTTTCATGCTTCTTGATGTCGTGTACTATCGAAACCATGTCAACACTCTGCTCCATCCTCCCAACTTATACTGCAATTCTCACCAGGGGACTTGGGGTGTTGCCTGACCCTCTCCAACCATGCCTCCCGTAATACGATCTCGATATGACCAGTACAAACGTGACACTCAGCAATTCACGACGTGGTTGGCTCAGACCGCCATTTCCCTTGGTTACCCCGTTTCACAGTTTGATCAGGCGCTTGGTGGGGAAGGAGACGATGCTCAGGTCTTAGTCCGATCGGCGGCGTCCAAGAAGAATGCCAGGAAGGAGGCTCGCGCGAAGGAGCTGGCCCAACTGGCACGGGAAGGGCTGGAGCAGGATAACGGGAACAATTCAGCATACAATTTACAGGGTGACACAGATGTCAGCTCAGCATTTCGATCGACGGCAAAGATTGACGTTCAGATGCTCCTGGAAATCAAGAAAGTCAAGGACTAGCTGGCAAATGGGCTCATGGACTTCCAGTAGTGGACCAGGGGAACGTGATGTCGGGTGATCCGCATGGTATGGAGACATTTACTCCATGCACACTCAATCGCTGACCGCCAGACCTGTCTCGAGATACAGGAGAACTAGGACGGGGCGGCGAACTGGAATCCGGAAGCTCGAAAGGAGCGAAAATGAAAACGCCATTAAGCGAGACACCAGGTGAATCGTCACTGATACGCCGAATTGATCCTGGGCTGACATACAGTCCCCGTTTGTCCAAACAAAAGCTCATCACCATCTGGACGATATGCTCTCAAATTATCGCTTTACATCGAGGTTGCGCAGTACATCGTCGATGGAGGTGCGGCGGTCCCGACTGAAGTTGTTCGAATTCTCAAACGTTGCATCAGTCTACGTCTCAAAGCATCTCTTCGATTCGCACCCACCCCGGAGTCGGACTCTAGTGACAAGTCACATCAATACTTCGTCGGGATACTCATCACGATTCGCGGTATATTCGAACGGGTCACTTATCAGTTGATTCCATCAGATCCTATCACCACCAAAAACCAATTCGTCCAGCTCTCGGCCGATGATTCGGAAGACGATGCTGAAGACGTGCCCGATATCGACATCCCTCGCGTTGCTTCTTCGATGCCAAATATGTCTTTCGAGCCGGAGATGGTGTTGACGGAGGCGGTCAGCGATATAGTGATGCTTCTAGGGGACATGGAAAGAGTCAGGCTTCATATCGAAGGTCTTTGGAAAGATTACAAATCGGGCCACATTGATCTCATGACCGCCGCTGTCACGACCAACACCGCTCTCGACATTCTGCAAAGGCCGCACGATAAGCTCATGGCGCGTATCATGCCGCTCTTTGATCATGACTTCGGAATGATGTTGACCTTGATCTCAAGGTTGCTCCGAGGACACATGACGGGACAACTCGAGGTCAATATGCCGAGTTTCGACCTTGTTGGCGACGAAGAGGTTCAGCTGGCACAGATCTACGATTTCATGATGGTTCCCTTCGTTCAGATCTTTGGCCGTCTAGCAGACTTGCTCGGGTCCGGCTCATCACCCTTGTCCAGATCCGGTCAATATGGAAAGTACGATCCAAACGCAGCCTTCGACCTACTATCTTTTCAAGCGCGATGGCAGCAGTATCACGTACTCCTATCCGAGGCGTTTTCGGATATTTTCTTTCAGCTCGGTTTCGCTATAGGAGAAGCACAGGATGACTCCATCTTGAAAATGGATGGTATCGTACGTCTGATGGACCAATTCATCAGGACCAGAGAGATATCCTTTCACCTCACCTTCGCAACCCGTATCTATATGGATGTAAACTTCATCTTGGGCGCCAACGCTAGCCGCGGTCGCCGATACCTACACGAAACGGCGCAACGAATGCTCGAAACCTTGGAACAGCGCCCTTCGGTCGAAGGTCCCATTCCACATAAAAAGTGGAACGCCAAAGACGATGCTATCGTCAGCTCCTTGCTGACCGAAGCTAGGTGGGCAGCAACTATCGATCTTCGTGTACTCAAATCTGTACCAGGTCTCGACGGGGCAGATTGGCTTCTTTTCGATCGACACCCAGTGTTGTGCGGTCTTTACGTGTTTCGACTACAGATCATCTATCAGGATACTGGTCTGGCTCTAGCCAACGTATTCGCTTCGATCCAATCCGCCGCACACCTCTACCAAGCTTGTAAACACTCGACTCAAAAATATGGGAGAGAACATGTCGAGTGGCCCGACATGGAGCTTGTGATGAAACTGCACGGTACCAAACAAACTTTTGGGCAGACAGTTCCACAGACCGTGGCCGAATCAATCAAAGCTTTCCAGAACATCGCCGGCTTCACAAGTCATTCTCGCGGAGGCGTTTGTATGGTCACGGCTGGTCTCGCTTGTGGTTGTTCTTGCAAAGACGGGCTCGAGGGGCTTGAGCCGGCCGGAGATCAGGCGACGATCGGAGACCAGACGAAAATCCTACCTATGTTCAAACAAAGGTTCACCGGGAACTTCAATTTCGCTGTGCAGGACGATATGGGTGTGATTGAAGCGCTCTTGCGAGATCTCAAAGCTAGCGAGGCAGGAGATCTGGCTTCGGATACCAATCAAAAGCCTCGTCGACGCGGATATAGAAAGGCGAAGAAGCATCGTGCTGCCAAGTTCTCGATCACTCAGTTACTATCCGTCTTGGAAAAGGGACTTCAAATGGGAACGACTTCTATTCGGTTCGATTACGTCTCGATGCATCTTCGATGTATGCGAATCTTCCGCGACATGAAGCAGTTGTGTGACACATAAATGGGTGGAACCTATCGACAAACGTTCAATAGGACTGGCAACTTGGTTACGGGATCTTCGTATATCAGGAACGATGCCATGCTCCCGGCGATTACGGGATACCTCTTGAATATTGTGGAGACATACCAGGTGAAGCAAATCACAGGAGTATACCCGAATCCAAGCCGTCTATTGTTGAGAGTTAATGATACGCTTCGTCAAGTATTGCAAACCGGAGAGGCAGGACAGGAGGAAACTCTCAAAGTCGAACAAGATCGCAGGAAATGGTGAGTTACTAGATATTGATCGTGATGGATGTCTGATGCATGTAAATAAACATTCTACCCTTTCCCGCTTTTACAAGACTGATTGCACATGTCCCCTGTCCTCTACAAGACGTATCTAAAGTTGATGTTGGTTCGCTCAGTCTCTCCTCGCATACCAGCGTCGGCAGACTTGACAGCGTCGGCAGGGCCATACTTCTTGTCTCGGATTTTGTTCTCCCTCCACATCTAAGGAGTCAGCCAGTTCCAGCATCTCAGAGAGGAGGTGCGACTTACGTAGAACCAGAGGAGACCGTGACAGATGGTCTTGAGGATATAACCAGCCATCATACAGTAGGCAGCAGTCTGGTATCGAGGCTTCTCGTCGTCCAAAGCGGTCATGGGGCCGACTGATGGGTTAGCTGGGTTGGCGCATTGTTAAAAGAAGAGAAGGTGACTCACCGATGTTTCCAACACAGTATGCGATGAAAATACAGGAGGATGTCACGATTCGCTTGGAATAGGACCCAATGTTGGAAGAGACCATGACGAGACCGATAGTGAAACCAATGGACTGACAGCTAAAATCGTCAGCACAAGAAGTACGAAGAGAGGTAGACTTACTTGACCAACCAGAATCCAATCAATCTTGGCCAGGTCATGGCGTGTGTGAAGGGTAGGAAAGCCATGAGTGCCGTACCAAAGACGCAGATGACGTTACCGACAGTCATCATGAGCAATCGGGTGTTCTTCCATCGGGTGGCGACGAGACCAGCGATGAGAAGGGAGATGACCTGGAGAGATCGACCAGCACAATCGAGGAGGGCGGCGTTGATCGTGGAGAACCCTAAGCCTTTGATGATAGAGCCCGAGAAGTTGGTCAATACACCGTTGGGTACAGAAGATCCAAACATGGCGATAGCTGCGGGTCAGCAAAAGCAAGAGCAAGAGTGTCCATATGGCGGAACATCGACGTTCAACTCGATTTTTGATAGGTGACAGCACTTACTCAATAGCCAGCTTGATTGTCAGCGATGAACCAAGTAGTGAGAGAGAGAGTACTCACTTCTTGGGATCCTTGAGTGCCTCGATACCATGTTGCACGTTGAAAGTTGTGGTCTTGACTCCGACTCCGGAAGCGGCTACACGCTGCACTGCCATTGGGCGGTCTTCAGGCTTGATCCACTTGGCCGTAGAAGGTCCGTCGGCCAGGAAAAAGAAGAGGCAGACGCCGAGAACCATAGTGATCGCTCCGAGAATGTAGAAGATAAGCTTCCATCGAGCCACGGGCTCATCGCTGAGGGGTGCGATACCGGCTGCCATCAAAGCACCCTGGACCATCAGCTGGTGTGGCTGTTGGAGATGTATATACTTACGATCATACCACCCCATCCGATAGCAGAATACCAGATGGTCTGCCTGAGAGGAATCTCATCTCGTCGGTACCACCATCCAGTCATGAGGGAGAGTCCGGGAGTGACAGCGGCCTCGAAGACACCGAGGAAAAATCGAGTTACCATGACGTGGGAGAAGTCTTTGGACCAGACCATGACGAGGACCAAGACACCCCAAACGAAGGCTGAACCACCAAGGATACGGCCTGCGTGGTATCGACCGAGGAGATAAGACCATACTGGCTGAGCGACCATGTATCCGCTGACACGTCAGTGACTGTCCAGCTCAAAAGGATGTGAGCTTACATATAGAAGATAGCAGCACCAAGGGAGAATTGATTACCAGACATGCCCATAGCCTTCTCCATACCGAAAACTTTGGCATAGTTCAGGGCAGTTTTGTCGAGGTACTGCAAAGTCTGCGTGATGAGGAAGAGAGGGAGTAGGAACATATCGATTCGTCGTCGAATTCTCTTGTTCTGCTCGGGCGTCTGGATTATTAGTTGCGTGAACTGTACCTGCATATAGACTTACAATCTCTCCAAGCTCCTTAGATCGCTCGTAGGCAGCGAGACCGACGTTTCCTCCCTCATCTTCTTCTGCGATGGTCTGAGGAACTCGAGACTGATCAAGGTGCTTCACAGCTTCCTTCTCGGCGTCGGTCCACTCCGAGGTGTCGGAATCTAGTCTGTTGAGTTGAGGTAGAGATGACATGGTGATGAGTCGCGATAGGTATGGAAGAGATGAGGAGAAGAGGTGTAAGCTGGGTCTCATATATAGCCAAAAGCCAGCCTAGAAGCCCCTTTCAGCCCCGGGTCAAAGTCTTTGCATATCTCCGCGTCGTCCAATCACCGCTATGCAGCCCTACGGTTCCTCAGAGCTGATTTCGAATCCCCACAGCGTTCTTTTCGAATCTACGCATTACTTCGGGTCTGGATTCGAAAAGGATAGGGTGAATCCGGGGGTCCATCCAGGACAGCTCGGTGTAACCCGCTTTTTTTCCTAAATATAGGATCACTCCAGGCTCGAATTCTTGTGCCTGGCGTGGCGGATCTCGCTGAATCTAGCGCAGTGGCGATCAGCTGCGGGAACCGGAATCTATTATCGGCTACTCCCTGCTTGGCAGCGGTTCTTACGATCGGCCCTGATCAGCCACAGACAGCCCGGAACGATTCGGATACATGGGACTGCATGGGTCTACAGCTCGCGCCCTACAGGCTTGTCGACCAATCAAAGCCCGCACCGAGCAGCGCTGGTTCCTGTTGACTTCCCATGAGAGTGTGTAAATCTTCGATGGGTAGACCGGCGTAATCTCCGGCCAGACCCGCAGAATACAGGGCCGGCTCGGCGATATTGGGCGCACTGAACAATCCTTGAAAGCGCGTCAGAGGAGATCCGAGCTGCCCCGAGGGGGTCGGCTTTACTTCGAGAAGAAGGTCGTTGGGGGAAACAGGGAGCTCAGCGTCCCCGCGATTCCTTGCAACAGCCACCTCGTATCGCCAGAAGGAGTCGTGAAAGTCAAACTCGGTGTCGGGATTCGCCAGGCGGTGAACTTTTCTACGACATCAGCTTTGGCTTCCAACGGGCCTACTTTAAGACTGCCAGCATGTCGTCGTCGAGCAGCTCTGTGCTGAATCCCAACCGCACCATACGGTTCACCGCTTCCGGATGCTGAAGATGAGCATTCTCTGAATTTCTCCTCGCGTGGATGGCTTACCAAAAGGGCTACCAGCTCGCTCACCCGAGCAGTCTCTCGGATCACGCGCAAAAGCGGAGCTAGAAGCCGAACGAGATCGGTCCGCGAGATAGTAGATGCCTGGCCATCGCTCAAGCACCTGATCGGTTGATACAACAAGACTGACGACGTCAGCGTTGGCCATGAACTCCGCAGTGGACTCACTCTCCAGGCCGTTGTATGCATGCATCGCTAACTGAGGATCCAGCACAGTGCCATGGTCGAGAGCTTGGGAGAAAAAGCCGCTCAGAGCGCTTGCGTCTTCAATAAGCTGTCTCCGGCACATGGATACGTCAAAATGATCGGATGTCGTATGCGTCGTGGTAAGCATCTTCAACAACGCAATATGACGAGCGCAGGTGTTTCGCATGACATGAAGGTGTAAGAAGAGTGGCTGCTGACTCTTCAGAATGTGGAAGTTTGTCCTCGTGTACAGCATGTCAAACGGCAGCGTACCCAACAATTGTGAAGCTTCATTCGCTGCCTGTGTGACGAAATCGAGGATCGAAGATACAGGGACCAAGCGGCGCTGTATACGTGAATGCAGTCCCGCCAATATCTGTCGCGCGTACATGGCGCGGAGGAGGTATCCAGCAAGGCCGAGGTCACAGTCAGGGGCAGGGGGTATTGTCGGTAGCATGTACTCCTTTGTCGTCGGGAGATGCTGAAGGAAGGGTTTTTCATCGCATGGCAGCGAAATTGTGAAGGCACCGTCAGGGATAGCGGTGAAACCATAGTTGCCGCCGTCGATCGTTGCATCGAGGTAATAAACGGACCATGCGAGTCGTCGCAGACTTTCGGCACCTAGTAAAGGCTTCATGGTTGGGTGAGGTGTCTCGTCAAACATGTGTAGTCGTAGAAACGTCATCATCCTGAGGCTGGTCAGCGTATGTACATATTCGAGAGCCTTACCTGACGGCCATTCCGGCCAATATCCAACCTCTGGAGTATCTTCCACACTGGAACTCATAATGATGATATAGTACCACTTCCTTTGCTGTCAGCGCGATTCGATGAGCGGTGTGATGTTGCAAGGCGGCAGAGGTAACATTAGTCAAATACCCTTCGGATGACTCATCGCTTCGAAGTAGACGATCTAGGGCGACTCTTTCGAGCTAGTCGTTCACCTCATTGTCAAGCCTGCAGCGTCGAACGCTCTTGGTGACACCACGTCCACTTACCATAAGCTCTACCGCCCCGAACTCTTCCATAGCTTGTCCGATGAGTCGCTCGCCCGCCTCAGCAGCCCAACGATCGGCAAGATGGAGCCAGCTTTGTGCATCTGCGCGGCCACCAAATCTGACGTCAGTCCTGATATCGTATCACCGACGGACCTCAACGCGTTCGCAGCCACGAGTAAAGTCAATCCCACTGGTATGTCGCCACGCTCAAATCGATCCCAGTAGTCTGCTTCATGAAGGAACGTCAGAAAACCGAAATCTGCCTTCAGCTAGGGTCGTAGAGGTGAAAGCTTACAATGAACTGTACTAAAGTATAACCTGACGAGATCGTTGATCATGCTCTGCTCCTCTGTCCGGATACATAGCTCGGCCGGATCAGGTACAGAGGCATATGTCACTGAGAGTTGAGGATCTTGAGGTTGAGATGCTATGGGTGAAGGATTGGCTGCCATCCGACCTCCACGTACTTGTGGTCGTGAATAGGAATTCCGACTTGTCGCCGAGCATGTCGTTTTACGTTCGGCACATGCTGTGCATGCAGTCGTCGAGCCTCTGATAATATCACATTTGATCTACGTGATCAGCTATGCGAGGTAGTGGTGAGGACTCACTTTCCTCGCTCGGCACTCTTCACAACTGATGATAGCTCTTGGATGCTTGTGATGTGCTGGTTCCTGCTTTGGGACAGGCCAGTCGCAGGAGTCCGAGCGGTCTTTGCAACTTCCGCACACGGGGCGATGCTCGTCGCATTTTATCTCTGATCAGGACAAGGACTATGTACAGCCAAAGTTCACTCACTCTCCGTCGTCGACAAGTCAAGCAGCCGGATCTAGATCGTCGGTTCACGATCCGCCGGCGCCCATCCCCGTTGATCAACGCGTTCGGCGTCAAGCTCCGGCCCTCTGAGGGTGATCCTTGTTGTCCCGTACTATCAAGGTCTTCGAATGTATCTCCAGCCCCTCGCTTGTTGCCGCTAGATGACGACCCGTCTATCTGCCCCGGCGCTGGGTCGCCAGGCATGCTTAAGATGTCCGTCGGTTGGATGAAAGGTAGGATATCCGGTTATCAAATAGAAGAAGACGTCAGGTTCCGGCTCATTGTTGCGCCGCGCTAAATCTATCCGCGGAATTGGTTGGACTAGTTGAACACGTCATACTTTTGGTTCACGGATCTGCTGGATTGTCCGAACTCTGGAGCTTGTGCGCTCATGTACAGGCGTACCAGATAACTACGTGCGGGGTTATGACTCTCATCCACATCTATCCATACAGATCGGCTACATGTTATTCTCAGGTGGAGGCAAACCGGGAAGCACCGTATAGGTCAATTGCGAGACACGGCGGGCAAAGCCTGACTTTCGACACGATCATTCATGACATGCTTGGATATTGGTACGACCCCTGCCGCAAGAGGACTGCGCACATCTTCTCCAACTCCCTCCTGTGGCATAAGCAGTCATCTTTGTTATCCCGTCTCTGCAAAAGAAGCACTTCGAGGATTGTCGGCTTTGCAATGAAGACGTAGAGTTCCTTACCTGTTTCTCTCGTACAGATTAAACCGGTCGAACACCTGGTATCACATCGTCAAGATATCAGCCTGATACGCTTGCGACCAGCTGGAGTGAACCCTGATATAATGGCCTAAGCACCACTTGACTGCATCCGCTAGACATCACGCTCATACTGTATAGTACATATCCTGGTTTGGCTTGTGCGGCAGATGATCTTTGCCCCGGAACCCCTCGTTCAATCGGCCTCGGCAGCTTTTCTCGCCTCAATGGCTCGCTGCAGAGCGGTCTGAGTCTTGTGGAACCGCCAAGGCTTTATGCCCCTTTCGAAAAGTTCATCGAGCTCTGCGTGTGATAGACTGCGCCAGGTCAGCTCCAATCGACAGCAACGAGAAGGCTGCTTACCCTGCGGGCTCAGGAATGATGAACCAAGCTCCGATAGCAAAAGGAGCTCCAAGACCCGTATAGAAGAACGCGGTCTTCAAGCCCCAATTCTGTAGCTGTCAGCTAAACATCTCAGGCATATCCGCTCCACATACCCATTGGTTCTCGTTAAGCATGTATGGGACCAAGACATTCATGATGACACCTCCTACACACGAGATTGCGGCAGCGAAACCGGCAGTGTACGGTCTCAGTCGTTGGGACGATATTTCTCCAACGAAACCCCATCCGGTAGAGCCTGAGCACTGAAGCCCAACGACTTTCAGACGTCAGCATCAACATCTTCAATTCCGGTTTCGACTCACTAAAGATACAGGAGAAGAAGACAAGGAGACCATTAGTCGCTGTCGATTGAGGTACAACACCAAGGATACCAATCAATGTGACAGCAACCAACATTGTGGTCAATCCCCCGCATGCAATATTCCTCCGGCCGAATCTATCGACGGACGCTGCCACAATCAAGATGATGACTAGCTGAATGCCGTTGGTGATGCAGGTGACTGCGAACGGATCGGCGATCCCAGCTGTCTGGAAGAAGTATGCCGCGTAGGTGTAAAACTGGATGTCAGACCACGCAACATGGCTCAACGAGGAAATCCTACCAAAGTGAGACCCAAGACCTGCTGACTGGTTAAGGCCCATGTGCTAACTATTGTTCGTCTCTGGACACCATAAGTGCCCAACCCATAACATTCTGATACAAACACTTACTCCGTTCACACCGCGGAATATACTATACCACTTTTCCTGCTTGTTCTCTTGGGCGACTTGCTTCTCGTGTGCGATGGTCTGAATGAGAATTTGATACTGAGCATCCACGTCGTACTCTTCGACACCGCGGTAGATAAACCTCATGTTCTTCTTTGCCTTTTCTTCCTTGTCACGAGACGCGCACCATGCTGGAGATTCGGGCAGCA
>Ga0265798_10011455_pt1 | contig 10800 bp, 10 predicted proteins | sample P3T30metagenome_FD_192430 | JGI IMG/M metagenome (GOLD analysis project Ga0265798, IMG submission 192430) | Plant litter microbial communities from East Loma Ridge, Irvine, California - P3 T30 | ecosystem: Environmental > Terrestrial > Plant litter > Unclassified | place: USA: California... | reverse complement strand
GTTTGCCTTCGGCGGTCTGCACCTCGGCGATATCGATGTGAAAGAAGCCGATGGGATAACGCTTGAAGCGCTGGCGCTTCGGTTTGTCGCCCTCGATATCCGGCAGGCGGGAGATGCCGTGCCGCTGGAGGCAAGTAACTGCTCACCGGGCTGGCGTGCTGTAGCCTGATCAGGCGAGGGCGAATTTGCCATCGACAAGATCGCGCACGGCCGCGAGCGCGGATTGGCCGCTCAGGCGGGCGGTCCCGGTGACGGAGCGGTATCCGGCATGGATCTGGGCGCCCCAGTCTGAGCGGAAGCCGTTGGTGACCTTGCGGAACACGACCGAAGGGCGGATCTCGCGCTCGGAGATGTTGTTGGTGGCGGGCACGTCACGATTGGTGAGAAAGACGAAGAACTTCGTCCGCCAGCCTTTGACCTGTTTGAGCAGCGCCTTGCCCGCAGGGTGCGCGACAGGCGCATGCATCAGCCGGGAAAGTTTGAGATCGGCTTTTGCAGCGTAGCTCACCAAAGTACTGTCCTTGAGAGTGTGTCGTCGCCTGCCGACCCCGATCGCCCATCGCAGATGGTCGCGGATCTTTGGCGCGAAGATCGTGTCGCCGCTGTCGATGGCATATTGAACGTCGCACAGAACATGGGCGAGGCAGACTTGATGTGCCCCCGCCAGATCCTGTTGGCCGGCATAGCGGTCGGACACCCAGACGTCGGGCCGGTGATCCCCCAGTACCTCTTCGGCGACACGGCGTGCCCGGCTTGGAGCGACCTTGTGCAGCACGGCCTGATCCGAGATGAACACCCACTGCCACTGGATCACGCCGTTGGTCCGCGTCGTCGTTTCGTCCGAGGCAATGATCCGCGCGCCGCGCAGCTTCTCACGGATCGCGCTCGTCGCGGTGGCCATGTCCTGACCCATGCGCCTGAAGATGTTGGCGATAGCGCCTTCGGAAATGGTCAGGTCGAACATCTCGGCCGCAAGCCGCGACAGGCGCTCGAACCCGACATGATGGCTGTGGTGGAGATAGGCCAGCAGCGAGCGAATGCCGGGCCCGAACGGCGTACCCGGCTGCATCCCTGCCGGAGCCTCGGCGCGGTAGCGTCGGCCACAGCCCCCGCAGCGACCACCGAACAGCTCCACCCGCGTTACGACCGGCCGGATCGGGGGCAGATCGATATGATCGTAGCGATGCCGGCAGCGCTGGGAGGCGCTTGACACATCCGCCCCGCAATGACCGCAGGCGTCTGCAATCCGGCGCTCGGTCTTGTCCGGCGTTTCCGTCAGCGGCCGCGCCTTGCCTTCTCGAGCAGGCCGCGGCCCACCAGATAGCTTGCGCCTCTTTCTGTCACGACCAATGGCGTCTTTCGACGGCGGGATGTGCGAATTGACAGACGTCTTGCGGGGCTTGCCCACCAGAGCTTCGAGCTCCGAAATCCGCACCACCAGCCGCTCGATCATATTCTGCTGCTGCGCTAGCAGCGCATCCTTTTCGGCGTCACTCAGCCTGAAGCGTGGTGGAAGCGGCATGGGCAGGATGAATCAGATACACGCGCACTCCGCAACCCTTTCCTGCCAACCCGGTGAGCAGTTACGGAGGCAACGATGCAGAGCTGAGCGCGTCAACTGCGGGATCGACGGCTGCAAGGCGTAGAGGCAGTCGTCGAGAGGCAGCGATGTGTGGCGCCGGAACGCCACTACCATCGCCTCCTCCGCCTCGGACAAGGTCGTTGAATGAGGGGCCTTCGGCCCGGTCTTCAGATCCTCGACCGTCGCCCTTTTACGCCACTTCGCCACCGTCTTCGGGTTGATCCCCAGCTCACGGCTCAGCGTCGCGAGCGAAGCTTGCGATCGCTGTATTGCTGCTCGGACGGCGTGCGTGGTCGTGGCGCACCCGTGACGTACCTGTCCCATACGGCTTCCTTCCATTCCAACGAAAGGATCGCACCATCAAACCGTGGGATCAAACACCTAGCATGTAGACGGTTTGCCGTCAGTATCAGAACTGACAGATGTGAGGTTTCTTTCGGCTCGAACAGGCATTGATGCAGTTTCGGTGATTGCCTGCTTCGGTATTAAATAAGGGATCGCAATTGGCTTTAGCTTATATGCCAGTTCCACAAACATAACAGGTTGGGCCACGCCAGCAACAATCCTACTATTCACTGGACCCATTCCAACAAAGGCAGTGCCCGCCTTACCGTCACCCTCCCTACCGTATGACGACACGGCTATGAGCTCTCCATAGCACCGCTGCCAGTGCAACCATTGCCCCCCATCGGCATTAGTCTCTAGACTTGATAATATTATGCGGCCATTCCGTTTCAGGTCAAGCTTATCAGCTTGGGTGATACCGCCCAAAAGCGTATCGGTAATCTGCTTTTCGCTTATTCTTTTCGAGCCACCGAAGCCTGACTCCCCCAAACGCCCCGCGTTGTCCGCGATTTGCAGAGCGGCTTGGCTAAGTCGCTGTCTTTGTATTGCATAATTCGAGAGCTCAAGAAGGCCAAGTATCATAAACAAGAATATAGGAAATATTATAGCGAGCTCGGTAAGCGCAACTCCCGACACGTTTTCGCCTACCAACATAAGACTGATTTTATATCTTTTCAACATTGTCATCTGCAACTACGCTCTATTGAAGAGGCTTGCTTATCAAACGGTTGATTTCTTAATGCAGTTCGTGCTGTGATTTTCGCACCCCGGCGCCATGGTAGAATGTTCCCGAACGGCAGTTGATCGTAGTCAAGAGTCGCTGTGTACAAAACTACGTCTTTGGCTGATCCATCACTACCTGGAACACCACCATCGATGTCCCAACTCCCATTGTTGTTTGAGTCAAGATAGACCTCACCTGGATCACACTTGCCGTTCTCGTTAGCGTCATTAAACTCTTCGTGAATAGAAACGACATTCGTGTAGTCGCGATACGCTTTACGGGTAAACTCGACTTTTGCTTCCGGTGCTAAGCGCCTAACCGCGATTAACACCCTGTCCTCGAGATATTTACGCGTTGCGTCGGATTCTGCCGACTCCAACGTTCTGTCCCTACTGGCTTTTTGCATCTCTCCTTCGAGAATGGCTTTAACATAAGCTCCGTAACCTAGATCGAGACCGCCAAAGATTAGGGTCAGCAATACAGGGGCCACAAAAGCAAATTCGACGATGGCTGCTCCGCGTTGGTTATCAAAGAACGACCTCATTTCACAAGCCGAAGCTGGGCAATACCGCCCGCAATATTCGCAAATGCTTCATTGAGCTCAGAGGCATTCTTAGCCTCGAACGCATGCCCTTCTGCCGAGCAACCTCTCAATAGCGGTGTCAGCGTAGTACCAAATGCGATTACCCAGACCGTAATGCCTTTCGCCCCAGCAACGCGACACAGACTGCTTAGGCGGTTCTCTACCAACGTGTTTTGTTCGTTGCTAGTGGGGAGCCGGCTAGAGGGGGTTCGCCGGCGGTCAAGCGCCGACAGACCATACGCATCGTAATCGCCGATGTTCGTTTCGGTTTGTCCGTCTGTCATGAATATCAGGTGGCGGGCCAACTTCGTGCCGGCAGGCGCCTGATTCTCACTTGCAAACGGCCCCTGTCCGGATAGCAGTCTCAATCCCCAAAGGAATCCCACATCATGGTAGGTCAGTCCTGCTGGCTTTAACGTATCGAGATACGTCGAAAGTGACGCCGCGGTGATGGCGGCGAGCTTTCGTGCAGGCGCCGGACATGCCGCACGCCGGGTAAGATCGTCAGATGGCGTCGAATAGTTAATTTCCGACCGGACAGCCAGCATCGGATCACCCCAATTGGCCGCTGGCATATCCGTTAAGCTGGTCTGCTTCCTGGCGTAAACAACTCCGGGCAGGTGTGGGCGCCACTGTGTATCTGGTCTACCAGACACTGGTAATGCATCAACGTCTAGGTCGGAAAGGGCAGGGGCAGCGAGCGCGTCATTGCCTTGATTAGTATATCGCTCCTCAATGCACGCGTTAGCCTTATTCCACACGATTGTCCTTGATTTGTGATCGTTCGCGACGGTGGCAGTGAAGCTGCCGCCGGCGACACCGCCATTACCATCAGAGACTTTGAGAGAGGCTACATTGATTTGAACGGGAAGGTATTTCCACCAATATCGAGTATAATACGACGTCTGCCCAGCGTTGGGATTTTGCTTTTCCGTTACGTACTGTTTTTCGACATATTGATTATAAAGGACTTCCGTAACGGTACAAATACCATTATTAAGTGATGCATAATTCTCTGTTCCGTTACTAGTCCGCGTCTCTGTCCAGGTCTTAGTACCATCAGACCCAGTTTTCATATCCGTGACGACGATATCGCTTTTTTTGCTTCCTACGGGTGCAGAGCAACTTTCTGGGGAAATGGTATATTTACGTTCTGAGCGCGACCCACTCGCGTAAGCCCAATCCGTGAAAGATCGGACAGTCCCGCCTTGAGTATACGGCACCTGTTCAGTCCCGTCTGGCTGCCGGGACTGGTAGGTCCATCGATCGACGAGCCATTCCGGTTTCAACAAAGTGCCGACATTCACCGTCGTGGAATACGGAACGAACCCGTAACGTACTCTCGTATCTACACCTTTAGTGTTCTCAATCGAGCTATAAAACAGATTTACGGCATCCTGCAAAGCCTTCAGCCGACTTACAGAGTCCCCGGAATTTATTTCCGACATAGATAACGTGGTGTCGAGGACAAACATAATATCGGCGTTTGGCAGCTCGAGTTTTGCGTCACATTCCGACTTAAGGCTGACCGTACCAAAACCGAAAATCTGCATAATTGCCATCTGAACGGAGACGGCTGCAATACCGTGCACGATAAGGTTGTCGTTGACGACATAGTTTATCTTCGAGCCGACAGTTCCATACCGGCCGGCATTGAAGTTCGATGTAAAATATCGGTCTGCTGTTGCTTTTGAGGCGTCACTCCACTTCTGGTTACCCATTGCAACACGGCCACCAAGCACGGCAGCGTCACATGCTTGCTGAAGCCGACTTTTAACAAGGTATAGACGCGTCGTATCGACCGCACCTCCTAAAATTCCCAATAATGGGACCAAGCTGAAGGCAGCAATGATAAGCGTGTTACCACGCTCATCTCGCACCAGTCTTTTGACTGACTCTAGATAAGGACGCATAGACATATATTGGTCTTCCACCCTTACGATATAAAGGGCCAGATACTTTCAGGTATGAACTTTCAATGCGTCGGCATAGCGGCTACCGGTTAATAAAATGAATACGGGTATTAGTTGACGCAATCCGGTTTCTTATGCCCGAGTGACATTTGGACCTTATTCCAGGTTCTCAAAGCAGGAATAGCCACGGTATAATCGAGACCCGCAACGGGCGAAACCTGAGAGTTTTCTCACGGACTAGACGCCATATCTACAAGATAGATAACGGGTACTATTTTATTAGACAGGGCGGTTAACTAGTATCGCATTGACAATGCTATTTATCTAATACCTCTTTTACCTGCGACACAGTATTATATACCTCGCCAAACCGGCTGATTTACACTATTGAGTTTTGCCCGATAGCCTTATTAAAACTAATCCCAGCCTTGCCGTTATCAGACCATCTAATGGTGGCAGACAAAGCTTTCCCACTAAATATATCGATTGATACATTAGTACCTATATTTAAGTTGCCGAGAATACACCCCTCGATCATAGCACCATTCGACGATACGTTACGAACAATAACCTGCGAAAGATTTCCATCGTGTAACAACTGGGCTTTACGAAGTACCGTCTCGCGCGGCGCACGGCTAACCCGATGACCAACTGCTTCGGCAGACTCACCGTAGCTTGCTAGACAAGACATCACGTCCTCGATCCTAGGTGTTTGATCCCACGGTTTGATGGTGCGATCCTTTCGTTGGAATGGAAGGAAGCCGTATGGGACAGGTTCGTCATGGGTGCGCCACGACCACGCACGCCGTCAGAGCAGCAATACAGCGATCGCAAGCTTCGCTCGCGACGCTGAGCCGTGAGCTGGGGATCAACCCGAAGACGGTGGCGAAGTGGCGTAAAAGGGCGACGGTCGAGGATCTGAAGACCGGGCCGAAGGCCCCTCATTCAACGACCTTGTCCGAAGCGGAGGAGGCGATGGTAGTGGCGTTCCGGCGCCACACATCGCTGCCTCTCGACGACTGCCTCTACGCCTTGCAGCCGTCGATCCCGCAGTTGACGCGCTCAGCGCTGCATCGTTGCCTCCAGCGGCACGGCATCTCCCGCCTGCCGGATATCGAGGGCGACAAACCGAAGCGCCAGCGCTTCAAGCGCTATCCCATCGGCTTCTTTCACATCGATATCGCCGAGGTGCAGACCGCCGAAGGCAAACTGTACCTGTTCGTCGGCATCGACCGCACCAGTAAATTCGCGGTCACCCAGTTGGTCGACAAGGCTGACAGGCGGACGGCTTGGGAGTTCCTCGAACACCTGCTGAAAGCCGTACCCTACCGCATCCACACCATTCTGACGGACAACGGCATTCAGTTCGCCGAGCAGCCGCGCAACCGAAACACCGCCTGGTCCCGCCAAATGCGCTTCGACATGATCTGCGAGGCCAACGACATCGAGCACCGGCTCACCAAACCGAACCACCCATGGACCAACGGTCAGGTCGAGCGGATGAACCGGACCATCAAGGAGGCGACGGTCAAACGTTTTCACTACGAGAGCCACGACCAGCTGCGGACGCACCTCGACGACTTCATGGCCGCCTACAACTTTGCCCGCCGGCTCAAGACGCTCAGCGGCCTCACACCCTACGAATACATCGCCAAGATATGGACGTTAGAGCCAGACCGGTTCATTGTCGACCCGATCCACCAGATGCCGGGACTAAACACCTAGCGGGCTTAAGCAGGCAATCTTGTTTCTCGCAAAAAACGGCGATCGAGATAGCCGGGGCCTTCCCCCAAGGATCGTATAGTGGGAAAGCGCCTGATTGCCCAAAACCCGTCAGGTATGGAAACGGGAAGAGATCGGCACCGACAAGAACCGGCAGAGGACAGAGACGACGCCCGGGCAATAGGGCCATAGCACCCGCTGGGCGGAGAGATGCCATCCAAGCTCATCTTTACGTCGGCCAGCGACAGGCAACCGGCCTCGCACGACTATGCCGAATATGTGGGTCGGCGCTTGAGGTTGGTACGCTCGTTCCCATAAAGCGGAAAAGATCGTTACAGTTCTATGCGTCGCTCCTGGCGCTGTCGTTTAAGTCTTAAGCGGGCGCTGCGACTCCGGAAAGCTCGAGGTAAGAAGACGCATGAACGCCATCCTGAAATCCGCAACAATCCTGTCGGCTCTGTCGGTGATTGGCCCGTCCTTGCTGGCCGCTCCTCCTGCACAGAAAACAGCCGGGACATTCGATCTGGGGGCTGCCAGCCTGAAGCCGGGGCAACAGGATGCTGCCTTTCAGAGGCCTTTCATCGACAGGGATGAATGGCGGGAGGGGCCGATCCGCCACCGGTACGTGCATGGCGGTTTCCGCGGCAGCGACACCCGCTTCTCCTTCTACTTCCCCGAACGGACCGCCTATCAGGGTCGGTTCTTCCAGCATGTGACGCCAACTCCCGACAGCGAGAACCTTGCCCAGCGTGAATGGAAAGGGGAGGAGGACACGCTAGCATTCGCGCTCACGTCCGGAGCCTATTACGTCGAAACCAATGGCGGGGGTAGCGGCAGGACGGCCTTAGCCACCAATGATCCCACCATCACAGCCTATCGCGCCAACGCCGCGGCGGCGCAATTTTCGCGTGTGGTCGCCGCGAAGGTCTATGCCAGCGGAAAGCGGCCCTTTGGTTATATCTATGGCGGCAGCGGCGGCGCCTACCGATCGATAGGATCAATCGAGAATACGTCGGACGTTTGGGACGGCGCGGTCCCCTACGTGGTGGGATCGACAATGGCGCTCCCGAACGTCTTCACGGTGCGCCTTCATGCGATGCGGGTGCTATGGGACAAGTTCCCTCAGATCAACGACGCGCTCGACGCCGGCGGCAGCGGGGAGCCCTATGCCGGGCTGAACGAAGAAGAGGCGGCCGCGCTGCGCGAAGCGACGCGGATGGGTTTCCCCCCGCAATCCTGGTTTGCCTACAAGACAATGGGCGTGCACGGCTTCGCGGCGCTTTACCCCGGCTTGCTTGCCGCCGACCCGACCTATTTCACCGATTTCTGGACCAAGCCCGGTTACCTCGGCGCCAGACCGCCCGCATCGCTGGTGCGAGCGCGGGTGGTCCAGCCGGCCCGCTTCAAGGGCCTCGCCACTGCGGAGCAGGGGCGCAAGCTCGGCATCGTCAAGCGCGGGGCCGATGGCGGTGTCGACAACGCCTTTCTTGCCGGGCAGGATGAAGGGATCGTCGGAGTTCGGCTCGATCAGTCGATCAAAGCCGACAATTTCCTAGGCGGTGACCTGATCGTGAACGGAGGGGCTGCAGCCGGTAGTCGCATCCAGATCAGAGAGATCAGGGGCGACGTGGCGGTGCTCGGCGTGTTCGATAAAGCCGTTGTCGACCAACTTCGTGCCGACGACGCGGTGCGGGTGGACAATAGCGACTTCCTCGCGGCGCAGACCTACCATCGCCATCAGGTGCCAGGGCCTGAGTTTCGCGCTTGGGATCAATTCCGCAAGCCCGATGGTACGCCGCTCTACCCGCAACGCCCGAACCTCATCGCGCCGAGCTTCGTCAAGGCGTCGGCCGGTGCACTGCCGACCGGCAAGATCCACGGCAAGGTCATCGTCGTTGCCTCGCTGTGGGACCGAGAGGCCTTTCCGTGGCAGGCGGACTGGTATCGGCAGAAGGTCGTCGCGCACCTTGGCGGGCGTGCCGACGACAGCTTCCGGCTGTGGTATACCGAGCACGCGCTGCACGGCGATGAGACGCGGCAGGAGGATTCGACCCGCACCGTCAGCTATATCGGCGTGCTGCATCAAGCGCTACGCGACTTGAGTGCATGGGTAGAACGCGGCGTCGCGCCGCCGGAAAGCACCCGCTACGCCGTTAACGAAACCCAGATTGTGGTGCCCGCCACGGCGGCCCAGCGGCGCGGCATCCAGCCCGTCGTGACGCTGCGTGCCAATGGAGGCGAGCGAGCGGCCGTGCGCGTCGGCGAGCCGGTGCGTCTGACTGCCATCACGGCGATGCCCCCAGGCGCCGGTTCCATCGTCGAGGCGAAATGGGACATGCTGGGCAAGGGCGATTACCCAATCACGGCGGAACTGTCAGATAGCGCGAAGCCGAACGTCACGCTTTCGACCACCTACAGGTTCACCAAAGCGGGGACCTATTTCCCGACCTTGCGGGTCGCCGGGCAGCGCGAGGGCGACGCCCGCGCGCCCTTTGCCAGAACCCAGAACCTCGCCCGCGTTCGCGTGGTGGTGCGGTGATGATGCAGGCCGTGCACCGACTACCTGGGGACCGGCCAATGGATGTCAAAATCGTACTCTAAAGCGCCGCAACCGTCCCGATTGGCATCGAATTTCGAGAATGGCCGGATTGGAGAGGGAAGCGGACGCTCACTAGGTCCGGATCGGATAGCCGATCTCAGACAAATCTCGTACGATGCGAGCTAATTGGTTGAGCCACCTTCGGCAGAGGTGGTTCTAGGAATCTGAACAGCGAGGATAAGTGGATTGCCGATCTTACAGCGGCCATGCTGGCCGCAAAGAGGAGGCAAGATGAGCAAGCGACCCCGCCGGAATCACAGCCCGGCATTCAAGGCGAAGGTGGCACTGGCAGCTGTGAAGGGTGAGAAGACGCTAGCTGAGCTGGCGCAGCAGTTTGACGTACATCCCAACCTTATCAACCAGTGGCGGGCGCAGCTGCTGGAGGGGGCGGCAGACGTGTTCGGCGCGGGGCCGGCAGCGAGCGAACCCGCGGTCGATATAACCGTGCTGCACGCAAAGATTGGCGAGCTGACGCTGGCGAACGATTTTTTGGCCGGTGCGCTCGGGAAAGCCGGTCTGTTGCCGAGCGCAAAGCGATGATCGACCGTGACCATGCGCTGCCGCTGGCCCGCCAGGCGCAGCAGCTCGATATCAGCCGCGGCAGCATCTACTATCTCCCGCGGCCTGTATCTCCGGCCAATTTAGCGATCATGCGGCGCATCGACGAACTTCATCTACTCTATCCGTTCGCCGGCAGCCGGATGCTGCGCGATCTGCTCCGGCAGGAGGGCGAGGGCATTGGGCGAAGGCATGTCGCGACGCTAATGAAGCGGATGGGGCTTGAGGCGATCTACCGTCGTCCGAACACGTCGAAACCGGCGGCGGGGCACAAGATCTATCCCTATCTGCTACGCAAGCTGGCGGTGACCCGGCCGAACCAGGTTTGGGCGACTGACATTACATACGTGCCCATGGCGCGCGGCTTCGTCTATCTGGTCGCTATCGTTGATTGGTTCACCCGCCGGGTGCTGGCTTGGCGGGTGTCGATCTAAATGGATGTCGCGTTCTGTATCGAGGCGTTGGAAGAAGCGCTGGCGCGCTATGGCAAGCCTGCCATCTTCAATACGGACCAGGGCTCACAATTTACCAGTGCGGCCTTCACCGCCGTCCTCCACCGCGAGGAGATCGCCATCAGCATGGATGGAAAGGGTTGCTGGCGCGACAATGTGTTCGTTGAGCGCCTCTGGCGCTCGGTGAAATACGAGGAGGTGTACCTCAACGCCTACGCCTCGGTTCCCGGAGCCCGCGCTGGCATCGGCCGATATTTTGCGTTTTATAACCGTGTCCGGCCACATTCAGCCCTTGGTGCCAGAACACCGGACCAGATATACT
>Ga0265798_10011453_pt1 | contig 10801 bp, 12 predicted proteins | sample P3T30metagenome_FD_192430 | JGI IMG/M metagenome (GOLD analysis project Ga0265798, IMG submission 192430) | Plant litter microbial communities from East Loma Ridge, Irvine, California - P3 T30 | ecosystem: Environmental > Terrestrial > Plant litter > Unclassified | place: USA: California... | reverse complement strand
GAAATCTTGGCGGGTCCGTGCTTAGTCATCCACTTTTCTGAACACCATGAAATCATCCGCAAGTACAGCGCGTTCAACACGACGCAGATACAAGCACGATGAACGCTGACAGAAGACGAAACAATGCGCCTAGTGGTGGAACTAGTGCGCCTGTGTTTGCGCGAACGATTAGAGAACCGCAGTATCTGGAGAAGTTGAGACCGACAAGGTCAAGAGGCGCGAATGAGCTTCGCAGGATCTGTAAGTGCCCAAACAGCTTCATAGTCTCTGTTTACGCGTACTCAGGGTATTTTGAGCTTCTCCGAGAGATTTGCGCACTTCCTGTCGTTTGGTATACCATCCTTGTACGTTCCATTTCTAAGCATTACAACAGTTCTCCAAACATCCATTATACCTTCCGCATCGGGCTCTGCCTACCTTGAGATACCTTCGTCCTCCCCTACGACCAAATCGACACTCATCCCACCGACTTCGTCACTCAAGATCACTGCTTCTATCCAAGGCCCAAAGCCTCTCCCCCGCAGCGCGCCATTCAGTCCATCGCTCCTTCTCACGACCACGGTCAAGTTCGCCCCGTTCGCAACACGTCAAAGACGAGGCTATATTCGGGATTCGGCAGAGCGCGATTTGGGTGTTCACCTGGAGACTGCACTACGGGGTGTCATCATCGGAGAGAGATGGCCTAAGAGCGGAGTCGAAGTAGTGGTCACCATCCTGGAAGGTGACGAGGACGGCTGGTGGGGTGACTCCGCCAGTGAAGGAAACGCAACTGGAAGCGGATGGGGTCTCTTGAATGTGTTGGCAGGGTGCATAACAGTCGCGAGCGCGGCCATAACAGACGCCGGCATAGATTGCGTGGATGTAGTGTGTGGAGGTGTCGCCGCAATAACACGGAACCCCAGCTCCACACAACAGCAAGAGCTGGCTAGGATACTCGACCCCTGTCCAGCAGAGCACAGGGAAGTTGTCGCTGCATGTGTAGTCGGCTACCTGGCTTCAAGAGACGAGATCACAGAGATATGGATGAAGGGAGATGTGGGCTCCGATCCTGATGCTTTGATTGAGGGAGCCACTCACGCGGCTGTGGGCAGTCTCGCGGTGGTCAAAGAGGTCTTGCTAGAAGCGCTCCAAACCAAATTTCAAGGCCAGATCGAGGAAAGTGAGAGCGGGCTGAAGAGAAAGACACGGGATGTGGACATGACAGGATGAGCGGCAGCGCGAGAGAGCCGGCTATAACGCTTTCAGCGTCGTAGGCTCAATCCTAAAAGTCAGATAACCGTCAAGCCACTTGCACCCAACGGCCGACAGGATATCGTCTTCGGCTGATCCTAGCTATTGCTGGTCGAGTAGGCTCCTGGACGTATCCGGAACATGATCTTGCTCACATGGCGTTCTCAAAATGCATACCTTCGGCTTCCACAACCGCCGGGGCACGACAAGCTCAGGCATGTGGATCTTGGAACCAAATATGCGGCTAAGAGGACCCGCATGTGTCCACCTGTAGGACTAAATAGACGTTGAGCCCGAGTGCAGAGATTATCTCTGCCAACGACATTCACAGAACCAATGTTCGCATCCTTCCATGAATGAGTCTGCGTTGATTATGAGGCCTGACGCTGAACGGCGAGAGATGATGTGTGATTGATCTGCCAGCATTCTTGTAGCGAGCTGTCCTCGAGTATTATGCGCGCCACGTTTATCTGTCCCGCATGTGCAGTAAACATTGCCAAGATGCATATCGGAGTTTAGATGCGATGATTGGCGCGCAAATGCAGAAAGTGGCTGGGGTGCAGCAATCCCTGCCATCTGTTTGGAGAATGGCGTCATGATCCTACTCCAAAAGTCGAACACGGCTCGCAAATGGGACATGTTCCTGTTACTTTGGGCAAGAACCTTGGAACAAGAAGAGACAAGCTCATCGGTAAAGCCAGGACATGTTCATGGCCCACTCGGAGCACGCTAGATTAGACGCCTTCAGAGCTTTCTGCGCGGGTCGCGTTGGCAATGGCAGCGGCGCACGTCTTGAGGTCATCCCGTTCCTGCTATCGTGGAAGTAATCACTACCGAGATAGGCTGAAGCAGTAAGCACACCTTCCCAAAGCATCACGTCCAACAGCCACTGCCTGCTTGCAATTGACAGGAAGCAGACATGTCTCTGCTTCCTGGCTCCCTGTCCCTCTCTTCCTCTGCGCCCACTTTTGTCACTTTTGGCCCTATCTTTCCCCAGCGGTCTAGCTGTATGCATGTCGTTCGTTTTTCACGCTCGAATCACAGTACAGCAGCCGGCAAGCGATCCGTCTTAGCTGCTCCTCCGCGGCCAAGGTCCACTGCAACTAGTCTTGGTGCATAACATTGCGATACCAACACGAGCAGATAACCGAAGGATTATAAGGCTTGCCAGCAGTCGCTGCAATCGCCCGAAGATTCCCAGGTCTCTCGTTTTACGGTCGTTGTCGTAACAGTCGTTTGTTGAAATGCCTTCTGTACGTCTCATGTCTCTCGAGCATAAAACCCATGTTCCCTGCACCTGGAACAACGCTAAAGTCATCTTTCTAGTTCACTCGCGCGGTCGCGCTGCTCCCCGCGCTCTTTTCAACGATTGCGTATGCCGTCCATCCAGTGGAAGTCCGCGGACAGGACTTTGTCGACACCGTCACGAACAAGCGATTGATGATTGTTGGTGTTGACTACCAACCTGGAGGTCAAGGAGCGTACCAGCCCTCGAACAGCGAGGACGCTCTCACAAATGCCGATGTCTGTCTGCGAGATGCTACCCTTATGCAGAAGCTGGGTGTGAACACGATCCGTGTCTACAATCTCGACCCTTCGCTTGACCACTCAAAATGCGCCTCAATCTTCAATGCCGCCGGCATCTACATGATTCTTGATGTCAACTCGCCCTTGCCAGGAGAGAGCATCAACCGCGAGGCACCATGGACTTCCTACAACAGCGATTACCTTACCCGTGCGTTTGGTATCGTCGAGAACTTCAAGGGCTTCCCTAACACCTTGGGTTTCTTCTCTGCAAACGAGGTCATGAACGACCTCTCCACTGCGGAGTTTAACCCACAGTACATCCGGGTACGTTTGGACGACTAGCTACCTTCACCAGTCTTCCAGGCTAACGAGAATACAGGCTGTTCAGCGTGACATGAAGAACTACATCAAGAACCACGCCGACCGCACCATCCCAGTCGGCTACTCTGCTGCAGACGTCCGCGAGATCCTGCAAGACACCTGGGCGTACATGCAGTGTGTACACGACGAGGATGCATCGTCCTCTGACTTCTTTGGTCTCAACTCCTACAGCTGGTGCAATGGCGACAACTACCAGACTTCCGGCTACGATAGCTTGGTCGCCATGTTCAACAGTTCTGCCATTCCTGTCTTCTACAGTGAATATGGCTGCAATCGTGTTACTCCCCGTGACTTCGACGAGGTTCAAGCACTTTACGGAGACCAGATGCGAGCACTCTCTGGCGGCCTCGTATACGAGTACTCCCAAGAGGAAGCGAACTACGGTCTAGTCGATATTGACCAAGACGGCTCCGTCAAGCTTCTCAAGGACTATGACAACCTCCAAAACCAATTCAACCAGCTTAACGTCAGCTCTCTTGAGCAAGCCAATCCTCAGTCCACCGAGATCCAAGCCCCCGAGTGCGACGCGAGCCTCATATCCGCGCAAGATTTTAGCAAAAACTTCACGATCCCGGCCGTCTGCCCTGGGTGCCAGGACCTCATTGACAATGGTATCGAGAACCCACAGAAGGGCGCACTGGTGGACATTGGCGACCGAAACGTCAAGCAGGCTGTCTACGGCAGCAACGGTCAGCAAATCAATGATTTGTCGCTCAATGTTGTATCGGACGATGGGTCTAACACACCTGGCGGCGAGAACACGAGCCCTAGTGGCACTCCAAGCTCCAGCGGCGGCAACCCGAGCCAAACCGGGGACGCTGCACAGCCCTCGGAGACGAAAGGAGCCGCCTCGCAAATTGGTTCCAGCTGTACCGCAGCTCTGATCGCTGTTTTCGTATGTGCACTATTTTTGTAGTGTCCACACATGTGTATGGTCGGGCTAGATGCGCTCGAATTTGGAGTTTGCGACGGATGTGGAGTGGAAGAAGTCTTAAAGATCCACTTCCATTCTGGGAGTTATTATTTGCGATTTTATGAAGTACGAGTTTGAATGACTGGAGGAACTAATGACGCTGTTATTCTTGTACAAAGTTAGGATGAATATACCCTTTATACACTGCCAACTGCGAAGGTCTCCTCCAGCTGTGCTTCGCAATACGTGCCCTGGTGGTGTTGGCTGGTTCGCGTTCATCAATTCAAACGCGGAATGTGGTGTTATCTTTGATCTAAGTTTTGATCAGAATCGTTTTGGATGTCCACACGCTGCTTGCAAGAAGTATGACTGCTGGCTCAAAGTTTTCAAACATTCTTGATGCCTTTTTTCAATGAGTAGGTACCGTGCAGCTGCCACAGAGAAGAGGGCATGCAGAGCCACTGGTCATGCAACCTATATGAGGCTGTAATGCTCAGCAGTCGTCTCAACCAATCACATGTTCGCCCCAATGGTTTAAATACTCAGACCTATAGCTTCCTTCATCCGCTCTGCCTTCGCCTTCAATACTGATTCATCCTGCTCGCCCTCACCCTCTCCCTCGTACACGCAATCACAACCATACCTCTTCCGGAACTCATACGGTGGAAGCCCATCCAACTTCTCCAATGCTGTATGGCTCGCCCTGACACGTGCATATCGCCCGCTCTGGCCCAAGGTATGGAAGACGACCTTCCCGTGGATCATGATCATAGCAGCGATGGCCTTGCCTTTACCAGGGATGAGCGTGTCCGTCTCCATGGCGGCCATGCGCCACTCGCTGCAGCCAAAGGCGATGGAAAGGAGGCGACTGAGACGCGTGGTTGGATGGTTGGAAGCGAAGTTCTCATAGGTCCCGAGCGTCATGTCCTCGAAGAAGGGCTTGAGATGCATGTCGAAGAAATCCTGTACGACGCTGAAGTCAAACTCCGCATCTACGAAGATGGCTGCAGTATATGCCTCGATTACATCAGCCAGACACTTGGGTGGTTCGCTGATGGTTACCCAATAGTCGACAGCACCACCTGCTTCCCTCTCTGCTTCCTCGGCCTCCAAGACGTACTGGCGGATCTGGGAGCTCAGGATAGCAGTATTCTGTTTGATATGAACATGCCAGCCCAGCTTGACACACACGGCGCCTAAGAACTTGTTGGACACCATGGGCGTCTTGTGCTCAGTGAGCCACTGGGGGTCCTTGTCCGGATATTTGTAGTAGAGATGCATGATGAAAGCCATGTCGAGGAGAGAGTCACCTAGAGGGTGAGAAAGGAGTCAGTGTGTGTGAACATGCGGTTCGTGAAGGGGACATTACCTAGGAATTCCAGACGCTGATAGTTTGGTATGTTCTCATACATGTATGGGTACGATGGATGAGCGAAGGCCGATCGGAGTAAGCGAGGATACTTGAAGTGGTACGGGTGCTTCAGTTCAATCTTGCGAGCAGTTTCGAGCATTGCCGCGGTGGCGTCCGCGATCTGATACTTTGGCTTCTGGTACGCGTCATAGTAGTCCGACCACTTTGACATCAGATGATCCCGACTGTTGGCAAACAGCTTGACAGCTTTGACGGCTTCATCCCAGTCCCTGGGGTTCCACCGTCCGGCCTTGTGATGCTGTTGGAAAGCAGCACCAATAAAGGCCTCACAAACATCCGCTATACTCTTATCCCCGAGATTGTGCGTGAGTTTGAGCCAGTCGTCTTCGGTCTTGTTCAGTCCTTTACCCTTGAGAAGTTTGAGCCCTTCAGGATACCATGTGCGCCTACACGAGTTAGTCCTTTGAGGGGGGCTTGATGAGAGCTTTATACATACCGTGAGAAAGAGTCGGTGCGAATGTACCCGTAAAGCTGGATGTCCAGCTCAGTTCCGTCTGCAGAAATTACTTTCTTCTTACCCACTGCAGTCTCCATCAGATTCTTGTTGCAAAGCATTTCCATACGGCGGACGTGAAATTCAAACTCGTTCTCGTCTGGCTGCTGTACAAATACCGAGACGGACGTAGCCATCTTGAGGAAACAATCTCCTAGAAATTCGAGACTGTGTTATGTCAGTGGGTAGCTCCATGTGCGAGTCCAACACTAACCGCTCATAGTTCGGGCCCATCCCGCTCTTGAAGTTGATCTTTTCCTCGCCATGCTCTTCGGAATTGTCAGAGTCTTTGGTCAGGGCTTCCAAGGCAAGCGCTGGGCTGATATCGAGATCCAGAGTTTTGCAGGCGTCTAAAGCAATGAGGTAGCTCTCGAATCGATGAATGATAGCTGGTAGGACGTAGCACACGACTACGAATGGTGTTGCGAGCTACTTCGTCAGTAACTTGCTGTATACATGCTGAATCGCTGGATGCTTACATTAGAGACATGTAGGGGCTCGGGACAAATGTATGTCTTGAGGTCGTCGAGCTCGCCTTTCTCTTTCTCTTCGACACGTGCGAGGTGATTGCGACGGAAAGGGATCTTTTCGACCTCAAGAACAGGCTGTGATTGGTTCCACCTTGAGATATCCCTACTCTTTGCCCATTTGCTGTCACTATAGTCCAAGATGCTGTCCATGAATTTGTGCCCGCTACGAGGTAGACGTTTGGGAACCGGATCTTGTGGCTTGAGCTGTGTGGCGAGGTGGTTTGAGTAGTAGCGTCGGCCTCCATTCATAGGGTCCACGAAGTACCGGTCTAATAGGTCCTTAGAAATAGTCTTTGGTGTCCATCTCCACATAGGCTCGTTGTAGACTCTGTGAACTTGTTCCATATCCAGAATCTGATCGAGGGCGGTAACGGATAGCGGAGAAGACATCTTGCCAGGTAGTATCGGCACAACCCAATAGGACATCTTCTTAGCATCATTCTCATATTTCTTGTTGTAGACGTCCTCATATATGCGCAAAGTAAAACCAGTGAGGATGTCTATCGTCTCTGCTGACACATATAGCGGAGTTTGAGAGGACTGGGAGATGACATTAGAGGGCCTGCAATCAGTAAGATAGATGGGGAAATTTGGCATTTGCGGGAGGGGATTGCGAGTGAGGAGCCCCATGGGTTGATGAGGTCGATCCAAACCCGCATCAAGGTCGATGAGGGTGAGATAAAGACACGTAGGGGCAACGCCACGTCCGATCTTCCAGAACTCTGGCTTGATCAACATGGAGTACATGCCTTTCTTCTTCTCACTGAGTGCCAGCAATGCATTTGTTCCGGCTGGTAAGCTCTTATGGGTCGTAGGGAGTAGATTTTCACTGAGATAGCCTTTGTTGTACAACTTGAGACATGCCTTGAATGCGGCGGAGCACTTTGCAGTTGCTTTCTTGCTCTGGATGTCACCAGTGACTGAAATCACAGGTGAGTGCTCCGGTAGCATTACCTCGCAAACAAAACCTCTCCGCTGCGGATCCAGGGCATCGTAATTAACTTCAGGACTGACAACGTAGGTGGGTTGAAGCATTGTTTGTCTGTCAGGTCCAGGCAGCGTAGCTACGAAGTGATTGAGAACAGATAAGCTTGAGCGGTAAGTGAGCTTTGCACTAGCCTTTGTGACAAAACTTGGGTACATCTTGTCTTCGAACGATAGCAAGTCAACGTCATTTCCGCCGATTTGACGATCCTGGGGAAGAGCTTTGCAATACCTTCGCATTGTGTCTTCGTCGCTCTTGACATCAAGGACCCGGCTTTGATGATCTTCGTTGCCAGCCTCGACCATATGGAGGTACCTGGAATTACGATGCCTTGCCCGACCGCGAGACTGCACGTATGCTATCATGGTGCGGTAGAGATCGAACCGTACCACAAGGTTGCATTGTGGAATATCGAGTCCCTCCTCTGCTACGGATGTGGCAAACAGGCAGTTCAGTTCACCGCGACGAAATTTGGCGACTGTCAGAATCTGGTTCCGTAAGGAGATATTGTGCTCGCCTACACGATTATTGACCCCGACAAGAACGCTGCAACGGAGGTTTGGTCCGCCGATCTGGGAGAAGATGAGCTCAAGCAGGCGAGCGGTCTGTCGCTGCGTGACGAAGACGATGCAACGAGCTCCATCATCGCGCTCATAGTAAAGATTGAGCCAATGACGAAGCTTAAGAACCTTTGAACTCAGATCTTCGTCGCTAAGGGCGCACGAACCGAAGTCGAACTGTTGTACAAATGTGGCCGCCTCCTGTAAGCGTTTGGACTGAGCGTCCCACTCCTGCGCGGCTCCATCTTGCTTAATCTTGTTGTGCTTAAGGTGCTCACGATCCTCGAGCTTGCGACTCTGCTCATCAGTGAAAGCGAAAGACCAATACATGTCGGAAGCCCAACGACCTAGTTCGGAGCCGTGGTGCTTGGATGCGATGAACAATTTCTTGAACGCCGATATATCTCCAAACTTGGCTTTTATCTTTTGATGGAGGGGCGTCTCACACTCGTCCTGCAGCCGTTCATATACCGCTATCTCCTCGATGGGTCTGCTGATACTGTTCGAAGCGAGAACACTCTCAGACGTAGTGACTATCTTGGAATGGAGTAGTTTCTCAAGGTCATTCGCGACGTTTCTGATGTGATCGATCGATAACCCTCGTGTATCGATCGGAGAAGCTGTCATCCCAAAGATACGAGGCCGATTAGAAAGCTTCGGTTCATGAACGTAGTAGTCCTTCATCAGACGGGCGTAGGGGTGGTTGCCTTTTGCATGATGGGCCTCGTCAAAGATGAGGAGATTGATCTGGGCCATGGTGATGAAGGAGTGCATCATACACTGCACGAGAACCTCGGCGGTACATACTATCACCATGTTACTCTGAAAGTGACTCTCCCAGGTCGATTTCGACCATAGCGATGCACCCATAGCGCCACATATACCCTCTACACTCTGGTCTAGACCGCACCGCAAGACATTTGCTTGTTGGAAGACGAGGTTGACTGAGTCTACCAGAAAGAACGCAATCTTGGGGATGCCGCCTGCAGCCCGATATTCAAGCTCGCCATCTAGGACATGTCGCAGGAGTAGAGTTGCGATGTGGGTCTTGCCGGAGCCCGTGTCCAGCACTGCTATCACGTTCTCGCTCTTGGCTCTCTGGAACAGTTCGGTTTGGTAGTCGCGTGGGTTCGTGATGCGAGCTGTGCCATCTTGTTTTGCCAGGATATCGCGGATCGAAAGCTGCTCTTCGTTGGCAGTCTTTGCGGCAGCATCGTCGACTTCCTTCTGCGTTAAGCGCGAACTGATGTTAGCAGCAAAGGCTCTCAAGATCTCGTTCTGCGCTCTGCGCCTCTCTGATGTTGTGTTTGGGCCATGCGCATGCGCAATGTCAGCGTCTACATCAGAGTCTTCATCCTTATCTTGACGCCTTGCCTCGTTGGATTTATTGTCTTCGTCTTCAGAATCGGAAGACGCCAATGTCTCCTCGAACGAGAAGTAGTCTTCTTGTTGCTCTTCGATTGTCACCCACGATTGGCTTGTGGCATCCACCATACTGTCGGTTGCCAAAGGGTTAATTGAAGCTTATCACGAGATTCAGAGGGTGAGAGAGAGGAGATACTCTCATGGACACAGTTAACGGTCGAGGACAAGGGCGCTGCCAGTATTTGCGCAGTCTGTTGCGCGTCCGTGAGCAAGCAAAAGATGCACGTAACCGACAACGGGTGCTCAGACAAATTCGCTCGTCCTGCCCCTATCAGGCAGTCGTGACCGTTTGAACATGCCGGGAGAACTTGGTACTAGAAATGTCTGTCACCATGAAGCCGCCGCTTTCAGGAGTGCGCGGTGTACCCGCGGCGATAGCGGGGTACGCGGTTTGGGAAGGGTCGATGCTGACTCATCAACACCAACTCACGCTCTCACGTGTCTCCCCACTACCATTTCCTCAACATCGTCACGATCCTCAGTCAGAACCTCTGCACAATGTCGAACGAACCGCAAAGTCTCCGGGGACTATTCTTAAAGGCGGAGAGGGCGCGCGAAGAGCTTTCTTCTTCTTACGAAGCCAACAGTCCCACCTACCAGGAAAACCTCGGCGCGACCATCGCCACCTACGAAGAATGCCTAAAGATATCGGAGCAGGTGTCGCTGTTCAGCCCGAACGAGACTCTAGAAGACATATCGTCGTCTGATCTACAGTGCGTGTTCCGACCCACCCCACGATCCCGTGCGCATGGCCCTCGCTTACCCATTTAGATACATGGCGATAAACTATCACATGGCAGAACTCATACAAAAGATCTTCAACACTGATATATCATTTCGAAAACAAAACCTGCTACGAGCGCGGGGGCACTATGAGCGATTCCTCAAGCTCCTAGATTCCTATGATGTGCTTGGCAAGGCGGACGCGAAGCTCTTCGAAGCCTACACGGAAGACAAGGGCAACTTCTCCACCGCTAACACGCGGGATGCCGCAGCGAGACGGGACGCAAAGATTTCCCGATTCAGAGAGGAGAAGGAGCTGAAGCGGAAACTCGAGGTACGTTGTCACGCTAACGTTGCTTTTACGGGTCAAATCTGGAGCTAAGACATGCGACAACAGTACCTGCGACAAAATCCCAAACTTGCCGAACAGGATGAGCAAGTGGTACGAGAGTTGCATCTGACCAACCTGGCGTTCATGGTGCATCAGACGTTTGCTTCGCTGGAGTAGATGGCCCAAGAATTGCACATCATCTCGCTGGCTCCACCCACGCCCCCACAGGGACAGGCACAGCAAGCGCCTGACAGCCGACAGGACGGTAGAG
>Ga0265798_10011451_pt1 | contig 10803 bp, 14 predicted proteins | sample P3T30metagenome_FD_192430 | JGI IMG/M metagenome (GOLD analysis project Ga0265798, IMG submission 192430) | Plant litter microbial communities from East Loma Ridge, Irvine, California - P3 T30 | ecosystem: Environmental > Terrestrial > Plant litter > Unclassified | place: USA: California... | reverse complement strand
CTTCATCCGAGGAGGGAAGACTGTAGCCAATGCCACCAATGACAGCTTCGAGACTAGTACCAGATGGAAGAGATGCAGGGGCAGTAGAAGCTTGCGATGGCTGGTTCGAAGACATGGTCCCAACGTTACTGGTCTGAGGTTGCTGACTGGCAGTGATGACAACTGTGCTTGGTGCACCGTTGGAAGCCGTGATAGTGGTCGTTACAAGACTCGGGGTGGGCGTGGCAGATGTAAGTGACGATGGTAGCGCAGAGTTGGACGATGATCGCGCTAGTGTTGAAGAGGTCAAGAGCGAATTTGAGGATTGCGAGCTTTGGAGGCTCTGTGAGCTTTGAGAAGCGGATAATGGAGCAGCGGACGAGTGAAACGATGATGGCTGAGGACCAATGGATAGAGTTGTAGAGGAGGAATTGGGAGCTATCCCCCCTGTGGTTGGTGCGACAGTGGGAAGCTGTCTCGTTGCAGTCAGGCTGATCGTGCTGGCGTATACGACGCTAGAACTGTTCAAGCTAGGGCGATCAAAAGCGCTCGAAGAGTTGGTAGAGGTTGCTGTCGATGGGATGACGAGAGAGCTCACAAGTACCGGCGCTGTGCCTGAAGACGGGTGAACTCTGGTGGAAGACGTCGTCGATGTGCCAAGAATGGTCGAAAAGGCGGTTCCTAGCGAAGATGCAGGTGCTCCAGAGGGAACGATACCGGTGCTGGAAGGATTGGAAGCAGGTGGTTGAAGATCCCTGGGTACCAAACGGTCTTCGTCTGCACATTCATTAGTCATCGATCATCCAGCAATACATCAGTCCCCATTGACCAGGATCAGGAAGGCCGTAGGGTAAGGATGCGTGAACCCTGCGAAGAATCAGTACGAGAGATAGTGCTTGAAGTAGCTTCATCTCTGTCTTCAGGCCGTGAGTGTGATCTATGGGTGCTGATGATTGTAGTGTGGATTGCAAAGTATAATGTTTCTGAGGATGCGAAAGATGCAGATACATTGCCGAACATGGCTCTTATATCTGAGAACTGGACGCATGCTTACCGGTCAACTGTACCCCTTCACCAAGACGAAAGCACCTCGATCGGGGCCACTGAGGGTTTCCACGTCAGAAGCTGCACAGGTCTCAACCCGAGACCCTCGCCGCCGCCGTAGAATAACAATGGTAAGCCGATCGTGAGGGTTCAATGAGGGCGCTACGTCAGGACTGCAGCGTTTCTGGGGGCGATGCAACTAGATATGGAGACGGAGGACCGACACCGTCGCGGTTTTGGTCGAAGGTCTCACACAGAAGCTTTTGCCGCGTCTTCGAAGGCGAAATAATGAGCAATATGCGCCAATGTGGATTGAAGGATTGTATTAGAATGGGTCGAATATGTCGCCTGTCTTCATTTCCGAGTGTGTTACAAGAGCTCTGCCGCCTCCTTCTTGACGAACCGATGATTCAAGTGATGTGATCGTGCGGCGAGGGGGCCATTCGGCGGTATTTGTAACCACTCGACAGTGTCTCTGTGTTATCAGTGAGTTGCTCAAGCGCCGTGACTCTGCACATGTATATGAGAATCCTTCGGAGGCGATATCAGCGTATTGACTGACAAGCCAAAGTGCCGCACGTAACCATGCCACCAGATGAGACCCTGCCTACAGTCGCCGGAAGATGGGGCGAAGGACCTTGAAAACAGGAGATCGCCCCACCCGTGAGTGCTGGCTAGAATCTGGTCGTATCGCTTCAAGAGTGGCACGACTTCAAACCTGCGGCGTCGCTGGGGGCGATGTAACCCGATACAGAGACGCCCAAGCTCTTCACAGAACGGGTAAGCAGAGCCTCGAAAGACACTTGTTCAAGATCGCCAAAGCTACCCCACTAACCTGTAAACAACAAAGCTGAAGCCCCAAGGCCAGCTAAGGGGAGTATGCCAAAGATGGGGATAGAGCACGTGACTGTATATGCCACACAACAAGACCTCGCCTGTAGTCGCCGAATGATGGGGCGAAGAATCTTGAACGTACAAGAAAGCCCCAACATGTGCGATGGAAAGGATGATGAGTATGAGAAAGCAGGAAGGCGCGGGAAGGCAGACTGCTGAGCCACAGACGTGCATTCGGGCTAGCGCACCGCCGCAATCAATCTGCAGCATCGCACAACATTGTTGTCCTTGGTGCTGCGTGTCTCAGTTCCAGAATGTCGTCAAAATCCTGGACGTAATTTAGCGATGAGGTGGCGTTGCAGCATGTGAACGGGAAGCTGTGCACTCTCGACGATGGCGATGGCATCGGAGGTCGGCAAGTGCATGACGTCGCTGCTGACCTCATCATGATTGGCTGCATCCTCAGCCAGTGGGCCCGAACGCTTCAACCCACAATCTATGTGGCCATCTCCGCGTCGTCAGCTCTACACGCTCGCCTAACTCACGGCCAAATCTCGCTCATCCAATCGTCACGGAAATAAAGGTCGGAACCACTCTTCGATCGCGTCCCGTGACTGACCTGGCGACAAAGGCTCCGATCTTACCGCAGCACCGCAGCGCCGTGATCCTTCGCACCATGTGAACGCCGAGGGTAGAGCATTTAGGCAAAATGCAAACGACGCGCTAACATCCCGCTGTGGAGTCTCCACACTCATGGGCTGCCAGCTCGAAGAGGCGGGGGCTGGCGGCATGGGCGTCCGCGGACCGGCAGATACGCGCTGTTAATTTATACGACGCGCGGTGGCTGCTCGGTATGCCTCTGGATATGCAAGCTGGACGACGAAGCTTGTTACTCTACCAGAAATCCGGATCTAGATGGCATTCATCTTGAGCAGGCCATCGCAAGACAGAGGCATCGGGTTGAAAAGGCGGTCGGTCTCGTGCCAGCTCCAACACGTAACGATCTCACAAAACGGTCGATTCAGCCGTGATTGCTCAGCATCTGTGCGCCCAAACACGTCCTCCCCGCGTCGCCTCCACCCTCCGCGTCTCTTGTCAATAGTGCGCCCAGCCGTCAGTGGCTTCTAGCCTGCTTCCTCGCGGGACGTTACAAGCAATGAAGCGCCAATGCCAGGACAGCCACCAATGCTTGAATCGCTGCCGCAGCCCGAAATAAGCGTTGGTGCCATGGAGCTTAACCGTCTCTTTATCCGCCATGGGAAAGCTTCGCAACATCAACCACTCAGCGTGTAGGCCCGTTACCCGAGACAATGGTATGCTGACTTGGGTGGCCGCCCGAGCGAAATGGAAATGCATATGTAGGACTGCATTCCCCATGTCTTCCCTGATCTTGGGATTCAATTGTCAAGGGCTTCGCGAAAAGCTTACTGTCTAACCCTGCACTTTCGTGCTTCGTCCCCTTCTTTGACGATCCTTACTTCGATCTTTCACTCACGAACGCACTCGAATCGTCATCATGGCTCCAGTCGGTGGTGGTGCCGGCGACTTTGAGGTGGCCGCTCTGGCTCGCCGTCAAGCGCTCGCAGGTGCATCGGGACCCATGGCCCTGGTCAAAAACGCCAGAGTGTTTGGTATCGCATGCTTTGCCTGCCTGGGTGGACTGTTGTATGGTTACAACCAGGGTGTCTTCTCTGGTGTTCTGACCATGCCCTCCTTCAAGGAACGTAAGTAACGTCTCACCACTACAACTACAGGCAAGTCACTTACAGATGCTCAGACATGGGCGACTACATCGCGGATCAAGAAACACTTGAATGGAACTCCTCCAAGCAGGGCTGGCTCGTATCCATCCTCGAACTCGGTGCATGGTTCGGGACAATGTACTCTGGATTCATCGCTGAGATCCTCTCTCGTAAATACGCCATTCTCGTCAGCGTCGCAGTCTTCATGGTCGGTGTCGTCGTTCAATGCACTGCTTCCGCCGGTCAAGGCCACAATGCTATTCTCGGTGGCCGTTTCGTTACCGGTATGGGTGTCGGTGCCTTGTCCATGATTGTCCCCATGTACAACGCCGAGATCGCACCGCCCGAGGTACGAGGTGCGCTTGTGGGTCTTCAGCAATTGAGCATTACCCTGGGTATCATGATCAGTTTCTGGATCGACTACGGCACCAACTACATCGGTGGCACCGGGAGAGACGGACAGAAGGAGGCTGCTTGGCTTCTCCCTCTCGCTCTGCAGCTGGCTCCCGCTGTGCTTCTCGGTGCTGGTATGATCTTCATGCCTTTCTCTCCCCGTTGGCTCGTCCATCACGGCCGTGAAGCAGAGGCGCGCCGTGTACTCGCCAATCTTCGCAGCCTCCCCCAGGAGCACGAGCTCATCGAGCTTGAGTACGCAGAGATCCGCGCTCAAAGTCTCTTCGAGAAGAAGTCTCTGGCCGAGCGATTCCCCCATCTCCAGGACATGAGCGCGTTGTCGGTCTTCAAGCTGCAATTCGTCGCTATTGGCAGTCTCTTCACCACTAGGGGCATGTTCAAGCGTGTCCTGATCTCCACGCTCACCATGTTCTTCCAACAATGGGTAAGTGTTTCTACGCGAACTGCACATGATACATGTACTGACAGGTAAACCAACGTTCAGACCGGCATCAACGCCATTTTGTACTATGCTCCAAGCATCTTCCAAGACCTTGGGCTATCGGGCAACTCGATCAATCTTCTCGCCACAGGTGTTGTTGGTATTGTCATGTTCCTCGCCACAAGTAAGTTCTCACCGTAAGATACCACTTGACGTCCTCGCGCTAACGGGCTCGCAGTCCCTGCGGTCATGTACGTCGACAAACTGGGTCGTAAGCCCGTACTCGTCAGCGGTGCCATCGGCATGGCAGCCTGTCACTTCATCATCGCTGGTATCTCTGCCAGCTACGAGGACAGCTGGGCCAGCCACCAGGGTGCTGGTTGGGCTGCCTGTGTCTTCGTGTGGCTCTTCGTCATCTTCTTCGGCTACTCATGGGGTCCATGTGCTTGGATCGTCATTGCGGAGATTTGGCCCATGTCCAACCGTCCGTATGGTATTGCGCTTGGTGCTTCGTCTAACTGGATGAACAACTTCATCGTCGGCCAGGTTACCCCGGATATGCTTACGCATCTTCGTTATGGCACCTACATCTTCTTCGGTATCTTCACCGCTATGGGCGCTGCGTTCATCTTCTTCTTCTTCCCTGAGACCAAGGGTGTTTCTCTCGTAAGTTCCCATTTCACCTCTTGCATGCAAAGCTTTTGCTAACGACCCTCCCAGGAAGAAATGGACACCCTCTTTGGCTCCGCCGGTACCGCAGAGCGCGAGAAGGAGCGCTGGGCCGAGGTTCACCGCGAAGTCGGACTCACCGACCTCCTCGCGCGCTCTGGCCTTGTGCACGACGACGGTGTCGCCGACTTCCACAAGGGTAGCATGGAGAAGGAGAAGCCAGAAGTTCTGGAGCAGGCATAATTCATGCTTCAGTAGACCTGTTGAATTGAGCAAACCAGTTGGGTGAGGGGCTATCGGGAACGGACGACTTGTATATACTCTTTCGCTTAGCAAATCGTCCTATCTTGATATATTGGATCGCAAGCCTCAAGGTTAGTATTCACTATGAAGTGAAATCTTTCCTCCTCGTAGTTTGCCTCGCGACCTTGGCCTCACCCCCGCCACGCCTCGCAACAGTCGTGACCACCGGTTTCTTCGGTACCTCCTTCCTCGCCCCAACACCCCGCTTCCCATTCTCCCGCTCTATTCTCTCCCTCTCCGCTTCCTCAACGGTCTGCTCCTGGATTCTCATAGCTACCTCTTCCCACACGCCCGGCACACCCGTTTTCATCGTGTACAACCGCCCTTCTTTGATGTAGAATTTGAAACGCGGCTCACTCATGACTTCCAGCATGCGCTTGAAGATACCCTTTTCCCTCTGTCTCTTAACCCACGCCTCGCTCTTCGGTAACTGGATGTTTGCTAAACGCAGTTTTTTCGGCGGCAAAGCGCGGAGTTCGTGCAGGAAAGCAGTGGTGTGTTTGCGGAAGGGGAAGATTCGCAAAGTCACGAATTCGAGTTTTGTGTTTGCGGTGGCGACGGTGTTTTGACGGAGGCTCCTGGCGAAACGGAGGAGTTCGGGCCGGGAGCGGCGCGCGTAGTTGGCGGTGGTGGGGATTTGGAGGAAGACTTGGTGGACGAAGGGGGCGGTTAGGTAGGCGAGGGTTAGGGTGGGGATGGTGCCGAGGATGCCGACTGGGGGATGTTAGATGTCGGGTGTGGCTTTTGGATGGTTGGGGTTTGAGAGGAGGTCGTGGGTGAGGGAGTATGTGGGATAACATAATGCCGCCACCACGTGATGAGTGCTGTTTCGGACCTGCGCAAAATGGGTCTGGCAAATCAGGGGTGTAAAAGATAGATGCCCACGTATAATGAGATCAGATCCAGAGCGAATCGAAGTGACGCGAGAGGGGAATTGGTTCGGTGCATTTGGCAAGGAAAGTGGTGTAGATGAAGAGATTCAGGTCGTGACAGTTCACCAGGTATCAACAAAGTTCACTTACCGGTTATGGCCTGCATCTTCCTCACTCTCTCATCAGGCTGATTCTCGTTGTTCCATAGTGGAGGCACACCGAAGACGAGAGTTGTGCCGAATTGCAACAAAGCCATTGCTTTCCAAAAGGATATCCATGTCGTTCGTGCGTCGCCCGCATCGTAGATCAGTAGTCTTGACGCATACACTGGAAGTCTTCGTTAACGATAATTGCTTCTTCTTCGTCGTCCGACTACGGTAGAGCTATTACATACTCTTCTCATTCTCTTTTCCGACCGGTTCGGGTGCCGACTTGGGCTTCTTTCCCCTTTGTAATGGTAATGTGGGATCTCTGCGTATTGTGGTAAATTTTCGTTGGCAACTCCGGCAGATGTATCCATTGAGGCGTGCTTGAGCGACGGGTCGTGTGCCTCTAAGTGTGGGCGCTGTGCTTCGCAAAGCGGCCACAAAGGCGAGAAGCCGTGGCTGCATACTGTCTGCACCTGCGCAGTCAACGCCCGTGAAGAAAATTGCACACGTGTGTGGGCTTCGTCAGGCCTCGATGCGCTGGATCCTTTCGCTGCGCGACCGCGAGGCTTGGTCGCTGAGTGTCTGACTTAGCACGGGGCTTACTCAGGAATGAAGCCGTACGGACGTGTAAGGACGTGGATGGGCTGCGATGGTGCTTGTTGAGATGTCACGGTGTCACGTGGGATGATCGGCTTGCCGCGGCAACTCTAGCCGAAGCGGGTCAAGCTCATGTGCGGAGAGATGCCACGGTTCCCTCGACCAGCGACAAGCGGCCCACTCAACGACCGGCGCCGTCATGCTCCTTTCTCGGTTGTAAGCTATCTGTTGCAGTGTTTTAACGTCGTTGCGTGCGCTTCATGTGATCAGTCGAGAGCATGTTGTTCGCATTTGCGCTGCTGTCGCTCGTTTCCTTCTTGTCCCTCGGATACGCCTACCAGGGCCTCAGCGACCATACACTCAAGCACCTGCCGGGACCGGGCGATGACTTCGACATAAAGAAAGGCTCTTTGCTGGCGCCAATCCTGGTACCCAGAGTCTCTGGAACCGAAGGCAATGTCGCCGTACGCCAACATTTCCTAGACTTCTTCAAGTCGCAATTACCAGAATGGAGGCTGGAAATGCACAACTCGACGTCGACGACGCCCGTGAGCAAGGGCAAGGAGGTCCCTTTCGTGAACATCATTGCGACACGCGATCCGCCGGGTAGCTCCGAGGGCGACGTCTCGAGATTGGCTCTCGTGGCCCACTACGACAGCAAGTACACGCCGACTGGCTTCATTGGGGCGACCGACAGCGCGGCCCCATGCGCCATGATCCTGCATATAGCGCGCAGCATCGATGCGGCGCTGACGAAGAAGTGGGCGGCGGCCGACCCCGACGATTTCGACGTGGAGCACAAGGGTGTGCAAATACTCTTGCTGGACGGCGAGGAGGCGTTCAAGAGCTGGACCGACAGCGACAGTCTCTACGGCGCGCGGTATGCCTCACCTTATCTTTCTTGGCCATCACTTACTGACGCATAACAGAGCCCTCGCTGAAGACTGGGAGTCGACTTTCCACGTCGCATCATCGATATACCGCACCCCGCTCGATTCGATCGACCTATTCCTGCTACTTGACCTTCTGGGCTCCAAGGGTCCAAAGGTCCCCTCATACTTCAAGACGACACATTGGGCATATAAGCACATGGCGACTGCCGAGGCACGCTTGCGCAAACTAGGCTTAATGAAGTCGTCCCCAAACCACGAGTCGAAGATGGCAAAGCGCGAGAACAAGAAGCCTCGCGACGAACGTCCGTTTCTGCCCGACGCGAACAAAGGGAATGATCAGTTTATGGGCGGCTTCGTACAGGACGATCACGTTCCGTTCATGGCCCGCGGCGTCGAGATTCTGCACATGATCCCTACGCCCTTCCCGCATGTATGGCACACGATTGAAGACAACGGAGAGCACTTGGATATGGATACAGTCGAAGACTGGACGAAGCTGGTCATGGCATTCACTGCAGAGTGGATGGAGCTCGAGGGCTTTTTCGACTTCAAGGCCGAGAAGCGGAAGATGGATGGCGAGAAGTCGGAACTGTAAGCATTTTCCCATCAACTTGAATGCATGTAAGTTAACGTACCGTAGTGAGATACCCTAGACCCTACGAATCAATTGTTTCGAATGCATAATCGAGCTGTGCAGCGCATTGTGACACATTTTGAACGACTCGACACTACGCTTGGTGATGCTTACAGAGACAAAGCCAAGTCATGTTCACAAAGCAGACCTCTCGCATGTCTTTGACCCGTGACTCGTTAAAGACAGTAGCTTGGCCAATACATGTGATCTCTTGAAGTTGCATTCATAGCAATGTCTCGAGCATCACTTCCGCATTCATCTCACACTGTATGCGCTTCTAGTAACCAATGCTCGTTTTCTGGAATACTAGCATTTACCCATTTACTAACATTGCACTTGACACTACACAACCGCCACCACGATGCCAAAAGGCAAAGCCAAGAGGCGTAACACGCGACCGTACCACGGCTCTGCAGAGCCGTATGAGACCCACCAAGGCTCATCACACAGACGTGGCGGTACGCACAAAGTACGCGATGAGAACAAGACTGACTCCGTCTACGACAACTTGAACTACAAAGAGCTAGTCGAAACAGCAAAGGAGCGCAGTATCTACCGCAAGGATATGAAGAAAGTAGAGATGGCTTGGGCCTTGAAACACGACGATGAGAATCGAAAGCGTGCTGAACAGGACGCCCGTATTGCTCGGCAAAGGAAGCTGGAGGAGGCAAAGAAGGAAGAGGAGAGAAAGGCTGCGGAGAAGAAGGCCCAGCTCATTGCTAAGCAAAAGAAAAGAAGAGAGAAAGAGGAGAGGAGAGAGCGTGACGAAAGCGTCAGTGACGACACTGTGAGTGATGCCGACTTGGAAGACGACGAAGACGCAGGGGACGAGTACAATCGCGAGAGATTCGGTCAGGCGCTCAGTGAGGAATCGTGGGATAGCAGTTCTTCAGAGTCAAGTGCTGCATCCGTAAACCAGATCTACGAGCCTGGATGCAGACTTCGTCTCTGCGAATGGCCCAACCAAAACATGCCATCAGTCAAACCTGGAGGTTGGGATTACAAAAGATGGTGTCCGCTGCCCTTGCCCTGTCCCGTCCCTTATGCACCTCTCAAGATTACAACGATGTATAGCAAGCAAAAGCTCATGTTGCCCGGAGCAAAGTACCCACCGGGTGTCGATCCTGACTTCGTTCCCATTCTCAACCCCTTGGTCCGATCCGGGGCACGCAACGGTCATCTCCTTGGCCCACTCCGCAAAGCCAGCATCGAGAGAGGTACAGATTGGGCTCAACGCACGCTCATTCAAGGCTGCAATGGACACATGTACTTCCACCTCGGTTCGCGAAACGAAACCAAAGTCCTGGCCGATACCTACAACAAGTGGTATCTCGAAAACAGGAAGCTGCTGCGCGTCAAGGGAAAGGGTAATGGTGACCCTAGTGATCGTGCTGCACGCCACACGCAACGGCAGAGGAATAAGGCGAAGATGACGGCGGAGGTGTATGAAGCGTCGCAGTATCGGCCGTTGGCTATGTGTTATGTGCCTGCTTATTTGGAGTATGGTGAGCCGGTTCGAAGTGGTGTGGGGAAGAAGAATTTGGAGAACTTGTCCTTCGTCAGGTTCCCCGGGTGCGATGTACCGCATTATTACTTCTGGTCGAGGGAGGGGGGGTGGGATGATCCTACGGTGGTGAATGTGAAGTGGAGTGCTCAACGGTGGACTGACAAGGGCACTTTGCGCATGGAAGAGAACGGGAACAAAGGGGAAGGATTGAGAAGAAGTCGGCCTGCTGGAACGCAGTTGGTGCGCGTCCGCAAGTCATCGATTGACCTCCATTCCTCTCCACCATTCTCGAATCCAACAAGCATCACCGAGACCATCGCACTCGTCGAGCACCAAATCTACTGCGACGGGCTGTCCGGGACCCTCGCCCACTACCGACAGAAGTGGGCTGCGGATGGCAAGCAGCGTGCTTGGCAGACCTTCACTGCAGCGTTACCGAAGCTATGGCCCAGTGGCGATGTACCAAGCGTGCCACCCGTACATAGCGAACCTGGGGTGAAGCTTTCGGTTAAACTGGCTACAATCGATTGCATGAAGGAATATGGCCAAACGCCGTTCAGTCCGTTGAATGGTACCGAGGCGTGGACGAGGGATGATGGTAGGGTATGGGATGTTGTCGAGATTGATGTCGAGGTAGATCCTGTGTCACCAATCGCTTCGACCGAAGAAGACGACGACGACAACGACGACGAAGCTGAGTGAAAGGATGGGGAAGAAGGGACTGGTGCTTCTTTGGAAGATGATG
>Ga0265798_10011450_pt1 | contig 10804 bp, 11 predicted proteins | sample P3T30metagenome_FD_192430 | JGI IMG/M metagenome (GOLD analysis project Ga0265798, IMG submission 192430) | Plant litter microbial communities from East Loma Ridge, Irvine, California - P3 T30 | ecosystem: Environmental > Terrestrial > Plant litter > Unclassified | place: USA: California... | reverse complement strand
CTCCGCGAACGGGTCCGATTGGCTCCTGATCAACGCCTCGCCGGATATCCGGCAACAACTCTTCGACAATTCCCAGATGCATCCCCGCGAGGGACTGCGCCACTCGCCGATCCGGTCCGTGCTCCTGACGAACGGAGACGTCGACCACGTGGCGGGTCTGCTCACCCTGCGCGAGGGCCAGCCCTATACGCTGTACGCCACCCGCGGCATTCTGGACTCCGTCAACGCCAACCGCGTGTTCGACGTGATGGCCGAGGGCGTCGTCGCCCGCCAACCGATCGCCATGGACCAGCGGTTCGAGCCGATGCCCGGCCTGTCCGTCACGCTGTTCCCGGTTCCCGGGAAGGTGCCGCTCTGGCTCGAGGACGAGACCATGGAGATCGGCGCAGAGACCGAGACCACCGTGGGCGCGCTGATCGAGGCGGGCGGGCGTCGCCTCGCCTACATCCCCGGATGCGCCCGGGTCACGGACGCGCTCAGGGACCGGATCGCCGGCGTGGACGCTCTGCTGTTCGACGGTACCGTCCTGCACGATGACGACATGATCCGTGCCGGCGTCGGCACCAAGACCGGCTGGCGGATGGGGCACGTGCCGATGCGGGGCGACAATGGCTCGATCGATGCGTTGGCCGGCGTTTCGCTCGGCTGCCGCGTCTTCGTCCACATCAACAATACCAATCCGGTCCTGGTCGAAGGTTCGCCGGAGCGCGCCGATGTCGAGGCGGCCGGCTGGACCGTGGCCCATGACGGTCTGAGCCTCGCCCTCTGAGGCAATCTCGCCCACCGGTTGGGTACAGGCCGAGCCGGCACTATATCGGGATCGAGCCCGGACATTCGCCCCGGCGGGGCATCATTCCGAAGGGTCGTTGCCGTCACTCGGGATGGTTCCCGCGCAGAGGGCGGGATCGGAGTACAGGAAACGCGACCCGAGAACGGATTCCGGTAACGCCATGAACGCAGTCTTCCCGACCCCTTCGTCGACCCCCGACTCTGCCGAGAGCCAGCGGCTGCTCTCCCCGGACGAGCTTGAGGCAGCTCTGCGCGACATCGGCGCGCGTCGGTACCACATCCTGCATCCGTTCCACCGGCTCCTGCACGACGGCAAGCTCTCGAAGGATCAGGTCCGGGCCTGGGCGTTGAACCGCTACTATTATCAGGCGATGATCCCGGTGAAGGACGCCGCCGTGCTCGCACGGATGACCGACGCGTCCCTGCGGCGGATCTGGCGCCAGCGCATCGTCGATCACGACGGTGACCATCCGGGCGACGGGGGCATCGAGCGCTGGCTGAAGCTCGCCGAGGGTGTCGGGTTCGACCGGGATTACGTGCTGTCGACCCGTGGCATCCTGTCGGCCACGAAGTTTTCCGTCGAGGCCTACGTCCACTTCGTCGCCGAGAAGAGCCTACTGGAGGCGATCGCCTCGTCGCTCACCGAGATGTTCTCTCCGACGATCATCTCGGAGCGCGTCGCCGGGATGCTGAAGAACTACGACTTCATCACCAAGGACACGCTGGCGTATTTCGACAAGCGCCTGACCCAGGCACCGCGTGATGCAGACTTCGCCCTCGATTACGTAAAGACGCATGCGACGACGCCGGACCTGCAGCTTCAGGCGATGGCCGCGCTGACGTTCAAGTGCAACGTGCTCTGGACCCAGCTCGACGCCCTCTATTTCGCCTATGTCGCCCCCGGCATGATCCCGCCGGATGCGTGGACGCCGGGAACCGGTCTCGTTGCGGAAGCACCCGTCGCGACGGCGGGGTCCGGCGTTCGCAAGATGGCGGCCGACGACCGGCCGCGCCTTCCGCGAGGCGTGCGGCTGCGCCACGACGAGACCCGCGGCAAATACGTCCTGCTCGCTCCCGAGCGGACCTTCGACCTCGACGACAACGCCGTGGCGGTGCTCAAGCTCGTGGATGGGAACCGCAGCGTCGCTGCGATCGCCGACGAGCTTGGCCGGACCTATGCGGCCGATCCGCGGGCCATCGAGGCCGATATCCTGGTGATGCTGGACGGGCTAGCGGAAAAACGGGTCCTGGAGCGATGAACGCACTGACGCCGAACCGGCCGGACGTTCCAGCGCCGGTGGGCCTGCTCGCCGAGCTGACCCACCGCTGTCCGTTGCGCTGCCCCTATTGTTCGAACCCGCTGGAGCTCGACCGTCGCTCCGGCGAGCTCGACACGGCCACGTGGCAGCGTGTCCTGACGGAGGCGTCCGGCCTCGGCGTCCTCCATGTCCACCTCTCCGGGGGCGAGCCGACGGCGCGCAACGATATCGTCGAGATCACCAAGACCTGCGCGGATCTCGGCCTCTACTCGAACCTGATCACCTCCGGGGTGGGCGGTGCTCTGGGCAAGCTCCAGGCGCTCTACGATGTCGGGCTCGACCACGTGCAGCTCTCGGTGCAGGGCGTCGATGCGCAGAACGCGGAGAAGATCGGGGGCCTGAAGAACGCGCAGCCGCAGAAATTCGAGTTCGCCGCCAAGGTGGTCGAGCTGGGGCTGCCGCTGACGCTGAACTCGGTGATCCATCGCGGTAACATCCACGAGGTCGAAGGCTTCATCGACCTTGCCGTGAAGATGGGTGCCAAGCGCCTCGAAGTGGCGCACACGCAGTATTACGGCTGGGCCTACGTCAACCGCGCGGCCCTGATGCCCGACAAGGCGCAGGTCGATGCCTCAATCCGGATCGTCGAGGCCGCACGTGAGCGGCTCAAGGGTCAGCTCGTCATCGACCTCGTCGTGCCGGATTACTACGCGAAATACCCGAAAGCCTGTGCCGGCGGCTGGGGCCGCAAGCTGATGAACGTCACGCCCCAGGGCAAAGTCCTGCCCTGCCACGCGGCCGAGACGATCCCGGGTCTCGAGTTCTGGCACGTCACCGACCACGCGCTGGGCGAGATCTGGCGGGATTCGCCAGCCTTCACCGCCTATCGCGGGACCGACTGGATGAAGGAGCCCTGCCGCTCTTGCGACCGTCGGGAGAAGGATTGGGGCGGCTGCCGCTGTCAGGCGCTGGCGCTCGCCGGGGATGCCGCGGCGACCGATCCGGCCTGCTCGCTCTCGCCGCTCCACGCCAAGGTGCGGGCGTTGGCCGTCGAAGAAGCGGCCGAGACGCCGCCGGAATATGTGTATCGGACGATCGGCAGCAACGTCCGGTCGCCTTTCAAGGAGGACGTCAACTCGTGAAGCTTCTTGCCACGACAGCCGTCGCGCTGGTGCTGGCCGCGGCGCCGGCGTTTGCCGAAGATGCGCCCAAGCCCGCGGCGGTCACCCAGGTCAACGCGGCGGCCCCGCCCAGTGCGGCCGATCTGCTGTTCGAGCAGCCGCATATGAAGAACGCGGCCCCCGGCTCGACGATCACGTACGATTACCTGCGCCGGTCGGGCATCGCCAAGGGACCGTTCGGGCCGCCCCTGTCGGATACGCTCACGCTCACGCTGGAGCCAGGTAAGAGCCCGGAGGCACGCGACATCCGCGTCATGATGTTCTCCGGCCTGAACCGCGTGCCGGCCGGTCCCTTTGAGGACATGAGCGGCAACCCGGTGGTCTCGCTGTTCCTGGAGAACCACCTCCGCTCTCTGGCGAAGGTGCTGGAGGCCAACCCGCGCTACCTGAAGCTCGCCATCCGTAAGGGACTGCGTGAGGCCGCGACCGTGACGCCGACCAAGGTCTCGGTAGGCGGCCGCGAGGTCGATGGCTGGCGGGTCGAGATCCAGCCCTTCGCCAAGGATGCCATGGAACAGCGCATGCGCGGCATGGACAAGATGATCTACACCTTCATCATCGCCCCGACGGTTCCTGGCGAGATCGTCTCCATCGAGGTGTCGTCGAAGAACGCCGAGGGTGGCGAATTGCTCGAGGAGAAGCTGAGCTATGATCCGAAAGCTGGCTGAACGCGGCGCGCTCGCCGCCCTCGCCCTGTGCCTGTCCGGCCTCGCCGGTTGGGCGGCTGAAGAGAACGACTATCCCACCGACGCGCGGGTCGATTACGTCTTCGGCTGCATGGCAGCCAACGGCCAGACCCGCGAGAGCATGCAGCGCTGCTCCTGTTCCCTCGACCAGCTCGCCGCGATCCTGCCCTACGACAAGTACGTGCAGGCGAGCACGGTCCTGTCGATGCGCCAGGGCATCGGCAACCGGGCGAACGAGTTCAAGGCGACCAAGATCTTCGACGACAAGGTCGCCGATCTCCGGCGCGCGCAGGCCGAGGCGGAAATCCGCTGCTATCGCGGCTGATGACCGGACCATGACGGCCGGCGTTGCGCTGGCCTGTGGTTTCGATCACACCGGGTCCCGAACCGCTCCTGAGAACGGGACCCGATCCGTGCCCCCCTCCCCCGGCCTGTCCGATTTGTTGCCCGGCCTCGGGTCGCGCACGTTGGTCATGGGCATCCTCAACGTCACGCCCGATTCGTTCTCCGACGGCGGCCTGTTCTCCGGTGAGGCCGAGGCGGTCGCCCAGGCGAAGCGCCTCGTGGACGAGGGCGCCGCGATCCTCGATATCGGCGGTGAATCGACCCGGCCGGGCCACGTTCCCGTCCCGGCCGAGGAGGAGCAGGCCCGCGTCCTGCCGGTGATCCGGGCGGTGGCACCCGGCCTGACTGTCCCGATCTCGATCGATACCTACAAGGCGTCCACCGCGCGTCTCGCGCTCGAAGCGGGCGCGCGCATCGTCAACGACGTCTGGGGCCTCCAGCGAGAGCCCGACATCGCCTCCGTGGCAGCCGCACACGGCGCCCCCGTGGTGATCATGCACAACCGTGAGACCATCGACGCGGATCTGGATATCATCTCGGACCTGCTGACCTTCTTCGAGCGCTCGCTCGACATCGCCCGGCGGGCCGGCATTCCGGAGCGCGACATCGTGCTCGATCCTGGCGTCGGCTTCGGCAAGACCTGGACGCAGCACCTGGACGTGCTGCGGCGCCTTCCCGAGATCCGGGCCCTGGGCTTTCCCGTCCTGGTTGGAGTCTCCCGCAAATCGCTGCTCGGCCGACTGCACGACCGTGAAACCCGGCCGGCGGACCGGCTCTACGGATCGCTCGCAGCCCATGCCCTCGCCGCCACGCTCGGAGCCGACATCGTGCGGGTCCACGACGTCGCGGCCCATGTCGATGCCGTTCGGGTTGTCGACGCCGTCATGCGGCCGGACGCCCGATGAGCACGGACCGGATCGGCGTCGCCCGCATCGCGGTGTTCGGGCGCCACGGCGTGCTGCCCGAGGAAGCCGTGCTCGGTCAGCGCTTCTACATTTCGATCGATGCGCGGCTCGACCTTGCGCCGGCCGGTCGCTCAGACGACGTCGCCCACACGGTCAGCTACGCGGACCTCACCGAGATCGCCGTCATGATCGCGACGGAGCGCCGGTTCAACCTCATCGAGGCTCTCGCCGAGACGATCGCGGCCACGATCCTCGAACGCCACGCCATGGTTGAAGCGATCACGATCCGCATCGACAAGCCGAGCGCGCCGGTGCCCGCGATCCTGGATGGGGTCAGCGTCGAGATCACGCGCCACCGCGGAGCCCGCGCATGAGGGCGTATCTCGGCATCGGCAGCAACATCGGCGACATGGCCGCGATGCTCGATCGTGCGGTCGCGGGGCTTGCCGCGACGCCCGGCATCGACGTGGTCGCCCGCTCGGCCGACTATCGGACGCCGCCCTGGGGCAAGACCGATCAGCCCTGGTTTCTCAATGGTGCGGTGGCCGTCGATACGACGCTCGATCCGCATGGGCTGCTCGATGCCTGCCTCGGCGTCGAGCATGCGCTCGGGCGCATCCGCGAGGAGCGCTGGGGCCCCCGGGTGATCGACGTCGACGTGCTGGCGTACGAGGGAGCAATGGTGGACGACGCGCGGCTGGTTCTGCCCCACCGTCATGTGCGGGAGCGTGCCTTCGTGCTGGTGCCACTGGCCGAGATCGCCCCCGATCTCGTGATCGGCGGCGAGCGCGTCGCCGATGCCCTGGCCAAGCTCGACCGCACCGGGATCACGCGAGTCTGAGCCGAGGCTTGCGGGCGGCTGTCAGCCCGCAAGCCCGAAGCGTGGCCTACTTCGCGCCGGGTTCGGCCATTTCATTGGCCTCGTCGTCGAGGAGCGGCACGTCGTAGTCGCGCAGTACCTGATCGATGTCTGCTTTGCGCTTGCGCAGGACCGTATTGAGCGAGCGCTTCCAGTCGTTCTCGCCGAGGCGCACACCCATGGCGATCCGGTAGGCCATAGGCGGACGGGAGGGCTCCTTGAGCAGGGGCGTCACCGTCATGGGCGTTCCGGATTGCTTCGCAAGCCATCCTGCAGCAGGTCCCCAGAGCACCGCTGCATCGATGTCCTTGGCAGCCAGCCCCCCGACGATCTCGGCGCCGACGGTCTGGTACTTGCGGGCCGGATCGAGCTGATAGGGCGCGTAGGCCTTCATGGTCGAGACGAGGCCGAGATCACCCATCCGGTTCACCGGCGGTGTGCCGGCGATGACCCCGATCGCCTTACCTTTCAGCCGCGGATCGTCGAGGGCGGTGATGCCGTCGAGTTCTCCCGTGCGGGTGACGAGCACGTAGGACGAGCGATAATAGGGATTGGTGGTCTGGACGAGGTCGCTGCCGAAGGCCTGGCCCATGATCAGGTCGCACAGGCCGGTGCCCAGCGTGTTGCGCACGAAGCCGGGACCCTGGGTCAGCCAGTAGTAGCGAACCTTGATCTTCAGTTCGTCGGCGATGATCGCCGCGATCTTGTTCTCGAAGCCGTCTTCCTTACGCTCGGAAAACGGCATGTTGCCGGGATCGCCGCAGACGCGCAGCACATCGGTCGTAACCGTGTCCGGCAGATGCTGCGCGGCAGCCCCCTGCGCCACCGTCATCGACAGGGCGCAGAGGGCGAGCGTCCGGGTAAAGGACAATGCAGGGGAGGACATCAGCCGCCCATGCACTCCTTCTCGGCCTTCCGGGCGGTCTCAGGCTTGTCCTCGTGGTCGGAGGGACGAACGCGGCCAACCGCGCCATCGGCCCGGGCCTTGAGGTAGGTGTAGAGATCGTCCGAGTAGCACATGACGTTCTTGTTATCGCCAAAGGCCGGCATGACCTTCTGCTCGGATGCGCTGATGTCCTGCTTGCCGCCCACCAGGATGCCGATGAACTCCTCGTACGAGAGGTGCTTCAGCGAGTCCTTCAGGGCCGGCGCGTAGGTCGAGCCCATGCCATCAGGGCCGTGGCAGACGTGGCACTCGGCGTGATAGCGGCGGTAACCGGAGTAGGTGTACCAGTCGAGCTTCTTGCCATCGTTGGTGACGTGGTACGTCGGATGGCCGTCGGCGTCGACGTACTTGCCGTCCTCGACCTTAACGGCGGCGTTCTTCTTAAGTAGAGCGGGGTCCTGCTCGGCGGTCTTGTCGTTCGCGTTCAGCGAATTGGCGAGAGCCGGATCGGCAGGCTTGGCATCCTCAGCATGTACGGCAACCGCGGAAACGGTCGCTAGGGCGAGGGCGGCGAGAAACGGCCGCGTGACGATGTTGCTGAGGTTGTGCAACGCGTAGTCTCCCTGGAGCGAGGCCCTTCGTCTCGCTTGGAGCCGTAGCCTCTTACGACGAATTCTAATCACAAGGATGCCGGCGCGGAAACCCGCGCCGGCACCATTTCGACACCTAAACCCTGCGGCCGATTAGTTCGGCAGAGCGAAGACGGTCAGCTGACCACCGAGGTTGGTGTACTGCGAGAGGGCTGCGTAGCCGCCCACCGCGCCGAGACCGGCGTTCGGGTCGGTCAGACCGGCCGCGAGGCCGATGCCGGCCCAGCCGCCGACGCCCGACAGGACGCCCACGTACTGCTTGCCCTTGAGCTGGTAGGTCATCACGTTACCGATGATGCCCGACGGCGTCTTGAACTTGAACAGCTCCTTGCCGGTCTTGTCGTCGACAGCCTTCAGGTAACCTTCGAGGGTACCGTAGAACACCACGTCACCGGCGGTGGCGAGAGCACCGGACCACACCGAGAACTGCTCGGCGTTGGACCACTTGATCTTACCGTTGACGCCGTCCCAGGCGATGAAGTTACCCATGCCGCCGTGCGAGTTCGGGGCCGGGTACATCGACAGGGTCGCACCGACGTAGGGCTGGCCCGGGGTGTAGGTCACCCGGAACGGCTCGTAGTCCATGCAGACGTGGTTGGTGGGCACGTAGAACAGGTTGGTCTTCGGCGAGAAGGCAGCAGGCTGCTGATCCTTGGTGCCGAGGGCCGCCGGGCAGATACCCTTGGAGTTGGTATCCTCGCCGTTCTGCTCGGTCGAGTACTTCGACACGACCAGCGGCCGGCCGTAGTTCTTCGAACCCTTGTCCATATCGACCTTGGTCGCCCAGTTGACGGCCGGATCGAACTTCTCGGCGACCAGGAGGGCGCCGGTCTCGCGGTTCAGCGTGTAGCCGAAGCCGTTACGGTCGAAGTGGGTCAGGAGCGGCTGCTCCTTGCCGTCAACCTTCTGATCCGTGAGGATCATCTCGTTGATGCCGTCGTAGTCCCACTCGTCGTGCGGGGTCATCTGGTAGACCCACTTGGCGACGCCGGTATCCGGGTTACGCGCCCAGATGGTCATCGACCACTTGTTGTCGCCCGGACGCTGCTTGGGGTTCCAGGTCGAGGGGTTGCCCGAGCCGTAGTACATCAGGTCGAGCTTGGGGTCGTACGAGAACCAGCCCCAGGTGCAGCCGCCGCCGGTCTTCCACTGATCGCCTTCCCAGGTCTTCAGCGAAGAATCCTTGCCGACCGGCTTGCCGAGCGAGGTGGTCTTCTCCGGGTCGACCAGCATCTGGTCGTCCGGGCCGATGGAGTAGCCGCGCCACACCTTCTTGCCGGTCTTCAGGTCGTAGGCGGTGACGTGGCACTGCACGCCGAACTCGCCGCCCGAGATGCCGACGATGACCTTGTCCTTCACTGGCAGAACCGTGGCGGTGTTGGTCTCGCCCTTCTTCGGATCGCCGTTAACGACGGACCAGTTCACCTTGCCGGTCTTGGCATCGAGCGACACGAGGGTGGTGTCGGCCTGGTGCAGCAGGATGGTGCCGTCGGCATAGGCGAGGCCGCGGTTGACCGTGTCACAGCACATGACCGGGATCACGGACGGATCCTGCTTCGGCTCGTACTTCCAGACGATCTTGGCCTCGTGGTCGAGGTCCAGGGCGTACACGATGTTCGGGAACGGCGTGTGCACGTACATCATGTTGCCGATCACGAGCGGCGAGCCCTCGTGGCCGCGCAGCACGCCGGTCGAGAAGGTCCAGGCAACCTGGAGGTTCTTCACGTTCGCCGAGGTGATCTGATCGAGCTTCGAATAACGGGTGTTGCCGTAGTCGACCGTCTGAAGCGCTTGTTCCGCCGGGTTGGCGATGCTCTTCAGGACGCTTTCGTTGGCCAGCGCCGGCGCGGCGATAGCCGCGACACCTGCGCCGAGCGCGAGGAGATGTACCGCTCTCATGGGTTCCTCCGACAAGTCTTAAGAGTCGTACAGACGCACTTAGAGAGTGGCGTCGCTCGGACCCCGACCTGACTGTTTGCGACAGGGATGGACGCTTCGGTAGCGGGCGTAGCGGACTTGAGGAGATCGAAAGATCCCCTCGCCAGGAGCCGCCATCCCTGAGGCGGCTCCCTCGAAACCGAAGCTTGCCCGGACCTTAAGAGATTTTTGAGCGCCGTCAACTCGATGTTGCTGAGCCTTGGGGATACGGTGAAAGCTTCTTTTTGCGTAACAAAACACGCGCGAATGTCATTGCTGTGCAATGTGGAATGCTGCGCTGCACAAGCTGGGGTGCGGCTATTTGGGCCCGTCTCAGGCTGCAGAGCGCGCTGTCCATGCAGTTCTTGCACGCCCAGGCCGCCCGGCTCGTTCCACTATGCTCCGACTGCCTGATGAGCGTGACCATAACCGGTATTCAGGGCGCAGGCTGAGAGCTTGGTCAATCGCGGTGCGAAATGGTCGAGCTTGGGAAATGGCGGCGTTTTCGTGGGTTGAAGACTGCTTGTAGTCCCGCCGCTCGCGTTGGATGCGACGTTTTGGAGCCCGTGGCTCGTCCTCCTCACGAGGCTGTGATTGCCGAATCGTCCCGGGTCGATTCGTGACGTTCAAGACAGCAACGGTCCGGCGGGTCGGGCCGGGTGTTGCGCCGGCATCAGCGGGTTCAGGCTCGGCCGGGGACAGCTTGGTGCGGGGTGGCCGGGCGTCGCTACGAACACTGCGTGCAGACAGCCCTTGCCGGCCGTCAGTAACGTCGGTCGTTACCGGTCACAGCGCGCCGACGTCGCCAACGCTTTCGAATTCGGCACTGTCGCCGACGAGGTCCGTCAGGGAGATGTCGACGCGGCGGCCGTTCTTGAGACGGAGCTGGGCATCGGGTTCGAGCCAGATCGGTCTCAAGCCGGCATGGCTGCCGTGGAGGTCACCGTGGGCGAACACACCGCCCTGCCTTCGCTCCACGACGACACGGTAGCGGACACGAACGCTTTGGCATCCTTCAGCCGTGACAAGGCCCCGCCCGGTCAGCGTCGTCAGGATCTCGTTCGGTTCGAACATACGCGTGACGCGGCGGTAGGATTAAGTGGCAAGCAACATTGCCACTTAATCCTACCGCCGCGACGTGTCACGCCCTCGTGACCGTATTGTTGCGTGAAGCGGCAGCGTCGTCGGCGTGCAGGCGGCAGAAGCTTCACGGTGCTGCGCTGATACGGACAACCGGCGACAGCCCTGTGCTTCGCAGCATCTGGGGAGCAGGTCGCCGCCGATACCGTTCACGGCGGGCGCGATACGCTGAAGACAACTCCGTTCG
>Ga0265798_10011447_pt1 | contig 10805 bp, 10 predicted proteins | sample P3T30metagenome_FD_192430 | JGI IMG/M metagenome (GOLD analysis project Ga0265798, IMG submission 192430) | Plant litter microbial communities from East Loma Ridge, Irvine, California - P3 T30 | ecosystem: Environmental > Terrestrial > Plant litter > Unclassified | place: USA: California... | reverse complement strand
TGGTGGCCGCCGGCCACCTTCTTGATGCGCTTGATGACGATGGGGCGTGCGTTGTCGTCAGCCACGGCTCACCCCCATCTCGCGTTCCATCGATTTGTCGAAAGCGGTCATTGCGGCTTACTTCTTCTTCTTGATGTGTTCTTCGAGCTCGGCGAAGGTCGGGCGCTCGGTCGAGTACAGCACCTTGCGGCCGAATTCGACGGCCAGCGCCGGCGCGTAACCGTTCAGGCTGGCCAGCAGCGTGACTTTCACGCACTGGAACATCTTGGTCGATTCTTCGAGTTTTTGCTCCAGCACGGTGGCCAGCGGGCTGACGAACGCGTAAGCCAGCAGAATACCGAGGAAGGTGCCGACCAGCGCTTTCGCGATCAGGATGCCCAGCTCGGCCGGCGGCAAGCCCACCGATTCCATCGTGTGGACCACGCCCATCACCGCCGCCACGATACCGAAGGCCGGCAGGCCGTCGCCGATCTTGGCGATCACGTGGGCCGGGATGGCGCCTTCGTGGTGGTGCGTCTCGATCTCGTTGTCCATCAGGTTTTCGATCTGCATCGCGTCCATATTGCCCGACACCATCAGGCGCAGGTAATCGGTCATGAATTCGATGATGTGGTGGTCGGCCACGACGGCCGGGTACTTGGAAAACAGGGGCGAGGCGTCCGGGGCTTCGATATCGCCCTCGATCGACATCAGGCCTTCCTTGCGCACTTTTGACAGCACGTCGAATTGCAGGGCCATGAGTTCCATGTACATGTCTTTGGTGTACTTGGAGCCCTTGAAGATGCTCGGGAACGCCTTGAGCGTCGCCTTGATCGCCTTGCCGCTGTTGCCGACGAACAGCGCGCCGAAGGCGGCGCCGCCGATCATCAACAGTTCGATTGGCTGCCACAGGGACGCGAGGTGCCCGCCCGCCAGGGCAAAGCCGCCAAAGACGCAGGCGCAGACGATGATGTAACCAACAATGACTAGCAAGGGATTTAGCTCCAGAAAACCAGTTTTCAGGTCGCGACATGACGACTTGAAACCGGCAATTTCAGAAAATGTTTATGCAGGGAACTACTCTAGCTGGAGTCACGCAGACGGGCAAGCAAAACCACCCGAGAAACTCACCATTTGTCGCCTAAAAGTCCCATATATACAAAGCTGGCCCATCTGTGTACGGATGCACAACACGAGTTGGTGTCTGCCCGACAACGATAAATTCGTAACTAAAAAGCATCGAGCCGGGACGCATCTCGCGCGCCGCCTTGCGCCACAGCGCGCCCATCGCGGCCGGCGACAGATAGGCGAACACGGCGTCGTACTCACCCAGGTCGAGTTTTTCATAATCGCCGCGAATAAACGCGGCCGGGCTGCGCGCCAGTCGGGCGCGCATGAAGCTGGCCAGCCACGGGAGCGGCGCGAGCTCGATACCTTCGATGCGCGCATCGGGCCGGCGGCGCTGCAGCGCCAGCACCAGGCCGCCGATGCCGCTGCCGATGTCGATTACGCGCAGCGCCCTGCCCTGCGGCAGCGCGGCGTCGACCGCTTCCCACACCTTGCGCCCGGACGGGTAATACGGCACCTGGGTGCGATAAGTCGACCAGTACAGCAGCAACAGGAACACGAAGATCGCCAGGAACGCCAGCGGCGGAATCGCCAGGGTGCTGGTGGCCAGCAGGGCAAGGGGGAAGCCGAACTGGATCGCGCGCCACCAGATGGCCAGGCCGCGCCACCAGGTCAGGCCGGCGGCGAGCACACCCTGGACCAGGGCGACATGCCAGTACGAGACCACCAGGCCGCCGGTGGCGAGCAGGTAGATCACGGCAAGGGTCAGGGGAAACGCGGCGAGCTGGAGCAACAATGCCCGGATCGCGGGAACGCCCAGCAGGCGCCGGGGCGAGGAAGGTGAAGACGATGCTGACAAGGGCGGCTGCCGACGCGCTTAATCAGGCCGGTTCGAGGCCGGATCGAGGCTGCCGGCGTCCTGGTCGGCCTGTTCGTCCGCCCGGGCCTGGTCGAGCGCTTCCCTGGCCTTGCGGGTCTTGCCGGCGCGCGAGGGCATGTGGCACAGGCCGCACAGGTAGTCGCTGTTGAGGTCGAGGGCATTGACGATGAACTTGCCCTGGCATTTGCTGCATGGAGCCAGTTGCAGCATCCCGCCATTGAAGAAGCGCACCAGGGTCCAGGCGCGCGTGAGCGAGAGCAGCGGCTCTTCGTTCGGCGCCGGCGGCATCTGTTCGAGGTAGAGTTTGTAGGCTTTCATCACAGCCTGGATGCCGGTGGCGCCGGCATGCTCCACCAGGAACTGGTGGATATTGATGAACAACGACGAGTGGATATTCGGCTGCCAGGTCAGGAACCAGTCCGTCGAGAACGGCAGCATGCCCTTGGGTGGAGAGACACCCTTGAGTTCCTTGTACAGCTTGAGCAAGCGTTCGCGCGACAGCGAGACTTCGGTCTCGAGCAGTTGCAGGCGTGCGCCCAGGGTAATCAGTTCAATGGCGAGCTGGATTTCCTGCGCTTCGGTGACGACGCTCTTTTTGCTCATGGCGGTACAACTCCCTGCTCTGGACGGTCGGCCTTACAGCAAGACCGCTGGCAAGGATTATACGATCTCTTCGACTGGCTGGCCGGCCATCAGGATGGCGGCGTGCGATTGGGCCAGGCTGCGTTCCTTCGTGTGGCTCGTCAGCATCGACAGGATCGCGCTGTCGTCGAAGCGGAAGCGGGCCAGCATCATGTTGCCGCCGGCGAGCTTCAGGATCTGGGCATTGCTCATGCCTTCGATCAGGTCAGCGATGTCGGCCGAGACGCCCAGGCGGAAAATAGCGGTGACCTTGTCGGCGCGGATCATCTGCTGAGCAAGCATCAGGTAGCTCAGGTTAGCGTCGCGAATTTCAGCCATCATGTCGTTCATCGTCATTTTCTCTCTCCGGTCGTTGTCTCGGCTGCCGTTGTGTTGCCGATGAGATAGATTCTGACTCTGAGGAAACTATTTTCAAATTGGAGAAAGTCTGTATTTTCAGTCAGTGAACGACGAGATGGGACCATAGGAGTTTGTCTGACAAACCCGTCTGATTCCCTATGAAGCCCGGGTAGAAACCGGGGCCATTTTGGCGCAGGACAGTGCCCTGATGATCTTCAGCAACAAATGTGATTTGTCGCAATTTTGCTACGCAGCAATAGCAGTTTTATCTTTAACGGCAGCCGGCTGAGCAACTTTAGGGTCAGTTTGAAAATATTTTTCAACTTCTTCCGCCAGCTCTACCTGCCCATCACGCTGCTTGCTCATCCATTAACGGCAGGGTGGCAGCCAACTTTAGGGTGATCCGAAAAAAATTTGCATTATTTTCAGCGGATCGCCGCCTATCTAAGATCGTTATCGGATGGGTCGACGGGAACTTTAGGGCCCGCGGCAAAAAAATTTGAAATTCTTTTTTGAAGCGTCCCGCCCCGGCCAAAAGTTACCCTGTAAAGGTTTTGCTTTACTATTAACACCATGCGCACGCCCCCCACTCCTCTTGACCAGCCGTTCTCGGTCTACCTCGACCTGGTCCGCTTTCTGGCGGCGCTGGCCGTGGTGCTGATGCATATGCGTATGTTCAGGCTGGTGAATATTCCCGGGGCCGAGCACTGGACGCTGCTTGGACGCGAATCGGTCATGGCCTTCTTCGTGCTGTCCGGCTTCGTCATCGCTTATACCACCCAGATGCGCCGCCCGGATGCGCTCGACTTCACCGTCGCGCGCGCCGCCCGGATCTATTCGGTCGCCCTGCCCGTGCTGCTGCTGGGCTTCCTGTGCGCTTACCTGAGCCAGGGCCCGCATGTGCCCGGCATGGACGCGGGCTACCAGGTGGCCAGGCCCTGGTTCTATGTCCCGTTCCACCTGCTGTTCATGGGCGACCTGTGGCGCCTGTCCGAACATCCGCCCTGGCTCGCGCCCTGGTGGTCGCTCAACTACGAGGTCTGGTTCTATGTGCTGTTCGGCGTCGCCTGCTATGTGCGTCGGCCGTGGCGGTTGCCGGCGATCGGCCTGGTGCTGGCCGTCATGGGCTACAAGCTGTGGCTGCTGCTGCCGGTGTGGCTGGCCGGCGTCGCGCTGTATCACTGGCAGGCGCGCTACGCGCTGAGCCTGACCGTGGCGCGCGCCGGCTGGGCGCTGAGCATGGTGCTGCTGGTGGCGTACGAGGCGAGCGGCGTCGAAGAACTGCTGCGCGCCGCCGGCCGCGCCAGCTGGCTCGGTCAACACGTTCCGCTGGGCAACGCCGACCGCTTCCTGGCCGACTACGCCTTCGGCCTGATCGTCTGCCTGAACTTCGCCTGTGCCCGCTTCGCCGGCTTCACGGGACTGCTGCGCGTGGCGCGTCCCATCCGCCTGTTCGCCGCCTATACGCTGACGCTGTACCTGTCGCATGCGCTGGTGCTGATCGGCTGGCCAACGCTGTACCCGCATGATCCCGCCAGCATGGCCGACGTGCTGGCCCTGGCTGTGGCCGTCGCCGTTGCAACTGCCGTGCTCGGCATGCTCACCGAGCAGCGCAAGGATGCGTTCCGGCGCGGGTTCGAGCATCTGGCGCGCCCGTTGCGGTCGCCCCAGCCGCCTGGCGCCGGCGCGGCCCGTTCCCATCAAGGAGAAACAAGATGAAGTGTGACGTACTGATCCTGCCCGGCCTGTTCAACTCGGGGCCCCGCCACTGGCAATCGCTGTGGCACGAACGCTATCCGCAATGGCGCCGCGCCGAGCACCGCGACTGGACCAATCCCGAGCGCGACGAGTGGGTGGCCGAAATGGAAGAAGCCATCGCCGGCTGCAACGGCGCACCGGTGCTGGTCGCGCATAGTTTGGGCAGCATGCTGGTCGCGCACTGGGCGCTGTCTGATTCGCCCTTGAAAGTGGCCGGCGCCTTCCTGGTCGCCCCCAGCGACGTCGAGCGGCCATCGTTTCCTATCCCTGCCGACAACTGGGCGCCGATTCCCCGCACGCCCCTGCCATTTCCCAGCATGATCGTGGCCAGCGCCAACGATCCGTTCGCCAGCCTTGAACGCACCCGGTCCTTTGCCGACGCCTGGGGCAGCCGGCTGGTCGAAATCGGCGACGCCGGCCACGTCACGACCGACTCCGGCCATGGCGACTGGCCCGAAGGCCTGCGCTTGCTTGAGGAGTTTTGCGCCGAAGTGAGCGCGTAAGCGTATGACCATCCTGGAAAGCGCCCGACTGCGCTTCGAGCCGATGCAGGATGCCCACTACGATGGTCTGCGCCTGCTTAACAGCGATCCGACCGTCATGCGCTTCATCTCGGGTCAGCCCGAGACACCCGACGAAACGCGCGCCGCGATCGCGCGGGTGGCGGCCCGCTGGCAGACGCTCGGGTATGCGTGGTGGAGCCTGATCGAACGCGATTCGGGTGAACTGATCGGGGCCGGCTGCATCCAGCATCTCGAACAGAACACGGCCAACCCGCACGAAATCGGCTGGCGCCTGCGCCCCGACCGCTGGGGCCGCGGCTATGCGATCGAGGCGGCCGAGCGCATGGCGCGCCATGCCTTCGCCGACCTGAACGCGCCACTGCTGTGCGCCATCTGCGAGCCGGCCAATACAGCGTCGCGGCGCGTGATGGCAAAGCTGGGCATGACGTATCGCGGCGAGGAAGTCTGGCATGGCAAGCCCGCCGCGACCTATGCGCTCGCGCGCGCCGCCTGGGCGCAGCGACACGCCACGGCGGCCGAATGACCACCTTCCACGGTAGTTGCCACTGCGGCGCGGTGCGCTACGAGGCGGACATCGACCTGGCCGCCGGCACCGTCAAGTGCAATTGCTCGGTATGCGCCAAGATGCGATTCTGGGCGGTGGTCATCGCGCCGACCGCGTTTCGCCTGCTGCAGGGCCACGATGCGCTGCGCGAATACCGCTTCCACACCAGGCGCGACGGCCACAATTTTTGCGGCACCTGCGGCATCAATGTGTTTACCACCGGCGCGTCTCTCCGCTCGGGTCCGTTCATTGCGGTAACGGTCGCCAGCCTCGACGACCTGCCGGTCGACGCGCTGATGGCGGCGCCAGTGCGCCATATCGATGGCCGCAATGACAACTGGGACACGGCGCCAGCCGAAGTGCGTCACCTGTAAGTCACCCACCGGCTTGTCATCAAGCTGCGCTGCTGCTCATACATATTGCATGAATCTTAAATATGTCAGAGAATGCGAATCACTCTCATTTGCATTCTATTGATTTGCATTTAGCCGCCCACCTGCCCTGAAAAAGACCAGCATGACTATTCCGATGCGCCTGCCGCTCGCGCTTGCACTCGCCCTCGCCTATCCGATCCACGCCGCGCACGCCGCCGATGCCCCGCTCGACGCACCCATTGCGCCGACCACCGTGCAGATTTCGGCCGACCGCCTGGACAGCGATTACACGGTCGACGGTGCCTCGGTCGCCAAGGGCAGCCGCACGCTGCGCGAAACGCCGCAGTCGGTCTCGGTGGTCACGCGCCAGCGCCTGGACGACCAGAACCTGCGCACGCTGGACGAGGCGCTGGCCAACGTGACCGGTCTGATCGTCGAGCAAGGCAGCAGCATCGAGCGGCGCTACTATTCGCGCGGCTTCGAGGTCGAGAACATCCAGTACGACGGCGTGACGACCCAGCGCAACAATGGCTTTTTGATCAGCCCCGACCTGTCGGTATTCGAGCGCGTCGAGGTGCTGCGCGGGCCGGCCGGCTTGTTCAACGGCTCGGGCACCGCGGGCGGTACGGTCAACCTGGTGCGCAAGCGCCCGCTCAAGACCAACCGGATCGAGGGCCAGGCAAGTGCCGGGCGCTGGAACAACTACCGCGGCGTGGTAGACGCCAGCCGTGTGCTGAACGAGAGCGGCACCGTGCGCGCGCGCGTGGTCGCGACTCAGGAGGACCGCGAATTTTTCTACGACATCTCCGAAGGCAAGCGTTCGGTGGCGTATGCGATCGTCGAAGCCGACCTGTCGCCGTCGACCACCATGGGCGCCGGTGTGCACTACGAGCGCAATAAATCGCTGCCGTTCTACGGCGGCCTGCCGCGCTTCTCGACCGGCGCCGACCTGGGCTTGCCGCGTTCGACCTACCTGAATGCCGCCTGGTCGCGGGTCGACGTCAAATCCAACACTGCCTTCGCCGACCTGCAGCACAGTTTCAATGACGACTGGAAGCTGCGCCTGGCCGTGTCACGCATGCGCGAGAACAACCACGACGTCAGCGGCGCGGCCTTCGGCGTCGTCAATCCGGTGACCAACCTGGGCCCGAGCCTGTCGTCGTTTCGCGCCAATCTGGTCGGCGAGCAGACCGGGGCCGACCTGACGCTCGAGGGCGGCTTCAACGCCCTGGGCCGCCGCCACGAGGTGCTGATCGGCGCGAACTGGTCGCAGCGCGACTTCGACAACACCAGCCAGCTGTACGCCGTGGCCAATCCGATCATCAACCCGTACACCTTCAACCCGCTCGACTACGCCGTGCTGCCCACCACGATCGCACGTGCCGGCACCCGTACGCTGACCGAGCTCGAGCAGTCCGGCGTCTACGCCTCGCTGCGCTTCGCGCTGACCGATACCGTCAAGCTGATCGCCGGCGGCCGTGTCAGCAACTGGGAAAGCTCGACCCGCAACCTGGTCACCGGCGCCCTGACCACCCAGCCGTACAAGCAGGATGGCGAAGTCACCCCCTACGGCGCGCTGACCTGGGACTTCGCGCCCGAATGGACGGGTTACCTGAGCTACGCCGAGATCTTCCGTTCGCAGGCGACCCAGTTCACCGCCAACGGCGACCGGCTCGATCCGGCCACTGGCGGCAATATCGAGGCCGGCATCAAGGGCGCGCTGTACGGCGGCCGCCTGAACGCGTCGCTGGCGGTATTTCGCATCCAGGAAGAAAATCGCTCGCAGAGCGATCCGTTCAATCCATCGCCGTGCGCCGGTTCGCCGACGGGCGGCGCCTGCTTCGTGGCCGAAGGCGAAGTGCGCAGCCAGGGCCTGGACGCGGAACTGTCCGGCATGCTAGCGCCGGGCTGGCAAGCCAGCGCCGGCTACACCTGGAACCAGACGAAGTACCTGCGCGACCGCACCGCCACCGGCCTGCCGAGCGCGAACGAGAACCAGCCGCTGTCGACGTTCACGCCGCGCCACCTGGCGCGCATCTGGACTACCTGGCAGCCGGCCGGCACGCCGTGGAGCATCGGCGGCGGCGTCAATGCGCAGAGCGTGAGCTACAAGACCGCCACCAATGTGCGCCTGGAACAGCGCGGCTATGCCGTGTGGTCGGGCCGCCTCGCGTATCAGATCAACCGCAACCTGACGGCGTCGGTCAATCTGAACAACGTCTTCGACAAGCACTACTACCGCACGCTGGGCAGTTTGTCGGGCAGCAACTGGTACGGCGAACCGCGTAATGTAACGGCGACGCTGCAAGCGGTGTTCTGACGCGCCGGACTCAAGCCTGGCGCCGGTGCCGGCCGAAGAACGCGAGCACCATGCGGCTCGCATCCGGGCCCGCGCCGGCATTGAACTTCAGGGACGCGTCGCCGCCGCTCCAGGCATGACCGAGCCCTGCGATGCGCGCCACGCGCAGCATCAGCTTGCGCCCCACCAGGTAATCGTGCAGTTCGAGCGCGTTGGTGCTGCGACCACCGCTGCGGCCGGCCGGTTTCACGGTGACCTTCGTCGCCGGCCCGGCCGGCAAGCCATTCAACTGCAGCCATTGGCGCGCCAGGTGCTCCTGGTTGACGGGATGGACCACTTGATCGAGCGCGCCCTGGATCAGGATTGCCGGCATGGGCGGCATCGGCGGCATCGGCAGGATCTGCCCACCATCGACCGCCAGCGCACTGCGGCGTTCGAGCAGGTTGCCGATCGCCGCATCGGCCCCCAGCGGCGCGCCGTGGCGCATCACGTGCAGGGCGCCCATCTGGCTATGGCCGGCGCCGAACACGGGGCCGGAATGCTGGCCGATCGCGGCGATGAGTTCCGGATGATTGAGCGCCAGCACGGCCGCCATGCCGGCGCCGGCGGACAGGCCGCAGGCATAGATGCGGCAGCGATCGATCGGAAATCTTTTAATTACCTGTTCAATGAGAGCGGCAAGGAGCGCGGTATCGCCACCGCCCTCCTGGGTCGCGCGGTCGTACCAGCGCCAGCAGCGGTGCGGGTGCGCGCTGAGCGTTTGCTGGGGATACAACACGGCGTAACCCTTGGCGTCGGCCAGGCGGTTCATGCGCGTGCCTTCGGCGAATTCGGAGGCGCTCTGGTGGCAGCCGTGGAGCATGACAACCAGGGGCCAGCCGCGCTGGGTCACGTTGTCGGGGACCGTGCGTGGGAGGTACAGCCAGTAGTCGATGGGGGCGAGGGAGCCGGTGAGCCATTGGCCGGTCAAGGGTGGCAAGGCCGGCGGTGGACGGGCTGTTCTGGGCGGGCGCTTGCGGGGTGGCGTGGAGCCGGCCAGCAATTTGAGGGTCAGCCTCTGGTTGGCCTTGGCTGCGCGCGCGAGGCTGCGCAGTAGTTTGATGCTTGGTGCGAGTCTGGCCATGTTCCGTCTCCGCCGGTACCAACCATCACCGTTAACTTAAAAACCGTCGTACCCGCCACTGGCGGCTACGACTTCCCGCGGAGGCGGGAACCTAAGTCTGCCAGCGTATCGTACACGCAAACAAACTTGGGTTCCCGCCTGCGCGGGAACGACGGTCTTCGGGCTATCGAATTACGCTAAAGCTTACTTCGCGCCAGCCAGCAGCATCTCGTTCAGGCGCTTCACGAACGACGCCGGATCGCTCAAGCTGCCGCCTTCGGCCAGCATGGCCTGGTCGAACAGGATGTGCGACCAGTCGGCGAAACGACCACCGGTCGTGTCTTCGTATTTCAGGCGCTGCACCAGCGGGTGGTCCGGGTTGATCTCGAGGATCGGCTTCGATTCCGGCGCGTCCTGGCCTGCGGCCTTGAGCATGCGCAGCAGATTGCCGGACAACTCGTTCTCGTCCGCCACCAGGCAGGCCGGCGAATCGGTCAGGCGGAACGTGACGCGCACGTCCTTGGCCTTCTCGCCCAGTGCGCCCTTCATGCTTTCGACCAGTTCCTTGTAGCCAGCCTCGGTCTCGGCGTGTTCCTTCTTCTCCGCTTCGTCTTCCAGGCCGCCCAGGTCCAGGCCGCCCTTGGCGACCGACACCAGTTCCTTGCCTTCGAACTCGGTGAAGAACGACAGCATCCATTCGTCGACGCGGTCGGTCATCAGGATGACTTCGACACCCTTCTTGCGGAAGATTTCCAGGTGCGGGCTGTTCTTGCCGGCGTTGTAGTTGTCAGCCGTGACGTAATAAATCTTGTCCTGGCCTTCTTTCATGCGGCCGATGTAGTCGGCAAACGACACGGTCTGCGCGTCCGAATCGTTCGCGGTCGACGCAAAGCGCAGCAGCTTGGCGATGCGGTCCTTGTTGGTCGCATCTTCCCCCACGCCTTCCTTGAGCACCTGGCCGAATTCCTTCCAGAAGGTCGCGTACTTGTCCTTGCCGGCCTGGTCGTCCGAGTTCGCCATTTCTTCCAGCATGCCCAGCACGCGCTTGGTCGAGCCTTCGCGGATCACGCGCACGTCGCGCGACTCTTGCAGGATTTCGCGCGAAACGTTCAGCGGCAGGTCGCTCGAGTCGATCACGCCCTTGATGAAGCGAAGGTACGTTGGCATCAACTGCTCGGCGTCGTCCATGATGAACACGCGCTTGACGTACAGCTTGATGCCGCCGCGCTTGTTGCGGTCCCAAAGGTCGAACGGCGCGTGCGCCGGCACATACAGCAGCTGCGTGTATTCGCTGCG
>Ga0265798_10011441_pt1 | contig 10806 bp, 10 predicted proteins | sample P3T30metagenome_FD_192430 | JGI IMG/M metagenome (GOLD analysis project Ga0265798, IMG submission 192430) | Plant litter microbial communities from East Loma Ridge, Irvine, California - P3 T30 | ecosystem: Environmental > Terrestrial > Plant litter > Unclassified | place: USA: California... | reverse complement strand
CCAACCCCACCGTGACGGTGCAGGGCAAGCTGATGGCCACCACGCTCGACAAGCTGTTTATGCCCTTCGGCACCTGCCTCGTCAAGAACAATACGCCCTGCTTCCCGATGCTGCTGATGTGGGAAAAGTACTTTGATAAGGTGAGCCTGATGAGCCCGGCGCAGCACCCGCTGCTGGAGAAGAGTACCATTCGCTGCGCCATCGGCGGCGAAGTGAGCATCATGAGCACCTTGCAGCTAAAAGTGCCCGGCCTGCCGCTGCCTGCTCAGGCCGAAGGCGTGCGCACGGCCAGTATGAGCCTGTGCCCCCTCCTGCTAAACGACCAACCTACTCCTAACCCCGGCCCCTAACCTATGGCAACCCTTCTTTCGAGCCTGCCCGCTAGTGAGGCCGGCGGTGTGGGCGTAGTACTAGTGGGCGAAGAACCCGAGCCCGACGACCGGGAGCCGGTAGATATCATCGCAGCCATCTTCTTCGACGGAACTGGTAACAACCGCACCAATACCACGTTGCGGCTGGAAGAAGCCAAGGGCGGCTACGTGACAGTCAACAACAAGCAGGTGAAGATAGAAGGTAGTTTTGAGTCCTATTACTCCAACGTGGCCGTGATGGGCTACATGAGCCGGATTGAGAACAACCTGGAAGAGGTTTCCATCTATGTAGAGGGCATCGGCACCACGGACGGCGGCGACGACGACACGATGGGCATGGCGTTTGGTATGGGTGCCACCGGGGTGCCGACCAAGGTTACGCGAGGCATCTTACTGCTTACCGACACCATCACCCGCTTGCTACAGCCAACAGACGGGGGTGGGCCCGGCAAGCGGCTCAACCGCCTGCGCGTCGATGCGGTAGGCTTTAGCCGGGGCGCTACTGCAGCACGGCATTTCGTGGCCCGCCGCACCAATGAATGGTTTAAGCAGTACACGAGCTTGAGCGGCAGCTTGTACGTGGAGGAGGCAGTTATCGAAATCAACTTTGTGGGGCTCTACGATACGGTATCGTCGTATGGTGGAGAAGAGTACACGAGCATAGCGGGGCAGATATATCATAACCGGGTACACGACAGCTTCGACGATGATGTGCGGGAGCTACACCTGGCACTTGGTGACAAAGCCAAAGAGGTAGTGCAACTAGCCGCCGCGGACGAATACCGCAAGAATTTTGCTTCTACTACTATTGCTAGTTCGGTAAAAGCAAATAAAGGCTTGGAAGTGCGCCTACCGGGGGTGCATTCTGACATTGGCGGCAGCTACCAGGAATATGAGCTGGAAGAGCGGAACGTGACTGCCGCCGATGCCCGCAGCTACATCCAGCAGCAGTGGTACACGGCCGAGCAGTTAACTCCTATCAACGTCTTTAAGCAATGGTACCGGGGCAGCCGTCCGCTTACGCATCACTACCAGTTCATTGCGCTGACCATCATGCTAAACCAAGCGAAGGCTGGTGCCCGGCACGAGCCCATGAAGTTTGAGGAGTTCGCGGGGGAGTTCCAGAAATACGCGGTGCCCGAAGACCTGCGCCCGCTGTATGAGCTGATGAACACCTTTGTGGAAGGGCGGCCCGCTCCCAGCTTTGGCGAGCCTAAGCCGGGCCTGCCGGCCAACCACAACGACGATTACAGCCAGTACAAGCCCGCCGAGTTTGCCCTGACGCCGGAGTGGTACTGGGTACGCAACCGCTATTTGCATCGCTCAGCACGCAAAGGCGAGTGGACGTCCATTGCCGGCTACACCATGACGGGCCGCACCACTAACAACCTGCCCGACCGGCAGATTATTCAAGACCTTACTCCCTAATGACTGTTTTCCTGCTTCGCACAGCAGCCGCTGCCCTGCTTCAAGCGGGCAGTATGCTGCTGCTAGCCTGCGCGCAACCCCAGCCTACTACCTACCCTAGTACTATCATGCTCTCTTTTCAGACCGAGCGCTTCCGCCTCACGGCCGGCCCATCTTCGGCCGAAGGCTACCCGATGACCATCCAGTTTGGGGCTTTTGTGGGCTCCGACGGCAAAAACATAGTGGTGCCCAGCGGCCACTACCTCAATAGCAAAGGCCCTTGGAATGTAGCCTCCCGCGCTTGGGCAGTAGGTGAAGAAACCCACCCCGCCCCCGAGCGACTCGAAATCCTGTACTTCTCGTATACTGAAAACACGTTTTACGAAGGCAAATTCGCGCTGCCTCAACAGCGCATTTACGACCTCCTAAAACAGGGTTTCTGGAACACTACCACCCGCCAGCCAACAACCTATAACGAGCTGACGGTGTGCGTACTGCCCAAGGGCCTGGTAGTAGTGTAGCTGGCTGGGCCAGGCCGGCAAACGCTGGTGGGGCACTACCGGGCGCAGGTGTCGAATGTAGACTGGCAGCGCTTCAACCCGGAGGTAGACCGGGCCCAGGCCGTGCGCACCCGCCAAGACCAGCTGCCCCCTGCCGTGCAGCAGCAAATCAAGGCCAACACTATCAACTCGCGCAAGTGGGAAGACTACCTGCTAACCTACTCCTGGCAGTTGGCCCTGCCGCCTGGCCTCACGCTCAGCACGTACAACCTGGGCTATTGGTCGGGCGAGTACACGAGCGGCCCCGATGCGGCCGACCCGGCACCCTATGTGCAGGCCTTGCTCACGCCCCAAGTGCGGCCCGCCCCCAGCGGGGCCTATTGGCGGGTGCGCGATGAAGCTGGTCATTTTTACCGCCTACGGGTGCGTCAGTTTGATGAAATGGAAACGCTGGCTGCCTTCCGCACCTTGCATCAGGCCACTCCCAACACGCCCCTTACCCTGCGGCTAGAAGCCGATAAATACCTCAAAGAGGCCAAGCTGGTGCTAACCAATGGTAGCCAAAGCCTACCGCTAACCAAGACCCCGGTGGAGATAGGGCCGCTGTAAGTTGATTACTGCCCGCACAATCAGTTCTAGAGTCGCTTCTTAGCCGTCTCTCCGGCTGGCCCTCAGCTAGTGCCAGTAGACAGGTAGTGCCCAATTTATCGCTTATGTATCAGTTGCTGCTTATGCACTTGTTAAGAATGCTGGTTAATATTCGGCTAGTCACCCACCCACCTGCTACGCCTGCTGCTGCTCCTGAAGAGAAATTCCGCCTCTCGGCTGGCCCCTGCGCGGCCAAGGGCTACCCCATGACCATCCAATTCGGGGCTTTCGTGCGCCCCGACGGCAAGACGATGCCCGTACCCGCCGGCAACACGCTGGAGGGCAAGTGGGGCCTGTCCAGCATCGGGCAGGTGGTGGGCGATGAGTTCCAGCCCGTGCCCGTGAGCCTGGAAATCCTCTACTTCTCCTACCTGGAAGACACCTTCTACGAAGGCGCCTTTTCCCTGCCCCAGCAGGAGCTGCGCGCACTGCTGCGCACTGGCTTTTGGGCCCACCGCCAGCAGCAGCAGCGTACCTACGATGAGCTGACGGTGTGCGTGCTGCCCAAGGGGGCCGTGGTGGTGTGGCTCAGTGGAGCCGGCCGCCAGGTGCTGGTGGGCCGCTACCAAGCCCAGGTCTCGAATGTGGATTTCCGCCGCTTCTATCCGAAAAGCGACCGCGCCGAAATGCTGCGCCAGAAGCTGGCCGCTGCCCCGCCCGCCACGCAGGCACAGGTAAAAGCGGGCACGCTCAGCGCCCGGCAGTGGGACGAGTACCTGAAAACCTACCCGTGGCAAGTAGCCTTCAGCCAACCGCTAAAGTTGACTTACTACCGGGCCAACTTCCTCTCGGGCGAGTACCTGGCCGAGCCCGAAACGCGCGACATGGGCCCCTACCTACAGGCGATGCTCACGCCCCACTTGCGGCCCGTGCCCAGCAGTGTTTCGTTCTCCGTCACCGACGAGGCAGGGCACAAGTACATCCTCAAGGCCGACGCGCTGGACGAAGCCGAAACGCAGGCCGCCTTTCAGCAGCTCTACGCCGCGCACCCGGCTGCTCCTATCACCCTGCACGTCGAAACAGATAAGTATGTTAAGGCTGCCAGTCTGGTACTCGAAAGCGGCGGCCAGCGCATCCCGCTCACTAATATTTCTTTGCGCATTGTGAGGTAGCGGCCGGCCCTTGCCTCTTAGTCGCCGGATATTGACGGCCATAGTGCGCAGAAGCCCGCCGCCCACCCCGAAGTAGCCGAGGTCATCGACCTAGCCGACCCGCGCCGCCTGGGCCGGGTGCGGGTGCGCTTCCGGTGGGCCGTGGACAACCCCACCGCGCTAAAAGCGGCTGGCTGCGCTAATTGATAAGCCCAAAAAAGCGGGGCGGGCGGCCCAATTCCACGTTGATGGGCTCCAGGGTTTTCTCGATACTCTGCTTGAGGTCATCGGTGGCGGGGTCTTGCAGAATGGAGATAAAGGCCGTGCGCGACTCTTCCAGCAGGCGCTTGCGCTCCTTGCGCGACTTGCCATCGGCGCGCTGGCGGATGCAGTCGGCTTTGGCAAAGGCTAGTTGGTCTTGCAGCAGGGCAATTTGCAGCTTGGCCCCCGCGGTGGGCGGTGGGGCTACCATGCCCCCGCCGCTGTTGTTGCTGGCCACGGGCTGCTGGTGGTTCATGCCAGCGGCTTCCAGCATGATAATCTGCTGCTTGGCCCGAGCTAATTCTTCAGCTAGGCGAGCGTTTTCCTGGGTGGTGTTACCGCTCCTGGCCAGTTGCTGGCGCAGGGCGTCGATGGTGCTGCGATTTGAGCGAAACAGGTCGAAGTCGCGCAGCTCATCGCGCACCAGCAGGCGGTGGGCCGGCACCTTTAGCCGCACCGAATCAACGCGCAGCTGGCTCAGGCTCACGGCAATATCGTTGAGATAATCCTGGTTGGTGGTGGCCAGACGGCCTAACACCAGGTCGTTGGTTTCGACGCGCAGGCGCTGGTCTACCGCATCAATGCGCTGCAAGTGGCGCGTCAGCGTGTCGAAGCGCGTTACTAATTGGGCCTGCTCCTGGTGCGTGAGGTCGAGCTCCTGCTTGAGGCGAGTGTTCTCATCGGCCAGGCTATTATTGGAAAACAGGTAGTACGAAGCCCCCAGCGGCACCAGCAGGGCCAGCAGGTACAGCAGGGTAAATTGCCAGAGGCGCGTGCGGCGTTCGGGTTGATTCAGGGGAGTCATGCGGGCGGGAGGCAAATACGTTGTTAGCGTTTAGTGCTTAGCTGGTCGTGTTTGGTTGGTAGTACTTGGTTGTCAGTCAGTAGCATTTAAAATAAACGCTAACTAGCTCTAACTGACAACTAGGCACTGCCAACTAAACACCAAAAACCAGACTTAGAAGGGATTCCAGCGGAGGCCGCCGCCGTTGGCGCGGGGCTCGGGCACCGGCGCAATAATTGGGTGGTTGGCCACCGGGTTTTCGTTGATGAAAGTCTGCCAGCCCTCGCGGTTTTTGCCGATGTATTCGAGCTGGCTCAACTGCCGGAAAACGAGGCCCAGCAGCTGCCACAGCTGCTGCTGCTGCTGCAAGTGCTCGTGCACGCGCTGGTGGTCGTAGGTGAGCGTTACGGCGGCTTGCAGCGCGCCGAGCACGGCGGCGGGCGGCGTTTCCGACCACTGCTCGCAGTACTTGAGCAGCTCCTCGCGCTCGGCCTCGGTGAGCATGTCGAGCGAGGTTTTTATTTGCTTGGCCACGCGTAGCAGCGCATCGAGCAGGTAGCTGGGGGGCTGCTGCGGGGCCAGCTGCCGCAGCGTGGTGAGCTGCTGGGCCAGGGCCAGCACCGTGCGCTCGGCCAGCTCGCGCACCAGGTCGGCCAGTGGGCTGCGCTTGTCGGCGCGCAGCTTCACCTTATGAATAATCTTGAACGCATCGGTTTCCAGCTCGGCCAGCTGGTGGTCGAGCTGGTGCAGGGCTTGCAGCAGCGCCGGGTGGCTAGCCAGCGCCAGGCTCGGCGGGATGTAATGCGCCACGGGCCGCAGCGCGCCCTCGGCATACAGCAGCTCGCCCACCACCAGCGCAAATGCCGCGCTGCCGGGGCTGCCCAGCTGCCCGGCGGGTACCAGACTCAGGCTGTAGCTGGGGCGGGTGTAGGGGTGGCGCGGCGGCAACTCATCGGGCGCAGGCGTGCCGGTGGGCACCCGGTCAAACGGGTTGGCCGTGAGCACCACGCTAAAGCGCAGCCCCTCGGTAGCCGTGAGCCCAAATGCCGCCAATAGCTGCGCCAAACTAGTGCGCAATGTGAGCGGCGTGCTGCTAGGGGTTATTTCGATGCGCACGCCGCCCGCCGTGATGGCCCGGCACTGCGTGAGGCGGGCTTGCACCTCATTTTGGGCATCTACGCTCAGCAATAGCTCGAAGGCGGCGGGGCTGCCCAGCTCATTAGAAGCCGGCAGCAGGCCGTAGAAATCGGGCCGCAAAAGCAGGGCGGTGGCGTCGCGCAGGTGGTCAGCCACCGCGTAGTCGGTTTCGGTAAAGTGGCGACGGGAGATTTTCATCCCATCGACCCAGTTTACCGGGTAGTGCGTAAGGTCTGGAAGCATAGCCGCGAAAGTGAGGCGAAAGTACTAGAAGAAAGAGGCCCGGCCGCCTACGCCGCCGCAGTGCCCGCCAGCGGCACCCGCTGGGCCACGATGATACTACCCTGACGCAGGAAATTATCCTGAAACGTGCGGTCGGGGTCGTAGTAGTGGCGGCGGCGCCACCAGGGCTGCTTGGCATAAAAGAGCCACCCAAAAGACTGCCCTTGGCTGTCCATATATTGCAGGGCCTGGTCGGGCTTGAGGTGGTTGTAGTCGGTAAGAAAAATGGCGAACAGGTCATTGAGCCGCATCTGGTACGGGGCCTTCGACGAAAAGTCGTGGTAGAGCGACTCGCCGTAGCGGCGCGTCATCCAGAAGTGTATCACCATAAAATTGCTGAGGTCCATGCGCGACAAGTCGGGGCCGGCGGCCAGCGGGTTGTAGCGCCACAGCTTGTACTGCCGGGGCGGAATGGCCTGCCACGCCAGGTACGACTGCCAAAAGAAATAGGGCAGCAAAAACGGGATAACGGCCATTACGAAGCCTGCGGGCGGTAAAAAGCCCTGCGCCCACTTCAGCCAGTGCAGCCCCCAAATGGCGCCCGCCCCCAGCCCCGCCGTAGCCAGCAGCGCCAGGCCCGCCTGCCAGCGGCTACCTTCCTTTAGCCAGGGTAGCCAGCGCGGCAGCTGCGCCGCGTAGAGCCAGCCCAGCAGCAGCACCGCCACCTGCAACAGCCCAAACGTGAGCCGGTACCCCAGCGGGCTGCGCACCGCCGCCAGCCCCATCAGCCCAAATCCCAGTACGGTCAGGAGCACGTAAAGTAGCAGACTGATAAACACTTTGCTGCGCTGCACCTGCGAGCTCAGGTTGGAAAGGGAGCTGTTGGCGGCCGAGCGGGCCTGGGAAGTGGGGTCGGGAAGCATGAAACAAGCAAAGACGACTGAAAAAAGCCAAGCGGCTAGTTTTGCCAAAGTACGGGAAATCTAGCGGTCGGGGCAATATTTGCCGGCCCCGGCCGGGCCAACCCATAGCGGCGGGCCGGCGTAGGCAGGGGCAGCCGCTGGCTAGCTTGGTACGCGTCTTTTTTTAATCTGGTCTGATGTCTACTTCTTCTCCCTCGTCGGTGCGGCAATTACTGGCCCACCTGCGCCGCCAGCCCTTCGACCTGCGCCTCGAGGTCATCATGGCCGAGCTGCTGGCCCAAGGCTACGAGTTTGAGGATTTTCTGGTGCGGCCGGTGGGTATTTTTGCCCGCCGCTACCGCCGCGATTTGGGCGAGGTCTACGACGAGCCCTTCGAGCGCCGCCACCACACGGTAGTGCGCACCGTGCTGGAGGTGCACCGCGAAGGGCTCTACGATGCCCTGCCGCAGCAGGTGTTTCACCAGCCCGGCACGGGCGCGGGGCACCCGGTCGGCATTGCCGAAATGGTGGAAGACAGCCGCACGCAACGCCGCCGCGAAAAAGCCACTCGCTTGTTTTTCCTGCCTTTCGAACAGGAGTTCTTTCGTTTCCGCGTCGGCATCGAGCAAGAGGAGCGGCGCTATTTTACCAGCCTGGCGGCCCACTGGTACAACGAGGCGCTAGCCCGCTTTTGGGGCCTGGCCGAGGCCGGCCTGCCGCCCGCCGTGCTCACCAACCTGCTGTACCTGCTACCGCTGGCCTGCAACATCGTGGGCGACCTGCCCCGCACCCGCCACTGCTTCGAGAGCGTGCTGGGCCAGCCCGTGCAGCTGCGCGTGCTGCCGCCCCAGCGGCACCCGTTGCCGGCCGCCGCGGCGGGCGCGCTGCCCACGAGCGGCACGCTGGGCCACCTCAGCCTGGGCACCGATATGGTGCTCGGCGGCGAATACCGGGAAACCCTACCCGCCCTCGAAATCAGCCTGCAAAGCCTAACCGTACCCGAGTTGGAGGCCTACCTCACCGACGCCTGGCCCGCCAAGGCACTCGCGTTGCTGTGCCAGTATTTTGTCGCCTTCGAAACCGATGTGGTCGTACGCTACGAAATGGCGGCCGCCGAGCCAGTATTCCAGCTCAGCGAGGGCGAAGACGCGCCCATCCTCGGCTTTACCACAGCGGGTATTTAGGCTAGGTTGCATTAATAGGCAGCTACTACCAGACTGGCTAAAAACAGTGATACCCGCCTTTTAGGGGCGGGTATCACATTGAAAAAGCGCTCCCTCCTGGGCTCGAACCAGGGACCCTCTGATTAACAGTCAGATGCTCTAACCGGCTGAGCTAAGGAAGCTTTTTGTATCCGAAACCGGCGCTTTCGGGCCACAAAGATAGGAAGACGCTTTTTGAATTTGCAAGCCAGCGGCAAAAAAACTTGTCAAAATTTAATTTGAAATCGTTAATAAACTACCGTTCAAGCTCGTAGCGTACGAACGCAACATGCGGTTGGCTGGCCCACCAGTTACTTGGCCCTGCAAATCGAACTGCGAACCGCAGCACGTGTCCCTGAAAAACAGCCGCGAGCGGTCGAGGCTCACCAGTGAGCAGGCATCGTAGGGCTGGTACGAGCAGTTGCGGTCGTAGGCCCGGTAGGTGCTCGCATTCAGCCGCACTACGAACAATCCCTTTACCCCGCCGCCCGCAATACCCGACATGGGTAGCACTACCACCCCATTGTCGTAGCGCAGGGCCTGGTACTGCTGGTTGGTAACGTTAATCTGGGTGCTGAACGACACCGACGGAATAGTCTGGGTGGTCGTGGCCGAGCTACCGCAGGCGGCCAGCCCAAACAACGCCACGCTCAGGCCAGCCAAAACAAGATTGCGCATAATAAGAAAGTAAAAGCTAACCGTAAACGCGGGCTACCGCCAAATTATTCCGCTACTACGTTTCAGGCGGCAACGCACTTCAGCAAACTACTTCTTAAACAATGAATTAACAAACGTGTGCCGGTCGAATAGCTGCAAATCAGTCATCTTCTCCCCCACCCCAATATAGCGCACCGGAATGCTGAACTGGTCGCTGATGCCGATAACTACGCCGCCCTTGGCCGTGCCATCAAGCTTGGTAATGGCCAGCGCAGATACCTCGGTGGCACGGGTAAATTCTTTGGCTTGCAGGAAGGCATTTTGGCCCGTGCTGCCGTCGAGTACCAGCAGCACCTCGTGCGGCGCTTCGGGGATTACCTTCTGCATCACACGCTTGATTTTGCTGAGTTCGTTCATTAGGTTCACCTTGTTGTGCAAGCGGCCGGCCGTGTCAATAATAACCACGTCGGCGCCCATTTCCACGCCCTTCAGCACGGCGTCATAGGCCACGGCGGCGGGGTCGGTGTTCATGCCGTGTGAAATGACGGGCACGCCCACCCGCTGACCCCACACGATGAGCTGGTCCACGGCGGCCGCCCGGAAGGTATCGGCCGCGCCGAGCACCACCTTTTTGCCGGCGCTGTGGAAGCGGTGCGCCAGCTTGCCGATAGTCGTGGTTTTGCCCACGCCATTCACGCCCACTACCATGATTACGAAGGGGTGGCCGGGGCTATCGGGCCGGTCCAGGATGGCCCGCGAGCCAGTGGTATCGCCGTGCGCATCAAGCAGGTCCACAATCTCTTCGCGCAAGATGCGGTCGAGCTCATTGGTGCTCACGTATTTGTCGCGGGCCACGCGCTTTTCGATGCGGTCGATGACCTTCACCGTGGTGTCGATGCCGACATCGGCGTGCACGAGCAGCGTTTCGAGGTCGTCGAGCACGGCCTCGTCCACGGTGCTTTTGCCCACCACGGCCTTGCTAAGCTGGTCAAAGAAGCTGGTTTTGGTTTTCTGCAAGCCTTCGTCGAGGGCTTGCTGCTGCTCCTTATTTTCCTTGTCTTTCTTAAAAAAATCGAAGAGTCCCATATTCTTGGCTTGTCATGCTGAGCTTGTCGAAGCATCTCGCGTGGCGCAGTAATCAATACGCTAACAACGGTGCAGCGAGATGCTTCGACAAGCTCAGCATGACCGTTGGGGAAAGGAAATTGGTCTACACGAAAAAAGTCCCACGAAGGTGGGACTTTTTCACGTTATGGAGGCGCAGGCAGCTTATTTGCCAGCCAGCGCGTCCTGTACTTTGTCTACGGGTACCATTTCCTCGCGGAAGGTATAGGCACCGGTTTTTTCCGATTTCACGGCGCGAATTACTTTCGCCCAGTCTTTACCGGTGGCGGTTTTCAGCGTTGCTACTACTTTCTTAGCCATGACTCAGGTTATTTAATTTCCTTGTGAACAGTCATTTTACGCAGAATCGGGTTGAATTTCTTCAGCTCAATGCGCTCGGGGGTGTTCTTGCGGTTCTTGGTAGTGATGTAGCGCGAGGTGCCCGGCATACCCGAGTTTTTGTGCTCGGTGCACTCCATGATAACCTGCACCCGGTTTCCTTTCTTGGCCATCGCGACGG
>Ga0265798_10011440_pt1 | contig 10806 bp, 12 predicted proteins | sample P3T30metagenome_FD_192430 | JGI IMG/M metagenome (GOLD analysis project Ga0265798, IMG submission 192430) | Plant litter microbial communities from East Loma Ridge, Irvine, California - P3 T30 | ecosystem: Environmental > Terrestrial > Plant litter > Unclassified | place: USA: California... | reverse complement strand
CTAGGCGGACACCCAGAGCAGACAGCTCGAGGAACTTGCACAGGCGGTTGCTGTCAGGACGGAAGATGAGGTAGGTCATGAGACCTCGCAGATATTGTTCCAACTTCTTCCGTTGGCGTTCATGATGATTCTGTTTCGCCTGTAAGGGCTGACCGGCGGCGCCAGCAAAACTGCCCTGTCTCGCTACGAGGGCGCCGACAGCACCCTGAGCTTGAGAACCACTTACGCTTGACTGTCTGCGACCTAAGAATGAGGACTTGCCTCGCTTGGGTCTGTTGGGGCGTTCGGTAGCGCTTGCATCGCCGTCTGGTCCGCTGGCTCCTGCTGCAGCCTCTTCCTCCTCTTCCTCACCTTCGTCATCAAGGATGCCGTAGCCTCGAAGACCTCGGAGATAGGGCAATACACTTCTAGGGAAGCGTGGGAGTTTTGTGCGTGGGTCTTCTTTTTCTTCTTCCTTCTCGACCTCGCCGTCTTTGGATGTCTTGTCCTTCAGTTCTCGCATACGGTTAGCCGGGCGACTGCGGAAAGCGTCTTGCTTCTCCTGAACTTTGAACTTGAGATGCAAATTGGCAAAATCGGCGACACTTCTGTAGACAACCCACTTCATCCTGGTCAGACCACTGCCGTATTCCAGCTCTATGCGCAACGCAGTATGCCGATCGCCCTCCTTCTTTGCGGGGCGGTCTGTGTCGGTGATGGTAACCTTGAGCTGCTCGAGAAGGACGGGAATACGCCTGTGGCCGTGCTCATCGCGTTGGAACATACTGGCAAAGAACAAGGCTGCGGGTGCACCAGCGAGCAGTTCAGCCATCAGCTCGGCCGACTTTGCGTGGTCGATTTGGCGTTCGGCCTTTTGTCGGTTGCCGAGCAGCTTGAGGCTGTTCTTGATGGACTTCCACTTCTGCGCACTCAAACTTGACGTCCGCTCGCTACGCATCCGCCATGGTGAGGGCTGTGTGTCTCCCGCCGCACCCCTGAAGGTAGTCAAGCTTCGCAAGTTGCCGGTAGGACGATTCTGGTGACCCTCTTCCTCGCCGTTGGGGTCGTGTCTTCGCAAACCTCCGTACGAAAGTCCCCTCGCACTGTGTAGTCCGCGTGTCCATGCGCTCTCTTTTGCGATGCGCGAGCGACCCTCGTCTTCTGAGTAACCCTGACGCTCGTTCTCGGGTATGTCATCCATGGTGGAACGGCGTAGGAAGCCCGGACGTGTCGAGGTAGGCGTCATGGTGGGTGAGTCACGCGAAAAGAAGCCGCCTGTTGTCTGCTTGGGCGTGGTAGGGGCCGTTTGGGTGCCTTCGCCCTCGCCATCGAACCAACGGCGGCTGCTCTTCCGCCTCTTTTGTCTCGGTCTTCTCGAAGCACCCTCGCCAGCGCTAGACTCGCCATCAGCATCGGCCTCGCTGTCGTGTCCCTCGAATCGCGGCTCGTCGTGCTCGGACGTGGGCGAAAGCTGGCCGTGGGGTGAGCCTTCATGGCCTGAGGTTCCTCCCAATGCACTCAGGCTCCTGCCGTGTCCCTGCATCGGTGCTGCCAGTGCCCTCAGCTTGCCCATGAGCGACGAGCTCTGTCCACTCCGCTCCTTGCCCTTCCCTTCGCCGTCTTCGACCTCCCATGACTGCTGTCGCGAGTTGGCGGCGGGCGGATCGGATGTGAATGTGGCGGAGCGAGCGAACTGGACGCTCTTGCGCTCTCGGGGTGCGTCGGAGAGTTCGCCCTCGGTAGGGTGTCGGGACATGGGCGCAAAGGGCGGGTAGTAGGAGCTGGTGGATCCATTGGACATGTGCGAGGAGGGCTTCGGGGCGCGGAGGGGGGCTTCAGCGGCTTCGACGGGCACGGGGATGCTACCCCCGTTGGCGTTCGCTGGGACATGGAAAGGGAATTCGCCGGCTTCCTTGCTGGAGATGGGCGAGCCGGTTGGGGCAGAGCGCATGATCTTGGGGGCGCCGTCCGAGGGCGAGGGGTTGTGTATGTCTTGCGTCTCATTCCTGGGCTGTCCCAGACTAAGCGGCGATAGCAGTCGGCCGGAGTCGTCTGTCCTTCCTGATACTGCGGGTGATCGCGATCGAGGGCTGCGCGTCGTGGGCGAGCCCCCGGTCTTGCTGGAGCCAACCATGGTAACGACACGGAAGAGGCAGAAAGTGTCGGTGGGTGTCTTCTCACGGCGAGGTCGCGTGGGGGTGTGGTTGCTCGGCTTCTAGGGCGTTATACAGCCATGGTAGCCAGGAAACGTGCTGCTTCCGTCACTCGTCACGATGGATTGATGGAATGCTGCCCCAGGTGGAGTGGCAGTATACTCGCAGTGACAGGTCTATGTCCCGGATAGGCGAGAGAAAGAGACACGCGGCGCAGGTGATCAGTGTACGTCGTGCTGGGTCCCTGCGCAGTTCGAGTAATCTCCCAGGTGCTTTCCCCGGGCGTGAACTGTCTGGTTGCGCTAATACTTCCAAGGTTTTGGCGTCAGGGGCCCTCTCCGCCTTGCTGACCGCCTGCACCGCGTCCATGCTCCACACCACAGACATGTACGATGCAGCGCCCTGCAGAACGCGTCAAATATCGCTTTCGTCGCGTTCGTGACATCGCACTTATCTTGCAACGCCCGCTTCTCTGCGAAATAGACTCGATGATGTCGCCGCCGTCTCTCTGCGGCGTGGCTGCATCCCGCACTGTACTCCCAATCATTACAAGCATACCGAACTCACCACACGTGTGCACAATGGAAAGACCCCTTGTACCGCTGTATAATCGCGCCATGCATCCATATGCCATGGTCAGCACATCGTCCAGTGCCGCCTGTGAAGCTTGTCACACGATGATGTAGTTCTGCCGTCGACGGCAGCCTCGGTCGGCGATCCCCTGCCCCTCCGCATGCCCATGTTCCAAGATACACCAGACGAATAACTCCACATTCTTTTCTCTAGACCTGCTAATCGCCCAACCCTATATCGTTATCCTCACTATTCTTAGGCCCCACCAGCCAACATGGCAGCGACCACGAACCCCCTCCACGGGACGCAGAACTCGTCCGACCTCCCCGTCTCCTCCCGCACCATCACTATCGCCGGCATCCTCGTCGACGTCCATGGCCTCGACCAACTCCCTCCATCCCCATCGTCAGTCGCCTGCCTATGGCTCCTCAATCCGCGATTGCAGACGAAAGAGACCATGGCCCCCATAGCCAGACACGTCATCTCGACCTGGAACAAGCCCATACAAGACGGCCGGGCCGGCAAGAACCCCAAAGGTTTAATTGCTGCTGCGTTCGACCAACGTAATCATGGATCGCGCAAGGTGGATGATTTGCACAATCAAGCCTGGAGGGAAGGAAACGAGACGCATGCCCAAGACATGTTTGGATGCTTCCACGGCACCGCGACCGACACCTCTCAGCTCATCAACCATCTCGAATCCTACATCTTTACGGCCAAGGATAGCCCCAAGATCGAACAACACTTTGCCCTTGGAATCTCGTTGGGTGGACATGCGACATGGCATTGCTTGCTAGGTGACCCCCGTATCACCGCTGGCGTAGTCGGCATCGGCTGTCCAGACTATACGCGCTTGCTGACTGACCGCGCGCGCCTATCCAAGCGAAAGACATACATGGAAACAACACCACCTGGAAGCGCATTCCTCGGATCCCCCGATTTCCCACAAGCGCTACAGGACGCCATCGCCCAGTATGATCCCGCCGGTCTACTGCTACCGGGCATGTTCAATCCTCTAGGAAACGACACACTACCCGACCAAGAGCAGCTATCCAGAATGAAGGCCCTGATGAAAGAGAGACTTCAGGGCAAGCGCATTCTGAACCTTAGTGGTCAAGCAGATAAACTCGTTCCCTACGCGGCGGGTGAGCCCTTCTACAAGATCTTCAAACAGGTACTAGCAGAAGACCCAAGTCTTGACATCACCTTCGAAGATGTGTTATTTGAGGGCGTAGAACACGCTTTTCCTAAACCAATGGCAGACAAAGCAGCGGACTGGCTATGTGACATTTTGGCCACGGACGATGGGCCTATGTCAAGTAAGATATAGTGAAGCGCACAGCAATCGCAAGTAATTGAAGTTTCAAACGCATCAACATGACGGCAGGCAGTGCTTATTTGCAATTCTTGTCACTCTCCCTCACCCTCTACTTCTATTTCTTGCTACTACCAGAAGTACCAAACATATCGCTTCCATGTCCGCCTTCTCTCGACGCACCATGCGCAATCTGCGAAACCGCCTAGCCCCAGAACACAGAATCCCACGCTACCACGCCTTCTCCACTCCCGAAGAGCAAGCAGCATGCATCGATGACATAGCCCCCTCCCCTGCCGTCCTCCCTTACGCCGTGAACAGCTCGCCCACGTTGACTGAAATATCCTTAGCCCGGGAAATAATCATCAGGCCATTGGAAGAAGACGGAGATATTTACGACCAAGGGACGTCAATCAGCGAGCCTAAAACTGAAGAAGAACACACTCTTGAGCGCATTGGCAGATTGATCGCCATGTTGACACTGTACAATCTAGCCAAGTCGTGTGATGAGATCAAAGAAGATAATTGGGAAGAATACATCACACCCTACGAAGAAGGCGATCTGGAGATGCTGGAACGTGTCTGTCCAAAGCAATGGTGGGACGAGGAGATAAGAGAGTCATGGCCGAATCTCATCGTATTTGCGCGGCGGGCAAGGAGATTCGTCAACGAAAACTGATACGCAAGGTACATAGTCCACTCACACTAAAGTAAACCTCTCCACCAAGCCCCCATCATCCATCCACGCACACACACCCAAATCCTTCGCTGAAAAAGGAACTTTACCCAACCTCTCATACACGTTGCCCTCCCTCCCCTCCACTCTCGCCACAATAATCGCATGATAACTTGCATCTCTCTCCATCTCCAAAGGTCTCACATGCTTCCACAGTATCGCGGCCCACAACTCCCTTCCCCTCGCCCTCTCCGTATGAGTCTGCGTGTCGAAACAAGTATACGTAGGCTCCATATTCTCCTCCAATTTCTCCTTCGTCTGAGCCACAGCACCCTTCTGCCGATTGGGGAAAACATCGCCATCTCCTTCTCTCTGTTCGGCCGCAGGGTACAAGCGTTCCAGCGGCGCGCTGATGTCTATATACCCGTCCTTTACCTCTCCGAAGGGGTTTTGAGCGCTCTTCAACGTAATACTCGTAGCGTGGATCTTGGCTAAAGCGGTCCACTCCCCCTTGTCCCACCCCACACCCGAATTCGGGCTGAAGAGGCCGAACGGCCCGTCGATGGCGGCCCAGGACCAGCTCGGTGCGCGGTATACTGCCGGTGAGGTTGTCGTGCCGACGGCTTGCCAGATTAGGTCCTGAAGTAGGGTTGTGTACCAGTGTCCCGCAAGGTAGGTGGTAGGGGAAGGGAGCAAGGAAGCGTAGGTGCGTGCGAGGCCAGAGAGGGCAGGCAGTTTATCCGAAGGTTTGGTGAGAGAACGGCGGGAGTAGGCGTCTAGCACTGCGTGCCAATGTAGCGTGGGGTTGTCTTTATCTGGGATAGGTTTATCCAGAGAGGAAGGGTGGGTGTGGGATGGGAATGTACGGGATGTAGTTGGGAAAAGAGTATCCACTCGCCCTGGCAGGTAGAAACCCTGCTCACTGAGGAAGGAACAGTAACACTCGAAGAACATCTGCTCCGTGCCGAAATGAAGTACACGCGGTGCGAGCCAGCGTTCCTGCAACGCCCAGCCGCGTTGGCTGAGTGGTTCGGTCTTTAGCATTGCGGCTGTTTCGCGGGAGGAGGAGAAGGCGTAGAGAGTTCCTTTGGTACCATCTGTGGTCGTGTACTCGAAAGGGGAGTATACGGGTGCTGGGCGGTTGGGTGAGAAGATGGTCAGCCCAGATGTAGAGGAAGGAGAACCCGTTGCGGAGAGCATGATGTAGGCGTTTGAGTAGACGGAGGCCATGCGCGATGTTTCGCGCGACCAGTCTTCTGAGTCGTCCTGGCAGATACTGACATTGTTAGTGTTTGGTATTCTGAGTAGGCTGGGTAAGGTTGGCTTACCAGAGGGAGTCGATCCATAGATATCCGATACCCATCTCTCTGGCTATGAGGATGGCGTCCTGAAACGTCTTTGGGAGCTGGTCGGTATCAATACCCCTCTTGTTGGCTTCGATATTGGCACGTGTGGTTGCGAAAGGGCTTGACTCGCCCCAGACATAACTCAGTGCTGCGTACCGTCCCAGTTCTCCTTCGATGGGCGCATAAAGAGCTACTCTGTGTGGCGTCGAGTCTCGTATATCCAGGACACGAGCTGGAAGAAGTGCCGCATCGACATGACAGCGCCGATCCGTCCGTTTTTTGTCGCAATCGCGTACCCAGTTTAGGGCATGTGCAAGTGTATGCGGAGACGAGGAGAGTGTCTTGCGACCTCGAACGACAGCGGCCAACGGATCGCCGTCTACAACGCCGTTAGTCGAAGCAACAGCTTCACCAAATCACTTTGATACTTACAATCAGCACACAACCCCACAGCAGCAACAACCCAAACCTGAAACCAATACTTTGTATCGACCGACACCACCATGAAACCTCCGGTATCATTCACACCCCTAACGAGACACATCTCCCAATCCGGTCCTCCGCCACGCTCGGCACGAATTCCAGGTTCCTTCTTCGCACCAATGAACTCGGATTGAAACTGCGCGACATCGCGTTGTACGGTCTTGCAGATTGCGCAGTCATCGGCAGCGGCGTTTTCGAGGTCTTCGATGGATTGGTGGAAGGGTAGTCCGACAGGTTCTTGATCCTGTGGACAGTCTTGCTGGTTCTTCCAGAGGTCCCTGAGAGGTTGGCTACTGATTTGGACTAGGCACGGGTAGTCGCGTCGAGTGACAGTATGGATCTTGTAATCGGGTGGTAGCTTAGGGATGTCGAGGACGTCCAACGACTGGCAAAGATCGCATAATGGCATGTTGACTTACTGCGAACCTTTCATGTGTAGCCGTGATGAAAAGGCGAGCTGCGCATTGGGCCCTTCTATAGATTTAGCATTGTTGTTCTCTGTCGACATCATCGCCAGGCAGCCGTGGTGGCGAACGTATATTGCCAGACCACTGCACGTGTTGGAATACCCTTGTACAGCACCTTGCTCAGCAATGCGATTGGAGACGAGTTACCTGGGTTGCCTTGGTGAGATAACTTGATAGGTGCAGCTCGAGGCGTGGCTATGCCGGCACGAATGTACTGTGCTGTGCGGGGAAAGGATCAGCCAATGGGCATGGCTCGTCCTACGTAAATATTACCTATCAGGCTTGTTCCTTCCATTTTTGCCAGCGCCTTGCTCTGATCATAAGATGCTACTTCTTACGTATGACTGCATTGGTTCGGTACGCAAGCAATTCAGCGAAAATTCCCGTAGCCATGGACATGCCTCACAATTGCTAAAGCATTGCCCTTGTCATCTATAGCGGATGCCCACCGTACATCTTGCCTTCAACGACTGCTCCCACATCTTCTGCCGAGAAAGCGCAATGGCCCAGTCCATCAGTACCAGTACTGACAACGCCCCACTGCAGTTTCTTCTCGGCAATGTTCCCACCACTGCCAACCTGTTCTGTCGGATGACACGCTGCGCTGATGGCCATACTGCAGCTGCCTGCAATTGGCATTCCACGCTTGTATGGTGTGTACCCGAAAGCAACTATGCTGATGACCATTAGTCCACCCAACACTATCACTGATATAATGGCCGGCGGCGAGTAGCCCAAAGTCTTGTAATCGAATGGCATGTTCGATGCATCAGACCCAGTGCCCGGTTTCCCAAATGGGTCGTAAAAGTCGATGGCGATGAGGAAAATGCTTTGCGAAACCAGCCAGTGTAATGTGCCACTCAGCACCATGAGAGGTATACCGAAGCGATAGGGTAGCTGGAGGAAGTATGTCGACCGTTGAGCACCGGCAGGTTGATGAGTTACGCGAAGGCCTTTACGCTTGCCCGAATAAGACACCCATTCGTAGCCCATTAGCATGGCCGTGAAGAGCGCGTTGTAACTAAAGTACAGAAACGAGAGAGCTACTTGGGGCGTGTTGGCGATGACAGCGATGGCGATCAAACCGGATGGCATATACACCCCCATGATGGCTGCACGAGGATCCACAGCGCCTAGAGGCAATTAGCACCGTGCTCAATTTCACATGACAATCAAATCATACATACCGAATGAAAACTGATCAAGGGTAGCCCCCGTGGCTAGATTGTCAATTCCCAACTTGAGGAGGAAGCTCACTATAGCTAGGGCAAGTAAAAATCTGATCAGTAATGTAAGCAAACTGCCAACGATATCTTCGGTTCATCAGCGTAACCTACAAGACTACAACAACGATCCTGCGGGTGATGCTGGTCACATCTTTCCAGTGGTAACGCTCATCCCGCCATTGTCTCGGTCCTACCTGATACCCTTTGCGGTTTCGAAAGTCTGCTAGTGTAGACAGACACATGTTCTTCGTTGTAACGTCTTCGTTCTCCAGAAACGATACGACGGCGTCACCCATTGTCATGAGCGGCTCGTCGTGCACGAAGAGCAAAACGTAGAACATTAGACATGCTTTGACTGTAAAACGTCAGAGTTGATTCGATCTCGAACTGTTGGTCGACGAGCGTGTTCTTTACACTGCTGCGTGTGTATAGGCGTGGAGAACGACAGATGAACTTACAGAGATTGAGGATTGTAATAACAGTCGTAATAGTAGGCTCGAAGTGGAGCTTACAGTGGGGTTGAGCCGGCTCACTTAAACAGTACTCCACCGGCGTACGTGACCGGTCGCAAAGCCCTTCACCGTCGCAAAGCCATCCAACCCGCCAAGATTCTTGCTTCTTGACATCCTGTACCCGGGCTGAACATGGGTCGTATTGGTCGCCCGACGCGGAACATATCCAGTTGTATGCAAAGCTAGCTCCCTCGGCATCCGCAGCATCGTGTCCATCAAATTCCGCAGCCCAATAAACGTGCGAGCCATTGATAAACTTGTTCTCCGTTGATGGGGGAAAGAAGCTATCGTCGGACACTATAAGCAGATTTCGATGGTTGGATTGTATGCTAGTGGCATATTCGTCAATGCATCTGTCGGGCTCAAGCCTTTCGAGGTCGCCCGTGCGTGCTTTCCCCCAGAGGTTTTCATGTACAGATTGGATTTCGCCAGGACTGGCATCGACCGACGTTCGCATTTGTGGTCCTTCTGTAAAGTTAGATATAACTGACCGGACGGTTTCGTCTGTGCAATTCATGCAATGTTCACCGTCCAGAAATGCTCGTCCGACAGAGAACACCCAGTAACCGTTGGTTGAAATCGAACCAAACACCGCGGAATTGTAACTGAGAGTCGTAAGTATCAATAGCTTCAGGATCAATTGCTGTCTTACAAGAGATGTAATGGCAAGGATGATAGTCCCAATGCTGCCCACAGCACAGCTCTACGCCGGCTGATATGTCTGAGATTGCGTATGCCAGGTACACCCACGTCGAGGTATACACTAGGCTTGCGACTGTGGGCAGAATCGACTTCGCTTCGCGTTGGTGCAGATAAACACTGCATTGTATAGTTGCTCCCAGCCAACAGGATCGTACTCAAGATGTTGATGCCAAGATGGAGCCCGGTGTTCAGCCTTTTGACGTGATCGCAATCGCCATCGAAGAAGACACCCTTGGCGCCAGAGGTGGCAGCCATACCTGATACCATGGCCACGAAGTTAATGAGAAAGACCACTGAAGCCAAAACCGCGAAGTTGAGCACGCCAAACCGCCATCCAGTGAAGCGAGGCCCTAGATGTTTCTCCACCGCACGCTTGCGCAACCCAAGTATCGATGCTGCCTTCGCGCGAATGCTTTGTGGTAGCTGCAAGCTCCCGAGAGGTTTTCCATTCCGATCAGCTTGGGCTGTGAGCGGCACCTGCATCTCGAGATTGCTATCGGATCTCCATTCGGGGTGTATCGTTGAACGTATCCTAGAAGGCAATAACCGCCAAAATGAATCAGGTATTGCGAAACCCATGAGCAAAAATGTTGGATCCTGTCCAAATAGACAACGTAAAAGAGACCAAAGAAGCGCGTAGTACCATGCGAGAGACCCAAAGTACATTTCAAAGTCATTGCAATCGGATCATCACGAGACGAGCGCGCAAACAAGAAGATACCATGCGAGAGATCGCACCCTCGCTGGTACGAGCCCACCTATCAGCAGTGCCGCCTGGTTTTTGCCAAGTATACCGGCCGCACATTTGATGGGTTGAGGCTTACTCTGAGCCTCCTGCAAGGCGCCCCGCGCCACTTTGGGGGGCCAAAATCTGTATGCTAATTCGGTTCTATATCGCCAATCCGTGTGTATGGACTACGGTGAATGGACGACTATCGCACGCGTGTAGGAGGGTGAGATCAATGAACACAGTCATCGTATCCAAGACGTAGACGTAACGCGGCGAGGATGCGAGGAAGGTTCGTTTTCGTCGGGTGTCGCGCACCTCGGAACTAACGGAAGCTGCCTTCCCGAGAAGCAGCGCACCCAGCAACCTGTGAAACAGCCCCATCAGGGGGTGTGACAGCGAAAATAACCATTAGCGAAGCCGTTGGGAGAATAGCGGTCTCGACTCAGGCGCACCGCCTGCACGAGTCATAAACAGACTGGGAAAAGGTGCTGTCCGGGAAACGCGACGCCGCGTCGTGCGCGCGACATGTTCGCGTTGCTGAGGAGCGGTAGTGCGGCAGAGCTCGGGGCAGTGCCTTCTCAATGCTCTTTCGTCACCGCGGCAGCATGTTTGATCGTGTTTAACGAGCGAAGATCTACTGAAAA
>Ga0265798_10011438_pt1 | contig 10808 bp, 6 predicted proteins | sample P3T30metagenome_FD_192430 | JGI IMG/M metagenome (GOLD analysis project Ga0265798, IMG submission 192430) | Plant litter microbial communities from East Loma Ridge, Irvine, California - P3 T30 | ecosystem: Environmental > Terrestrial > Plant litter > Unclassified | place: USA: California... | reverse complement strand
CGCCGCCTACCGTTCGCTCGGTAGCCGCTGGGCGGTGCTCGATCCGCTGCAACGCCAGGAACGTCCGATGTTGCCGGAACTCGAGCCCTCGTTCTACGGGCTGACCGAAGCCGACATGGACAAGGTCTTCTCGGCCACCAACACCTATTTCACGACCGCCGAGCACATGACGCTGCGCGACATCGTGAAGGCGTTGCGCCAGACCTACTGTGCCTCGATCGGCGCAGAATTCATGCACATCTCCGACCCGTCGGTGAAGCGCTGGATCGAACAACGTCTTGAAAGCACGCTGGCCACGCCGGCCTTCGACGCCGACAAGAAAAAGCACATTCTCGGCCGCGTCACCGCCGCCGAAGGCCTCGAGCGTTACTTGCACACCAAGTACGTCGGCCAGAAGCGTTTCTCGCTGGAAGGCGGCGAAAGCTTCATCGCCTCGATGGATGCGCTGATCCAGCATGCCGGTACGCGCGGCGTGCAGGAAGTCATCATCGGCATGGCCCACCGCGGCCGCCTGAACGTGCTCGTGAACACCCTGGGCAAGATGCCCAAGGACTTGTTCGCCGAGTTCGAAGGCAAGTACGACGACACGCTGGCCGCAGGCGACGTGAAGTACCACAAGGGCTTCTCGAGCGATGTCTCGACCCCGGGCGGTCCGGTCCACCTGTCGCTCGCGTTCAACCCGTCCCACCTGGAAATCGTGAACCCCGTGGTCGAGGGCAGCGTGAAGGCTCGCCAGGAACGTCGCGGCGACGCCGTCGGCGCTCAGGTGCTGCCGGTGCAGGTCCACGGTGACGCGGCCTTCGCAGGCCAGGGCGTCGTGATGGAAACGCTGAACCTGGCACAGACGCGCGGCTACGGCACGGGCGGCACGGTGCACATCGTCATCAACAACCAGATCGGCTTCACCACGTCGGACCCGCGCGACTCGCGTTCGACGCTGTATTGCTCGGACGTGGTCAAGATGATCGAAGCGCCGGTGTTCCATGTGAACGGCGACGATCCCGAAGCCGTTGTGCTGGCCACCGAGATGGCACTCGACTTCCGCCAGGAATTCCGCAAGGACGTCGTGGTCGACATCGTCTGCTTCCGCAAGCTGGGCCACAACGAACAAGACACCCCCGCGCTGACCCAGCCGCTGATGTACAAGCGCATCGGCCAGCATCCGGGCACGCGCAAGCTGTACGCCGACAAGCTGGTCACGCAAGGCGTGATCGGTGCCGAAGGCGGCGACGAGTTCGTGAAGGAATACCGCGCGGCGATGGACGAAGGCCGTCACACCGTCGACCCGGTACTGACCGACTACAAGAGCAAGTTCGCCATCGACTGGTCGCAGTTCCTGAACCGCAAGTGGACCGACGCGGCCGATACCGCGATTCCGCTGGCGGAACTCAAGCGCCTGGGCGAACGCATCACCACGGTGCCGGAAGACTTCAAGCCGCACTCGATCGTTGAGAAGGTCCTGGCTGACCGTCGCAAGATGGCGTTGGGCGAGATCAACCTCGACTGGGGCATGGGCGAGCATCTGGCGTTTGCCAGCCTGGTCGCATCGGGCTACCCGATCCGTCTGACCGGCCAGGATTCGGGCCGTGGCACCTTCACCCACCGCCATTCCGTGCTGCACGATCAGAAGCGCGAGCGTTGGGACGATGGCGTGTATATCCCGCTGCAGAACGTGTCGGAAGGCCAGGCACCGTTCGTGGTCATCGACTCGGTGCTGTCGGAAGAAGCCGTGATGGGCTTCGAGTACGGCTACTCCAGCGCTGATCCCAACACCCTGGTCATCTGGGAAGCCCAGTTCGGCGACTTCGCCAACGGCGCCCAGGTCGTGATCGACCAGTTCATCAGCTCGGGCGAAGCCAAGTGGGGCCGCCAGTCGGGTCTGACGCTGATGCTGCCGCACGGCTACGAAGGCCAGGGTCCGGAGCACTCGTCGGGTCGCATCGAGCGCTTCCTGCAGCTGTGCGCCGACAACAACATGCAAGTGGTCCAGCCGACCAATGCTGCGCAGATCTTCCACCTGATCCGTCGCCAGATGATCCGGCCGTTCCGCAAGCCGCTGGTGATCTTCACGCCTAAGTCGCTGCTGCGTGCCAAGGATGCCGGTTCGCCGCTGTCGGACCTGGCCAACGGCGCCTTCCAGACCGTGATCCCCGAGACCGACGACGCAATCGCCGCGGACCGCGTCAAGCGCGTGCTGCTGTGCTCGGGCAAGGTGTATTACGACATCGTGAATTCGCGCAAAGAGCGCGGTATCGACGATGTCGCCGTCATCCGCCTGGAACAGATGTACCCGTTCCCGCACAAGGCCATCGCTACCGAGCTGAAGAAGTATCCGAAGCTCGCTGAAGTGGTCTGGGTGCAGGACGAACCGCAGAACCAGGGCCCCTGGTTCTACGTGCAGCACCACTTGCTCGAAAACATGGCGGACGGTCAGAAGCTTGCATACGCCGGACGCGCTGCGTCTGCGTCGCCGGCAGTTGGCTACTTCGCCAAGCATCAGGAACAGCAGAAAGCCCTGCTGGAAGCAGCCTTCGGTCGCCTCAAGGGCTTCGTGCTCACCAAGTAAATCGCGCCGCATCGTCCACATCCGTCACATGACAGGTGGACGATGCCCCGGAAGGGCTGGCTTGCACGGTGTGCAGCCGCCCCGTCCCGAACGAACATATTGCGGAAGATACAGACATGGCATTGATTGACGTTGTAGTCCCCCAGCTCTCCGAGTCCATCGAAGAAGCAACCCTGCTGACCTGGAAGAAGAAGCCGGGCGAAGCCATTGCGATCGACGAAATCCTGATCGAAGTCGAAACCGACAAGGTCGTGCTGGAAGTGCCGGCACCGGCTGCTGGCGTGCTGTCGGAAATCGTTCAAGGTGACGGCGCGACCGTGACCTCGGGCCAGGTCCTGGCCCGCATCGACACCGCTGCAACCGCTGGCGCTGCTGCCCCGGCTGCTGCTGCACCCGCACCGGCCGCTGCTGCGCCGGCACCGGCGCCTGCCGCTGCTGCTGCCGCCCCCGCACCGGCCAGCTCGATCGCCATGCCTGCCGCTGCCAAGATCATGGCTGACAAGGGTGTTGATCCCTCGTCGGTCGAAGGCACCGGCAAGGGTGGTCGCATCTTGAAGGGTGACGTGCTGGCCGCGGGTTCCGCACCGGCACCGGCTGCTGCCGCTCCGAAGGCCGCCGCGCCGGCCATGGACGCCAGCACGCTGGTCGACGGTCGCCCGGAACAGCGCGTGCCGATGACCCGCCTGCGCGCTCGCGTTGCCGAGCGTCTGCTGCAATCGCAAGCCGAAAACGCCATCCTGACCACTTTCAACGAAGTGAACATGAAGGCGGTCATCGACCTGCGTAATGCGTACAAGGAAAAGTTCGAAAAGGAACACGGCGTGAAGCTCGGCTTCATGTCCTTCTTCGTGAAGGCTGCCGTTGCCGCCCTGAAGAAGTTCCCGCTGCTGAACGCATCGGTCGACGGCAAGGACATCGTCTACCACGGCTACTTCGACATCGGTATCGCCGTCAGCAGCCCGCGTGGCTTGGTCGTGCCGATCCTGCGCAATGCCGACCAGCTGTCGCTGGCCGCCATCGAAAAGAAGATCGCCGAGTTCGGCCAGAAGGCCAAGGAAGGCAAGCTGGGTCTGGATGACCTGACCGGCGGCACCTTCTCGATCTCCAACGGTGGTGTGTTCGGTTCGTTCTTCTCGACCCCGATCATCAACCCGCCGCAATCGGCCATCCTGGGCGTGCACGCCACCAAGGATCGTCCGGTGGTCGAAAACGGCCAGATCGTCATTCGCCCGATCAACTACCTGGCACTGTCGTATGACCACCGCATCATCGACGGCCGCGAAGCCGTCCTGGGCCTGGTCGCGATGAAGGAAGCCCTGGAAGATCCGCAACGCATGTTGCTCGAGATCTAAGGGGATACGGACATCATGGCAAAGCAATTTGACGTCGTCGTCATCGGCGCAGGTCCTGGCGGTTATGTAGCCGCCATCCGCGCCGCCCAACTCGGTCAGACCGTCGCCATCGTCGACGCCTGGCAAAACCCGAAGGGCGGCCCGGCCCCCGGCGGCACCTGCACCAACGTCGGCTGCATTCCGTCGAAGGCGCTGCTGCAATCGTCGGAACACGTCGAGCAGGCGCAGCATCACTTCGCCGACCACGGTATCTCGGTGGGCGAAGTCTCGGTCGATCTGGCCAAGATGATTGCTCGCAAGAGCACCGTCGTGAAGCAGAACAACGACGGCATCCTGTTCCTCTTCAAGAAGAACAAGATCACCTTCTTCCATGGCACCGCTGCGTTTTCGGGCCAGGTTGAAGGCGGCTGGTCGATCAAGGTCGACGGCGCAGCACCGGAAGAACTCGTTGCCAAGCACGTCATCGTGGCGACCGGTTCGAACGCACGTGCACTGCCGGGCGCAGCCTTCGACGAGAAGCTGATTCTGTCAAACGACGGCGCACTGAACCTGTCGGAAGTGCCGAAGCGCCTGGGCGTGATCGGCGCTGGCGTGATCGGTCTGGAGCTCGGCAGCGTGTGGCGCCGCCTGGGTGCTGACGTGACCATCCTCGAAGCACTGCCGGCCTTCCTGGCCGCGGTCGACGAGCAGGTCGCCAAGGAAGCCCACAAGCAGATGACCAAGCAAGGCTTGAAGATCAGCCTGGGCGTGAAGATCGGCGAGATCAAGCCGGCTGATGCAAGCGTCACGGTGGAATACACCGACGCTGCAGGTGCCGCGCAATCGGCCACCTTCGACCGCCTGATCATCTCGATCGGTCGTGTGCCGAACACCATCGGCCTGGGTGCCGACACCGTTGGCCTGAAGCTCGACGAGCGCGGTTTCATTGCGGTCGACGAAGACAACAAGACCAACCTGCCGAACGTCTGGGCAGTGGGCGACGTGGTGCGTGGCCCGATGCTGGCGCACAAGGCCGAAGAAGAAGGCGTGGCAGTTGCCGAGCGCATCGTGGGCCAGCACGGCCACGTGAACTTCAACACCGTCCCGTGGGTGATCTACACCAGCCCCGAGATCGCGTGGGTGGGCCAGACCGAACAAGCCCTGAAGGCTTCCGGTCGCGCCTACAAGGCCGGCAACTTCCCGTTCCTGGCCAATGGCCGCGCACGTGCCCTGGGTGACACCACCGGCTTCGTCAAGGTTCTGGCCGACGCCACGACCGACGAAATCCTGGGCGTGCACATCATCGGCCCGCAGGCGTCTGAATTGATCGCCGAAGCCGTGGTCGCGATGGAATTCCGTGCATCGTCGGAAGACATCGGTCGTATCTGCCACGCGCATCCTTCCTTGTCGGAATCGATGAAGGAAGCGGCGCTGGGTGTCGAAAAGCGGTCGCTGAACTTCTAAGCGCCGCCAGCCGCGATCCCGGGGTACTCGCCCGGGCGCGGCGCTTGCAGGCCCCGACGCGTTGCGTCGGGGTCTTTTCAATTCGGCCCTCCCTTTTTCATGCGTCGTCGCCGACGGCGCATCGCTCGAGTTCCCCCGAGTGCTTTCAATGAGTCGCCCATGAACGTACGCGAGTACTACGAGAACATGCTGGCCGAACGTGGCTTCCAGCAGGACGAAGCCCAGCGTGCCGCCATCGAGCGCCTGCAGCGCTTCTACGAGGAATGGGTCGCCTATCAGTCGCAACAGAAAAGCCTGATGCGCTTCCTGCGCAGCAAGCCCGAATCGCCGCGCGGGGTGTACCTGTGGGGCGGGGTAGGGCGGGGCAAGAGCTTCCTGATGGATTCGTTCTATGCGACCGTGCCCATCGATCGCAAGACGCGTGTGCACTTCCACGAATTCATGCGCAGCGTTCACCGCGAGCTGGACGAAGTGAAGGGCATGCAAGATCCGCTGGACGAAGTGGCGCGCCGCCTGGCCGAGCGCTATCAGTTGATCTGTTTCGACGAATTCCACGTGTCGGACGTTGCCGACGCGATGATCCTGCACCGTTTGTTGCAGGGCATGTTCCAGCACGGCGTGTCGTTTGTGATGACGTCCAACTACGAGCCATCGCTGCTGTATCCGGACGGCCTGCACCGCGACCGCATCTTGCCCGCGATCGCGTTGATCAAGTCGAAGATGGACGTGCTCAATGTCGATGCCGGCGTGGACTACCGTCGCCGTGCGCTGGAGCAGGTGCAGCTGTATCACACACCGCTGAATGCAGAGGCCGAACAGGCCTTGCAGACTGCCTTCAACCAGTTGGCCGACACGGCGCCACAAGAGCCGATTCTGCACGTCGAGCATCGCGAGATTCGTGCGCATGCCTTGTCGGGCAGCGTGGTGTGGTTCGACTTCGCCACCTTGTGTGGCGGCCCGCGTTCGCAGAATGATTATCTGGAACTTGCCAGTCGTTTCCAGACCGTGATTCTGTCGGGCGTGCCGCGCATGGGGCCGCGCCAGGCTTCCGAGGCACGACGCTTTACCTGGCTGATCGACGTGTTCTACGACCACAAGGTCAAGCTGATCATGTCGGCGGAATGCGAACCCGAGGAACTGTATACGCAGGGCGCGCTGGCCAACGAATTCCATCGCACGGTGTCGCGGATTCTGGAAATGCAGTCGCAGGAATATCTGGATGCCGAACGGCGCGACGCTACGTCGCTGTGAGTGACGTGTGTAGTCGAGCACGACGGTAAGCAGTCAAAGAGCGGCGGACATGAGGTCCGCCGTTTTTCTTTCAAGAGACAAATCGCAACAAAGACCCTGACGACAAGCTGACAATTACTTGGTTCCTGATTGATAGTGATTATCATTGCGGGAATCGTTAACTGTTTGTTAACGCTTTGTCCCTCTGTCTTTGGAGATAGTCTCTTGTTCTCGTCCTCTATCGAGCAAACACGTCTGCCGCTGTCCAGCGGCGCGCGTGCACTTGCCATTGCCTTGTCCGCCTGGGCAGCAGTCGCTGCCGCCCCCACGGCACACGCGCAAACCACGTCGCCTGCCAATGCCGGCAACACAAGCACCTTGCCGGTGGTGACGGTAGAGGACACCGCCGAGAACGCCAACAGCCCGACCGTGGGTTACGTGGTTCGCAACAGCAGCTCGGGCACCAAGACCGACACGCCGATCGTGGAGACCGCGCAGTCGATCTCCACCGTCACGCGGGACCAGATCCGCGAGCAGGGCGCACAGACCTTGAACCAGGTTCTGCGCTACGTGCCGGGCGTGGCCGTCGAGACACGTGGCGCCACCGCCACCCGCCTGGACCAGTTCACCGTGCGCGGTTTCAGCGCCACCACCTATGTGGACGGCTTGCGCAACCCAGGCAGCCGCGATGCCTTGCCCCAGGTAGACGGCTACCGCGTGGAACGCGTGGACGTGCTCAAGGGACCGTCTTCCGTACTGTATGGCCAGGGCGGCCCCGGCGGTATCGTCAACATGGTCAGCAAGCGCCCGACCGACGACCCGATCCGTGAAGTCCAGTTTGGCCTGGGCAACTACGACTACCGCAGCGCTGCCTTCGACTTCGGCGATCGCATCGACAAGGAAGGCAACTTCCTTTATCGCATCACCGGCCTGGCCTATGGCGCGGACGGCCAGATCGAGCACACCAAGGAACGCCGTTACTTCATCGCCCCGTCGTTCACCTGGAAGGCCAGCCCAGACACGCGCCTGACCGTGCTGGCCAACTTCCAACGCGATCCGGCCATGGGCTCTTACGGCGCGATACCGTCTGTGCGCTCGCTGACACGTGCGCCGGATGGCTATTACCTGCCCGCAGACTTCTACGACGGCGATGCAAACTTCGAGAAGATCGACCGCAAGAATGCGTCGATCGGCTACCAGTTCGACCACCGCTTCAACGACACCTTCACCTTCCACCAAGGCCTGCGCTACCAGAAATCCGAAGGGATTTATCGCAGCGTCTACAGCGGCGGGTATGCCGATGGTGCGCCGAATTATTCGTTGATCCGTCGCTCGGCAATCGCCACCAACGTCGAGATCGATTCGTTCACCGTCGATCAGAACCTGCAGGCGAAGTTCGCGACCGGCCCGCTGGCGCACACGGCCTTGCTTGGCTTCGACTACCAGCGTACCGAGACGTCCACGCTGTCTGGCAGCGGTCCTACCTACGGTGCGCCCGCCCTGAACGTGTTCCGCCCGAACAACTTCATGCAGATTCCGGTGCCGGCTTTCACCGCCGATGCGCTGGGCAAGGCCTTCCAGAGCGGGGTGTATCTGCAAGACCAGATGAAGTTCGGCCGCCTGACGGCAACCTTGGGTGGTCGCTACGACTGGTCTACGACCAGCAACAGCACGCGTACGATCCGCTCTGGCGCGGTCACCAATACGGGTCTGAAGCAGGAAGCGTTCAGCGGCCGCGCGAGCCTCTTGTACCTGTTCGATAACGGCATTGCGCCTTATGCCAGCTACAGCGAATCGTTTGAACCGCAAAGCGGCACCGGCTTCAACAACCAGCCCTTCGAACCGATCCAGGGCAAGCAGAACGAGGTCGGCGTGAAGTACCAGCCGGTCGGCTCGCGATCCTTGTTTACTGCTGCGCTGTTTGACGTGCGCCGCAAGAACACGACGACCACCGATCCCGATCCCACTCACCTGTGCAACGGCACGCGCTGCAGCATCGCAGCGGGCGAAGTTCGCACGCGTGGCCTGGAGCTCGAAGCACGTACCGAACCGATCCGTGGCCTGAGCCTGATCGCGGGTTACTCGTACAGCGACAACAAGTACACGAAGGACAATCCGACCCTGGCCGGCATGAGCCTGGAAGGCAAGGTCCCGGGTTCGGTGCCCACTCATCAGGCTTCGACCTGGGCGCGTTACCAAGTGCAGGAAGGCCCGCTGGCCGGTGTCGGCATCGGAGCAGGCCTGCGTTATGTCGGCTCCACCTACACCAGCACCACCAATCTGTTCAAGACGCCCAGCCGTGTGCTGGTCGACGCCTTGCTCGACGTGGACCTGGGTCGTGTGAACCCGCAGCTGAAGGGCTGGAGCGCGTCGCTGAACATCAGCAACCTGTTCGACAAGAAGCACGTGGCCTCGTGCCTGGGTGACTACGACTGGTGCTATTACGGCTATCAGCGCAGCGTGCGCGTAAACGTGCGCTACAACTTCTAAGACAGCTTAAGAGCCGGTCCACAGAATCGATCAGCGACAGCAGACAAAACGCGGTGTCGGGCGCAAGTCCGGCACCGCGTTTTTACGTGAGGCACCGGCCAATCGTGTCGCCAGGTCTTGCGCTGCGAACGCAAAGTCACGGCATTGCATAATCTAGGCATGACCACCGCACACCCTGATTCGCCCCCGGTATACCTGCTCAGCGATGCCAGGCAGAAGCAGCGCGTCAGAGACATCCTCGTGCAGCGCCGTCTTGGCTCGCACATGAACGACACGAAGTGGCGCGAACTCTGCCTGGCTATGCGCGCGCTGGCGCTGCCGCCGGCCTACCAGAGCAAAAGCGTATTTGAAGACTCCCCGTGTCCGGCCGATCTTCCCCATGCCCCTGACTACATCGGCGACTGGGCGTGCACGCCCGAAGCGAGTCTGGGACTGCATATCGAGTGGATAAAGATCGCGCCGCGATACCAGCAGCATCGCGGCCGCCTGATCGTGCCGGAGATCGTCGACTGTTCAGCGGAAGTGCGTGCCTTGCTGAGCGAGCTTCGGCTTCCGGTCGTCGAGCAGGACGGTTTTTTTCTGCTGCTTGCGCATGCGTCAGGGGAGCTTGCGATTTGATCTTTGCAGTGTTGCCACGGCGGGTAGGGCACGACGCCGGGGCCTGAAAGCACTTATCGGTTTCCTACCGATGCAGTGCGACTGCAGCAGCCTCATGCATGGCCAGTCCGATCTGCTGCAAGGTGCTGGAACGAACGGCCGCTTGCTGCCAATAAAGCGGAACATCCAGCCAGCGCGTTGCATCGATATTCACGATGGTCTGTGCCACCAGGCCCGCTTCAATCAGCGATTCCGGCGCGAGGCACCAGCCCAGCCCGCGCGCAGCCGCTTCCACAAAGCCGGTTGCCGACGGCAGGTAATGCACGGGCGGTGCGATCCGCGCGCGGGTAATGCGGCGCACGAAGCGCCACTGCAGCGCGTCCTTGCGGTTGAAGACGATCATCGGTGCGTGTGCCAGCGCCGCGGCATCCACACCGTGCGCGAAGTAACGTGCGACAAACGCAGGCGACGCGATGGCGCAGTAACGCATGGTGCCAAGCGGGTGCGCGTTGCAGCCCTGCAGCGGCGTGGCATCGGACGTCACCGCACCCAGCACCGCGCCGCTTCGCAGCAATTCAAGCGTGTGGTCCTGATCGTCGACCTGGACGTCGAACAGATAGCCATGCTTGTCATGCAATCGCGCCAGCGCCGCGACAAACCAGGTGTGCAGCGAATCGTCGTTCACCGCAATCGGGATGGTGCGGGCAGAGGCAGGCGCGTCAGGCAGGAAGTCCGCCAACGCCTCAGCTTCCAGCGCCTGCATGGGGCGGACGCGTCGCAGCAGCCGTTCGCCTGCGGGCGTGGGACGGCAAGGGGCTTGACGCACGACCAGCACCTGCCCCAGTCGGTCTTCCAGCGCCTTGATGCGCTGGGAGACGGCCGATGGCGTCACCGACAGTCGCTGTGCGGCGGCCTCGAAGCTGCCTTCTTCCAGCACGGCGGAAAAGGCGGCGAGTTGCGGGTGGATGAGGTCCATGAGATACCTTGCGCTCAGAGGTCAGGTGCCAGGAGGACGTTGCAGGATGGCCTCGTCACGCGACGGGTTCGCTTGTGCTTGCCTTCTTGGCAGCAGCTTCGCCAATAATGCCTCGCACCGGAACGCCGGGAATAGTTTTGCTTAACTGAAAAAA
>Ga0265798_10011437_pt1 | contig 10808 bp, 9 predicted proteins | sample P3T30metagenome_FD_192430 | JGI IMG/M metagenome (GOLD analysis project Ga0265798, IMG submission 192430) | Plant litter microbial communities from East Loma Ridge, Irvine, California - P3 T30 | ecosystem: Environmental > Terrestrial > Plant litter > Unclassified | place: USA: California... | reverse complement strand
GCTCAACGGGGCCGCGGTGATGCCGCTGGCGCTCGGCGTGGCCGAGTTCCTCATCCGCTCGCTGCAGCGGCCGCACGGCGGCTTCGGCAGCGCGCAGGACAGCGAGAGCTCCGTCGACGGCGTGCGCCACGAGGGCGGCTACTACGCACTCGATGCCGCGGGCCGCGCGGCGCAGCCGACCCCCGCGGTCGACGGCAAGGTGCTCGCCGGCTGGAACGGGCTCGCGATCGCGGCCCTCGCGCAGGCCGGCTCGCTCTGGCAGCGACCGCAGTGGCTCGCCGCCGCCCGTCGCGCGGCCGATCACCTGCTCGAGCTGCACGTGCTGCCGGGCGGCCGGCTCGTGCGGGCGAGCCTCGGCGGGGTGCGCTCCGACGCCGTCGCCACGCTCGAGGACCACGGGCTGCTGGCCACCGGGCTGCTGCGGCTCGCGACGGCGACGGGCGATCCGAGCTACGCGAGCGCCGCACTCGAGATGCTCGACGCCTGCCTCGTGCCGGGCGGGCTGCCGGTAGCGCCCGGCGGCGCCGACCCGATGCTCGCCGCGGCCGGGGTCGCCCTGCCCGCCGATCCCTCCGAGGGCGCCTACCCCTCCGGGCTCAGCGCCATCGCCGAGGCCGCGCTGCTCGCGCACCAGCTGACCGGGCGCGCGGATTACCGGGCCGCCGCGGAGGGCGTCGTGGCGCGCTTCGGCGAGTCGGCGCTGCGCCGTCCGCTCGCCTCCGGGGCCATGCTCGCCGTCGCCTCGCGACTGCTCGAGCCCAGCGCTCAGCTCGTCGTCACCGAAGCGGATGCGGCCACCGCGCCGACCGCGATCGCCGGCATCGGCCGGGCCTGGTACCGCACGGGCGCCACCGCGGTGGTGCTGCCGGAGCGGCGGATGCGCGCCCTCGCGGAGGCGGGCCTCGCCCTGCTCGCTTACCGCCCGGCCCAGGACGGCCGCGCCACGGCGTACCTCTGCCGTGACTTCGTCTGCGCGCTGCCGACCACCGATCCGGATGCGCTGGCCGCGGCGCTCACCGAGCTGAACTGAGTCGTCCCGCCATGCGCGGTCTCAGGGGCGGACGACCGCGAAGCCGGCCGGCGCCGAGCGCTCCAGCTCCTCGACGAGCAGCGCGCCGAAGCGGGCCTGCCGCTCCTCGTCGATGCGCGAGGTCGGCCCCGTGACGCTCACGGCGACCGGCGGCCCCTGCGGTCGCACGAGCGCGACGCCGACGCAGCAGATGCCCGGCTCGTTCTCCTCGCGCTCGATCGCCCAGCCGAGCTCGCGCGCTGCCGTGACCGCCCGGCGGAACCGGGGGAGCTCCTCCGGTGCGGCGCTGCCAAGGTAGGCGTCGAGGCGGTCGTCGCCGACCCCCTCGGCGGCCATGATCGCCCGGCCGAGCGCGGTGGTCGACACGGGAGCGTGCCGGCCGATCTGCGACCAGACGCGCATCGGGCGCTCGGGCTCGACCTTGTCGAGGTACAGCACCGAGCGGCCCTCGAGCACCCCGAGGTGCACGAGCTCCTCGGTGCGCTCGCAGATGCGCAGCAGCGCGGTGCGGAAGAGCGACGGCAGGTTCTGCTCACGCTGGTAGCGCTCGACGAGGGCGGACGGTCGGGGGCCGAGCCGGTAGCGCTGCTCGTCGTCCTGCTCGGCGAAGCCGCGGTGCCGCAGCGCCTGCAGAGCGCGGTGGGCGGAGGTCTTGGTGTAGCCGGCGGAGTTCGCCAGCGCGCCGAGCGCGATGCCCTCCGGGCCCGCCTCGGCGAGCAGCTCGATCAGGTGCAGCGCCTTGTCGACGCTGCCGACGGGGGCGGCCGTGCCGTCCGATCCGCTCATCCGGGGCTCCTGCTCCTGTCGGCACGCGCGGACCGCGTGCTAGCTTGGTCCGAAATGCGATATTAGTGTTCCGCAATGCGGAACGCAAGCCATCACTCCAACGTGAGGAGCCCATGAGCATCGAGCAGGTCGCCGTCGACGTCACGAGCCCGGGGCGCAACTTCGTCACCCTCAAGATCGTCACGAGCGACGGCATCGTGGGCTGGGGCGACGCCACCCTCAACGGGCGGGAGCTCGCGGTGGCCTCGTACCTGCGCGACCACCTCGCGCCGATGCTCGTCGGGCGCGACGAGGAGCGCATCGAGGACACCTGGCAGTACCTCTACCGCGGCGCCTACTGGCGGCGCGGACCGGTGACGATGTCGGCCATCGCCGCGGTCGACATGGCGCTCTGGGACATCAAGGCCAAGCGCGCCGGCGTGCCGCTGTACCAGCTGCTCGGCGGTGCCAGCCGCGACCGGCTGCGCACCTACTTCCACGCCTCCGGCACCGACATCGCGGCGCTCAAGGACACCGTGCGGGGCCTCGTCGAGGAGGGCTTCACCGCCGTGCGCGTGCAGTCGGGGGTGCCCGGGCTCGGGCAGATCTACGGTGTCGCGCCCGGCGCCCCGGGCGCGCGCTACGCCTACGAGCCGGCGAAGCGCGGCGCCGACGGCGGCGGCGCCGTGCGTCCCTCCGAGGAGGTGTGGGACACCGACGCGTACCTGGCGCACATCCCCGGCGTCTTCGACGAGCTGCGCAGCGAGTTCGGCACCGGTTTGCGGCTGCTGCACGACGCCCACCACCGCATGTCGCCGATCGAGGCGGCGCGGCTGGCGAAGTCGCTCGAGCCCTACGGCCTCTTCTGGCTCGAGGACGTGACGCCCGCCGAGGACCAGACCGCGCTGCGCACTGTGCGGCAGCACTCCACCACGCCGTTGGCGATCGGCGAGGTGCTCAACTCCGTGCACGACTACCAGACCCTCATCACCGAGCGGCTCATCGACTACGTGCGCTCCTCGGTCACGCACGCCGGCGGCATCACCGCGACCCGCAAGCTGCTCGACTTCGCGGCGATCTACGGCATCCGCTCCGGCATGCACGGGCCGACCGACATCTCGCCGGTCGGCATGGCCGCGGCGATGCACCTGGGGCTCGCGATCAGCAACTTCGGCATCCAGGAGTACATGCCGCACAACGACGACACCCTCGAGGTCTTCCGCACCTCGTACGTCTTCGATCGCGGATTCCTGCACCCGGGCGAGGCGCCCGGACTGGGCGTCGAACTCGACGAGGCCGCCGCCGCGCGCTTCGAGTACACCCCCGCCTACCTGCCCGTGAACCGACTGACCGATGGGACCGTCCATGACTGGTGAGCCGCGCATCCCCCTCCCCGCCCGCACCGCGCAGGCGCGGCTGCTCGTCGTCGTGCGCGCGGCGAGCGCCGACGACTACGCGCCCGTGCTCGACGTGCTCGTCGAGCAGGGCATCCGCAGCCTCGAGCTCACGCTGACCACCTCCGGCACGCTCGATGCGCTGCCCGATCTCGTCGCCCGCTACGGCGGGACCGCCGACGTCGGGGTCGGCACCGTGACCCGCGCCGACGAGCTGCGCCGGGCGGTCGACGGCGGCGCCGCCTACCTCGTGACGCCGGTGACGGATGCGGAGCTCGTCGACCTGGCCGTGGCCGCGGGCGCGGCGATCGTGCCGGGCGGGCTGACGCCGACCGAGCTGCACGCCTCCTGGTCGCGCGGCGCGGCGGCGGTGAAGGTCTTCCCGGCGAGCCAGGTCTCGCCCTCCTACGTGCAGGACCTCCGCGGTCCGTTCCCCGGCATCCGCGTCGTGCCGTCCGGCGGCATCGACCTCGATGGCGCCGAGACCTGGCTGCGCGCCGGGGCTGCGGCGGTGAGCGTGGGCGGCCCGCTGCTCGGCGATGCGCTGCGCGGCGGTGACCTGCGCGCCCTTGCCGCTCGGGCCCGCGCCTTCGTCGCGCGCAGCGCCGCGGTGCCGCGATGAGCGGGCGGGTCGTCACGCTCGGCGAGACCATGGGGCTGCTGCGCGCCGAGTCGATCGGCTCGCTGGCGCACCTCGGCTCGCTGGCGATCGGCGTCGGCGGCAGCGAGAGCAACGTGGCGATCGCTCTGCGCCGTCTCGGCGTCGACGCGGTCTGGGCCGGCCGCGTCGGCGATGACGGCCTCGGCGTGCGCGTCGCGCGCGAGCTGCGCGCCGAGGGCGTCGAGGCGCACGCGATCGTCGACGGGTCCGCGCCGACCGGGCTGATGCTCAAGGAGAGGCCCGCAGCCGGGCGCACGGCCGTGCGCTACTACCGCGGCGGCTCCGCCGGTTCCCGGCTGGGGCCGGCCGACCTCCCTCCGGGGCTCATCGAGGGTGCCGACCTGCTGCACGTCACCGGCATCACGCCGCTGCTCTCCGCATCCTGCCTCGCCGCCGTGCACGCGGCAATCGACCGCGCTCGGGCGGCCGGCGCGACGGTGAGCTTCGACGTCAACCACCGCGCGGCGCTCGGCGCCGCCGAGACCGTCGCGCCCGTGCTGCGCGAGCTCGCCGACCGGGCCGACCTGCTCTTCGGCGGCGAGGAGGAGCTGCGCCTCGTCGGTGGCGCGGGTGCGGATGCCGCAGAGCTCGCGGAGTCGCTCGCCGGCGACGGGCGCACCGTGATCGCGAAGCTCGGCGCGGCGGGAGCCGTCGCCGTCGCCGAGGGCCGCACCGTCGCGGCGGCGGGCTTCGCCGTGCCGGTCGTCGACACGGTCGGCGCGGGGGACGCCTTCGTGGCCGGCTACCTCAGCGCGCACCTCGCGGGGCTGCCGCTCGAGCAGCGGCTGCGACGCGCCAACGCCTGTGGGGCCCTGCTCTGCACGGCCCCCGGCGACTGGGAGGCGAGCCCGACGCTGCGCGACATCGATCGCCTGCTGCGAGGGAGCGGCGATCCCGTCGAGCGCTGAGCCCGCCCCGTCGGATCAGTCGAGGATCGCGTACGCCTCGAGCTCGACCTGCACGTCGGGCTCGAAGAGGTAGTCGATGCCGATGAGCGAGACCGGCGGCAGCGGCGTGGGCAGGCCGACCTCCGCGGCCACCCGCTCGATGCCCTCGAAGAAGGCGCCGGCCTTGTCCGGGTGCCACTGCGTGACGAAGAAGCGCAGCCGCACGACGTCGCCGAAGGTCGCGCCCGCGCCGGCCAGCGCGCGCTGCGTGTTGCGCAGCACCTGCGCGACCTGGCCGGCGAGATCGCCGGTGGCGACGGGTCCGCGGTCGCCGTCGCGGTCGATCTGCCCGGCGACGTGGATGTGCCGGCTGCCGGTGGCCACCGACACGTGGTCGTAGGGCACGGGGCTGAACAGGCCCTCGGGGCTGAAGGTCCTCACGGTCATGGTTGACTTCCTCTCGATCAGGTATCTCATTGCTACCTGGTCGCCTCAGGCAACTTCAACGGAACCAGGTGTCATGCAGGAGACCGACCCCCGCCCGACCATCACCGGTCAGCACCGCGAGCTGCTCGATCAGCTGCTCGACAAGTGGTCGCTGCACGTGCTCGACCAGCTCTGCGAGCACGGTGCGCTGCGCTTCAACGAGCTGCGCCGCGCCATCCCGGCCATCACGCAGAAGTCGCTGACCGCCGCGCTGCGCCGACTCGAGCGCAACGGCATGGTCGAGCGGATCGTGGTGAGCGACCGCCCGATCGCCGTCGAGTACCGCATCGCCCCGGTCGGGCAGGGCCTGCAGGATCTGATCGACGCACTGCTGCTCTGGACCACCGCGCACCTGCCCGAGGTCGAGCGGGCGCGCGAGCGCTTCGACGCCGTCGCGGGCTGATCCCAGCCCCCGTCCGGGTGCCGTCTGCCGATAGGTTGGAGGCACACCACGCGCCGGCATCGTCCATCCGCTGGCGCGCGCCGACTCAAGGGGGAACACCATGGATCTGCTCGCAGCCGGAGGCATCGGCATCGCCGTCATCTTCGGGATCGGCATCGCGATCGTCGCGCTCATCATCGTCATCATCCTGATCCGCGCCTGGTACCGCGTGGCGAAGGCCGACGAGGCGCTCGTCATCGTCGGTAAGAGCCAGAAGAGCGCCAGCGGCGACTCGCGCATCACCGTCATCACCGGCGGCGGCGCGATCGTGAACCCGCTGACGCAGCGCGCCGAGATGATCTCGCTGCGCGCCCGCCAGATCAAGATGGAGCCGACGGCCCAGTCGTCCACCGGTGTCACCGTGAACGTCAGCGGCGTCGCGCTCGTCAAGATCGGGTCCGACCCCGAGTCGGTGCGCCGCGCCGCCGAGCGCTTCGCGTCGCAGGACAAGGCGATCGAGCAGTTCACCACCGAGCAGCTCGAGGGCGCGCTCCGCGGCGTCGTCGCCACGCTGACGGTCGAGGAGCTCATGCGCGACCGCCAGCGCCTGAGCGACCAGATCGCCGAGGGCATCAAGAACGACCTCTCCTCGCAGGGCCTGATCCTCGACTCGTTCCAGATCCAGGGCATCACCGACCAGAACAACTACATCTCCGCGCTCGGCGCGGTCGAGGTCGAGCGCGTCAAGCGCGAGGCCGAGGTCGCCCGCATCAACGCCGACCGAGAGGTGCGCGCCCGTCAGATCGCCACCGACGAGGCCAACCTCATCGAGCAGACCCAGCTCGACAAGAACACCGCGGCGGCGAAGGCCCAGGTCGGTCGCGCCAACGCCGAGGCGGAGCAGGCCGAGGCGCTCGCCCGCGCCGAGCGCCAGCAGGCGGTGCTCGTGCAGGAGGCGCAGAACACCCAGGCGCGCCTCGAGTCCGAGGTCAGCCGCGTCGCCGACGCCGACCTCTACAAGAGCCAGAAGGATGCGGACGCGCAGTCCTACTCGCAGATCAAGGCCGCCGAGGCGCGCGCCGCGATCGCCGAGCAGGAGGCGAAGGCCGTGCGCCTGCGCGCCGAGGCCGATGCCGAGGCCGTGCGCCTCGCCGGTGACGCCCGCGCCGCGGCGATCAGCGCCGAGGCCGACGCCCTCGCGAAGAACCAGGAGGCGCTGCTCGCCCAGCGCGCGCTCGAGGCGCTCGTGCCGATGATGGCCGAGTTCGCCAAGGGCTACGACAAGGTCGGCAACATCACCGTGCTCGGCGGCGAGGGCGCCAGCTCGCACCTCGCGGCCGAGTCCGCCAGCGGCATGCGCTCGACCTTCGAGGCGGTCAAGGCCGCGACCGGCATCGACCTCGCGTCGATCATCCAGGGCCGCGCCGTCGGCGAGGGCATCGGCGAGGCCATCAAGCCGAACTGGGCGCCGCCCGCGCCGCCCGCATCCGCTCCGAAGGACGCGCCGGCTGCCGAGTAGCCGTCACGCACGAGGAGGGGCCCCGGGCGCAACGCCCGGGGCCCCTCCTGCATGAGCGCTCAGCGCACGCGCACGGTGAGCGGAGCGGATGCGGTGCTGCCGTCGGCGTTCGTGAGCTCGGCCACGTAGACGTACTCGCCGGCCGCCCGGCCGTCGATCGCCGTCGTCGCCCGCTGGGCCGCCGGCGTCGCCGCGGCGAGCGTCTGCTCGTCGATGACGACCCCGTTCTCGAGCAGTCGGTAGCCCGTGGCGTTCTGGCCCCACCAGAGGTCCGCGGTCACCGTGAAGGCCCCGTCGCCGTCCCAGTCGTCGTGCGAGAGCACCGGGGTCCCGGGGGCGGCGTCGCGGACGCGCACGGTCGTCGCCGAGGTCGGCGTCGTGCCCGCCGCGGTGACGAGCTCGGCGGTGTAGACGTAGTCGCCGTTCGGTCGGCCGTCCACGACGAACGACGCGGTCTGCGCGTTCGGCGAGGCCGGCGCGAGCAGCTCCGTGGCGACGAGCTCGCCGTTCTCGAAGAACCGGACGGCGGAGCCGTTGGCGCCCCACCACAGGTTCATCGTCACGGTGAAGCGGCCGTCGTGCAGGCCGTTCGCCCATCCGCTGTCCGTCGACAGGGTGCCTCGGGCCGGCAGCGCGCCCGTGCCCTCGTCCGCGAAGACCCGCAGCGTGCGCCGCTCGGAGGCCACGTTGCCGGCCTCGTCGACGGCGCGCGCCGTCAGCTCGTGCTCGCCGACGAGCTCGGCGAGATCGAGCACGCCGTCGGGCGCGATCGCCGCGCCGTCGAGTGCGACCTCGAGGCTGCGCAGCCCCGACCCCGCGTCATCGGCCGAGACATCGAGCGCCAGCTCGCCGGTGCTCGGCAGCAGAGCCTCGTCGTCGGGCAGCCCGGAGATCACCGGGGCGGTCGTGTCGTGCTGGCCGGTCGTGCGCACGCTCGGCGCCGTCGGCGCCGTCAGGCCCTCGCCGATGAAGAAGCTCGGGTGCGGGGGCTGGTTGTAGGCGGTGTTCTGCCAGGCGACGGCCGTGCGGTACTGCACGTCGTGCATGAGCGTGCGCAGCCGCAGCTCGGTCGGTTCGACCGTCGAGTAGATGCGCAGGTCGCTCGAGTCGGCGCTGCGCCACACGAGCTCCTCGCGCCAGTCGCCGAAGAGATCGGCCTGCAGGTTCGGCGTGCCCTTCGTGTAATTGTTCGAACGTGCGCCCTCAGCGCGCAGGATGACGCGGCTCTGCTCCGCCTCCCAATCCCACTTCGAGATCACCGGGATGCCGAGCTCCGCATCAGCATCCCACTCGTGGTCGACGATCTCGCGCAGCGGGTCGCCGTCGAACCAGGCGAGGAAGTTCGCCGCCGGGATGGTCTCGCCGATCACCTCGCCGTCAGCCGCGACCAGCTGGCCGACCCGCGAATCCCACGCCGCGGTGCCGCCGACCGCCCAGCTCTCGTTGCCCTCGTGGCGCGGGTCGATGTCGCCGGTGGCGGCGCGGCCGGTGTCGCGGGTCGCCGGGATGCTCCAGAGCACCTCGCCGGTGGCCGCGTCGCGCATGGTGGCGCCGCGGTTGCCCGACGAGCCCATGCTCTCGTGCGCCGAGAAGACCTCGAGGCCCTCGCGGCCGGGGATGAGATCGCCGACGTGCTGCGCGTCGCCGTGGCCGAGACCGGTGGAGTAGGCGAGCGAGCCGTCGTCGTCGATGGTGGCGGAGCCGTAGACGATCTCGTCCCGGCCGTCGCCGTCGGTGTCGGCCACCGAGAGGCTGTGGTTGCCCTGGCCGGCCGCGGCCCCGTTGCCCGGCGTCGACGAGTCGAACACCCAGCGCTGCTGCAGCCGGTCGCCGTCGAAGTCGTAGGCGGCGACGACCGCCCGCGTGTAGTAGCCGCGGCTGAAGATCGCGCTGGGCGTCTCGCCGTCCAGGTAGGCCACCCCGGCGAGGAAGCGGTCGACCCGGTTGCCGTAGTTGTCGCCCCACGACGCGACGCTGCCGCGCGGCGGCGTGTAGTCGATCGTGTCGACGGCGGCCCCGGTGGCCCCGTCGAAGACGGTGAGGAACTCGGGGCCGGCGAGCACGTAGCCGCCGCTGTTGCGGTGGTCGGCGGCGGCGTCGCCGATCACCGCGCCCGTGCCGTCGACCGTGCCGTCGGCGGTCTTCATCATGACCTCGGCGCGCCCGTCGCCGTCGAAGTCGTAGACCTGGAACTGCGTGTAGTGCGCGCCGGCCCGGATGTTGCGGCCGAGGTCGATGCGCCAGAGCAGCGTGCCGTCGAGCTCGTAGGCGTCGATGTAGACGTTGCCGGTGTAGCCGCTGCGCGAGTTGTCCTGCGCATTGCTCGGGTCCCATTTGACGATCAGCTCGTAGGAGCCGTCGCCGTCCAGGTCGCCCGTGCTCGTGTCGTTGGCCGAGTAGCTGTAGGCGGCGCCCGCGGGAGTGACTCCGTCGGCGGGCCGCTGGAGGGGCACCGGCAGGTAGTCCTCGGACTGCACGCCGATCGGCTCCGTCTCGGTCTCGGCGCCGTCGAGCATCGTCACGACCGCGTAGCGGGAATCGCCGTCGCCGTCGGCGTCGAGCAGGTTCGTGGCGCCGGTGATCGGCTGCTCGGTGATCCGCTGCCCGTCGCGCAGCACGTGGAAGGCGACCGAGTCGGGATCGGTGCCGAGCATCCGCCAGCTCAGCAGCACGCCGCCGTCGGTCAGCACGGCCGCCGGCGCGCGGTCGAGGTGCTCGACCTGCCGGAGGAGCGGCTCGTCCGCTGCCGCGGGATCCGCGGACGCGGGGAGCGCGGCGACGGTGGTCGCGGCGAGCGCGACCGCGAGCGGCAGCGCGAGCAGGCCCGGTCGCCGGTGCAGGCGTCGGGGGTGGGAGGGGTCGGTCATCACGGTGCAGCTCCTCGGTCGTCGTTGGCGAAGGAGACCCGCGGGGCGCCGTCGACGATGACCGCGCACGCGTGTCGGACCGATCCCCGCGGCGATGAAGCGCCACCCGTTCGGGGGTCGGTGGCGCTCATGCTGACACGCGGGCAAGCGCTTTCGCAAGCGTTTCGGTAAACGCTTCCCCGTCGCCGCGCTGAGCGACTTCGGCGCGCTCAGCGACGTCGGCGCACGCGCAGCCGTGGGTCGACCGCGCCGATCACCAGCGTTCCGGCGGCGAAGAGGCCGAAGAGGCCGCCGAGCATCGCGGTCGTGCTCAGCGCGTCCTGCCATCGGGAGGCGGAGCGGATGCTGCGCACCTGCTGCTCGAGCATCGCCGCGTCATCGAAGGGCGCATCCGCTGCGATCGCGACGCTGGGGGCCGTCGGCGGTGGCGCCGCGACGGCGGGGGAGAGCGGGGCCACGGCGAGCACGAAGCCCGCCAGGATCGGGAAGACGGTTCGACCGCGCATCGTTGCACCTCGTTGGGAGCGATCGGGGCGCCATTGCCACGATCGCTGCCGTCAACCTACGCCGGACCGTCGCCGGACGGAACCCGTCAGACGTCTCGCCAGCTGTGCCGCGGCGCGTAGCCGAGCTCGCGCCGCGCCTTGTCGATGGAGAGCAGGGTGTCGTTGACGCCGAGCTCGCCGCGCAGCGGCACCCCGGGGAACACCTCGGCCACGAGCTCGGCGTTCGGCCGGCTCATCACGGTGTCGGCGGCGGCGATGAGGTAGCGCTCGAAGCCGGGCCGGCCGGCCTCGAGCGCGAGCTGCACGGCCTG
>Ga0265798_10011436_pt1 | contig 10809 bp, 10 predicted proteins | sample P3T30metagenome_FD_192430 | JGI IMG/M metagenome (GOLD analysis project Ga0265798, IMG submission 192430) | Plant litter microbial communities from East Loma Ridge, Irvine, California - P3 T30 | ecosystem: Environmental > Terrestrial > Plant litter > Unclassified | place: USA: California... | reverse complement strand
TCGTTTACGATTTCGTCCAACGAGATCCTAGAAGCGCTGACCGACCCGCTCAATAACATTGTGTCGGCCGTCAAAAACGCGCTCGAGCAGACGCCGCCTGAACTGGGCGCTGACATCGCCGAAAAAGGCATGATGCTGACCGGCGGCGGCGCACTGCTGCGCGACCTCGATCGCCTGCTGATGGAAGAAACCGGCTTGCCGGTACTGGTCGCGGAAGACCCGCTCACTTGCGTTGTGCGCGGTTCGGGCATGGCGCTCGAGCGCATGGACAAGCTCGGCTCGATCTTCTCGTACGAGTAAGCACCGGCAGATTCAGGGCCGCGCGTTCTGCAGACGCTGCAGGCCCTCGCCGGGCTGACGCACGCCTGGTTCTTTGTTATTGGAAGTCATGGAATACAGTCCTCCGCCGTTGTTCAAGCAAGGCGCGCCTGCGCGGGTCAAGGTGGTGGTGTTCGCTCTGCTTTCCATCGTGCTGCTGGTGGTCGACGCGCGCTATCAGGCGCTGACTACCGTGCGCCAGGTTGCCGGCACGGTGCTGTATCCGCTCCAGATGGCAGCACTCGTGCCCCGTGACGCGGTCGGCAACATGGGCAGCTATTTCTCGTCGATTGCGGCGTTGCAGAAGGAAGTGCGCGAGCTGAAAAGCCAGCAGGCATCGACCGCCACCACCATGCAGCTGGCCCAGTTGCAGATGGCGGAAAACGTCCAGCTGCGCAAACTGATGGATGCGCGCGCGCACCTGCCGGTGCAATCGATGCTGAGCGAAATCCTGTACGACGCGCGCGATCCGTCGACCCGCAAGATCGTGCTCGACCGCGGTTCGCAAAACAGTGTCACCCTCGGCCTGCCGGTGATCGACAACCTCGGCGTCGTCGGCCAGGTCACGCGCGTCTTCCCGTTCACGTCGGAAGTGACGCTGCTGACCGACAAGGAGCAGGCCATTCCGGTGCAGGTGCTGCGCTCGGGCCTGCGCACGGTGGCGTATGGACGCGGCCAGTCCGGCACGCTCGACTTGCGCTTCGTGGCGCCGAACGCCGATATCCAGGTAGGCGATGTGTTGATCACCTCCGGCATGGACGGCGTCTATCCGGCCGGCCTGGCCGTGGCCAAGGTGGCGCAGGTGGAAAACGTTGGCGCCGGCGCGTTCGGGCGCGTGATCTGCCAGCCGCTGGCAGGCGTGGACCGCAACCGCCAACTCCTGATCGTCATGACGCACATGTCGCTGCCGCCGCGGCCCGTGGTGGAAGAGCCGGTGAAGCCAAACGGCGCCATCAAGCGCAACCTGCCGAAGATGAAGCCGCTGCCGCTGCCAACCCTGACTGCGCCCGATGTGCCGGCGCCCGCGGCTACGCCGCCAGCTGACGCAGGAAAAGGGGCGGGGGCCAAAACGAAGCCGGCGCCGCTGCCGGTGGCCGGCGTGCCCAAGGCGCCTGCGCCTGCTGCAACGTCACCGGCGCCGGTCACACCGAACCAGGCCACGCAATGAACCGTCCTCATTACATCCTGCTGCCGGTCAGCCCGCTGTTCATCACGCTCAGCCTGACCTGCGCTTTCATGCTCAACCTGCTGCCTTGGGGCCGCTGGATCGGTGCGCCGGATTTCGTCGCGCTGGTGCTGGTGTTCTGGGGTATCCATCAACCGCGCAAGGTCGGCATCGGTGTGGCGTTTTCCATGGGCCTGTTAATGGACGTGCACGACGCCACGCTGCTCGGCGAGAATGCGCTGGCGTACACCTTGCTGTCGTACTTCGCCATCATGATTCACCGGCGCGTGCTGTGGTTTCCGGTCATGACGCAGGCGCTGCACGTGTTCCCGCTGCTCCTGATGACGCAGGCGATCCAGGTGCTGGTGCGCTTTATCGTCTCCGGCCGCTTCCCCGGCTTCGTGCAGTTCATCGAAAGCGTGGTGGCCATCGTCCTGTGGCCGGTTGTTACCTGGCTGCTGCTGGCGCCGCAGCGCCGCGCCGTCGACCGCGACCATACGCGCCCGATTTAACCTGTTTCCCAGTGACTGAACGCTTTGACTGAGATAAAAGACAACGACCGCGAAATTCACCTGTTCCGGATGCGTATCACTGCGCTGGTGGTACTGGTGTTCGTGTGCTTCTCGCTGCTGGCCGCGCGCTTCGTGTGGCTGCAGGTGATCAAGCATAGCCAGTACATGGCGCAGGCCGAAGACAACCGCATCGCCATCGTGCCGATCGTACCGAACCGTGGCCTGATCGTCGACCGCAACGGCGTTGTCCTGGCGCGTAACTACTCGGCCTACACGCTCGAGATCACGCCGTCGAAGCTGGAAGCGAACCTCGACTCCGTCATCGACGAACTGGCGAAGCTGGTGCTGATCGAGCCGAAGGACCGCAAGCGTTTCAAGCGCCTGCTGGAAGAGTCGAAGAACTTTGCCAGCGTGCCGCTGCGCACGCGCCTGACCGACGACGAAGTGGCCCGGTTCACCGCGCACCGGTTCGAGTTTCCCGGCGTGGAAGTGCAGGCGCGCCTGTTCCGCCAGTATCCGCTGGGCGAAATTGCGTCGCACGTGATCGGTTTTATCGGCCGCATCAACCAGGGCGAAGCAAAGATCCTGGAAGCGGGTGATGACGCGGCCAACTACAACGGCACCGACCATATCGGCAAGGAAGGCCTGGAGAAGAGCTACGAAAAAGCCCTGCACGGCACCACCGGCTACGAAGAAGTCGAGCGTTCCGCTGGCGGGCGGGCAATCCGCACGCTGTCGCGCACCGCGCCGGTCCCTGGCAGCAACCTGATCCTGTCGGTCGACATCGAGCTGCAGAAAGTGGTCGAAGAGGCATTCGGCGACTTCCGCGGCGCATTGGTGGCCATCGAACCGGAAACCGGCGACGTGCTGGCGTATGTCTCGAAGCCTGGCTACGATCCCAACCTGTTCGTCGACGGCATCGACAGCCAGAGTTGGAACGAACTCAATACGTCGCTCGACAAGCCGCTGATGAACCGGCCGCTGACCGGCGCCTATCCGCCCGGCTCGACGTTCAAGCCGTACATGGCGCTGGCAGCGCTGGAACTGGGCAAGCGCACGACCAGCTGGGGTTTCCAGGATCCGGGCTTTTTCATGCTCGGCGGGCACCGCTTCAACGATGACAAGAAGGGCGGCCACGGTTATATCGACATGTACCGTTCGATCGTCATGTCGTGCGACACCTATTACTACATGCTTGGCAATGAAATGGGCATCGACGCGATCCACGATTTCATGAAGCCGTTCGGCTTCGGCCAGCTAACCGGCATTGATCTGGAGAACGAAAAGACCGGCATCCTGCCATCGAAAGAATGGAAGGCCGAGCGCTTCAAGAAAAACCGCGCGGCTCAGAAGTGGGTGGGCGGCGACACGATCAGTATCAGTATCGGCAATGGCTTCAACACTTTCACCCCGCTGCAGATGGCGCATGCGGTTGCCACGCTGGCCAACAATGGCGTGCTGATGAAGCCGCACCTGGTGAAAATCCTCGAGGATGGCGGCACCCATGCCCGCACACTGACGGTGGCGTCGTCCAGCGGGCGCATCCCCCTCAAGCAGGAGAACATCGACTTCGTCAAACGCGCCATGGTGGGCGTGATCAACGAGGGCACCGGCTCCACGGCTTTCCGCAATGCCGGCTATACGGTGGGCGGCAAGACCGGCACCGCGCAGGTGGTGGGCCTGAAGGGCGGGAAATACAATCACAATGCGACGCCTGAACGCTTCCGTGACAACGCGCTGTTCACTGCATTCGCGCCGGCCGACAAGCCGCGCATCGCGATTGCGGTCATCGTGGAAAACGGCGGCTTTGGCGGCGCCATCGCCGCGCCAATCGTGCGCAAGGCGCTCGACTATTATTTGCTGGGCAAGCGTCCGGGCGACAAGGACAAGCCAAAGCTGCTCAAGGACGCGCCCGACGGACCGGAGCCGGGTGAAGAAGACCATCACGATCCTGCCACCGTCGTCGAAACAGTCACGGCCGACGCCACGCCTGTCCCGGTTCCGGCCGCGCCGAAAGGATAAGCCATGCGCATCAATGAACGGCGTTCGCTCTCCCGCCGCCTGAAACCGTATTTCACTGTGTTCGACTGGCCGCTGGCCATGATCCTGGTGCTGCTCCTGTCGACCGGGATCCTGACGCTGTCGTCGGCCGGCGCCGACTTCCCCGGCCGCGTCGAAGGCCAGCTGCGCAACATCCTGCTGGCGTTCGTCATCATGTGGGCCGCCGCCAACGTGGCGCCGCAAACACTGCTGCGCCTGGCCGTGCCGATTTATACGTTCGGGGTGGCGCTGCTGGTCGCCGTGTTCATGTTCGGGGTCATCAAGAAGGGGGCGCGCCGCTGGCTGCACGTGGGGGTCGACATCCAGCCGTCGGAAATCATGAAGATCGCCATGCCGCTGATGCTGGCGTGGTACTTCCAGAGCCGCGCCGGCATGATTAAATGGCAGGCTTTCCTGGTCGCGGCAGTCCTGCTGCTCGTGCCGGTCGGCCTGATCGCCAAGCAGCCGGACCTGGGCACGGCGTTGCTGGTGGCCGCATCCGGCTTCTACGTCATCTTCCTGGCCGGCCTGTCATGGAAAATGCTGATCGGCCTCGTGGTCGCGGGTGGCGCCAGTTTGCCGGTGGCCTGGTCGATGATGCACGACTACCAGCGCGAACGCGTGATGACGCTGATCGATCCCACCACCGATCCTCTTGGCAAAGGCTTCCATATCATCCAGTCGACCATCGCGATCGGCTCGGGTGGCGTGACGGGGAAGGGCTACATGAAGGGCACGCAGGCGTACCTGGAATTCATCCCCGAGCGCACCACCGACTTCATTTTTTCGGTCTACTCCGAGGAGTTCGGCCTGGTCGGCAACCTGCTGCTGCTGTTCTTTTATTTGCTGCTGATCGGGCGCGGCCTGATGATCGCGGCGAACGCGCCGAACCTGTTTACGCGCCTGCTCGCTGGCGCGATCACGATGATTTTCTTTACCTATGCCTTTGTCAATATGGGCATGGTCAGCGGGATTTTGCCGGTGGTCGGCGTCCCGCTGCCGTTCATGAGTTATGGCGGCACCGCCCTGATCACCCTCGGTCTGGGCAGCGGCATTTTGATGAGTATCCAGCGCCACCGCAAGCTGGTGCAGACCTGACGAGGGCAGGATTTGAAAAAACAATTACAACATGCGGCAGCGTGGTCCGCGGTCACCGCTTGCGCTGTATTGATGAGTGGTTGCGCCAGCAGCGACGGCCACCGTTTGATTCCCCTGCCGTGGCCCCGCAAGGGCACGGTGAAACACGATGGCCTCAATCCGGCCCTGCCACCCGCTGGCTCCGGGCGCGGCGGTTATTATCAAGGCGATGGCCCCGGCGCCAACCCGCCACCGAACCTGGACCTGGTGCCTGACGCCGAGTTCAAGATCGAGCCGTACGCGAAGTACGCCAACCGCCCGTACTCGGTGTTTGGCCAGACTTACACGCCGCTGATGAACGATACGCCGTACACGCAGCAGGGCATCGCCAGCTGGTATGGCGTCAAATTCCACGGCCAGCGCACCTCGTCCGGTGAGCCGTACGATATGTACAAGATGACCGCGGCCCACCCGACGCTGCCGATTCCTTCGTACGCGCGCATCACCAGCCTGGAAACGGGCAAGCAGGTTGTCGTGCGCATCAACGACCGCGGCCCGTTCCACTCGAACCGCCTGATCGACGTCTCGTACACGGCCGCGCTGAAACTGGGCTTGCTGGGCAAGGGCAGCAACCAGGTCCAGGTCGACCGCATCATGGCGCCCGACCCCGCCCGGATCGCCACGCTGCGGCGCGAAGCAAACGCCGAAGCGGCAACCGCCCCGGCCGAAATCACCACGCTGATGCTGGAAGACCGGATGGCGATCGAAAGCGCGGCGCTGGTCGCGCCGCCGGCGCCTGCGGTGGTCGCAGCGCCGGTATATCGGGCGGTACCATCGGCGTCAGTGCCAACTGGGTCAGCTTCATCGGTGGCGCCAGTGCCGGCATCGCCGGTGGGGTCCGAGCCGGTCGCGACCAGGAATGGATACTATTTGCAGCTGGGCGCATACGGGCGCGCTGGCGGCGCCGACGACGTGCGCACGCGCCTGGCGGCAGCCGGCATCGACAATGCCTCCCTGGATGTCGTGCAGGCCGGCAGCGTCTACCGCCTGTTCCGTGGCCCCTTTGCCACCCGCAGCGAGGCCGAAGCGGCGATGCGCGACCTCCCGACCACACTCGCCCTGAAGCCGCTGATCATCAAACGCTGACCTTACCTTCCAGACCGTGGTGGGTTAGGAGTTGTTTTCGGCCGGGTAATGTCGTGGTGGCATGGCGTTGGCGCACGGGGCTGGCGGGCAGGGTGCCGGCGTAAGCGGTAAGATTGGGGTCCCCTAAACAAGGAATCCAACACCATGACCACTTCCAGCTATCCCGACACCCGCCTCCTCATCGCCAACGAATGGGTTGAGGCCACCGGTGGGAAAACCAATCCCGTGATGAATCCTGCGACCGGCCAGCCGATCGGCACTGTCGCCCATGCCAGCATCGCCGACCTGGACCGTGCGCTGGCCGCCGCCCAGCGCGGTTTTGAAACGTGGCGCGTCCTTCCTGCGGCCGAGCGCGGCGCGATCATGCGCCGGGCGGCGACGCTGCTGCGCGAGCGCGCCGGCGACATTGCCCGCCTGATGACCCAGGAGCAGGGCAAGCCGCTGGCCGAAGCCAAGGGCGAAGTCATGGCGGGCGCGGAGATTATCGACTGGTTCGCCGCCGAAGGCATGCGCGTGTATGGCCGCATTGTCCCGTCCCGTAATCCCGCCGCGCAGCAGCTGGTGCTGAAGGAGCCGGTCGGCCCGGTCGCGGCGTTCACGCCATGGAACTTCCCGATCAACCAGGTCGTCCGCAAGCTCGCCGCCGCACTGGCCACAGGGTGCTCCTTCCTGTGCAAGGCGCCGGAAGAAACCCCAGCGTCGCCGGCGGCGCTCATGCAGTGCTTTGTCGATGCCGGCCTGCCGTCCGGCGTGCTGGGCCTGGTGTTTGGCGACCCTGCCGAGATCTCCAGCTACCTGATCCCGCACCCGATCATCCGCAAGGTGACCTTCACCGGCTCCACCCCAGTGGGCAAGCAGCTGGCCGCGCTGGCTGGCGCCCACATGAAGCGCGCGACGATGGAGCTGGGCGGCCACGCACCGGTGATCGTGGCGGAAGACGCCGACGTGGCGCTGGCAGTCAAGGCAGCTGGCGCGGCGAAATTCCGCAATGCCGGCCAGGTCTGCATCTCGCCGACCCGCTTCCTGGTCCACAACGCCGTCAAGGCGGAATTCACGCGCGCGCTGGTGCAGCATGCCGAAGGCCTGAAACTGGGCGATGGCCTGCTTGACGGCACCACGCTCGGCCCCCTGGCCAACACGCGCCGCATCGTAGCGATGGCCAAAGTGGTCGATGACGCCCGGGCCAAGGGTGCGACGGTTGCCACCGGCGGCGAACGCGTGGGCGACACCGGCAATTTTTACGCGCCGACGGTCCTCACCGATGTGCCCTTGAACGCCAGCATGTTCAACGACGAGCCGTTTGGCCCGATTGCCGGCATTCGCGGTTTCGACAGCCTGGAAGAAGCCATCCTGGAGGCCAACCGCCTGCCGTATGGCCTGGCCGGTTACGCGTTCACGCGCTCGATCAAGAGCGCCCAGATGCTGATGAACCGCGTCGAGGTGGGCATGTTGTGGATTAACCAGCCCGCCACGCCGAGCGCCGAACTGCCGTTTGGCGGTATCAAGGACTCCGGCTATGGCTCGGAAGGCGGCCCGGAGGCCATGGAGTCTTATCTCAACACCAAGGCGGTGTCGATGGTGGGCGTGTAGGTCGACCGGGCAGCGCGGTGCTTACTTGCAGGCCCGCGTTTCCAGGTCCGGGAACGCGTCGGCGATGCGTTCGATGCGCGCGCTGGTGGCGGCATCGATCCCGCGGAACTGGTAAGTGATCCGCGTGGCCGCGGCACTGCTGCGGCCCGCCACCTTGGCGCTGTGCACGCCTTGCTTGTTGAGCGCCGCAAGCTGGGTCTGTGCCGCCGCTTCTGATTTGAACACGCCTAGCGAAATCGCCCACTTCATCGGCGAGTCGTTGTTCATGATGAAGAAATTGGTCACATCGAGCGCCTTCAGTTCAGCTGCCTTGCGATCGGCCGCTTCCTTGCTGCCCTGCGGCGGGATGAACACGATATAGCTCGTGAAATCGGTGGACGGAATCTCGCGGCGAGTCTGGCGCGTGCCCAGTTCAAGTTTGGCGACCCGCGCGTCGAAGCGAATCGCGTCGGCCGGACGGACGTTGCTGACCTCCGTGCAGACCAGCGCCACGGCAGGTTTCGGTACGGCGGCAGGAGCAGGGGCAGGGACAACTACCTCAGGTGCATCTGACGCCGGCGCTGCCACGGCGGTCGCCGCAGCCTGCGCGGCCTGGACCTGCTCGGCCGACAGCATCGCCAGCTTGCCGGTGCCGATCTGATTTTTCAGGCGCGCAGGCTCGTGGTCGTCGGACGCTACGCTGCCCAGCAAGCCCTGCGTGGCGGCCAGGCACACCACATTGGCCGCCAGCAGCGCCCAGAACGCAAACTTCAGCATGCCAGTTCTCCCGCGGCCGCGTGCAGGCCAGCCAGCACCAGGTTGTCGCGGACAATATGGTCAATGCCAAGGGCCGGGACGATGTACGCCGCGGCGCCACCCGAGACGATGCAGCGCTCGGCGCCATGCGCCGCAACGGCGCGCTCGATCGCGCCAGCCTGCGCATTGATGCAGCCGGAGACAATCGCGTAATTGGTATTGTCGGCAAACGTGGTTGGCAGTGCGGTCCCCGGTGTCACCTGCGGCAGCTGGGCCGTGTTCTTTGCCAGCGCACCTGCCATCAGCGCCAGCCCGGGCAGGATCATGCCGCCGATGAAAGCGCCATCCGCGCTGACCGCGTCGATGGTGGTGGCCGTACCGCAGGTGGCGATCACCAGGGCTTGTCCGGGGTCGAGTGCGCGTGCGCCGATTGCGGCGGCGAAGCGGTCGCAGCCCAGTTGCAGCGGGTTGCGGTAGCCGTTCGTGACGCCGGCCAGCCTTGCCTGCGACGCAAACCACGTCACCGGCAAGGGCCCCAGCAATTCGGTCAACTGCGAACGCATGCCAGGACCGGCCACGTTCGACACCAGCGCGCTGCCAGCGTCGAGCGCGCGCCACGTTTCCGCCAGCGTCGCCAGTTCGGCATGCAGCACTGCGCCATGCGCCAGCCACTGGCCGGTGGGCGCGGATGAATCGGCCAGCGCCCACTTCACGCGGGTGTTGCCGGCGTCGACAAGGAGGATGTTCATGCCAGGCGCAGCGAGACGTCGCCTGCGTGCACCGCCACGCGGCCGGTGGCGGTATCGAGCAGCAGCGCGCCCGTGTCGTCGACACCGGCCGCCCGGCCCGTGTGGAGTACCGCGCCCTGGTCGAGGATGTTGACTTCCTGGCCCTGGTACGCATGGCGGCTGTTCCAGCGTGCTGAGAATGGCGCAAAACCAGCGTGGGCAAATGCCGCCAGGTTGGCCGCCAGCGCGTCGAGCAGCGCCGCCATCAGGACGTCGCGGTCCATTTGCGCCAGCCACGTGGCCGCTGCCACGCTGCGCCCGATCTGCTGTTCCAGCGCGTCGGGCACGGTCAGATTGAGTCCGATACCGATAATGGCCCACGTACCGCCGCCTGGCGCCGCCTGGGTTTCCACCAGCATCCCCGCCAGCTTGGCGCCGTCCTTGAGTAAATCGTTCGGCCACTTCAGCTGCACCGGTACGTCGAGTGCAGCCAACGCCTCGGCCAGCGCCACGCCAACGGCGAGGGGCAGGCCGGACAGGCGCTGCAGCGGGCCGTCGAATTTCCAGGCCAGCGAGAAGGTCAGCGCGCCGCCGGCGGCAGTGAGGAAGCTGCGCCCGGCGCGTCCGCGGCCGGCGTTCTGGTGCAGCGCCACCAGCAGCACCGGCGCCGTCAATGACGCGGCGCGCGCCAGCAAATCCGAGTTGGTGGAGCCGGTTTCGTCCACCACCTCAACTACCACTCCAGCTGCCGCGCCAGCGCGCGACAATTGTGCAATGCGTTCCGCGTTCATGGCCAGGCGATCACTTCTTTTCGGCTTTGGCTTTCGCGACCAGGAAGTCCATGACCTGCAACGCGTGTTCCTGCTCCTGCACTTCGGTCATGTTTTGCGGCGCATTCTTGTTGGCCATCGATGGCGACGTGGTGTACTTGCCGCCGATGGCGATGAATGGCCAGTGATCGACCTTGTAGGTGGCCATCATGCTCTCGGCGTGGCGCATCTTGGACGGCATGCCGAACGAGCGGTAGACACCGGTGAATGCGGCGCGGTCGATGCCGGCTTTCGCCGCCCAGTCGATCACCTCCTGGTCCGATTGCAGTTTCAGGTTGTCCTTGTGGATCGCATCGAACACCTTGCTGTGGTACTGCTCGACCAGGCCCATGGCCTCGAGCGTGTAGTACAGGCGCTGCTGCGGCGCCACGCGCGGGTCGCTGCTCACATGGACGCGCTTGAACACGATGTTGTTACCCTGTTTCTTGACCCATGCGGACAGCAAGGGATCGAACACATTGCAGTGCGGGCAGTAGTAAGCGAAGAACTCGATCACCTCGACCTTGTTGCCAGCCTCGGTCGGCTGCGCGGTTGGCAGCGTCAGGTACTCGTTGCCGTTTTGCGGCGTCGCGGCGAAAACGCTGGTGCTTGCCAGGCTCAGAAAGGCGGCGGTACAGACCAGGCGGCGGATCAGGTTCATGCGGGGCTCCAGGGTAGGGTGGACGGTT
>Ga0265798_10011433_pt1 | contig 10811 bp, 7 predicted proteins | sample P3T30metagenome_FD_192430 | JGI IMG/M metagenome (GOLD analysis project Ga0265798, IMG submission 192430) | Plant litter microbial communities from East Loma Ridge, Irvine, California - P3 T30 | ecosystem: Environmental > Terrestrial > Plant litter > Unclassified | place: USA: California... | reverse complement strand
GTCAATCAGCCATAACAAAAACAAATGGAGACGCGTCGATGACCAACACAACAAGGCAGTTCTGGCGCCTGGCAAAACTGCCGCTGGCCGTCAGCCTCGCATCAACTCTCGCCAGCCCGGCATTTGCCGTTAACTTCAATATCGGGGAGATCGAAGGGCAGTTCGATTCGTCGCTGTCGGTAGGGGCTAGTTGGTCGACGGCTTCGCCGGACAAAAACCTCATCGGCAAGAACAATGGCGGCGACGGCCTGTCACAGACCTCCGACGATGGTCACCTAAACTTCAAGAAAGGCGAGACCTTCTCGAAGATCTTCAAGGGTATCCACGACCTCGAACTCAGGTATGGGGATACTGGTGTTTTCGTACGTGGCAAGTATTGGTACGACTTTGAGCTGAAGGACGAGGGCCGCGAGTTCAAGGAAATAAGTGATTCCAATCGCAAGGAAGGCGCGAAATCCTCGGGCGCCGAATTGCTCGACGCGTTCGTGTATCACAATTACTCCATTGCCGATCAGCCGGGGTCTGTTCGCTTAGGCAAACAGGTGGTGAGCTGGGGCGAAAGCACTTTTATCTTGAATAGTATCAACTCAATCAACCCTATCGACGTCGCTGCCTTCCGCCGCCCTGGCGCCGAAGTCAAAGAGGGCTTGATTCCAGTCAATATGTTTTATGTTTCGCAGAGCTTGACCAACAACCTCTCGGCCGAAGCCTTTTATCAGCTGGAATGGGATCAGACCGTTGTAGATAACTGCGGTACGTTCTTCTCGCAAGCGGATATTGTTGCTGATGGGTGCAACAACAATCTTGCAGTGTTGAATCCGGCGGTGGCGGCATTTGGCCGAGGCGCAATTCCCGGCATTCGTTATGACGCCACGTCCGAAGGGATTATCGTGCCTCGTAGTGGGGATCGCGATGCACGTGACAGTGGCCAGTGGGGCGCTGCGCTGCGCTACCAGTTCGAGCCGCTGGATACTGAGTTCGGCGCGTATTTCATGAATTATCACAGCCGTAACCCTGTATTCAGTGCGGCTGCCGGGCCTCGGTCGCTGTATAACGCCACTGCGGGGGCTGCTGCAACTGTGCAAGGTGCTTGTGCAGGCGTCCCTGGCGCAACTGCAGCTTCGGTTGCAGCTTGTACTCAAGGTGTTTTGTTTTCTAACATCGCTGGTGGAAGCAACTATTTCATTGAGTACCCTGAGGACATCCAGCTGTACGGTTTGAGTTTCGCTACAACGCTGCCAACCGGAACGGCCTGGTCCGGCGAACTTAGCTACCGTCCTAACGCTCCAGTTCAGATAAATACGACGGATATTCTGTATGCGGGCGTTAGGGGGTTGGCTGGATACTCGGGGATTCCAGGGTTAGGCGGCTTGGCTGCTGCAAACAACTTGTCGCTACTAGGTGGCCCAGCTGCAGGCGTTCCTGGATCCACAGTCCATGGTTATAACCGCAAAGAAATCACTCAGTTCCAAACTACCCTTACGCATTTCTTCGATCAAGTTATGGGCGCGAGCCGCCTGACGGTTATTGGTGAAGTCGGTATCACCCACGTTGGTGGGTTGGAAAACAGCAGTGAGGTGCGTTACGGCCGCGATCCGGTTTATGGTCCAGGCCCGCTGCCTAATGGCGCTTGCCCTGTCATCAATGGCGCCGGTAAGAACCAGAGCAAGTACTGCAAGGATGACGGCTTCGTCACTAGTACCTCCTGGGGCTACCGTGCACGCGCTATCTGGGAATACCCGGATGTATTTGCCGGTGTGAACCTCAAACCTAACGTGGCTTGGTCTCACGACGTGAATGGTTACGGCCCTAATGGTCTTTTTAATGAAGGCGCCAAGGCTGTAAGCCTGGGGCTGGATGCGGAGTACCAGAACACCTATACCACCAGCCTTGGTTATACCAATTTCTTCGGTGGCGAATACAATACGCTGGTTGACCGCGACTTCCTGGCCCTCAGCTTCGGCATGAACTTCTAAGCGCCCGTATTCATAGGAAAATAGTTATGAGAACAACAAAAAGACTGTTACAGACCGGCGCTATGGCTTTGTCACTGCTGGCCTGCAGTGTAATGGCGGCGGTATCACAGGATGAAGCGGCGAAGTTGGGCAATACGCTGACGCCGCTTGGCGCAGAGAAGGCCGGCAACGCCGACGGCAGCATTCCGGCCTGGACGGGCGGGCTGCCGGTCAATGCCGGGGCGGTGGACGATGGTGGCTTCTTGGCTGACCCGTTCCCCAACGAGAAGCCACTGTTCACCATCACGGCGCAGAACGTCGAGCAATACAAGGCCAAGTTAACGCCGGGCCAGTACGCGATGTTCAAGCGCTATCCGGAAACCTACCGGATGCCTGTGTTTACAACCCACCGTACTGCAACGGTGCCGGCCGACTTGATGGCTGCAACCCAGCGTAACGCCACCGCCACTACGCTGGTGCCGGGTGGTAGCGGCTTGCAGGACTACCAGATGGGCAATGCGTTCCCGATTCCGAAAGATGGCCTGGAGGCGATCTGGAACCACATTACCCGTTATCGGGGCGGTAGCTCGCGGCGTAACGTCGTGCAGGTGACGCCACAGACCAATGGTTCATTCAGCCCGGTCAGCCTGCAGGAAGAGTTCGCATTCCGCGCGCTGATGCCAGGCGTGGACGCCAGCCAGCCGAGCAACATCCTGTTCTACTTCAAGCAGCGAGTAACGGCGCCTTCGCGTCTGGCCGGTAACGTGCTTCTGGTGCACGAAACCATCAACCAAGTGAAGGAACCACGCATGGCGTGGTTGTACAACGCCGGGCAGCGTCGTGTGCGCCGCGCGCCACAGGTGTCCTATGACGGGCCGGGCACTGCAGCGGACGGCTTGCGTACCTCGGACAACCTGGACATGTACAACGGTTCGCCAGATCGCTACGACTGGCAACTGGTGGGCAAGAAGGAAATCTACATTCCCTATAACAGCTACCGCATCGACTCGCCGAAGCTGAAGTACGCCGACATCATCAAGGCCGGGCACATGAACCCGGATCTGACGCGTTATGAGCTGCACCGCGTCTGGCACGTGACCGCCACCCTGAAGCAGGGTGAACGACACATTTATGCCAAACGCGATTTCTACCTCGACGAGGATACTTGGCAAGCCGCTGCCATCGACCACTACGATGGCCGTGGCACGTTGTGGCGAGTAGCTGAGGCTCACTCTCAGTATTACTACGACAAGCAAGTACCCTGGTACGCCGTGGAAGCCATCTACGACCTGCTGTCCGGTCGTTACCTGGCACTCGGTCTGAAAAACGAGGAGAAGCGCGCCTACGAGTTCAACTTCCCTGCCAAGGAAAGCGATTACACCCCTGCCGCGCTGCGCCAGTCTGGCGTTCGCTGATTGCGGTGAGCGACACATGAGCCGGCCTCAGGGCCGGCTTTTTATTGTGTGGACGTTGCGATACGTATTGCTGTTCCGCCGTCCTCCTGGCCACTTTAACCCGGCGCCCATTAAACGCATTAAACATTGGGCTATGCCTCGGTATCGACGCGGTTAGAATCTGCGTACGTTTAATCGTCTTCCAGGATGCCTATGCACGCCAAAAAGCCTGCTTTAATCCGCGAAACCTTTCCCGTCGGCCCCTTGCAGTGCAACTGCACCATCATTGGCGATCCAGTGACGGGCAAGGCCATGGTGGTCGACCCGGGTGGCAACCCGGAGTTGATCATGACGCGCTTGGAGGCTCTAGGCCTCAAGGTGGTGAGCATCATCCATACCCATGCTCATCTCGATCACTTCCTCGCCTCCGGGCAGATGAAGGAGAAAACCGGAGCGACATTGCACCTGCACAAAGATGACCAGTTCCTTTGGGACAATCTGGAAATGCAGTGCCAGATGTTCGGCGTGCCATATACCCCAGTTCCATCGCCTGACCAGTGGCTGGCGGATGACGAAGCGCTCGCCTGTGGTTGCGGCGTCGCGTTGCACACGCCGGGCCATACACCAGGCTCGATGAGCTTCTGGTTTCCTGAAGCCAAGTTGTTGATCGCCGGCGATACGCTGTTTCGTCGAGGCATTGGCCGCACCGACCTGTGGGGCGGCGACTACGCCAGCATCGAGCGCTCCATCAAGCAGCGCCTGTATAACCTGGATGAGGACGCCACCGTGGTGACCGGCCACGGCGCAGACACCCGTTTGGGTGATGAGATGCGCGAAAACCCCTTCGTGCGAGCATAACGGGGCAGCCATTTGCAGACTTTCAGCGTGCTGATGTTAGGCTTGGCGGGAACTTGGCCCGGCTCGGTGGTTCGAAGCCGCGGGTAAAAGTTTGTCACCACATGCAGTAATACAAAGGAATCGTTCATGAATAAGTGCCGTGCTCTGATCACCGCGACCGCCGTCTTGGCCGTTCTTTCTGGCTGTACAGTCAATCCTTATACCGGCGAGAGCCAGGCCGGAAAATCCGGGATATATGGGGGGGTTGGCGCTTTGGCTGGCGCGGCTGTAGGCGCTGCTACCTCGAGCAAGAAGGACCGCACCAAGGGCGCGCTGATCGGTGCGGCAGTCGGTGGTGCCGCGGGTGGCGGTTATGGCTATTACGTCGATACTCAGGAAGCCAAGCTGCGTCAGCAGCTGCAGGGCACTGGTGTTCAGGTTCAGCGTAACGGTAATGACCTGACCCTGATCATGCCGGGCAACATCACTTTCGCCAGCAACTCGGCGGATATTTCCGGCAGCTTCTACCCAACGCTGAATTCCTTGGTACTGACCTTCAAGGAATTCAACAAGAACGGCGTGAACATCGTCGGTCATACCGACAGCACCGGTTCCGCGCAGCTCAATCAGAGTCTATCCGCGCAGCGTGCCCAGAGCGTGGCTTCGTACCTGTCGGCCAATGGTGTCGCGGCATCGCGCATCTCCGCGTCTGGCGTCGGCCCGAGCCAGCCGATTGCCAGCAATGCCAACGAAGCGGGCCGTGCCCAGAACCGCCGCGTGGAAATCAATCTGCGCCCGCTGTAAGCACCGCTGCGTTATCCAGAACCCCGCTTCGGCGGGGTTTTTCATGCCTGTGATTCTGTCCGCCGACACATGGCTATGTGGCACAGCGTGGCTAGACTGATTGAGAGTGGACCAGTCGGCGCGGCGCTATCGGCCGCTCGATACTGACGCTGGTTTGGGTAAGCAGTTATGGGCATGGAGGTAGGTGTGGTACAGGAGCAGGATCAGACGCTGGGCATTCTCGTCGTCGATGACCGTGTGGAAAATCTGGAAGACATGCAGGAGTTGCTGGAAGAGATCAAGCGGCCCGTGCACTGCATCGATTCTGGCGCCAAGGCCCTCGAATTTCTCGCGCAAACGCAGGTGGGCCTGGTGTTGCTCGACGTGCAGATGCCGCGTATGGACGGTTTCGAAGTGGCGCGGCGCATGCGCGAAGACCCACGTACACGCTTCACCCCAATCATCTTCATTTCCGGGATGATCCAGACCGATGACGTGCTGAGCCAGGGTTACGGCGCCGGCGCGGTGGATTTCATGGCCAAGCCGGTGCAGCCCGCGATTCTGCTGCACAAGGTACGCGCGCTGCTCGAGCATGAGCAGTACCGCAGTAGCCTGCTACGCCTCAGTCAGCAATTGGAGCGTGAGCGCGCGTTTAATGCGTCGATCCTGGATAACACTGCCGAAGGCATCATGGTTGTAGGCGATGATGGGCGTATCCGCTTCGCCAACCCTGCGATCGCGCGCATGCTCGGCTGCACCAGCGACGAGCTTGCCGGCAGCGAGCTGCTGGGCTGGATCGACACCCCGCACGAAGACCATTGGCACACCTCGAGTTTCCACCAGCATTGGCAACGTGGTGAGACCCTACGCCTGCACGATGCCAATTTGCGCAATCGCGAAGGGCGTAGCGTGCCGGTGGCGCTGTCCTGCTCGCCATTGCCCGACGGCCAGCAGGCAATGATTCTCCTCGCGCTGGATATGTCGGTGGTCCGTGACCTGCACCGCCAGCTTGAGTCGCTGGCGATCACCGATGCTCTGACCGGGTTGCTCAACCGGCGTGGGTTCCTGCAGGAGTTGCAGGCATCGATCTCGCGCAACGAGCGTACGGGGCAGAAAGCGGCTTTGCTGTTTCTGGATCTGGACGGCTTCAAACTCATCAACGACAGCCTGGGACACGAGGCGGGCGACAAGGTATTGCGCTGGGTTAGCGGGCAGCTGAAGGCCTGCCTGAGGCCTTATGATCGCCTGGCCCGTATCGGGGGCGACGAATTCACGGTGATTCTCGACAGCCTTAATAGCCCGTCGGATGCCGCCTCCGTGGCGCACAAGCTGATCGATCAGATATCCGGCGAACAGCAATTCGAAGGTATGCACTTCAATCTGGGGGCCAGCGTCGGTATAGCCTGCCTGCCCACTGACGGCACGACCATTGAAGATGTGCTGCGCGCCGCAGACACCGCCATGTATGCGGCCAAACGGGGCGGGCGGCGGCAGTTCCGCTTCTACGACGCCGAGGCGCAGCCGCTCAGCTGATCACGGCTGCTCTTGGTGCAGCCGTGCGAGCTGATCGTCTTTTGCTTGCCAAAGCTCGTTGATCCAGCGCTGGAAGTCTTTGCGATAGGCCTCGTCTTGGTCATAGGCGCGCCCGATGAACTGTGCCGGGATCGGCACCTGTTCGATGACCACCACGACCTCTTCCAGCTGGCCGCTGAGCAGCGCCCAGAACCCCGGGCTGCCTTGCGGATAATGCAGCGTGACGTTGATTATCCCGTGCAGCTGCTCGCCCATGGCATCGAGCACGAAGGCCAGGCCGCCGGCCTTCGGCTTGAGCAGGTAGCGATAGGGCGATTGCTGTTGCTGATGCTTGGCACGTGTGAAGCGCGTGCCTTCGACGAAGTTGAAAATCCCCACCGGGTTGTGCCGGAATTTGGCACAGGTGCGCCGCGTGGTCTGCAGGTCCTTGCCCTTCTTTTCGGGGTGCCTAGCCAAGTACTCCTTGGAGTAGCGCTTCATGAACGGAAAGCCAAGCGCCCACCAGCACAGGCCGATCACCGGCACCCAGATCAACTCCTGCTTGAGGAAGAACTTGAGCGGGCGAATGCGTCGGTTGAACAGGTATTGCAGCACCAGGATGTCTACCCAGCTCTGGTGGTTGCTGGTCACCAGGTAGGAGTGCTGGTAGTCGAAGCCCTGCGCGCCCTCGAGGCGCCAGCGGGTGTTGCCGAGCAGCTGCATCCACACCTTGTTGCAGCTGATCCAGCCTTCGTGAATGAAAGTCATCAGCCGGTCGCAGCCGCGCCTTACCAGTGGCACCGGCAGGATGATACGCAGCAGGGTCACCGCGAACAGCGGCCAGCACCAGAACAGCGTATTAAGAGCCAGCAAGGTACTGCCCAGCAGACCAAGCAATGGGGCAGGCAAAAAATGCAGCATGGACGCACGAACCTCATGCAAGTGACGCCCTGGCAGTCGGCGCCAGGGCAATTGGCGCACAGGTTAACGGTTGGCGTTGGAACTGCAAGCCGATCCGCGAACGAATCGGCTCGCCTTCATTGGCTCATGTTGGCGGCCTGGATGGCGGTGAGGGCGATGGTGAAGACGATGTCATCCACCAGCGCGCCGCGGGACAGGTCGTTTACCGGCTTGCGCAGGCCCTGCAGCATGGGGCCGACGCTGATGCAGTCGGCACTGCGTTGTACCGCCTTGTAGGTGGTGTTGCCGGTGTTCAGGTCGGGGAAGATGAATACCGTAGCGCGACCGGCCACCGGACTGTTCGGCGCCTTCTGCCGGCCGACACTTTCGATGGCAGCGGCGTCGTACTGCAGTGGGCCATCGAGCAGCAGATCCGGGGCGGCCTTGCGGGCCAGCCGGGTTGCCTCGCGAACCTTCTCCACTTCCTCGCCGCTGCCGGAGTCGCCGGTCGAATAACTGAGCATCGCCACGCGCGGTGGGATGCCAAATGCCTGGGCCGAGCTGGCGCTCTGCAGGGCGATCTCGGCCAGTTGCTCGGCGTTGGGGTCGGGGTTTACCGCGCAATCTCCGTAGACCAGCACCTGATCCGGCAGCAGCATGAAGAACACTGACGAAACCAGGTTGTAGCCGGGCGCAGTCTTGATCAGCTGCAGCGCCGGGCGGATGGTGTTGGCGGTGGTGTGCACGGCGCCGGAGACCAGGCCGTCGACCTCGTCCAGGGCCAACATCATGGTGCCGAGCACCACGGTGTCTTCGAGCTGGGCGCTGGCCATCGGCGCGTTCAGTCCCTTGCCCTTGCGCAGCTCAACCATCGGTTCGACGTAGCGCTCGCGGATCAGGTCTGGGTCGAGAATTTCCAGGCCCGGCGGCAGCTCGATGCCCTGAGCCTGGGCCACGGCGTGCACGTCCTCGGGCTTGGCAAGCAGCACGCAGCGGGCAATACCGCGCGCCTGGCAGATCGCCGCCGCTTGCACGGTACGCGGCTCGGCACCTTCGGGCAGAACGATGCGTTTGTTGGCAGCCTTGGCCTGCTGCACCAGCTGATAACGGAACGCCGGCGGCGACAGGCGTAGCTCGCGGGGGCTGCCGCAGCGGGCAGCGAGCCAGTCGTGATCGAGGTGGCTGGCGACGAAATCGGCGACCTTCTCGGCGCGCTCCTTGTCGTCGACCGGAATTTCCTTGTTGAGGCGATTCAGGTTGGTGGCGGTATCGTAGGAACCGGTACTGACGGTCATCACCGGCAGGCCGCTCTGCAGTGCACCCCGACACAACTCCATGATCCGTGGGTCTGGGGCGAAGTCGCTGCACAGCAGCAGGCCGGCCAGTGGCATGCCGTTCATCGCGGCCAGGCTGGCGGCGAGGATGATGTCGTCGCGGTCGCCCGGCGTCACCACCAGCGTGCCGGGTTTGAGCAGTTGCACGGTGTTTGCCACTGCGCGGGCGCAGAGCACGATCTTGAGCATGCGCCGCTGTTCGTAGTCACCGGCGTTGAGTACACGGGCGCCGAGCAGCTCGGCGATATCGCGGGTGCGCGGTGCATTTAGCTCATCGAGCCAGGGAATGCAGCCGAGCAGACGGAATTCCGGGTGGCGCAGCAGCGAGGAGTGTTCGCGCAGGCGTGCGGCGAAGGCGTCGAGGCCATCGTCGCTGCGGATCTTGTTGAGGATCACGCCGAGCACTTTCGGGTCCTTCGGACCGCCGAACTGCTGAGCCTGAATCTCCACGCGGTCACACAGCTCGCTGAGGCTTTCCTGCTCCGGCGCAGAGACCAGGATCACGTCGGCATCCAGGCTCTTGGCCAGATGGAAGTTGACCCGTGCGGCGTAACTGGCCTGGCGCGTCGGCACCATGCCCTCGACGATCACCACGTCCTTGTCCTTGGCGGCCTCCTGATAGAGGCTGATGATTTCCTCGAGCAACTCGTCCAGGTCGCCATCGCCGAGGCGGCGTTCGACGTGGGCCAGGGCCAGCGGTTTCGGCGAGTGCAGGCCGTGGGTGCGGGCGACCAGCTCACTGGAGCGCTCGGGGCCAGCGTCGCCCTGGTGCGGCTGGGCGATGGGCTTGAAGAAGCCAACCTTCAAGCCGGCGCGCTCCAACGCACCGACCAGGCCCAGGCTGATCGAGGTGAGGCCGACGCCGAAGCCAGTCGGGGAGATGAAAAAGGTGTGCATGGTGTTCTCCGTGTCAGTCGAGCAGCGCCAGGGTGTCGAGGGCGATCTGGCGCTCCTCGTTGGTGGGCACCACCAGCACCCGCGTATGGTTCTGGGCATGGATCGGCCCGCTTACGCCACGCAGGCAACGCTCGTTGGCCGCTTCGTCGAGTTTCAGGCCGAGCAGGCGCAGGTGGGCGACCGTCTTGCTGCGGATCAGCGGCGAGTTTTCACCGATGCCGCCAGTGAACAGCAGGCCGTCCAGGCGCGGCAGCGCACAGCTCATCGCCGCCAGGGATTTGGCCAGGCGGTAGCAGAAGACTTCGATGGCCAGCGTCGCGCCGACGTGGCCCTCGGCACGCGCCTGCTCCAGGCTGCGCATGTCGTTGGACAGGCCTGAGAGACCAAGCAGGCCGCTATCGTGGTTGAGCATGCGGTCGATCTGCTCCAGGCTCCAGCCCAGGGTGCGTGACAAGTGACTGTGCAGGTTGGGATCGACATCACCGCTGCGGGTGCCCATCACCAGGCCCTCCAGCGGCGTCAGGCCCATGCTGGTGTCGCGGCTCTGACCGTTAACCACGGCGCAGGTCGAACAGCCATTGCCCAAGTGGGCGACCAGCCAGGCACTGTTGCCTACGGCCATGCCGGTGAGTTCGGCGGCGCGGGCACTGACGAAACGGTGGCTGGTGCCGTGGAACCCGTAGCGGCGCACACCGTGCTCACGGTAAAGCTCCTCCGGTACCGCATAGCGAAAGGCATGTTCCGGCAGGCTCTGATGAAACGCGGTGTCGAATACCGCCACCTGAGGCAGTTGCGGATACAGCGCCAGCGCCGCTTCGATGCCAAGCAGGCCCGCGGGGTTGTGCAGCGGTGCTAGCGGTGCCACGGCGCGGATCGCCGCGATCACCTGATTATCCAGGCGCTGGGCGCTGGTGAAATGTTCACCGCCATGCACGATCCGATGGCCAATGCCATGCAGTTGGCCACCGGTGGTTTCTTGCACCCGCTGCAGCAGATGGACGAGCGCGGCGCGGTGGTCGTCTCCGGCGATCGCCTGGGTATGCTTGATGCCGTCTCGCTGCCAGTGCAGAGAAGCATCCTCGCTGCCCAGGCGTTCGGCCAGGCCGCTGATGGCGAACTCAGGTTGATCGGGATCGACCAGGGCGAATTTGATGGAGGAGCTGCCGCAGTTGATCACCAGAATATTGCGTGCGGGCATT
>Ga0265798_10011432_pt1 | contig 10811 bp, 8 predicted proteins | sample P3T30metagenome_FD_192430 | JGI IMG/M metagenome (GOLD analysis project Ga0265798, IMG submission 192430) | Plant litter microbial communities from East Loma Ridge, Irvine, California - P3 T30 | ecosystem: Environmental > Terrestrial > Plant litter > Unclassified | place: USA: California... | reverse complement strand
TTAAACTCTCTACAGTATTCGAAGACAAACGCTTGCGACATGCGAGAAGATGATCGATGATGGAAATCGCGTTCATTCGTTACATAAATTACAGCTAATCACTCCCAGGTAGCACCCTCGATACAAAAAACTTGGACCTGCACATATCACCTAGTGAACACCGCCAGCAACACGGCTAGTGCCATCATCAGGACCAGGGAGACCCTCCTCGTCGCCAGGCTCCTGGTAAGTTCCGGAGGACTTGGTGGCGCCCCGGGTTCGCTCATTGATGATGTTGGACTGGTCGATGGCGTTCTTGTCGTCGGCTTCTGTGAGGGTTGTTAGTCCAGATATCCTGGCGAATGGTAGATGATGGGAAAGATTGAAAACGAACCAAGCTGTGCATCCGAGTCGGCGGTCTCTGCGTCGATGGGGTCTTCGACGGGCTTGTCGTCGGCTTGGACGGGGATTTCGTTCTGGCCGGTGCGGCTCTTGTAGTCGTTGTCCTGGACCTCGCCGGTGGGGATGTCTTGAGCGCTCATGTTGATTATGGAGGTTGGAAGCGGTTTGGTTTGGTTGTGTTTGATGATTTTTCGTTGGGGGGAGAGGGGTTGAATTATTGAGTTGGTTGGAAGGGCTTGTGATGAGATGGGTTGAAACTATATGGGTGGTCTTGCAGTACTTATGTCTTTGCCTTTGAGCTTCTTGGAACCCTTCTTACAGTGTCAACACTGCTCATTGAGACCTAGAAGCCTGGCGCGTCATGCTCCTCCCACCTCCCTGATGCTCGAGTATGTCATATTGATGCAAACAACCGGCGCCCAGGGCAACGGATTGGGTTCAATGCGTCTAGGGCAATGGAGAAGGGGTCTCCTTGGTAAAGTATGAAATACTCAATGGTAGATCTCTAAAGGGACAGCAGCCAGTAGCAATGGTGGAGGCTGCGGATGGGTGAGATCCGGATCGCGGCTAGCGACGCACCTTGCCTGATCGGTGTATAGCAATGACGGGAATGATGCGAGCAACGTGTGAGATGTTCGCCCTAGCACGGGTCTCGAGATGGATGTAATCTTTGATGGCTGGGGACTCGCGCGATGATGAACGTCACGACTTGAAAGTGGATGGATCTAGCGCAGGGACGGCGTGTCAGAAGCTGGGGACTCGGGACAGCATCTGAGATCGCAGAGTCCCCTAGATCTGGGATCTGGCGCTAATGCGTGCACTTTCGCTCGATGATGGCGTGTAGTGTTCGTGTCATGTCGTTGTCGTTGTCGCGTTTTGATGATTGTCTCCCGTCTTTTGTTGTCGATGAGGTCGTTGTGACGCAGCTTGAAATCGGAGGCTGTCTGGGGCAGATTGACGTCGATGCTGCTGTTGGACGGATGACTGAACACACCTCTCCAACTTCACAGTATTTGCAAATCCATAAAAATGCGAAGTAACATTCGCAGCGTACACACCTGGATTTTACTGCACAATATGCTGTTCAAAGGTCGGTAGATAAAGTCACGAAGTTCTTACCGCCGACCTGTGTCCACTTAGAGAACATCCCAAACAGTTATAACTCGAATCATGTTAACGATCTCTTGCCAATCTGTGACTAAGTGGCCTTCCCCTCCTTGCATGTCTTTCAGGGAGACCTCCCTCAGAGATTCAGTCCGCCATTAGCTACCGTATCATAGAAACGCAATGTGACAGGTGCTTTCGCAATGGTTGTATCGACACCGACCGTTTCTACTTTTATTATATTATGCGAATATACATCACCGAGACGCGGTCTCCGGTGAGCCTTGAAACTCAACCAAGCCCGCAGTACCAACGAGAGACGTCCAAATTTGACTTCAATATGGTCTGGCGGCAGTCAAGACACATTAAAGAACATGCAACAAACACATCTCAAGGCACTGACTGATCTCTCAAAGACTTTGTCTGCTAAAGATGAGCTGGAGTCGTAGTGTCCGCGTGCGTTGTACTGTAGCGCTATTCGCCAGCGGTCACATCTCCGTTCACGTCGAGAACAATGACTCGTTGTCTCTGGCGAGGTCGTCGCCGAACGACTATCTCTGTTTGCTCTGGGAGAGGTTGCGCAACCACCGCAGTGACTTCCATGGTGTCCGCTTGAGGATTGCAACAGTCAGGTAGATGTCCTTGGCTCTTATTGGGGTGCTCATACTGTGAGGGCTTGTGTACGATGCCGATATTGTTGTTGGCGCCGCTGTGAGTAGAATCGTGCTGAGCCCTAGCGGTGGAGTTGTAAGTCGCCATGGAGTGCCGAATAGCACGCTCGGACAACGCTGGCGTAGGGTCAGAGCTGTCGATGGCTTGGTCCGCGTAGCTGGAGCGCATCTGAAGTTCATCATGAGTCTCGTTTTGGTCACTGCTTTGACTTGAGCTTTGCAGATGTGTATTGGCTGTCTCGCTCAAATCTTCAACGCGTGGAGGTTGCGCATCTGTATTCCACTTTGGGAGGTATGTTCCGAGTATTCCGAGTACCAAAGTGCCGGCATGATGCGTCGAACAACAGCCGTTGAACAGTATCATGACCTCGAGCGCTGTTCCCCAGATGTTATTTGTGTCCGACATTCCGAGTATGTATGCGATCTGGATGGGTAAGACCATAACATTGAAACAATGAGGTGCCAGATATCTTGCCATCAGGACACGAGTCGGTAAGATGTGACGTTCGGTTGTTATGTGGCGATCCATGAGACCTGGAGCCATGAGTAGTCGTAGCATACATGGAAGAAGGGACACCTGCACCCCCAAGGAAAGCGCCAAATTGTCGGCTGGTCTGTATTTGGCATTGGCATTAAGATCCCACCGATGCGACTTGACCAGAAGAACTTCATGCCACAAAAAAACAGCATGCAGGCCATATCCGTTGCTAACAGCACGAGGGAGTGGAAAGCCACAATGTTCGGACAAGAGTGAAACCAGTAAGGAAACACCCAGCTGGCGAAAGATGGTAGTAAGAGGTACTCTAGGTCAGGTACGGTCTCGATGAGGTATATCATCGTCAGAGCGAAGATCTGACAATTGGCTCCGACCAGGTTGTACGTTTTCGTGGTGTTGTGAAAGCTCATGGCTGTGGAAGTGTCAGCGTTCCCTAAGACTTAGGGCTTTAGCCAGCAGCTTTCCATACCTGCGTTAGAAACCTCATGTGAGGTATAGCGCGTCCGACCAGCCATGTAACAAGCCTTGAAGTGCTGCCGTACCCTGGCATAGTCCGAACAGACAGGTGAAAGCAGTTCCTTGTTTGCCTGGAATATCTGCCACACCTTGTCTTCCCCGGTCGTCCATTGCACACGGACCGCCCAATGTTTGGTAAAGGCGGGCATCAGTCGTGCAAAGCCTATGCGCATCAGCTCAGATTGTGTCTGAGCGGTGCGGCCAACGAGAATGTAGACATCAGCAACGCTTGCCGGTTCATGCCCATCGCTGGTCACAATATCGTCAGTGGATGAGCGTTTCCGGGATTGGTCGAGATCTTTGTCGTCTTTCGCAGTAGCAGATGAATCCATTCCAGATGTAGATGCGTGAGAGGAGATGTGCCCTCGGAGAATGTTGTAAAACGCAAATATTCGTGGGATAGGCGCCCCGTGGCACAAAGCTGCAGCCCTGTATAGGCGAACGTCGCTCATTTATGTCAAAATAGAAGGCCATTCTGGTAACAGGCGGTGTAAGATGTACTTCATACGAGGTCGTTGCGATCAATCTGTTGCATGGTTGCCTGAAGCTCAAGCCTGAAGGAAGCTGGGCATGCATGCACAGCCTTGACAGCCGCGAGTTCCGGCGTTGCATCACGGAGAGGCCATTGAACATCATCCAATGTTGGAACCAAGAAATGATATACGATCGTGATCGACACGTGATGCAAGGCTCAAACGGTCGGCCCTTGTGAAGACGAAGTGCATGTTATGAAATAGCGTGACCCAAATTCTCATCAAAGTTGTCTAACAATGACCACCCTTGCATACAGTCGAATGCTTCGAACGTACCAGCCCGATTACCATGAATCGGTCACTCGATAATATAACATCTAGAACTCAAAGCCCGGGTAAAAGGATACCTGACTTTGGGAATAGGTAAAGACCATATGCTGCCGTGCGTTGGCTGAGGCGCGGATCCCTAAATAGGATAGCAACGCCATGGCCTGATCGGATATCAGCTAATAGCGATGTCTAGTGGACCCGACGAGCCCTAGACGAGATCCTGAGCAAACATAGCAAAAGGACCCGCGGTTGAGTCCGGCTTCAACAACCCGCGCGATTGAGCAACACCTGTCTTTGTAGAAAAGCAGCAGGTTTTGTCACCTCGGGCGTACGCGACTTCAGCAGGCCACAACTGTTGTCGCCTGACTCGATGATTTGGAGCATAGTCGCCGGCACTCGACAGAAATCGGAAATCCCATCACCAGACCAATTCGTCGCAAGTGATTGTGTTCTCCGTGGACCAAGGCGACGAATGTGCTTTTGGATACCGCCAAGAACATCTTTCAGCCACCTTCGTGCATCGAGGCCGGGCTCCAGAACTCCGTCTCTGCGGCCTGTGAGTCGACCCAAACCAGACTGTCGGATACCAGGTCATCCATAACAGCCACTGCTCTCGCACGCTCCCAGCTAAGATTATCTTCAAGCATTGACACAGTGACATATCCCAGCACCTGGATGACTTCCAGCACAGTAGATTGATCCAAGTTGAGCTCCTTCGGGACGGAACGAATGAACTTGTTGGATCCGAGGAGTACGATTTTGAAGCCACCTTCGAGCGGCGCAAGTGACTCCAGGGCTCTCTCTATGTCGTCGTCTGTGACATCGATGCCACCACCGATGATGCCACGGCCTTTCTCAATTCGCTTGCGCATCTCGGAGACGGCGATCATGCCACCATTTTCTTCTCTAGTCTCTCGGCACACCTCGACGACACGGACAGCAAGTTCGAAGTAGAAGTCATTGACGCTGCTACCAAGCATCTTCGCCCACACACTACTTGCTTTGCCGTTCGTGTTGGAAGCGCCTTTGACATTGCTACCGGCGAGAGGATCTACACCGATTGCGTTACACATGCGGGCGAACTCGGCACGGAACTGCGGGTTTTGTCTGATGTCTTTGGCATGAGTGAGAGAGAAGTTGTGGAGAGCAGCCTGGAAGACAGAGAGCTGGTTCGCCAGTGCTTCAGCATGGTTGGAACGGAGAGCCTGGCCATGGCGAGCATATTGATCGGCACTGATGGCAGAGTTGGAAAAGGCGCTCAAGCCGACTCCGCGGCGATTTGAAGACATGTTGTTGATGGTATAAGTAAGGCCAGCCACGTTGTCTGGTGTTCGTGATCTAGAGTCGATCCGAGATTGATGCCTCAGGTTTCAAGGTCAACTTACAGCTTCTTCCGAGCATGGCCCGTGTCCGCCAAGGCCAACCGCACAGAACTTGTCAAGCGGGTCCATTTTCCTGTAGAAGACTTCTTTTGTCTCGTCCACGCCGCTCCTTCTATCTCACGACTAACCCCAGCAGCAACCGTCAACATGCCCGGAAAAGCCACCGCCACCATCAAGACGTATGTCGCACACCACCTTGCCCACTCCCGCGCCGGGTGAGGAATTGCGACGCAGTCGGTCCGCTCAATGCGAAAAACGCTTGGAAGCCAGCACTCATTGCCTCAGTCCTGCGCGACGTCAGAAATGGCTCGTCAGAATGTGAGGCAGTAAGAGAAGGGACACTCGTGCTTGGGGAAACCCAGCACAGCCGCCGTCGACCATTGGTCGCACACAGGCAAAACACAAGTGCTTAGCGGAGAATGCATCAAAGCCAGACCACTGCGCCGCAATTCTTCGCTCGGAGCCAAACTGCCCTCGTGGCATGCTCCTTGCGGACCGACTAACACATTCTCTACAGTAGCGTCCCTACCCAGGACCAGATCCTGGTCCCGGAGACCCTTCTCAAGAAGCGCAAGTCCGCTGAGAAGGAGGCTGCCGACAAGGCTGCCCAGCGTGAGACCCGCAAGAAGGTTAGTCAACACCCTCCCTCATCCACCATACGGTGATGAAAACCCCCCACAACACCTCGACTAGCTACGGCAATGTTGTCGTAACGTTAACCATCTTTCGGATCTGAGATACCTCCTCTCTTCACATTCAATCAACATGACTTTTCTTGAACCATCACTGACTGTCATGAATAGGAGTCCAAGACCAAGCGTGAGCAGATCTTCAAGCGCGCCGAGTCCTACGTCAAGGAGTACCGCGACTACGAGCGTGAGCAGATCCGTCTTGCCCGCGTCGCCAAGTCCGAGGGCTCTTACTACGTCCCGGCCCAGCCCAAGCTCGTCTTCGTCACCCGCATCAAGGGTATCAACAAGATCGACCCCAAGAAGCGCAAGACTCTCCAGCTCCTCCGTCTTCTCCAGATCAACAACGGTGTCTTCATCCGTCTGACCAAGGCCACCTCTGAGATGCTCAAGATCGTCGAGCCTTTCATCGCCTACGGTTACCCCAACCTGAAGTCCGTCCGCGAGCTCATCTACAAGCGCGGATACGCCAAGGTCAACAAGCAGCGTATTCCCCTCACCGACAACGCCATCATCGAGGAGAACCTTGCCCAGTACGGCATTGTCTGCATGGAGGACCTGATCCACGAGATCTACACCGTCGGCCCCAACTTCAAGCAGGCCGCCAACTTCCTCTGGCCCTTCAAGCTCTCCAACCCCACTGGTGGCTTCCGCACTCGCAAGTTCAAGCACTACGTCGAGGGTGGTGACCTTGGTAACCGTGAGGAGCACATCAACGCCCTCATCAGGCAGATGAACTAAGCGTTTCCACCGTCTTAATTGATTGGCTGGGGAAATGCTGGGTTCACAGGCGTGCTTTGCTTCACGATACCTCTTTTGATTTTTTTTGGCAGGCAGGTGTAATGGCGTTGGGGGCAAAGGGTCAACCAAAATGATGATCATGTCGATATCCAGCGAGACAAGCAAATTTCATATATGCATACACTTGCCCTGCCAACACAATGTGCCACTCTTGTTTCACATCTTGATGTTGTCTTCGTAAAGAAAATTCGAATAGCTCTTACAGGGCTCCTGCTGTGTCGATCCGCACTGTCGTAGCGCGCCTGGCCATTTCGACCATGCTTTGTGGATGTGTTCTCTCGTGTCAGGTCTTGCTTCTAGTAGACGTCTCTCTCTTGTACGACGTGCGTTTGCAAAGACTGCTTGATGCCCCATGTAGTGGTCTTCTGATGTAGTCAGTGGCATGTAGTAGTAGTACCTCTCAGACATGTACCGGTATGCAATCACAAGAGGGGCACATATCATGTGTTTACTCAATCTATCGGGCGGCGGCGCACATAACGATTCAAGGCGCTATCCGGAATTAATCAGAAGGTAGATACGCTGGTGAGGAAGATATATTTTTTGTCCCACTCGCAAATCGTAGATGCATGAGCTGGGTAAGCATCCCAGCCTTTGATTTTCCCCCAATTTTATACTCTTATGTAGCTGCAAGCTAAGCGACAGCCTCACCAATCGCTCTAGCCAACCGTCTATACTCCGCCAACAGTTCCTCGACTTCTCCCAATTTCAACTCGTTCGCAGAGCCGACTTCCAAGAATCGCTTGCGAGGGGGTTTGATGCGGCGGAGCTCGGCGAGGGCTTCTGTTGAGTTGAGGTCGTCGCTTACGTGGCTGTTTGTTCGCTCTAGAGGTGGGTGTTGGGGGTTTGGGTTTGAGTTTGAGTTTGAGCTGCTGCTGCCTATTGTGGGCGTTGCCGGAGTCACTGTGGTCGTTGGCGATTCGGTGATGTGGGAGAGGTGTTTTGGTTTGCCTGCTGATGATGATGATGTTTCGAGGGACGGGAGTTGGTGGTTTTGTGGTGGTGGAGGGGTGCCGGTACTCGCGGCGCGGCCGAAACGGGGGATGGCGTTTGAGAAGTTTGAGGTGAAGCGGTTTCCTAGGCTGAGGGGGTTCATGGAGCTGATGAAGTTTGAGGCTGCGGCGAGGGGTTCGTTGTTGTTGTTGCTTTCCGTCGGTGCCTTGCTGTTGGTGGTGGCACCAGACTGGGTCTTACGTCTTAGGCTGCTTGTAGTGCTGCTGGCGCTGTCTACGCTGCGGTCGCGGTTTGGACCCCTGCCGGCAAGGAGCTCGAGAGTTCTATTGCTGCTGCTGGTCGTTGACTTGGGGTTGGTGACTTCGCTCAAGGGGTCATCTGGAGACGAGCGGCCGGATCCTGAGAGAGCAAGAGTGTCTTCCTCTGAGGGGGGCGGAGTGGAGACCAGTTTACGAGCTTCTTCGAGAGTCTTTGGTAAGGATATGGCCGTTGAGCCCGGGGTGACTTGGTCTTTCAACCTGCCGAACAAGGAGTTTAGGCTGTTCTCTAGCGTACCGTTGATGCTATCGTAGACTTTGTCGGCTGCTTGGAGCAATTCGTTGCGACTGGTTTCGAAGCGATCGGCTTGGGCTTGGACCATACTGGACAGACGACGAGAAGGAGCGCCAGGGCGGCTGGTGGCGAGGTTGGTGGTGGCGATGGCTGGTAGAGGTTTGTCGGTAGTGGAAGGTGTGGCTATGTCGTGGGAAGTGGCGGTTACGGATGACGTTTCTGGTTTGAGAGTGTGAGTAGCGTGAGGTTGATGAGGAGCTGATTTGTCCGAGGTATTAGGTGTTGATGGGCGGCTGCTTAGTTTTGCTGGGCCTTCTGGAAGCTCGTCTGCGCGGAGCGAAGATAAATCAACAGTCTCTAAGAAAGAGATAGCAGCTTCGAGATTGACGAGGCAATACGCCGATTCACCGTCCACCTTGCTAGATGATCGGAATCGCTGAATAAAGCTAAGGTTGCTGACTACGTTGAGGTCTAGATCTGCCGCAGTGATCAAAGTGTAGATCAAGGTAGGCAAAATCTCATCAGCGGAAGACGACGAGGGAAACAGCTGAGATAGTGTCTCGACAATACTTTTATGCGCTGCAGTCAAGTGTTGTAGCTTTCCAAGCGGGCAGCGTTCGTCGTCCATGCGTAGAAGAGCCTCTCTTGCAGCAGATAGAGATGTGTAGATCTCATTCTCCTTCTCTTGGGCAGTCTTGGGAACGGGTCCTTGAGACGGCTCAATATCGACGTGCAACTCTTTCAGACCAATGCCGACCAGGGACAAAGCGGCTGTACGCGAGCGTAGTTTCTCATCCCGCGCATCATCGTCTGTAGTCCGGTGTTTCCAAAGCTTGTCGTATATCCTCTCACACACAGCACGCTCCACAGCTTCCTCCCACGCCAAACGTTTAAGCTCCAGGACCTTTCTCGCTTTCTTGCGGTCGGATACCTCAGATACCGTGAGCATCTCTCCTCCACTTGTGGTACTTGCAGGACTTCCATTCCTCTTCGCCGATGATCCAGCTCTTGCTCTTCCCTTTGCGTTCCGTACTGTCGCAACTGGTGACGTCTCTTTCCTCCCGAGACGGGATGCCAATGTCGCAATGTGTACGGATATCTGAGAAGAAGCGCGCTCGTAGAAGTCTTGGAACATGTCCGATAGTGTGTCGGCGCTTAGAGGAGCAGGGTGGACTTTTGCAGACAGGCTTTCCAGGAACCGCTCTGTCATGCTCCTGATTTCTATGGGCAGCTCATCGAGAGTGTCTGGCAGATTGAGCTCCGGAGCAGGTGTGCCCGGTTCGGATGCCTCCTTCCCATCATCGTCTCGGTTCTCGAAGACATCCGCCTTGGAATCGCTACCGAATAGCTCGGAATCGGCATCGATAGGCCTCGCTTCGGGGATTGAGGGAATTCCAGCGACTTGTGTGGTGTTTGCTCTTTTGCGCGGAGATGAGGCTGTCGAGGGCGGAGACTCCATTCTTGTGAATGATCTTGATGTGTGCAGAGGCTTCGGCCTGGTCTGGCGAGTTTGGGCAGCTTCGGAAGACATGTTGGCCAAAGCTGCGATAAAGCGAACGTTGTAATCGTGATGCAACTAGCTTCGGCGAATTGTCAAAGTGGCAGGGGAGAGAAAGTTGGTCGTTTCTACATTCGATTGTAGAGAGATATCAATGTTGGCAGTCTACGATTCCGGTGTGTCCGGCAGACTGGAGTGGAGTAGAGGTGCAAGACGGCCTTGTTGCCTGGTGGGATGAGCTCCGAGGAGGCTATCGGACAGCTTCCAGTGGTCATTCACTTACAGTCAGCGAGCGTGGTGTTTGAGACTGGAGCCTGCTCAAAAGTCACGTCTGGTCTCGCGATCAGATGAATTAAATTTAATAGGTGTAGTAGTGCATGAAGTAGTATGTACATGTATGTTAGTACCTTCAATACGTACACGTTCCTCGATGTCTCTCCCCTCGTTGCGTGATCGGCGGCTCTGTTTGGTGGCGCATAGCACATAGGAGCCGAGAGCGAGAGAGCGAGAGAGCGAGAGACCCCAGACTCAAACCCCAAACAATGAGATCATCTGGCAGGCAACGGCCGAACACTCACATGGTGCACCACAGAGTCCGACTGACCGATCTACAATACCCTGCTAACATCAACCCGTGACCTTTAACTTTCCTATCGCATTCCCCACTCACTCACTCACTCTATCTCTCTTTCCTTTCACATGCGATGCCTCACCACTTCTCCGTCTCATCACACACCATCGCTCGCTGCCATCATGCACGGTAGTCTGCTGCTTTCATGTTTGCTACTCGTCTCGTCCCCGGCCGACGCCGCTCGTTCGCCACGCCAACGAGCTGAGCAGAGGAACCCATACTTGGTATTGCCGCCTGGACTCGGACAGGATGTTGGAGAGAGCAGTCCTCCGAAAGGACTGGGCGAGAAGGAATTCGTGAGTAATCGCCACCACCAAGCTCGCAATAGGCAAC
>Ga0265798_10011431_pt1 | contig 10812 bp, 15 predicted proteins | sample P3T30metagenome_FD_192430 | JGI IMG/M metagenome (GOLD analysis project Ga0265798, IMG submission 192430) | Plant litter microbial communities from East Loma Ridge, Irvine, California - P3 T30 | ecosystem: Environmental > Terrestrial > Plant litter > Unclassified | place: USA: California... | reverse complement strand
GTGGTCTTGTGCCGACAACTCCAATTCCGTATGACCCATACGTCGTGCGTTGAAGTAAAGTCATGTATATCTATAACACGCTAGTCCAGCAGGTCCAGCCGCAATCTGTCGCACTCAGGGGTCCCACCGCAGTACAGTGTGCGGCCAACAGGGGCAGGGTTCTTGAAGCGGTGGCGGATGAAGGCCTACTTATTCGCGTTTGCACCAGATTTCGTGATTTTGCATCCCTACCTGAGTGGAATGCGGCTGCAATGAATCGAGCAAAGCCTACAGATTACTGCGATGTTACACGCATCTCTGCGACACTGAGGCCTGAGGAAGGGACTCCTGTTGTCTTGCTCTTCGCTTCAATACAATGCAGATTATATCTTGCGGAGAACACGTGCCTAGAATGCCCTGGTAGCGCAGTGGTAGCGCAACAGACTTCGAAGTCTGAATCAGTCATGATATCTGTAGGTCCAGGGTTCAATCCCCTGTCGGGGTTTATCTTTTGTTTTTTCAGCTCAGCATATACTGATTGCCAATTTTTACGCATCAGAAATGTCACTGTACCGACCATCAGAAGACGATACGGAATTTAGTACTTGCTCAGCTGAACACCGAATATAGACGGAAAGTATCAAGCGTCAGTACAGCTTTGGACGACGCATCTGTGAAGGCCCTTTCATCAGAAGAAAACTAATCAATTCTAAATGTGTACAAAAGAGAAACTACGACTTGTATGGAGCTGGCGCAATACCCTCAATGAGAGCCTTCAATCTAAGAGCTAATCGCTTAGAGTGGTATCGAGTGTACGGCAAATAGCCGACCATGATCCAAAGCCCTGGCACACCCGATTCTCGGTAGGCAGATTTTAACTCCCCTTCTTCATCAATACCCCAAATGGGTCCACACTGGTCGGCAATCTTTTCTCCCAAGGTCATTCGAACCGAGTCGATGGTGTTGGAGAAACCGGTAGCGAAGATCACTAGATCGTACTCCTGCTCTCGACCACCAGATAAGATCACCTTATCTTTGGTGAACTGCTCGATATGGCCTTGTTCCACCTTGATCTTTCCGGCGATAATCTGCTCACATGCCCCAGCCTCGAAATAGAAACCCCCATTCCTGGTCTGGCCAAGGGTGCCATTCCCGGTCCCTCGCTGACCACGCCAGGTCTTTAAGCCTTTTGCATGGAGACCGTCCAACAGCTCCTTATCGAGGTCTTCGAGTACCTTGGCGTTTCTTCTTCCGAGCTCCTCACCAGGACCGACCGGCATTGCGAAAGCCAAACGATCTTGTTCTTCGATATCAGGCCGCTTGCCATCTTTCGGCTCGTAGCCCCCGATTGCTCGTGGAACGGAATGGGTCAATGACATTACATAAGTTGGGGATCGTTGAAGCATAGTGACGTCGATACCTCGTCGGGCGCAGTCGTATGCAGTATCGAAACCAGACGAGGAGGTACCAACAACGAGTACCTTCTTGCCAACAAAGTCCCGAGAGCTGTCGTGGGCGCTAGAGTGACGGGTGATACCACCAAAGTCGGCCATGCCAGGGACGACAGGAGTAGTGGGTACACCACAGAGGGACGTGGCCATTACCTGTGGTACGAGCTTGATACGCACCGAAGACAAAAACACTTACAACATGCTTAGGGTGCAGGATCCTTTCGTCATGGCCTCCTTTGCTGATGGTAACGGTCCAGACCCCTTGGTCATCCTGCTCGGCTTTTGTGACAGCGGATTCGGTCCAAACAGAGAGCTCCATCGCAGAGGCATACCACTCCATGAAAAGTCCCAGCTTTTGAGCTGGCGTGTAGGTTGGCCAGTGTTCGGGATACGGGAAGTATGGGAAATGATCGGCCCAATGGGGGAAATGAAGCGAAAGGTACTCGTATCGATTTCTCCAGATCGTCCCGACTTGCTTGGATCGCTCGACGATCAGAGTGGATACACCTAATACTTTGAGTCGAGCACCGAGAGCGAGACCGCTGTATGATCAATACCGGCACCTCGAATGACTTGGGAGGACCTACTTCTGCCCGGCACCGACGATAATCACATCAGGTTGGATGCTGTCGACATCCTGAGCCCGCTGCTTCTCCCAACTGATGGCACCAGTCATGTGTCCATCACGAGGGTCTAATTCGGGAAACTCAAGTAAGGATTCGATAGAGGTGTGCATAGTCCAGAGCTTCCAGCCATTTGGAGTGTACACAGCATTGATGACCGCTGAGGCGTTGACCAAGGGGGTGTCGAATGAAATACAAAACTGTAGAAACGCCAAATCTGGGTATGGTCGCTGAATAGAAGGAGTTGGCGTCAAGAGACGGAAGTTCTTGCACTTGTTGGATGGAAGTAAGTCGGTGGCTGCACGCAGGATGTTCTCCTTAAAGTTGAAAGTTCGATAGTCCCACGCAAAAGACAGCTTGTCACGCCAAACACCTAGTGATTAGCGCTGATCATTACAGAGCGAAGTCGACCCACCATAGTCGAGGAACATCTCTGCGAACCCAGGAGCATCACCTTGACCGAGGCATCGCTTCAAGTGATCAACGAGGATAATGGCCTCGGCTTGAGCATCCACATCCTCGGCAATGTCGGTGCCGAGAACGTCGAGAGTTGGAAGAGAGTGATTATACTTGAAGTCGTACATGAAGTCATCGGCGACAGGAGGCTTGTGGTCTTGTACCACTTCGACATGGTCATCGACGACCTTAGCCTTGAGGTCGGCAATGTTTACGTGCCCAGAGAGGGGTTCTGTTACCGCGGTTGGCGCCATTGTGATAGATCTTCAGTGAGAGTGGCTGAGGTGGAATGAGTTTGACGAAGATCATGATGTCTTTTGTGCGCTTCATATACCTCGTAGCGGTAGAGCATCTCCGTGAATGTTGGTATCGCTGAGAGTCTGATCTCCGATGCCGGAGTCGCGACACAGGTAGTCTGCGCGCTAATATAACTTCTTCGGGCAAGTCCGATGTTTGATACGATGTCTCCGCTCAGCGGACTCGGTCCGGCATCCTCATGTCACTGTGGTCTCAACCAGTGTATATGAGCACCATGCTCGGTCTTCTTGGGATGACCTCTACCCTACCCTCTTCGTCTCACAATGCTTTGTCAGGACAAAAGTAAGCTCTAAGTAAACGACCCCGTTGCTGACTCCCAGCTTTTATCGTTACCGGCGGTTGCGGGTCCATTGGAGGTTCTGCTGCTCGCAGTATCTTGGAGAAGGGCGGCAGTGTAGTGGTACATTTCGCATGCCTACCATAATCAACTACAGCTTAGATTGCAGGTGTTTGATGTTCTACCCGTAGAGGCTGGTGAAGCCAAGCTGCACACATACCCTCATTCCGAACGCACTTACTACTACAAAGTGGACATCTCGGATCTCGACCAGGTACAGAACGCCTGTAATGAAGCTTTGAAAGTAATCCCCAAGGGTAGTCTGGCTGGCGGAGTACACTGTGCAGCTGTTGCGACATCGAGGAAGTGGAGCAAGAAGATGGTCGATAGCATCAAGGTGCGCATACCCGTATGGACCCTTCAGTGTTTTATACTGACTTGCCTAGGATTTTAAGAGGACCATGGACATCAACTCTACTGGCACATTCATCATTGATGCTTGTATTGCCGATGCCATCAATTCGCAGTACCCGGATGAAGGAGACTTTCCTCCTCGAACCACGGAGGAACGAGGTATCATCATCAACATCGCCTCAGTGGTTGGATGGCCTGTCCCCGCTCGTACTCTCACATATGGTGTATCAAAGAGTCAGTACTTTGACACATCGGCTATCGACTGCTCACTAATTCTTTAGCTGCCGTCCTTGGAATCACCTCCGGCGCAGCCGATTTCCTCGGTCCCAGCGGTATTCGAGTCTGTTCAGTGTCTCCAGCGATTGTCGCTTCAGCCCTCATGGGTCCTGACCGTATCCCTTACTTCGAATCCGAGCTCGAGGCGGGAGTGATCTTTCCCCGACGTACTTCTCAGCCCGAAGAGGTAGCACATGCTATCCTATTTCTCATCGAGAATGGCATGATGAATGACTTCCACATGAAGGTGGATGGTGGATGGAGGGGAAGTTCCAATTGGGGAGGGCCTAAAGACCGTGAGCATCCCCAATTCGTTTCGAGGACAAGCTGATAATTCTAGCAAGATCGAATGCGCCATCACTGGAGTGAAGCGGTCTTTTGTAGTATAGCCATCAGTATGCAAGGTATACCAGACAAAATAATGCCTATCTCTTATCGACGATTCACACCATCTCTACCGATGCCCTGATCCAACAGAGCCAACAGTAATCGCCCTGCATTGTCGGGAGGTCTGAAGGCGAAAGTATGAATGCAGGAAACCGCGTTGTGTCAGCTAGATACAGTTTAGATGTGAGCATTGCATTGTCTACAACTTTAAATTGCCTGTAAAACGACTGCGCTCCACACCGCTGTAGCCTAAATCCTTGACGACAAAGAGATCACCTCCGTCGTACCTCTCCGGCAGGATCTCTCCATTGTAATCGGTTTTGGCGGTCGTCACATATAGCTCGTCAAGGTTCTTACCTGCAATTGTCAGGCTCTTTCTTGCTTGATGACGGAAACTCACCTCCGAAAACGACGCAAGTGATGTGCCAGGCAGTCGGAAAGTCAATCACAACGTCTATCGCGCCATCTGGCGAAAAGCGGATGACTTTGCCTGATTGCCAGCGTGCTGACCAGACACCGTTTTTCGAGTCCATACATAAGCCATCGGGCTCTCCGTACTTCAGCTCTTCGAGGTGTGAAAATACCCGACGTGAGCTGCAATTTCCGGTGGTCTGGTCAATCAGCCACGATCAGACACCGACCTTGTCTGCCTCACAACATCGTAGTTTAATGCGAGAATGTCCTTATTCCAGCTGTCGGTCAAGTACCTGAAAATCAGCACCGCCAATGGAGCGGATGGGAACAAGTCACATGAGTGTACCGTCGTCGCTCCAGCCCATACCATTAGAGCAGGACAATTGATTGATGACCTGCCGTAGTTGACCGTTATCTGCGAGAGAGTGCATCTTGCCGACTCTGTGATGATGCTCGCGACCCATGGTACCGGCGAGAAATCTTCCAGCAGGATCGACGGCTGCGTCATTAAAACGCTTTTCGTCGGGCTCATGTGTGATTTCTTTCTCGGTATGTACTATATGAAATGGTTGCAGAGTCGATGTTGGGGGAAATGGTAGTGAAGAGTCAGGGATAAAGACGAAATGGTCCTCGGAAGTCCCCAGGAGCTGTCATGGTCAGCGACTGCCAGGAACAGAATGACAAGCGGCCAACTCCATTTCCATCGGCCGTCAATGCGAGCGACGTGATCTTGTGCTTAAATGTCTGGAAGCCGATGAGCTCGCATGCTGGCTCGTAGGTGTAGACTCTGCTCTCGTCAATGTCGACAAAGTACAACCTCTGTTTACGGATATCCTGACTTCAGCGATAGCCGAAAAACCTCCACGTGGCTCACCCACACACAACCTGGGAGTCAGTCATGATGTCTCTTTGAATTCGACACACTGACCTTCCCCTAGGGTCATACCAAGCTTGAAAAGAGGCTTGTGTACTACTCTGTACTGGATCATAGTTGGCTCTTGTGAGTGAAGACGATCAGCAGAACTGCTGTATGTATAGCTGTTTGCTTACCCTTGGTCTATCTCCGCTGCATCGGACTTAATCAGGACATCCGAAGCGGGACTGTGAAGTGCTACAGTGTCTACTTCGTCACCGAACAAGATGTCATTGAGGCGGTCGCAGGAGAGAGAGAACGAAAGGGAGAACGACAGGGAGTCCAGTGGCAGCCCAGAAAGGGCCACAGGAGACACGGGACGTAAGCGAAAGCGACGACAGCCGCTTAGTTGTGCGGGTGAGTTCCTATCTTACGGTTCCGTGTGTTTCGCTAAATATCCCTAGAATGTCGACGATTAAAGCTAAAGTGTGACCGCCAAAGTGAGCGTCGATAGCACGACGTGATGAGCACCACACTGCTGAGACTCAGTACCTTGTTCAAACTGTGTACGGAGAGACTGTTCCGAACTTTGTCCTAACGAGTGTCGTCCAACAACGAAAGGGTGAGATTGTCTCGATGTGACTATCACTTACGATCCAGAAATATCGAGGAGACAAGCGAACTGAAAGCCAGACTGGAAATACTGGAGAGGCTCCTGGGAGACCACGTTCCGAACTTCTCCAATTTGACCGGTTTTGATCGGTCCAGTAGCAAACAAGGGCCCCTACCCCTCGGAAACCCTCGAGCTCGACCGCGCACGATACCGTCTCCACATATGCCATCGCATCGACGACCTCAGGACGTCAAAAGCAGAGAGTTGCCTGGGGCAGTCGTTGGATCAGAAGGAGCGTTAGCGGCATTTGCTGAAGGCCAGTCTTTGCGCGAAGGATCTGCGCATCCTGCTTTCGACATGTCGTCTATGCTGGATCAGCCTCTCGTCTTCGACTTTCAGACATCCCCCTTCGGTCAGATGAAACAAGCTGGAGGTCAAGCGTTGGAATTCTCAGCGCCAATACGCATGGAGCACGCCCTGCCGCCTCAGGATCCGGGACATGGAACGCTAGTCATGAGCACATCTGGGAGCTCCAAATGGCTTGGTCACACCGCGGCAAGCGAGTGGCTAAAGGACGTAAGTCAATGATTATAAGAGAACTTCTGGCTGACCATGTAGCAAGAGTCCGACGAAGCTGGGGACGGCACCAGCCCACGACCTTCCAGGCTACCTTCACCACAGCCTCAAACGTCGGATGAGCAAGGCATATTTCCATTCTCCAATGGCGGAAGGTCGATGCGCACACTCGCATTACTCTCAGGCCTGCCAGAAATGTATGAAACGAGGATACTGGTTGACTCGTACTTTCGCTATTTTTCATGGAGGTGAGCTGCCTGATCAGTGCGAGGAGAATTCGGCTCACACAAGCTTCGATGTTGCCCCCAGAAGCACCATCGAGAAGTACGTGAAGGAGATGTATGTCATCAAGAACGCCGTTGACGCCGATTACCGCAAATGTGATCCGCAAAGTCTAGCGCTAGTCTTCATCGTGCTCGCCGTGGGGTCTTTGCACAATCTTGAGCTAGCACCAAACGATCCATCCGCTGAGGAATACTTGACCCTATCGAAAAGATGCCTGGCCAAATCCGATTTCCTAACACGCAGTACAATCGCTGGAATACAGACCTTAGTAGGTCCCTCGCCCGGCTGTAAACATCGGCGTTCAACACTGATGACACAGCACATTATGGCTCACTATCATCTGTACGAATGAGGATAGTTTGTGTCCGGCTGACGTGCTGATTTCGCAGTGCCACCGAGAAAGGAAGGAATGGAGACTCTGCTTGGCCCCTTTGGGGCATGGCCATGCGCCTTCTGCAGGCGGTAGGTCGTCGAAGAGAGACGTGGCTGAAGGGTAGATGGGACTGCATCGAGACGGGACCAAATGGAACCTCGATCGGGAGACGGTGGATGCACGAAGGTAAGCGGCTTCCTGTTTGGCGATTTGCTTATGATGAAAGGCGAGTCTTTTGGGAATGTTATTCGGCCGATATCTTTCAGGCAAACTGCTTTTCACGACCGAAAGTCGATTTCTCTCTACTCAGATGACACGCTTATATGCTCAGGAGCTCTATAGCGCCTCAATATATCGATACGGGCTTCCCAATGGATCCCAGCGAGCCAGATGCCGATCCCAGCCTGAGACACGACCTCTTAAAATTCGAGCTTTCAAGAATATCCGCTCAGGTCCTTGATCACGCAATGCGGGTTGACACGCCTCCATATTCGAGCGTACTATCACTCCATGACAAGCTGTCAGTCATCTTGATACCCCTTGGAGCGGGGCTAATGACAGGGTCAACTTCGAACGTAACATCCCATACGCTCTCCGATGTCGCACAGTACTCCTTGCTTTGCCATCCATATATCCGGATTCTGAATCAGCCATACGTGCGAGTCCAGAGTTGACCAAAAAGGATCTGCGCAAGACTTTACAAGTCAGTCAGATGCTCATAAATCTTCGTGTGTTGCTGATCATTGACAGCAATTCACTCTTGCGCTTAATGTCTCGGAAAGTCTTCTATTTCTAAATCGACCTTACTTTGCCCGAGCACTTCATGAGCGAAAGCCTGACCCCACTCAAACGGAGTTTGGACAGTCTTATCTGTGCGTTGTCGAGAGATGTAATGTGAGTCTGGTCTTCTATCGGATTAGGAAATTGTTAATATACAAGGTCATGATTCAGATCTGCGCAACCATCTACCCACTCCATCCGAGTGTCATTTCACGTCACTGGTTCTTTTGGGTTAGTTGTACACCGGGAAAATGCTCACAACCAGTATCACGTCTTCAATGCTGCCGTGACCATGGGTACCCTCATATTAGGAGATCCTCGAAACATATTGGCATCTTACGCTCTATCGTTGATCGACTCTGCAATCGGCCTATACACCAATATCATTCAAAGCCACTCTACCACCCGGTTGCTACGTAATCTTGAATGGCTGTTGAAGCTCAGGCAACGTGCGAATTCTAGAATGACTACGGCCTCATCCTTTCAGGCGGATTACTCCTCCCGGTTGCCGGAAGAGGAAGATGATGTGGAACTCATTGGATGGCGGACCCGTCTTATTCAGCGTCTAGGTAAAGGTAATCACCTCGCGACAACCATCACTCCTGCACAATCAGCGGCCACGCCATCTCCAAACACCGCCATGGCCCAGACCATTAGTCAGGCGTTACAGAGACACTTTGTCCCCGACACCGCAGGCCCGGTCCCGTCGAATGATATCGATTTCTCCGCCATTAATGACCAAGGGACCGACATGCTTGTAAGTGTCGTAGCCGAGCTAGGTCATCACTCATACCGTAGCTGCATCAATTCTGGGACCCAATGATGCTTCAGGATCAGGGGAATGCCTCCGGGGATCCTCTTGCGGTGAGTGAACAAAACGAAATTATACTGATGAAGTCAGTCGGTAGACTGGTGGAATTGGGAGCCGTCTACAGACAACAATCAAGCCGTATGAATATCGTACTGCTAATTATATGTGGAATCATATCTCACGGGCGCCGTAGCAGCAGTGCACCGCACAATCTTCTCCAGGGAAGCAAACTCGAGCCTACTTACAAAGTCGCGGCAACTGATCTCCCAATTCTTCTCCTTGTTCTCATCCTTGCTCCCCTTCTTGGCGACATCTCACCAGCGTATGAAGATGTTGTCATTGGAGTCAGATAATCCCGGCAGATGTTGGCCGAGAAGCAAGAACTCGCCAAGAGGTTTCCACAAGAGGGCCAAGTCGCGTGATGGGTTCCGGGTGCGTGTAGAGTGGCAACAATTCCCCTTGGGTATGATGCATTCAACAGTCTGGCCATTCCACGCGTCAAGATGTCAGAATAATATCGTGGCTCTCACCACTCGGCTCGGGCAGCCTTTAAAGCCACTGCAGCGGCCATCGGGACAGACCGGGGCGAATCGGGTTTTGCAGATAAGTGTCAGATAAGGTGTACTCGATCGATGTGCTGTTCGCCAGCATTGTCCTACCTCGCGAGTCAAGGTGCTTTAGCGAGGCTATCTCTCGTATACCCACTCTAGGACCAGATCTCGGAAGCTTTGGGTGGGGGCTCGGACGCTTGCAGCGGTTCTTGATTCAGGGATCGAAGGAACGCCACATTCACTTGGACATGGAGTGCTCTCTCACCAGGCATCACTACCATTCCCCCACTTCCTCATGAGCCGGTAGTTCTTGAGTGGGGACAGGGTGGAGTGGCCGGCAGATAGGGATACAGCGGGCATGGGAATGGACTAGTTGGTCACTCCAGACGATAAGGTGGAAGGTATAAAGACCACCTATCTCACTGCGTCCTCCTCTCCACTTATCTGACCAGTCAACCAAGAGACGTTTTACGATAAACAGACTAGAAAGGACACGAATCAGATGGCCGATAAGAACATGGTCGAGGATAAGGGTTATGTGCAGGAAGATGTAGTCGGAGCCCAGTATACCGAAGAGGAGAAGAGTGTCCTGGACAAGCGGATCAACCGCAAAATGGATATGAGGATCATGCCGTGGATCATTGTTTCTTACCTGCTCAATTACCTGTGAGTTGAATAGCATTCTATCTGGGCGGGCTGACAGAAATAGTGATCGAACAAATTTGGGAAATGCCCGGACGCTAAACAACGATAAACCAGGTCATTCTCTGGTGGAGACGCTAGACTTGCAGGGTGACCGATACCTTTTGGTCGTAGCTATATTCTTCATGTCAGTGCTCACCTCCACCCTGTGTCATCACTAACCGTCCAGCCCCTATGTCCTCTTCGAATTCCCATCCAATATCGCCATGAAATACTTCACCCCTTCCCGATGGATTTCTCGAATCATGGTATCATGGGGTATTGTCACCTGCTGTACAGCCGCAGTGACGACTTATGAGGGCCTCATCGCTTGTCGAGTGTTTCTTGGAATCGCCGAAGCTGGATTCTTGTATGTCAAACCTTCCCTCCCCTTTTGTCCGGTCTTTGGAGTCACTTTGCTGATTGTTAGCCCTGGTTGCCTAATGTACCTCTGTTTCTGGTATCCTCCTAGTGTGAGAGCAACGAGGATGGCTTTCTTTTCCGCCTCGATCACTGTCGCAGGTACGTTGCTGTCAACCTTCGACTGTACTAATATATGCTGACGCGCAGGCGCTTTCGGTGGTCTCATTTCCACTGGTGTTGGTTTCATGTCTGGTCTAGGGGGTCTTTACGGCTGGCAATGGCTGTGAGTACCATCCTTTACAAGCTGATTGTGTTTGACGCCATAGTTTCA
>Ga0265798_10011429_pt1 | contig 10813 bp, 8 predicted proteins | sample P3T30metagenome_FD_192430 | JGI IMG/M metagenome (GOLD analysis project Ga0265798, IMG submission 192430) | Plant litter microbial communities from East Loma Ridge, Irvine, California - P3 T30 | ecosystem: Environmental > Terrestrial > Plant litter > Unclassified | place: USA: California... | reverse complement strand
CGCGTGAGAGAAGAGTGGTAGTATTGCATCCTCTGCAATGTAATCGTACAAATGTTCAAGCTACTGTCGCTACCGGCGCCGTATCAAGACAATCCACCAACCCAAGTCCTCACCTTCGGAGCGACAACCACGATATCTTCATGATCTTCATCGGAAACAACCCTCAAAACCACCCATCCTCATCACCCCTCTCCACAAGCGCCGCCAAAACATACACAGCACCGTTCACAACACCGCAAAACCTCGCGATCCCACCCTTCTCCAGCCTCCCTTTAGCCCACACCAACAACGCCTTCACATCTTGCCACGTAAGACCAGCACCAGGATAAACTCCATGATTTACCAACCTCGCAACAAACCCATCAAGCCCAGGTCCAGCCACCGCACCAGACGAAACACCCAAAGAACCCGGAACCTCGAGTCTCAGCCGCTGGTTTTCCCCTGTCATTGAGTTCCTCTCAGCGTAATTCTTCGCCCACACGACCAGGACAGCGAGATGAAGCGACCATTCGTGGAACAGGAACGTGGTCTTGTGGTGCAGTCTGTGCAATCGGAGGATTTTGATTGCGAGTGGCAGAGCTTCTGTCGCTGCTGCGCTTGTCGTCCACTTGCCAAGGTCGGTCTGGGCTTGGGCATATTCTGCTCGCGAACTCAGTTTTTCGGCTTGGATCCAGCTTTCGCCTGCTACGGCGAGGAGGGCGCGGATCGGGACTTTGACCGCGAGGGCGAAGGTTTGGTGGGCTAGTTGGGTGTGGGGGGAGGAATGATGTGAGAGTGGTGGTGGCATTGATGTTGAGTGAGATGAGTTAGGCCGGAACTGTCGATTCTTGCTGTTGGTGTAGGCGATTAGGAGCATTGACGCGAAAACGTCGAGCGGTCCGGTCGAGGGCTGGACGTCCATGGTGGCCTGCGGAAGCAGCACCTGCGGGACAAAGTGTTCGCAATGTGTTTCGCTATAGTATGAGGCCTGCGGTGTGGGAACCATGTCCCATAGATGTAAGGGCTGCGGCAGACTGAGAGTCGCAGGTTCAAAGTCTGGGACCTCAGTGGCTTGTCGACCGAACAATGTACTGTGTTGTATGTCCAAAAGGTAGCAGGCAATAAGCAAACGCCGGGTACTCTCCGCCTCTAATGTACATGCATTTGTCGGAGGTTCATACATGGAGTCGAATGAGTTGATGGTCGCGAACAAGGCGTTGGTAGTGTCGGTTTCGTACTCGCGGGCTAAATGGTGATATGCATCCACGAAGGGCTTGGATACTTGCAGAGGCGGGCGCCGCGATCTAGTGATCGCAAAAAGTTCCACGAGATATATGGCCTGCATGTCTTCCATACGATACGAATGCGATTGGTCGACCGTTCGCTTTCGAATTACTTTCAGACATCTCTTGTGCAAGATGCAAGCGTTCCCGGAGTCTATTGGGTGACCAGTTGAGTGCGCCCCCAGAGTGAGCACGGCAGCTCGCAGAAGTGGCGATATCTGTGATGGGTCGAGAGTAGGCTTGTGCAGTATAGGCCAAGAAGGATGCACAGAGCGCCAAAAAGCTTCCAAATACCGCTGCTCGTTGTCTGCACGGTGGCGATACTGATTTTGGCCAAAGTTCGCTGTTTGCGGTGCGAATGTTGGTGTCACCAACTCATCCTGCTCGAGCATATCGCGACACTCGAGCATCATATTGAGATCCACCCCGTAAGCATCGCCAAGATGTAGATCGCTGGAAAAGGAAGCATGGTTGCGAGTGTCGCAATATGATGTTTCAGAGTTAGGGGTGCGAAGCTGGGTGCATAGACTTGGCCTTCTTCCGAAGGGCGTTGGTGTCGTCGAGTTCCTCGATGCAGGCGAGTGGGATGCGTAGAGGCTTGATGGATGTGTTGTCCACGATTGCGAAGCACCAAAATCCGAAGTTGCGTGGAACTGACCACGTGTTGAATGACCATGCTCTGGTGTGTTGTATCCGCTTCCAAATGGGTAGGAAGGTGATGGGTCGAGACTCCAACTGGACTGTCTATCGTATCCGACCGGTGCATAATCGAGGGTCACGCCGATTGCCGGAGGCTGCAGCTCTGCTATGGGTATGTAATCTTTGCGGGTGCCGGTACCCGATTGCTGCTGACTTGCCCGAGAGTCCACTTCGTAAACACCTATTTCAGAGACCGGTGCAACTTCCTGAGGATCCGCCTCCGACTTGTAAGAAGCTAGAGGCTGCTGAGAAGGAGCTGACAAATCATCATCCCTCTCAGCATCTCGTGACATGAGGAAGTCGGTAGAGTCGAGAGATTCGTCGTGTTTCGACTTGTGTCTCGTGAGAAGATCTTCTCTGTAGAACGCGCGCACGCATCCTGGGACATCACAAGGGAAAGCTCCCGGCTTGTGGTTTTGCTGGTGTCGCCTGAGGTGCTCGGCGCGTGTGTAAGTCTTTCCACAATGGCAATGGTGCACCGGCTGACCCTTCGCAGCTTTGCTGACCCGTCCGGTCCTCGTTCGGTTGAGTTCAACTGGCGATGTTGACCGTGTCATGGTGTCTTTCGATGTTGAAGAGACTCTTCTCCTGCGTGAGGAGCCGACATTAGCAGTGTCTGAGTGATCGTCGACATCGAGAGTGTGTTTGTTGTTTCGACGGGTTGAGTTTTCGGATTCGTTGTCATCTATGGCAGTGTTGGCCTTCTTGGTGTAAGACTTGGAAGCCATAGTGAAGGTTGAAAGCCTCAGTTTATTGGTTTAACAAAAGACGAGTGTTCGTTGCGACCCTCGAGATCTGGAGGTTGCCAGTCGGTGCCTGACTCTCGAGAACCTATAGCCTTCATCACAGTTTGCTGTCACCTGGGTGTGTTGTGGTGCTGTTGATAGAATCCAAGTTTAGAGCCAACACTCCGCAGCGTGAGGCTATGGGCTGGCGATGTAGTAGCAGCTGCATGCACAACGGCAGATCAATACTGTGTGGGTGGGTGGGCGTCTGGTCTCGGTGTTGCTAAAACAGAAGTCGGCCACTCTGCAGCAGCTGTGAGAGATCGTGACTGCCGAGATAGACCTCTGAAGACTGGGCTGTAAATAGCGAGAGGGTCAAGCAGCGCGACAGGTCGACTGAACGACAATATTATTAATGATGCGCCACCGACCACGGAGTACTGTTAGGGAGGCAGGTTCCGCACTTATCGCGGACATAGGAGACTCGTAGGATTCACCCAACACCTCTTTCGGCATAGCCCGTCCTATGTTCCTTGTTCTCGACCTCTGGCAAGCCTAAGCGACATGGCCAGACCAGGCGAAGGATGAAGCGAGTTCCAACACATCTCGCTCACGGCGGTGTGTATCAGTACGTGCTATAGTTGAAGAGGACAGTATCGACAGGGCTGCCTTCGATCGCAGTCTCCAACACACGGGTCCCGTTGGAAAACAGATTACCTGCAGCTTGCTTCAGGTCTATTTGCGTGCTGTGAGTGGGCTCGACATGGACGTGCCGACCTGTGTCTGGCGATCCGTCCATCTCGCTAATTTCTCGAGTATCGACTGTCAGTCACCTGTTGCCGTTCGTCCAGTCGAGCAAGCGAGAGCTGCATGACCGCGTAAGACGGAGGAATATTGCAGATGCAGGCGTGCAGCAGCGTGGGCTATTTTGGGCCGCCTTACAACTGAATCCTGACCGGCACATGGTGGTGGTGGTGGCGGGGGGAGCACGACACTGAGTGTTACCGGTCCCGCCATCTCGGTCCTGTTGTCATTTCGCTTCGCCATGGTTTGTGTTGTACAATGACAAACTGCTCACCTCTCTCGTGCTGACATGCCTTGTATCCTGGTGCAAAGGGTCGATGTTGTCAGGGATGCATCTGAGGCAACAAGGCGTAGTTCATCCGCCAATGGAACGTGCCGCGCGGAGTGTTGGAGACCTCCATCTGATACTGTAGCCATGATTGGCTGAGCGTGCGTTCGAGAAAACCAATATTGCAATTGCCGGCGCGTTGTGCCATGTAGAGAGCAAAGAGAGCGTTGGCAGGTTAGCGAGTGATTGTTTGAACTTCCCAGGAACAGGAACAGGCAAAGGCTCTCCGGCGACACCTGCAATCCCAGTACCGCCAATGATCTGGTAAAATCCGACGATTCATGTGCAGTCGAAGTACGGGCATGTAGCGCGTGTACTGGCGCGTACACCGCGTCACCTGTTGCCGGGCTTTGGCGATCCTCCTTGCCTTCTCTGCGGCAGACGTTGATTAATGCCACAAAGAGCGGTCTTGCGTTAGCATCACATAGACTCTCTCCCTCATAAACGCAAGCCTGACCTTTTCTTCGAAGAGGTCAAGTCAAGCTGTAAGTTATCAAGAGTAAACATGGAAGTCATCCAAAGCTGTTCCAAAAAAGACGCAACGCATGACCCACTCTTTCCATCCCCCGCGATCGCCACTTCAAACACAAACACCACTTCAACTCGTATGATCTCCAACGTCCGCGACCTCCGATATCGTAGCAGGAAGAACACAACACTCATTCATATCTGTCGGAGAGCGCAGTCGCTCTGATGCCGTCTGTGTCGCTATCTAGAGACGATGGTACGCCTTGTATGTCTGGACGACGAAGTCACCGCCAATCTGGAAGCTAGATTCGAACGACAGCCTGTCGTCGTCAAAGAAGATGCCAGGTATAATCCCAATGTCAATGGTTTCTCGGAAGCCTTGGGATGCTATCCGTGAGTAACCCTTGGTTGATCTTGCTTGGAAAATGGTTGCTTTCCTTGCTTTCCTTTTTCCCCATGCGTCAATCTCAGCTTCAACACCGCTCATCATCCCAGTGTGTGGGCGGTTTCACACCTAACGTAGCCGAGAGCGCGAGCTAACAGCGCCCAACAGCATCGTCTCTCAGTTAGCCTGTATGCTAGACTTGAACACTCTCCACGATCTGTCGCGGACATGTCGACAATTCCGTGCCAACCTTTTCCAATACCGGACAATGCTCAAAACACTCACACTGCGTTGTGAGAACGAGCTACCAGAACCTCCTGGAAACTTGCCCGAAGATGGCCAAGGCCTCACCACGGCGCAGTTGTACAACCAGCCAAAGAGATCTGGTCGCTTCACGGGTGGCAAAGTAGGCCCCTGTGCTCGCGACATGGTTGGAGAATGCAGAAAATGCAGCAAGATTGTCTGTCGTGTACGATGACCACGCAATACTAATCCATCCAGAGTTATAGAGTTCGCAGGCTGACATACAAACTAGAATTGCATAGCTAAGCCGCCGCATCCTCGAGAACTCAAGGGCAGACATCGCAGGCTGTGCAAAGTATGCATGAAATCACCCATCAATAGACACACAAGTGTTACTTTAGACGATGACGAGTCGACCATGTATGTCTGAACACCATCCGCTAGCCGTTCTAATGCGACCCAAACGCGAACTGACCGACTGATCTCATCCACCAGCCCCAGCGAATCTTTCACCTACGCAGCCTTCGCCCGCACGCCTTGCACTTGCCCTTCTACCGTCTGGCTCTGTCAACCGTGCGGTCTCGAGTCCCGTCAAGCAGACACGAACCACCAACGCAGCGTCAATTGGCGCATTCGGTATTCAGCCTGCGGCGGCATTGGCGCGGGCCTGGGAGAAGGAAACGAAGGGGTAGAATGCGGCCGGCGCCACGCGTGCCTCGCAGCGCAAGACGTGTATCGCGAATACGAGTGCGGCGCCGATGAGTTGGTAGCCGAGGGCTCAGAGTCTCCAAACCACGAACACCGCGGGTGTAGCTACATGACACAAGAGATCGTGGGAATAGGCGGACAGCTCAAGACAAAAGTGACAGAGAAGGTGCGCGTCGGTCAAGCGGTCAAGCACTACGAGGATGAGAGGAGCACTGGTCGATATCTGAGCAGGGAACAGAATGGGCTCAACCGCAGTTGGTGTTCGTGGTGTGCGAGAGTTATACCACGAAGGAAGAACTTGCAGAACCCGGCGGGTCAGAGCACGGAGAGCGTTGCTTCATCGTCGTCTTCGTCGACTTCGAACTGAGATGCGTGCACATACGTGGATGTGTACGCGGAAGAAAAAAGAATCAGAAGTGAACACAAGAATGGAATTCGTCAACTACGTTATTTGCGACTCTGTTCAATCTGGATGATTTCTCCACGCAATGAAACGAAGCCTCGACATATGCCTTCCGATTCGATGACCATCGTCGACATTCATCGACGAACCTTGAAACCCAAGCATCGATCCCTGTTCTTGGGATTCATGACATCCACCAGCTCGCCCAAAAGACCAGGAGTCCTGAACACCGTGAGGATGACTACGATCATGCACAGGATCTTGAAAGCACTGAAAACAGTCTGCAGCCACCATCGCACTTCAATCTTGTTGATGCGCAGCCTGGGCTTGAACCTGGACTTGAGTTTGGGCTGTTGACGCCAGCCCACAGAGCTTGAAGAGCGCGAGTCTATGGAGCGCCATGGCCTGTATGGTAGCGGTGGTACCCCGGCGAATGGGTCATGTGGGCGTGGAAAGTCTTCCGTGACGTGGACTCCCGGATTCGGCAGTGGTGGTGGTGGTGGCGGCGGCGTGTATGGCCTCGCATACATGTGCGCGAAGGGATCAGATGGGTCTGGATACTGTCTTGTCGGAGGCATGCCGTATGCTTCGGGATTCGGCGGTGGCGGCGGATATGGCATCGGTTGCCTTTGGGCGAAAGGGTCGGGATAGCCTGGATACTGGTCTGTCGGAGGCATGCCAGTCGCTTCCGGTTGCGGGCGAGAGAAGGGATCAGGGTAGGGCTCGGGTTGCCACTCCTTATATCCCTTCCTCTTCTTCGTCTTATCGCTCGGTGGAAGCCCTGGGATGCCACCAGGAGCCAATGTCGATGTCGCCAGTAATGTGGCCGACGCGTCACGTTTGACGTCGTCGACAACCGAAGCGATGAAAGCTTTCTTCACAACCTCGAGACACCATTGTTGATCTTCGAACGAAAGATTTTGTCGCATTCCCGGCGGGTAGAAAATCTCGTGCTCGTCTATGACTTGGCGAAGTAAGCAGGCCACCTCGTTCCACCGGTGATGGTACTGATCCTTCAACAGAGCTGCCAACGTGTCTTTCCGGATCTCGACCCCGAGGATCGAACACGCTTCTTGGCTGGTATCTTTGATGGTGCTGTTGTATTCGTTCGCGGACTTTGCGGCAGCTTCCATCTGGTACCACCCCAATCGAAGCTCCACATCACTCAACCTGGTGGACAAATACTCGGACTTTTCGTTTAGCGAGTGGATGCATGGCTTCGGTGCTTCAGCTTGAGACTTCTTGGATTTGGTGCGAAGACGTCTCTTGTCCTTGGCACCCTCGTTGACGTCGACGACGGGAGTAACCTCCGAGTCCATGTCATGAACCTCTTCCTGAGAGGAGCATTTGCTGCAGCTCGACGCTGCAGGAGGAGAAGGCGGGGTGATGATAGAGAAGTGGCTGCATTCACTGGCGCTATCGGAGTCTGGCATTGCAGCAGCAGCAGCTTTATCTGTGTCCATCACGTCGGGATGATCAAGTCGAGTCCGAACGGAAGTCTTTGCTATGTTGGCAGTAGTGGCAAAGCAAGTGCAGGTGGCAGCAATCGACGGAAGCGTCAAGCAGCAGCAGCAGCAGCAGCAGCGGCTGTGTTATGATATACCAATCACAACATCAATGAGAGTGGGCTGGATCTTACACCGGTTTGCGTCGGCGGTGGTGTGACCAGAAGCTACATACAAGCTCTACTAGAGCTTGGAGCTCAGCTCACGCACACGCGTTCATGCAATAACACGTGCGGCACGACTATAACGATTCGAAGATTCGAAACGCCTCATTAAATTTGCCTCGTGCAGTGTACATGCATGTACCTTCGCTACACTACCTGCCGGCCTCCACTAAGCACGAAGTGTTGAGACACAAAACATCTTCACATGCCACCCTGAACGCGAGAGGTTGGACTTGGAAAGCAGAGAGAAGGGACGCAAACTCTTGGTATTCCTGACTTGCCCCCTCAAGACGTACCAGGTAGTAAAGTACATGTAAGCTTCGGCGTCAGCACCGAACCATTGCACATTTGTCGATCAACCTAATCAAGCATGTACCCTGTCGTCGATCACGACCCCAAGAGAGACAGAGAAGGTTCAGACTGCAGATCCAAGAGTCCATCGACGCCACTGCGCTTTCGTACCACCTGAGACGAGCCCATTGGAAACGCATCAACCAGACTCCATCACGTAATTCTTCGCCGCCCGAGCAAAGTCCAACGGTGAAAACCCAAGCAATTTCACTACCGGAAGAATCCTGTCCTCCTGGCATTCTTCTCTTCAAGCCCTTGGCCACGGATCAAACCAAGCTGCACAGCGATGACGACCAACAACATAACAGTCAAAATCCTCAAACCCCTCCTGATGACAATGTGCACATTCGGAGCCAGGGACTTGCTCTTCTTCTCCTTGCTCCCGCCCGACTTCTGGTCTCCCGCTCCGCACACCACGCAAAGAGGAAGGCATGGGAGCGGTGGGAGTGGTGGAAGGGGTGGCGGTACGAGCCGGTCGATGGTGAACCTGTTCTGTTGTGCCAGCTGTTCGATCAAAAATCTGTTCTGCTCCAGCAGAGCTTTGGTGAGGTAGCCGAGGGGTTTCCTCTTCGTCTGACGATCTTCTTCCTCCGCCATTAGGGCATTGAGGAAGTCAAGGCTGGGGTCGGGAACCGGAACGGGGTCGTGGTCTGGGTTGGTGGTCTCTGGCGGGTTTGGAACGAGCTCGAATTCTTTTTCAAAGGCATCGATCGGATCCTCCGCGTCGTTTTTCACTGCTGATTCTTTGGGTTCACTGAGAGTTGGGTCTTGTTGGACGCTGCAGGGGGGAGAAGGAGGGGTGGGAGAGGCAGAAGTCTGCTTGGTAGCGGTGGCGGCGGTGGTGGTCATTGTTTTTGATTATTTTGGGTAACGGTCTTGGGTCGTTGCGTGCAGGCGATTTTCTCGACGCTTGAGTACCTAGTCTGAAGTTGCGGACGATCGGATGGACCAATTATTTGGAGTGGATTCAGCAAAGCAAGAAAGGATAAGCTGCCTCTTTTCGATGTGACTATACAAGTCTTTTTGAACGACGAGTGAGAGTGAGCAAGTACCTAGCATTGAAGCTTCACGTAGTACATACCTTCTGCGCCTCAGGCTGTCACGACACCACTACCTGCTACCTACCCCCACTCTGCATGTATGAGCTGGAACCTCTGAGCAGTGATCCCGCAAAACACAGTTGCAGCTTTTCTGCATTATGCATGATGCCGTATGCAATAGAGAGTCTGCAATTATGTATGTACACACCTGCGGGAGAGGAAACCCAGGTTCCTATTCGCAATGAGCTTCACCGGAATGGTCTCATTGGGTGCCCAACATTTGCGAGACGTGAGGTCTTTGCAATCCCTCGTACGGAAGAGCTGTGGTCTGAATCTTGTTATCGATCGTCAGAGATACTCTTCCCGATGGAAATACATCTTGCACCATAATTGACTGCATGTACCGTCGTTACCATCTTTCGGCCCCGACGAGGCGATGCTGAGAGATTCACACATGCAGCGACCGGGATCAGGTGCGGTTAGAGAATGGTAAGATGCTAGTAATGTCGCTCCTAACCACCAATGTAGTTACCTAAGCCCCGGCCTTGGCTCCAAATCACCGCGTGCCCAGCCAAGTCTTCCGATCATTCTGAGCACTTCGCGTTGTCAGTCGCTAGATCTTGACAGACGGGACGGCGGACGACAGGTCTGATCCGTCAGCCCTCGGCTCCTGGCTAGCCTTCGCGAGATGTTTCTCAAGACCAACCGCATTCAACACTGCAACAATCCCAAAGCTGAGCAACATCACGCAGAAACCCAAGACCTTCGTCTTACCCCCGTTCTGCTCGCTCCCCCAACAATTCCCAGCTAAGGATGCAAAAGAGATTTAAAACTACAAGACACAACAGTTTCAAGCCAGCAATCGCAGCGATTCTCCAGAACATGGCGTTCGCAGCCTCCTTCTCGGCAGCGGTCAACGGAGCCTTAGCCCTAGCCCTGTCCGCCTTCACTTTCTCCAGCGCGGCCAGAAAAGCCCCTTGAGTGACGCCGAGAGTCTCAGCAATCTTCTGTGATTCCTCCAGAAGTTGGACAAAGTCGTCGTGTCTCGTCAAGAGCTCAGCCATCGGTATAGGTGGCGCCACAACGCTGCTGCTGCCGTCTGGCACCAGCGCAGGAGTAGATCCAAGCGGAATGTAAGCAGCCTGCTGTGGTTTCGCAGGTAGACCCGCTTGTTCCACCTTGGGCGCTGGGTTAGGACCAGCTCTGAGCACAGCTTCGAAACTAAGCGGCTCCTCCAACGGTCCAGACGTGGGCGGCAATGGTGGTGGCTGCCCGCTGTTGCTGTCTTGACTTGCCGCGGAAACAGGAATAGACGAGTCTAAGGGAAGCGCATGAGCGCACGAACAATCCGGGTCCGGCGACGGCAGCTCCTTGATGAGCATCCGAAGTAGTTGTGCGAACTGACGTTGGGCGTATGTTATTTGTGGCGCAACGAGGGAGGTGGGAAAAAAATCGAAAGTGCACTCGTTCTCGGTTTCTTTAGGCTTCTCGTCTGGGGAGGTGGGCGAGGTGTGTGGGCCAGGACAGGAAGTCGTATTCGGGAGCGTTGGAAGAGTGTCTTGAAGTTCAACATTGTCCGGTATTCGTGGCAGAGCGTCTCGATGTTCAACATGGTCGTCCGGTTTGGCCACACTCGCATAAGCCACGCTCGCAGTCTTCCATTGCTCAGCAGCCATAGTGGATTTGTCCCGGTGAAGGTTAGGTGGCGGAAATGAGGAAGAGGAAGGA
>Ga0265798_10011428_pt1 | contig 10814 bp, 10 predicted proteins | sample P3T30metagenome_FD_192430 | JGI IMG/M metagenome (GOLD analysis project Ga0265798, IMG submission 192430) | Plant litter microbial communities from East Loma Ridge, Irvine, California - P3 T30 | ecosystem: Environmental > Terrestrial > Plant litter > Unclassified | place: USA: California... | reverse complement strand
TGACCTCTACGAAGACCCCAACACTTCTACTGTGGGCCTGTGGAGTGGCGATAACATATTCGACAATGAGACCATGATGTTGGACATGGAAAACGGCTCTAAACGCGGAAGTGTTGACGGAAATGCCGGTCCGGATGCCGCTTCATTACTCAAGATGAACATCGGTGGCATGACTGTCGACTTCGCCGCCATGATCGAGGAAGTCGTCGGCGCAGCCAACAAGGAGGCAGATATCAACGAAGTCACGAGCAAAATCCTAGACGCTAGTATCAAGCTTGAGCCCAAGAGCCCAGAGGACGAGGGGGAGGATATGGGGAAAACACCCGAAGAGCCCACGGTTTGAGGCTGAGGGACATTCACGGCGTTCACGATTCTGCATACCCCTATTCACACTTTGTGACTTTACCGGCGTTTAGCGATTTGCAATAACATGGCATGAACACACGAGGAATGATTCGACTTTTGTATACTAGTCCATAGATGGTTCAGCAGGCCTTGCTTCCAGCAGGCAGGCTGCGAACGAGCAACGAGCGTGGAACGCGCGTCTCTATATACCCAATGAATACTTTAGATTAGACACTCTTGCTTTTCTTCAGCGGAGTGTACATGTCATCTGAACTGCTGGCTTGCTTGGTGCGAGTGCAGAACCGAATAGTCACCCCTTGTGCTTCGAAAGCATTCTCAACCTCTTTCAAAACCATCGAAAACGCCCCCCACAACTTCGATTTACGTGTGGTGTGTCTCAACACACGTACGTCTTTGAGTAGTGGATACTTCTGCGCACAGGCCATAGCTAGACTCATAAGTGCAGCCTTCGGACACCTAAAGTACGACCATGTTGGTTCGTACATATCGAGGTCAAGCCGACGTAGACCAGGCGGAAGGGAATTGAAGATTTCGTGCTGTTGCCGGTCCGGGTTCGTTGTTTCGTCGCGATATAGGGTTACTATATCCGTTCTGAGGTACTCAAGGTTGCGGACTTGTTGCAATCGTAGGCATCCTGCCGTGGCTGTGTTGTATATGTTAGGCTCGTGCGACAGGCTGGTCTGTAGAGTGAGGCTGTCCAACGATGTGGAATGCTCCATGATAGCTCCAAGTAGGGTAGGATAGTGTAACGCTGGTACTCCGTATCCGTTGTGTTCGTAGATGGCTCTGCTTATTGAGGGTTCGGTTCTGGTTCCGGCGAACGTCAAGCTGAAGTCTTTCAGATTCTTGATAGAGCGCAAGATCATGGCGACATGTTTCGAGTGGATAGCGCTATTATCGATGTGTAGATACTCGATAGGTGAGCTTCGAGGCGGGAGCCTTGCCAGCTGTGCGCATCGTGCCAGGGAAGGATTCATCGGTCTCACAACTCCGTGATTGAATCTGTCCCTATCCACGAGCTCGCCTTTGAAGCTCAGTGTACGTAGAGCTGGTAATCGAAGGGCATATAAAAGCGCTTCCAAGTCCATGTCTTGATGGCCAAATCGTAGCGTACGTATGTTGGCGAAGCGCTCAACAAGTCTAGGATCGGGGTATCGCCTCAGCGTGGACCATAAGGATGGCCCGTATTTGCCGTCGCTCATGCGAAATCGGAAATCCGTGTCCAGAATTTCCAAGGCCTCTAGCCGTGGAGTGAGCACCAAGATCAGAGTCAGTGCGGCACATTTATCCCTCCAGTCGCTAGACTTCCAGTGCGACGGGATATTGGATGTGTTGAATACCCGTGCGAGATTTGGTGCACTCAACCGAACCGACAGCGCTCCGTACCATTTGGGAGTTTCGCTTGGCTTTTTGTCCCAGACGAGTCGCTTGATGTGTGTGACTAGAGTGGGGTCGTCCTCTAGACGCTGAACGAGCTTTCTGCAACGAAAGTGATCGGTCTTGACGGTTTTGTAGAGGTAAGACTCTGTTAGTCGGTTGAACTGGCGGCTGGTAGCAGATAGAGAGAGGAGAGTCTGTGTGGTGCCGGGGACGTATTCTTCATCGATGCCGGAGCCGACTTCGTCTAGGATTCCGCAAAGGAGTTCTTCGGGGAAATCGCTCAGGCTGCACTTAGACAGCTTGGAGTTCGACATGATGAAAGAACAGGGGTTCTGTTCTTGACTGCTTGAGATTGCGGATGTATTGTGGCAGTTTTGCTTAGTGGTGGTGACCGAGAGAGGGGTTTGTGAGTTGTGAGATGAATAGGTATGAAGTAGAAGTAGAGAGTATTTATAGGGGAAAGTCTCTTACAAAATTATCACATAAAATTCTGCTCGCATGACCTACATGAATTTCAAACTTTGGTTGTGTGGTCGGATGTCAAACTGCCGTCTTCTTACTGGTAGTTTGAAGTTCCTATGGAAGCGATAAGGGAAACGTCTGGAATGAATAGAGTGCGCCTCTAGCTCAGACTGCGTCCTGGTCCTAGCTTAGACTAGTCACTAAGAGTGTACTTTGGTATACGATATGATTGAGATCGCTTTGGTGTTGTTTGCTGGAGTGTTCGGCGTGTCACCGCAGTACCGTGGTTATAGGAAAGGTCCACCGTGCTGGGTTAAGTCGAAATCCCCTACGAATGACAAGATCCTGTTCATGGCAGACGCTTAATTCTCGTCAGCCAACCAAAGTACATCCTGATACTGGTCGCAGGATGTGTAAAGTAGGTATGCCCGCACGCTAACCTAGGAAAAACCTGAGCACCCTAGAGCCTACGTTGACGTTGGGCCACCCACATTGCAGGTCTTTGTCTTGATGTAGTCCGCAGGCCTGTTTAGTTTTTTTTCTCTTGTATGAGTGCCCAGGTGCCCGGGCAGATCGAACCACGTGATGGTGTTGCCTAATCGCGTTTGGTGACATAGGTCTTGGCAGGGTATGTGGAGCCTTCCAAGGTTGCGCCCACAGACCTGAATCACGACACACAGTTTGGAATTTTGGCACACGCAGGAAACACATCAAGTAGTTTTGCTATGATTCATTCTTTTGTTCGAGCGATGGCTTCGAATTGGGCTCTCTATCAAATGCGCTGGAATACATACAATGCGACCGTCATTCGTTCATCATCACCACCTCAGTCTCAGCTTACTGCGATGATCCACCGGAGATGGTCAGCACTTGACCGTTGACCCAGCCACCGTCCGCTGATGCGAGGAAAGCGACGACCCTCGCAACATCCTCAGGTACGGCACACCTTCCAAGCGGGCAGTGGTTTGCCATCAGTGTCTCGATCTTCTCCGCTGGCCAGTCAGGCGAGCCGCCGGGGATGTAATGCCAGGCGTTCTGTGTGAACATGTCCGACTTGATACCTCCTGGTGCGACACCGTTGACGGTGATACCGCGCTTTCCGAAGTCGGTTGCGAACGCCTTGATGAAACCGATGACGGCCATCTTCGAGGCGTTGTAGAGGGCGTGGTCCTTGACACCGAGAAGACCGGCAGCAATGGAGCTCATGAGGATGATGCGGCCGTTATCCTCGATGTGCTTGTATGCGGTCTGGCCAACGAAGAATTGCGCTCTTGTGTTCAGGTTGAATACGTGGTCGTACTTCTCCTCGCTGATCTCCTCTGTCACGTCCCAGCTCTCGGTTCCTGAGTTGCTCATGACGATGTTGATCTTGCCGAACGCCTTCTTCGCCTCCTCGAATAGTCTGTTGATCTCGCTGACTTTGCTGACATCGGCCTTGATGGCTACTGCTTTGGCACCGTTGTTGAAGCCCTTGATGATTTCGCAGACCTCGTTCGCAGGGCCTTCGGATGAAACGTAGTTAACAATGACGGAGGCGCCGCGCTTGCCGAGCTCGATAGCACAACCCCTTCCAATACCGCGACCGGCACCGGTGATGAGGGCGACTTGTCCCTCGAGGGAGGCGGTGGGAACGTTGATGACCATTTTGATAATGTGTTGGTGTTTCGATGATTATGGGTCGGTGGATGATGGGATAGAGCTTCAAGGTAGGGAGCTTGAAGATGTTGAAGTGGTGGGTGAAGATGGACTGGGTATACTGAATACCTTTCTCATCTTGCGCTGCCTCTTTATAAACATCTTGAGCCTTCAGTCTCAGCATTGAAACAAATGGTGTTCACGGTATGCGGGCACGGGCGGGGATCCGAAGAAACGAACACCGAAAATAGCTGCTTCAGGGACCTGCGGCTCTACACCTTCGCGCCCGAAGCTCTGGTCGTTTTAGCTACACACAGCTAAACCTGCCGGTAGACTCTGCACTCCCGTTTCGAAATGTCGTGGATGAAGTGCCGGCTGTCGTGCGGACGTCGGAAGGGGGAGGGGCCATGGTTAACCCCCGAATGAGGGTGTTCAGATCTGCCATGGAGATGCGAGACGAAGTCCGGCGTCGCAAGCACTTCTGTTCATACCATCGGTCTTATTCATAAGCGTTTACACTGCTATCAGGTGCGACGTCGAGGTTCGAGTTTCTTCGCAGCTAAGCTCTGATCGTCGGCACGATGCAGGGCGCATCAGCGGATCTACCCATGGCGCAGGTACCACTGCCAGTTTGACGGACTTTGCCATTGCCCTGCAGCGTTCGCGGACGACGTTTGCGACCGTTCTGTCGAAGAAACGGCCATGCGAAAACAAATATGAAAGCGCAGAGGTGTTGACGCGAAGGATGAGGCGGTGACTGCCTGCCACGGGCTTCGGACTTACTGGTAGCGCACGTCACTGTCTGCCCCTCTGCATCTCCATCTCCAATCCACAACACAGCATCGCCAGAACCCGCTGCACTGTCCACATAAGCAATCATGCATATTCTTGTAAGACTGTCGTATCTTACTAAGCCAATGGCAAGTACTGATCGATCTAGGTTACCAACGACGATGGCCCGCCATCAGACCAGTCCTCACCCTACGTACATTCGCTGGTGTCAACACTGCAGAAGCATGGACACACCGTTTCAGTCGTCCTTCCACATACACAGAGGTCGTGGATAGGCAAGGCTCATCTTGTGGGCAAGTCGGTATGACACACCACCCTTTCTACCGAGTCGCTCGCCATTCTCACTATACAGATACAACCGACATACTACCGCCCTGCGCCCCTCCAAACCAACGCCGAAGGCCGCCTCACGAACCATGGCACAACCCATAACTCACCTCTACCGCCCTCTTCCAACGAAGAAGAGTGGGTGCTCGTCGACTCCACACCCGCTTCCTGCGTACAAATCGGTCTCTACCACTACTTTTCCGACCGCGGCCCGATCGATCTCGTAGTCAGCGGCCCGAACTACGGTCGCAACAGCACCGCCATCTTCTCTCTATCATCAGGCACAATAGGCGGCGCGATGGAGGCAGCAGTATGCGGCATGAAGTCCATCGCGCTGTCGTACGCCTTCTTCGACCGCAACCACGACGCTAAGATCATCAGCGACGCCAGCGAGCTCAGCGCAAAACTCATACAACACTTGTGGGACAACTGGGACACAAACACACACCTCTATACCGTCAACGTACCGTTGGTAGAGAACGTGGGAGAGCGCAAGATCCTCTGGACAAACATGCTGCAGAACTCGTGGAAGAGCGGAAGCTGTTTCCAGGTCGTTGAAGTACCTTCCGAAGCAGACGACACACCCTCAGACATCGAAGGCCAGATCCGCAAGCAAGAGGAGAAATTTGGCAAGAAGGAGCTGAAGGCGAACTCGGAGATACAGGGCGGCGCGTCTGGCACGGACAGTGGACGAGAGACGCCCTCGGGCCAGGCGCATATGCGGTATACACACAAGCACTTCAAGTGGGCGCCGACGTTCAAGGACGTGTATGAGAGTGTTGAGGCTAGTGAGCCGGGCAATGACGGATGGGCAGTCGCGCAGGGATACACGAGTGTGACTCCGTTACGAGCGAACTTCATGCATGTGAATGGGTTCGAGGGAGAGATCAAGCTTGGTGGTGGCTCTTCGTAGACTTGGAGTCCTGATAATACAGTCAATCGGAAGTGGGTATGTTAGTGTCAATACATAGGCACAGGCAGCTCAGACTCTGGAGTCACCCCTCTGATTCACAGCTATTAGTCCGCAATCCAGTCATATCATCAGCACAGTCCGTGCCGAATTTTCGATGAAACGAAATGCAGCATCACTCTTCACCTATACGAGTACCTTGGAAAAAACATACTTTTGAGTAACCAAAGCTCTCTGGAAATGAGCGATCCTTACGTGTACGATATGACGAATGAGCCGCAGAACCATCAACTTGACATCGAAGAGTCCTCCGCTTCCACAAACTGCGAGAAAGTTAACGAGATCGTAAAGAGGGCCCAGGAGCTTACAAAACGTCGTTTCGACGAATGCACTGCGATCCTGGACAATTTCATGGCGATCGGACCCCAAGAGGATACTGAGAGACAGATCCGGTATAAACACCTAGCACGCGCTGGTCTCCTTGAAGAGTCCATTTGCTTGAAAGTGTGGGGAAGAGAAACAGGACTGTATGAATACGGAAAGCACAAGATAAAGCACGACTTCTGCAACCTTCCTTCCGCTACAAAATCGTCGATTACCGACTCTCTCAAGAAAGCAAAAGCCACGTTAAACAACATGCGCGTGCTCGTCGACGATAAGGAGATGTCCTGGTTGACAGGACTGCGTGGAGTGTTGGCGGGCCAGCAGGTTAATACGTTGAGGTGCATCATCGTTGACCTGGAGCTATCAGTCGATTTAGAAGAAGAATCGAATGCCAGAAGAGACGACGCAAGCCCTGATCTCAAGACGCTTTTCGGACGCTGCGCAACCGAATACACGACAGTTCTTAAGCGTATCCACGTAGGCAGCTGGAGTCTGGAATGCAGGCTACCGTTCGGACATATAGGAGGCCCACGAGACGAATTTATCAGATGGGGCCGTGAAGCCGGAGTTCTTCGTGAGGGCAAGAAATCTCTAGAGACCAAAGTCATCGACTCAGGCAAAAGCGAGAGCCGAAGTCAGATCGTCAATATTCTCTTGAGCGTCGAGTCGGCCTTGGGAGCAATGTCTGAGTTACTACCGGAGAAGCACGTCTCGGGAGACGATCTTACGACAGCAGACGCAGACAACAATTCGAATTCGAACCTTGGCCTTACACAACTTTCGAAAGGGTTGACAGAGCAGATAGCGATACTCAGCCAATACAACCATTCTCTGACCAGAGAGACAAATAATCTCGTAAGGAAATAAGATTGGATCGAACAGCTTCAGTGCGGAGGACGAGGGCCATACTGCGACATACCCGGTGATGAAGGGAGGGTGTAGGATGAACGTGAGGATAATAGTAGCGGAAGTGGTAGAAGTGTACAGCGATAGAGCCTTCATGTGGTAAATGACTGTTGGCAGTACATCGTATTATGCCGATGGGTATGACGGAGAGATCAAGTCGTGTTGGTCATCATAGGGTCGAATATGACGAGATCTCTGGATCGTTTCTCAATGAGTCTATTAGAGTCACGCTTTTGATTCATGAAGATTGCGTAGAGACTGGTCATACGTACTTACTGCACAGTCATTGTGGGTATTTAAGAAGATGAATAGCAGCATAGACTTTCCGCTCTCGCCATTCCTTCCGAGATTCTTCTACTATGGCATGCACTCAGCAAGTACACCAACCCAATACATATGACAAAGATGAGGATACCGGTGAGTACCGATACGAAGCTGGAGAGGACATCAAGTTAACGTCTCTAACGACAAAGATAACGATTCTGAAGAACAGGCCCGAGCCGACCTTGAGCGAGATGTTCGGTCAGCTAGCTGCGGTCAACAAGAAGCTTGAAGATTGGATCGAATCGACCAAAGCATCGAGCACTCAAGCAGGCGATGCGAACCTCAGTACCATGACGATGTGTGAGCGCTGTCTAGCCGCCTACGGGAAGATTTGGGGCAATATCAACAACCTGGAGAAGACGATAGATAGCGAACCGGCACTCAAAGCTATTGGACGCCTGTGTAAGGATCTAAACACATGGGCGAAACTAGCCGGAGTGTATTTAGAAGGGAAACATTCTCTCGACTACACAATCCGCGCAAGTCCCAAATTGAGAAGCCAGGTCTTAAAGCATACCTTAAAGCCACTCATTAACATCGAAGCTGCGCTCAAACTGATGACCGAAATCGCGCAAGAAAAGGCCGCCTCACGAGAACTGCCGGTATTAGGATCGGCCCATGTCCCTGCGACAGAAGACGGTCCTTTGAGCTGCCAAAATTCACAGAAAATAAGGCTCGAACAACCTTTCGGCTATCTTGCCTACAACCAGGGTCTTCTTGTGTTTTAGATGACGCGCAGAAATGGTCCGCCGAACCAGGTGCCTCCTGAAGCCTTCACGCATCCAACTGGAAGCGATCATTGACCAGCTTAAAAAATTTGTCAAATGGGCCGAAGAAACTAGCCCTCATACAAGACATGCGGGCTTTACGACCAAGCATCTGGATGAGCAAACAGTTGAGCGAAGCGGCTCTCGTTTGGTTATGACGCAAGGAGATGCAACGGGTTATCGGGGATGGAAGACATGGCCTGGAAGCTACATCGAATGTTCTCCAACCGCTGAATTAGTGGAGCTATCCTGGGCTCCATATTGGTCGGTCTATGCGACGGAAATGCGCTACGGGCGGACTTGAGCTATCTGGCGGGCTCGATGAAGATGGAGCTGGGTCGGAGTTCATCGTAGACTCATACGTCCGATGTATGCCAAGATGTCAGTACGTCTGCGTTAGGTTAGTGTACTGGGGAAGGAGTAGGAGCGTAGGATGAAGAGCAGGCGCGTATTTAGGCAGGAACTTCACAAGACCTACCTCTTCGTGTGTGCCCCTCCACAAGATGAGCATTGCGCAAGGGATGCGTACACCCGCACTGAAGCTGCACCTCTTTAGCTCCGCTCATAAGTTGTCGGGAAAAATTAAAGGCACCATGAGCTCGCTAAAATTGAGTTAAGTTTAGGTATGGAGTGCTCGAGCCTTTCCGTGTTGCACATGAGATCATAACTTTGCCATTCAATTGCAGCAGCACTTCAAGCTAGCTAAAGTAACCGAAGCATCCTGGGTAAAGCCAATATCGCGAAACTGCAGGTGTCCGGCGTAGGCATATTATAAATACAAAGGTGCAGATATCTCGGCTCCCATCCCATTAATAGTTCTGACGTGGAACCCCGCGCTGCTACTTCCTATTTGGGTAAGCACTTCCCCATGTGTATATCCGTTAGTATACCCCACTCCTTCCAAGGTTACCAACAAACTCAACCCCGCCCCCCACCGTACCAAACTTCGACGGTTACTCCCGTTGCGACTAATCCGATGGGGCGTTTCAGACATCTCCTGTCTCGATTGTTCTGCGGGATCTTTCACATCAAACCCAAATACTCAAAGTTACCTCGTCCTGATCCTACAATGGCGATAAAAGTCCACGAATACAAACTCCCTCCTACAGCCCTCATTCCTAACTCGCCATACCCGCTGCTCCACTATCCCGGTCTTCTCTATGATATGGTGACCTCACCGAACTTCAAAACAAGAGAGATTCTCGACCTTTATGCATCGAATGGCTGGCAAACACAATGGATAGCGCAGTACGGAATGGACATACAGTCGCACTACCACTCCACTACCCACGAAGCCATGACCGTTATCTCAGGCGAAGGCGCATGGATCCGTTTCGGCGTCGCTGACTCCCCGTCTTGGTCGCAGGGGAAATACGAACCGGGTGACAGAGGAGATGGAGAGATTGGTGGCGTGGATATTAAAGCGGAACTGGGCGATGTCTTCATCATCCCAGCGGGTGTTAGCCACAAAACCTTTTTGCCGCGACCGCGGAACGAGGAATTGGCGTTTCACCAACCGAAGGATGTGGAAGAGGGGCGGGCGGCGGAAGTAGACGAGGAGAAGGAGGCGGAGAGGAGAAAGTTTTTTGAGAGTGTGGATATCAGCGGCGGCAAGTTTATGATGATGGGTGCGTATCCTTATGGCGGAGTTTGGGACTTCGCTGTTGGGGGTGAGCATGACGGGAAAGAGGGGGAGGTGTGGAAAGTGGGCATGCCGGAGAAAGATCCGGTGTTGGGAGATAGCGATGAAGGGTTGAGGGGGCTATGGGAGGGCGTGGAGGAGGCTGGTGGTAGGGTGGTGATGGGATTGAGAGAGTTGGGATTTGGAGTTTGAGTTGTGATTGAGTGTGGGATAACGACCGAAACGATCTCCTACACACTTCTTCTCATTTTCACGAGGACAACTTCCTCCTTCATTCTCGTAGTCTCGATACCAGGTTCATCTCATTGCTGCTACGCTCTGTCCATGCGCGTTTCTTTCAAGTTGAGCATGAGCGGTGATGCCGACTCCATCTCCAGCAACGGAATGAGGTACGACTCGTCTACCAACATGTCCAAATACGCCATATCCTTGCAACATGTAGGTTTGAGAAGACGTGGTCGTGAAGTTCTCCGCCGCACGATCATTCCGAGACGGGTCCGACATCCCCGACATCGGCGCTAGCCTCCACTCCCGCCCGCGCGCCCTACGAGTGATCCATCAACCTTTGTGCTATATAACAAATGGTAATGCCCCTAACTTTCACAGTTTCGCGGTTCTTAGCCATCGAAACAGTCTGTTCAACGAGTTTACCCCTGGTTAACGCGACATTTCCAGATCTACTTGGGTAGGCACGATGCTGCCTCTCCCACGCCCCTTCCAAACACTCAGGCACGAGCCAGCACATGATTAGCGCAATGCAACAAGAGGAGGCACACAATACCATGACAATTTAGGACTCCTTGTAGACCACTCTCGCTTCTAGAAGACGTTCACAAGGAGCGACGCTTCGCGAAAACCACCACCATGCCGCAGATAACCGCCGAATTGCGACCATAGCCAAGCGACCGAGTCGATATCA
>Ga0265798_10011427_pt1 | contig 10816 bp, 7 predicted proteins | sample P3T30metagenome_FD_192430 | JGI IMG/M metagenome (GOLD analysis project Ga0265798, IMG submission 192430) | Plant litter microbial communities from East Loma Ridge, Irvine, California - P3 T30 | ecosystem: Environmental > Terrestrial > Plant litter > Unclassified | place: USA: California... | reverse complement strand
GATCCGAAAGCAATTCCTTCTGCTTCGAAGCTGGCTTTTAATAGCCTAGTCTTCCAGGAGTACGAGCAATCTTTGGTGTATGTGGTGGTGGTGGTGGTGGTGGTGGTGTGCTGAGCGCTGGCTGCGACCACCGACGCTGCATTTCGGTGCGTTGACGTACTCGAGTGCTGACGATTTAGTGAACCAGCTACGCGTTGTTGAGGGCTGCGTTTCATAATCCATATGTGTTGTGTCTGTTTACATACAACTTATATTTGGTGCAAAAGTCATACCATCGTCATTAAACGCCCCATGCCAAAAGAATCAGGATTATCAGCAGACTAACAACTGCAGCTTCTCGCTCCTTTCCCGCATAAAGAGTTTTTGTTAGTAATCCTATACCAACTTGAATTATCTTGATATTCATAGCCGTCATTCGATACAAGTCTTTACTAGTGTCTTAAGAACCACTTCGTCAACCGGAATGGCCCAAGGCAAGATCAATTTTCAAGTCTCCAACGACCGTTCGTTCCTACACATGGAGTCGCAGACAGACCGGAAACGATCATGGGAAGATGAGGAGTCCTTGAGGCCGACTTCCAAGCGTCGTAGCTTAACAAATGTCGCCTCTACTGCTCAACAGCTCCCATCGCTTCTGCCACAGACTGCCGGCTTTCAAGAGCATCATTTCCACAACCAACGCAGGCTACCGCCGCTTCCCACTCCATCCCGCCGCACGTCAGCAGGATCTAACACGCCAAGAAGTCCGCAATGCCTGCCCCCACTGCACCAAGGAGCGCCACTGGACAAATCGAAACTTCGATCTCAGTCCCTTTCCAATGGCTTTGAGCGCCCTCATTGGCGAAACGCACAACCGAGTTACACAGGTACGGCCTACCCTTGTCCATAGCTATTACACATGTCTGCTTTGGGGAGAGACGCAATCTTTGAGCACGGGAAAGCGCGTGAAGCGCGGTGACGTGCATATCCGATTGGGAGACTGGTTGCTGAGCCGATTACAGAATATTCACAAACACGTTTCACACCTTTTCCACTGTCGAGTGCTCACCCAAATAGCGGTTCAAGCGTACACGCTCCTTCGGGTAGTGGCCCGGCGCCCGTAGCAAGGGTGGTAGTGGCTGGCCGTTTACTTAATCACGAGGGCCCAATGTGTTTCAACTCGCATTCATTATTGCAGAATCTTGCTGCAGACTCCTCTACCATACCAGCTGCTAAAGTCGCAAGTCTAACGCAGCCAGACCATCATCTTTCGCATCAGGCAAGTTACCCCATCCGTCTCACACTAGCCAACGTCAGCAACACGTCGAAGCGCCAAACGCTGATACGTCCAAATAGCCGCAACAGAGTAGTCCATCTACGAGCGAAGAATTACTCCAATGGGCGCTCGACCTTGGGCGTGAGAATTATGTCCGATTAGAAGAGCACAAGCAGCAAGGATCGGCAAGCAAATCACGACCACAGCCGTCACTTGTGGACATGCCAAATATGGAAAGAGCAAAACACTACCTGGAAGAAAGCGACGAGCAAACTCCTCCTCCATCCAGGCAATACACAAGCCAACATGCATTTGGCGGGGAACCAGGGCCGTTGGAGGATAGCTGGAGAAACCTTTACAGGACGGGAGTAGTGCCAGTCGACACGTCCTCGCACCACAGCTCGCCGCCGTCGACATCAGTGTACACGACTCCCTACTCGCCATTGCAAACGACGAATACAATGGTCTCTACAACACATGAATCGCCATCGTCCCTGTACCTCGCAAACAGCAGCAACACCTCCATGTCCCCACCCAGCACCATTCCCCTGCCCAAATTACAACAACAACAACAACAACAAAGCTCTTCGTCCTCGCAACACCAGAATTACCCTCATCAAGACCATGTATGGCCTACACAGCCCGTCACGACCTCGCACCCACCCGACGCGCAAACCCACCAACCCTCTACCTCCAATTCTAAACCCAAACCCCCATCCCACGAACCCAGTAGCACCACCACCACCCAAACAGACACCCAAACCACCCTCCTCCTCACCCACCAACTCCACACCCTAGAAACCACAGTCTCCTCGCTCCAACAAAGCAGAGACGAAGCACGGAGCACACTCCGCACAACCGCCGCACAATACATGCGCATCCTCGACCTGGCCAATCGCTTACAAGTAAAAGGCCAGCAGGAGCGGAGAGATTGGGCGAGGGAAAAGGCGGGCTTGGAAGAGCGGGTTAGGGGGTTGGAGGAGGTTGTTGTTTGTGGTAATAGTAGTAGTATTAGTGGTGCTGAGAAGCAAATGGTTGCGAGGGACAAGGGTGCTGCAGGTCAAAAGGAAGATGGACTTGTGGATGGAGATGCAGATGGAGATGGTGGTCGGGGTACAACAGGCCAGTTACACGTGATACCGCTTCTACGTGCAGAAGTGGCGAGGTTGAGGGAGAGGAATAGGGTGTTGGAAGGCGCGGTGGAGAGGATGCGGGACGAGGGCTTGGCGGTGCAGGAGGCTGCTAGGAGTATTGTCGAGGCGGGGAGGTTGGTGTGATGATGATGAATACGATGGAGGCCAAGTTTCTTCTTCACACCCAATACTTGTTCCTATTTACCCAGTCAAATCAATCGACAGGCTGTTCTGGGATGTATGTTGTGGGTTCTTGGGTTTGGCCAACATTTAATTCCCTGCTTTGACCAAACGAGGAGAAAGCAAAGGAAGGGAAAAAAAAAGAAAAAGTATGTGTGTTTCATATACTTCAGAATACATCTTGCACATGTCTCTTAAATGGGAAAAGACCGGAACAAATGAAGAAAGAAAACGCCACTTATGCGAAGAAAATAATAGCCAGTAAAGAGAAACCCATATATGCATGTACCCTTCATAATCCAAGTTCCAAGGACCCTTCCCAGAAACACCACCATCCTTCATCCTACATCACCTCTTCTCCACGAGCAAAAAGTGCATGGCCAAATACGCCAACAGCACAAACGAAGCGCCAAACACACCCAGCCCAATACAATCCCCCCACAGCGCCTGCGTATCAAAGCCAAAAGAGCTCAAGATGGCCGAACCCGGGACCTCGATATCCAGCCCGTATTTATGATCGATGAGGGAGAGGTATTTGACTTCGTTAACAATGAGGCCTTCGAATGCGTAGTGGAAGATTGAGAGCTGAGTCGTCATCGTTAGCACATGCCTATGAGGATACTCAAGAAAAAAAAAGAGGATAAACATACCGATTGCAACCACTTGGCCACTCCAGGAATACTCTCCTTGTTCAGAAAGAAGCCGGAAAACAGCAAACTGAATAGCATAACCAGTACACCAATCAAATTCGCTACTCCCGAGTTGCGAAACACGATTCCGATGAAGAGGAAAATGGCGGCAGCCGCAAGATTGAACAGGACGAGGAAGAGGGTGAATTTCAAAAAGTTTGGCCACGCAGGGATCAGACCAGTCATGGGGTACACAATGATACCCAGAATGATAGGGGGTAGCAGACGCAGTGGGATAATGTCGAAGATGACTTTGGCAGCAAAGTAGGCGGGAGGCGAGTAATACCCTTTCGCGCGTTCGCGCGTGAAGAGGAGACGCTCAGGGGCGAAGACGGTGAGGATGGTCAGACTACTGAAGCCAAACAGGGAAAGCACGAAGAGGAAGAGACCGAGACGATTCTGGAACCCTTTGATGTCGTCTGTGAGGCCATAGAAGAGGAATCCGAGGAAGACAGCGAGGACAATGGCGATGGCGTAGTGGGTCAGCATGAGCATTGGGTTGCGGTAGAGGTTGCGCCAGGTGCGGAGGGATAGGATTCTGAATTGGCCCAAGAGGCCAACTTTCCTGAAGCCCTTGAGCTTGCCTGCTGCTACGAATCCGTTTAGCTCTTGGGTTCCGTTGTGGCCGTTGGCGTGGTTTGCGCTTGCGACGGAGCTGGCAATGTCTTCGCGAATGCGGGCTGAGATGTCAGACGAGGAGTAGGCGTTGATGAGAAGGTCGAGGTTGGTTCCAGTTGCGCCGTTGGCGGGTGGAGGAAGCTCATCGGGGTCTTCGAGGATCTGAGGAGGCACGCCACCTTGCTGACGGGTAAGCTTCAGCCACTGGGCTTTGATAGCACCACGACGGTCGTAGGGCTCTTCGTCGGTTTTGGGCGACATGGAACCATCATTGACGGAAGAAGCGGCATTCTTCTTCCTGGTGAATAGCTCGCGCTCCTGTTGCTGTTTGATGGATGTCCTCCTCTTGCCCTTTGGTCGCATCATACTCGAATTGCTAGGACTACCGGCAATGTCGCGTTCGAGCTCCGAGGTGTTGATGCTAGGAATAGACTTGACGGCAATGGCACTGCTCGCGCTCGTCGTGAGACCATCACGATTAAGGTCACGGTTCAGATCGCGGTTAAAGAGTGAGCTGTCCTCATCGATAGGATGGCTTGCTGTACTCGCGTGCATGGTGAGATCCACAATGTAATCTGCTATGTTGAATCCAGGTGGGCAGGTGTAACCAAGGTCGTCAAAGTAGGCCTGGCAGCTGTCAAAGGGTCCAGAGTAAACTGTCCTACCCTTGGCGAGCAGGATGAGCTGGTCGAAGAGGGCTACGATGTTTGAGCGCGGCTGATGGATAGTGAAGACGACGGTACGGTTGTAGTTCTTGACGAGGTTGACGAGACATTCGACGACGTTGAAAGCATTGTATGCGTCTAGTCCGCTAGTTGGCTCGTCGAGGAAGAGGATGCTGGGCGATGTAACAAGTTCACATGCGATACCGACACGACGCTTCTCCCCGCCAGAGATGCCGCGACCACTTTCTTCGGAACCAATCTTCTGGTGTCGAATGTGGTAGATGCCGAGTTGTCGTTCAACGTCTTCAACCTTTTGCTCTTTGGAGCTGCGGCTCATCTCCTTTGGTAGGCGTAGCAAGGCCGAGTCGAGAATAGTCTCGTGGACAGTCAAGGTGGGTAGTAGCGTATCCTCCTGGTCGACAAAACCGATAACACTCCTGAATTCGTCATCGCGCACCTTTTCTCCATTAATGTAAAAGTCGCCGCTATCCACGCCAATCTTCTTCTTGCGAGCCAATATGTCCAAAAAGGTCGTTTTGCCAGCGCCTGAAGCGCCCATGATGGCCAGGAGCTCTCCAGGATGTACAGCGCCAGAGATGCCGGAGAGAATTTGTTTTCCGTTGAGGTTGTAGGCAACGTTCTCGAACAAGAAGGCAGCTGGCTTGTGGTCTGCAAGCAATTTTGCATCCTCGTCCTCCTCGTCATCTGAGAGATGGATGGGACCGTATCGCCTGCTCTCGGCACGGTGAGTGAGGTACCACACGGCCAGGATGACCGCAACAATGAACAGTGCGCAGCCAGCAATGACGCCTGCGATGAGGGGGGTATTAATTTTCTTGATGGGTCTCTCGTAGCCAGGGACTTCGGTGTGGTACAAGCACTCGCCAGTGTCGCACTGGAGGAAGATGCTCTCATCACCAAAGATGCTGGAGATCAAGTCGTTCATGGCGGGCTCAGAGAAGATACTTCCACTCTCCTTCTTGTTGGCAGCTGAGATGCCTCTGAACTCGGCAGGGCCCTTGATGGACTCCTTGAGGAAGTCTCCAATGTCGACGGAGCCATCCTCGCCGCAAAGCATCCTGTCAGGGACACACTCGCACTTTATGTTCTCGCATCGGTATTTGGTGACATTGCGGTCGGATTCGGCGGTGAAGTGGGAGGAGCACGTGTCGAGGGCACAGTAGAAGGATTCTCTCTGATCGACCCAGACTGCGGCCGTTAGCTAAGACATGGTGGCAATGGGGAGGGGAAAGACTTGCACTGGAAGTTGCACTCTTCGCTCTCAGCATTGCAAGAAAAGGTGGCCTGGGGCTTCTTGTCTTTGAGGGTATCGAGAATCTTTCGGTTTGTAATGTCGCAAATCTGGAAGTTCTCCTTGACCAATTGGCCGTCCTTGTAGCACACGCCGCCCTCACCATCTGGCATCATGGCGTTGCAGGCGTCGTTGGTCTGGCAGACATTGCAGTTGATGCCTGACCAACCCTCGGAACACTCGCACTCCTTTGCGCCGCCTCTTGGGGAGCGATCCTTGCCGTCTGGAAGGGCACCACACAGTGGTTCTGAACAGTCCTCGCCACCGAAACCCGGCCCGCAGCTACACCGTCCATTGGCCTTGCTGCAGTCGGCAAACTGCTTGCACTTGAAGTCCTCGAGGTTGCAGTTGAAGCATGGGGGGCATCCGTCTGGCCGGTCGCCGTATATGGAAAAGAGCGACTGGGGCGATTCGGCGATGGAGTAGTTTGCGAATGTCTTGTACGCGGTGCATGTTGACGCCAGACTCAGCACGGCGGCGAGCGACGTCGCCCAAGCTGGTTGGCGCATCGCGTGTTGCGCAACGCCGAGATGGAGGTGAACAGCCAACAACAAGCAGGCAGGCAGGCAGGCAGCAGCGATGGGTGGTGTAGTACAAAAGCAACGGTGATTCACGACACGCTCGGAGATGGGGCGAGACGACGAGCAAAGGAGCGGCGAGAGAGCTGGACAGCTCGGGACAGACTGTGGAGAGAGAGGCGGAGAGCAGGGACGGGTGGTAGGGTAGGTAGGGTAGCGATAGCGATGGCGGCCAGGCGAGGCTTGCTATCATCGGCGTTGCATGGTCGTGATTCGCGGAGGCTGGGCTTGAGTCCGGCCAAGCATCCTGGCGGACCGTTTAGACCGAGGCACACACCAGCTCGTCGTCATCCTCATCTACACCATGTCGCCGTCGCCATCGCCATCACCATCTCACCGTGTGGCCCGACAATCCATGCATCTAGCCTTCGCCGCGGCGAGAAACGTGATGGCGCGACTGGCGCAAGCGCGTGCGCCTGTTCGTCGGTCAGACGTGCTAGGTATACCTGGCTATCGGGAGGCGTCTGGCTGCTAGTTGCTGGGCCTCTAGCTAGCATCTCGGCCCGCTCCTGTGGAGAACCATTGAGAGGGGAGAGGCCGTCGCGCCCTATGTCAAACCCAAGTTTACACGTAAAAGGAAGCCAGTATACACATGTCAAAACTCTCCAGTCAACCCACCCGGTACTACTTGTGCAATATCTTGAACTTCTCACCATGGTAAAAGTCGACGACTTTGCCGTAGAGTCTGTACGTCATTCCCCGCATTCCCGAACCACGACGCGGGGGAAAAAGCTAAGTTACTACAGTGGATGGACGCACATGAGACGAAATGCAAATACAACATTGCCGAAACATGCTGTGCCTCAATCTCCGTCGACCAGCTACGCGACCTGTCGGAGAACAAAGAAACACCCGTCTTTGACACTGCCCGCATCCTCAACTATGGCGACATCAGAGGCAACCAAGAGCTGCGGAGTAACCTCGCACGTCTCTACTCTGCCAAGGTCACCACCCCTCTCTCTCCAGACAACATCCTCACTACCCCGGGCGCCATCCAAGCAAACTACCTGACTGCCTATGCCCTCGTCGGCCCCAACGACCATGTCATCTGCCACTACCCCACCTACCAATCTCTCTACGAAGTCCCCAAGCAACTCGGCGCTGAAGTTTCTCTCTGGAAAGCGAGACCGGAAGACAAATGGGTACCTTCAATCGACCAACTGAAAGCCCTCATCAAGCCCACGACCAAGCTCATCATCATCAACAACCCCAATAACCCCACGGGTGCCGTGCTAGGAAAAACCTTCCTCCAGGAGCTCATCGACCTTGCCTCCTCAAAATCCATTACAATAATGAGCGACGAAGTCTACCGACCCCTCTTCCACTCCATCGGCCCCCTCGACAAGGAATTCCCCCCTTCACTCCTATCCATGGGATACGAAAATGTCATAGTCACGGGCTCAATGTCGAAAGCCTATTCGCTCGCTGGCCTACGCATCGGCTGGATCGCGTCACGCAACACGTCTCTAATTGAGAAGATTGCTTCCGCACGCCACTACACCACAATCTCCGTCTCCGCCCTGTCCGAGCACATAGCCGCCTACGCCCTCTCACCCTCGACCGTGCACGGCCTGCTCGCCCGCAACATCCAGCTTGCAAAAACTAATCTCGCTCTCCTCGAGAAATTCATGATCAAGAACGAGGACGAGGCTGAATGGGTCAAGCCGGTGGCAGGCACGACGGCGTTTGTAAAGTTTCATAGAGAGGGCAAAGCAGTGGATGATGTAGATTTTTGCAAGAAGTTGTTGGACGCCACCGGCGTTTTGTTTGTACCTGGTAGCATGTGTTTTGGCCAAGAGTGGAAGGGGTACGTGAGGATTGGCTTTGTGAACCAGACAGACGTTGTTCAGGAGGGGTTGGATGCTGTGACCAAATTTGTGAGGAAGCAGTTGGATGAGGTGGCGTTGGCGGAGTAGTTTTTTCCCCCTTCCTCCTATCATGCGGGGTATTTCAGTTTGGGATTGTTTGTTCATGTCTTGCCCTAGCTAGAAACTGAAATCCCCGTTTTACATCAGCACAGCCGCACTCCGACATATGACATCCGCGACGACGGCTAATTCCATTCCAACCCAACTCAGCCCCTGTCCTGCGCCACACACAGACCAAAACAAGGCGCAGCAGCAGCAACAACTAGACGCCTTACTACCACATGTACAAGAACCAACATACCCTCCATCTACTATCATGTTCATCACCCTAACATCCAAGCAAAAAAACCATGACTGAATCCACAATCTCGTCCACGTCCACGTCCACGTCCACATCATCTCCCGCACAAACCCCGATGGACCCAACACCCTCCAAACCATTAAAGCCACACACATCACTCCGCCAAAAACTCCACCTCCGCTCCTCCTCTGCAGAAGAGCCTGGCAAGGAAAAATGGCGCGATGCCACTCTCAGCGACAAAGAGCGGTGGAAGGAATGGCAAAAGGCAAAAGATAGGGAACAGAGTAGAGGGTGAGTTTTGATTTTTTTTCTATAATATTCCGGACATGCAGGAACTGATTTGGTGCATGAAAAAAAAATAGATCGACTGCAGGATTCTTCACACAGCAGTACAAAGGGAAAGGTGGGGTGGGATATTGGCTTGACGTTGGGTTTTGAAGTCATTTGAGGTTATTGAGATGTAGAGAAAAGAAGAAAGAATGTCGGGTAGACATGTGTTTAAGTGTTTTGTTTCATGGTGTGTTTGTACAGTATTCGTACAACATCATACAGGATATACACATGCGACCAAAAGGGGCCCCTAGGCCACTTTAGTCAACCTATTCTTCCGCAATAAGTCGATCGACAGCTACATCAAAGTCAGTTCCAATACACACACACACACAAACGCACTCCAAAACATACCTTTTCCATCTTCCAACAACCAGCCTGAGCAATCAATCTTCCATTCATCACCCTGCACCTTCACCTTTGCAATCCCAAACCTCAGCACCGCAAACTTGAACCTCAGGAAGAAATTCGTCCACTTCTGATGCACCCATCGGGCCGAGCCCTCCCACACCTTGCCCAGAGCACTGAAATCCTCCAAATCTTGCCATACGCGCTGCCGTCTGAAGCGGTCTGCCTCGAGCAGCTCGGCGACCATGGGCTCCGTCTTCTCGCTTATCGTGGCCCCGCCAATGCTTGAGTAGATGATGCGTTCTTGTGACCATGGGGCTGCCTTGACCGTCATGCGGAGCTGCATGGGGCTGCCCTGGAGACCTGGCAGAACTTCTAGCGCGCGCATGCGGTTGGTGGGCGCGGTGCAGATGTAGCACCCGATTGCGATAAAGGCAGCTCCAACAACCACATATGTCGGCCTCACGAAGAACGGGAGCCCACTCTCCTTGATGTCATCGTTGAACTTGATCGAGTATGCGCCGACGCCGATCCATAGCGCGCCTGTACCGTACACTTTGGCATAGTACCATTTGTTTCTGGGGGCCTGGTAGAGTAGCACTGGCTGTCGGGTTTGAATCACTTGGCGCAGCACCGGGTCGTTGTTGACAAAGGCGGATCGGGATGTCTGGAGGCTGGACTTGGCGTTTATTGCGTAGCGTCGTAGCGGCGAGGATGTAAAGGTGCGGGTAGAAGCGTGGGCGGAGGTGCGTGCGAAGAGGGCAGCGCGGAGGGAGGAGGGGAGGCGGAGCGCCATCAGGTCGTTGAAGCCGCCCCGGGAAAAGGTTGGCATGTTCCTGTTGGTGAGTCAAGGATGCTATGAAAAGCACATGGTTTGGCAATCGATTGTGCCGAATGATCCCTTACAATCCTCCCGTTCCCGTGGTAAGTGGAGGGTGGATTAGTAGTCCCAGGTCCGACATTTTCCATGTTCAACTACGGGTAAGAAAAAAGAGCGGGCCAAGCGCGCAACAACGACCTCCGAACCTTATCCCGCCCGCTCGCCCAACACTCCCGTCCTGAACTCCGAAAGCCTGCCTGCCAAAGCTTTCCTCTGCCCAACCACAGTTTGCTGCGCAGTTGCCGTCCACCGGCCAATTCATATCTGATGGCTTCAATCGCGGCGGTATGTAGGGTTTCAGCGCGGGCTGCCTCACAGCAGCTGCGCAGCCATGGCGCCCGCAGAGGTAAGGAAATAGCGATTGCAGCACGAATAGGCTCCATGGCTGATGACAATGCACAGGACTTCACTCGAGCCAGGCCGCGCTGGCTGCCCACAGCTTCAACATGCCCGCCCTTTCCCCGACCATGACCGAGGGCAACATTGCGACCTGGAAGATCAAAGAGGGCGATTCCTTCTCTGCCGGCGATGTCCTGCTCGAGATTGAAACGGACAAGGCACAGATGGACGTCGAGGCACAGGATGACGGTGTTCTGGCAAAGATTACTGTATGTGCATTGACTCAGTGTGTACATGGCATGGCTAATCAGAGGTGCAGG
>Ga0265798_10011426_pt1 | contig 10816 bp, 10 predicted proteins | sample P3T30metagenome_FD_192430 | JGI IMG/M metagenome (GOLD analysis project Ga0265798, IMG submission 192430) | Plant litter microbial communities from East Loma Ridge, Irvine, California - P3 T30 | ecosystem: Environmental > Terrestrial > Plant litter > Unclassified | place: USA: California... | reverse complement strand
GCACGCTCTCGTACGAGGCGGCGTCGGCGTCGATCCAGCCGTTCGCGGCGGCGGCCTGGATCATCGCGTACTCGCCGCTGATCTGGTAGGCCCAGACCGGCACCGGGCTCATCGCCGCGGTCTCGGCCAGCACGTCGAGGTAGCTCATCGCCGGCTTCACCATGACGACGTCGGCGCCCTCGGCGAGGTCGAGCTCGACCTCGCGGATGCCCTCGCGCCCGTTCGCGGCGTCCTGCTGGTAGGTGCGGCGGTCGCCGACGAGCGTGGACTGCACGGCCTCGCGGAACGGGCCGTAGAACGCCGAGGCGTACTTGGCGGCGTAGGCGAGCAGCGCGGTGCCGCCGTGGCCGGCGTCGTCGAGGGCCTCCCGGGCCGAGCCGATCTGGCCGTCCATCATGCCGCTCATGCCGATCAGCTCGGAGCCGGCCTCGGCCTGCACGACCGCCATCTCGTCGTAGCGGGCGAGGGTCGCGTCGTTGTCGACCGAGCCGTCGGCGGCGAGCACGCCGCAGTGGCCGTGGTCGGTGAACTCGTCGAGGCAGAGGTCGGTCTGCACCACGAGGGCGCCGCCCGCCGCGTCGACCGCGACGCGCGTCGCGACGTTGAGGATGCCGTCGGGGTCGGTCGCGCCCGAGCCGACCGCGTCCTTCTCGAGCGGCACCCCGAAGAGCATGACCCCGCCGACGCCCGCGGCCGCGGCCTCCTCGACCGCCCGGGGCAGGCTCGAGAGGCTGTGGTGCACGACGCCCGGCATCGACGCGATGGGGCTCGGCTCGTCGATGCCCTCACGGACGAACATCGGCAGCACGAGGTCGGCGGGGTGGAGCCGCGTCTCGGCGACGAGCCGGCGCATGGCCGGGGTGGCGCGGAGGCGGCGGGGACGGACGCGGGGGAACTGTGACATGGCCTTCTCGGGTGGATCGTGACCGCCGGGCGGGCGAGCGACGGGGCGGTCGGGTGGAGGGCGGCGCGGCGGACTGGCCGTCGCGTCGGCGACCTACCGGTCGACCTCGTCGAGGCCGTCGGCCCCGGGGTCGGCCTCGGCGCGGAGCGCCACGGCGTGGTCGACGACGGCCTCGACGAGCGAGGCGGCCGATCGGGTCTCGGCGATCAGGTGCACCGGCAGGCCGGCGGCACGGGCGTCGAAGGCGGTGCGCGGCCCGATGCACGCGACGACCGTGCCCTCGGGCAACGGCGCGAGCTGGGCCGCGATCTGGCGGGCGACGCTGCCCGAGGTGACGAGCACGACGCCGATGTCGCCCGAGGCGACGCCGTCGACGACCTCGGACGAGACGGGCACGCCGACGGTGCGGTAGGCCGAGACGAACTCGGCGTCGAAGCCGCGCTCGGAGAGGCCGGCCACGAGCGTCGGCTCGGCCAGGTCGGACTGCGGGACGAGGACGCGACCCGCGACGGACTCGCGCGGCCACTCCTTGACGAGCCCCCGGGCCGAGTTGTCGCCCTCGGGCACGAAGTCGACGCGGTAGCCCGCGAGCGTCAGGGCGGCCGCGGTGGTCTCGCCGACGGCCGCGACGCGCGTCTCGGCCGGCGGGCGGATGCCGTTGCCGACGAGGACGTCGACGGTGGTGGCGCTCGTGACGACCAGCCACTCGTAGACGCCGGCCTGGAGGCGGGCCAGCGCCGCGGCGAGCAGCTCGGGCGTCTCGGCCGGGGCGAAGTTGATCATGGGGGCGATGACGGGCGAGGCCCCGAACGACCGCAGCGAGGCCGAGACGTTGTCGCCCCAGGTGCCGCCGCGCGGCACGAGCACGCGGGTGCCCTTGAGGGGCTTCACAGCGGTCACGAGGCGCTGCCGATCGGGTCGCCGCCGCCGGGACCGTCGCCGAGGGGGGCGAGGTCGGCGGCGCCGAGCTCGAGCAGCTCGTCGACGACGCGGCCGGCCACCTCGTGCACGTCGGTCAGCTGCACGGCCAGGGGGCCGTCCTCGAGCGAGACGGCGTGCGACGCGCTGACGTGGGCGGTGCCGTCGGGCCGGTAGACCGTCGCGCTGAGCAGCAGCAGGCCCGCGTCGACGACGGCCGTGGCGCCGATCGGCGCCGAGCAGCCGGCCTCGAGCGCCGAGAGCACCTCGCGCTCGGCGGTGACGACGAGGCGGCTCTCGAGGTGCTCGAGCGCGCGCAGGCCGCGGGTGAGGTCGTCGTCGGCGTCGCCCTCGCGCACCTCGACGGCCAGGGCGCCCTGGCCCGGGGCGCTCGGCCACGGACCGAGCCCGAGCAGCTCGGTGACGGCCGACGAGCGACCCAGGCGCTCGAGGCCCGCCGCCGACAGGACCACGGCGTGCAGGTCGTCGTCGACCCGGCGGAGGCGCGTGTCGACGTTGCCGCGGATGGGCACGACCTCGAGGTCGGGCCGTCGCGTGAGCAGCTGCGCCACGCGCCGCGGCGAGCCGGTGCCGACCCTCGCCCCCTCGGGCAGGGTCTCGAGCGTGAGCCCGTCGCGTGCGCAGAGGGCGTCGCGGGCGTCCGCCCGAGCGGGGATCGCGCCGATGACGAGGCCCGGATGGGAGGCGGTGGGCAGGTCCTTCAGGGAGTGCACGAGGACGTCGCACCCGTCGGCGAGCAGCGACTCGCGGAGGGCGCTGGCGAACACGCCGGTGCCGCCGAGCGAGAGCGACTCGCCCGTCGCCTGGGTGCGGTCGCCCTCGGTGTGCACGCGGACGAGCTCGACGTCGTGCCCCGTCGCGGCCGCGAGGCGCTCGGCGACCGTCGTCGACTGGGCGACCGCCAGCGCGCTCGCCCTCGTCCCTACTCGCAGTGTCGCCACGCCGCTACGGGACCAGTCCCGAGACGGCGGGCTTGAAGCCGAGCCGGACGTTCTCGCAGCAGCCCGGACGGCACACGTCGTACCAGGGCCCGAGGTCGGTGAGGTGCGGGCGGTCTTCGGCAGGGGTGCCCTCGACGCGCTCGAGCACGAGGTCGACGAGACCCGTCACGTAGTTCGGGTCGATGCCGGGGGTGGGGGTGCGGGTCGCCCAGAAGCCGTTCTTCTCGCTGGTCTCGAGCGCTTCTTCGTCGAGGTCCCACATGACCTCCATGTGGTCGCTGACGAAGCCCAGCGGCACGATCACGACGGCGCGGGTCGGTCCGCCGGCGAGGGCGTCGATCGCGTCGTTGATGTCGGGCTCGAGCCACGGCATCGAGGGCGGGCCGCTGCGCGACTGGTAGACGAGCTGCCACGGCACGGTGGTGCCGCCCTCGGCGGGCGCCTCGAGGCCGAGACCCGCCTCGGCGGCGGCCATGACGACCTCCGCGACGGCCTTGTGCTGGGCGGCGTAGGCGCCCTCGTCGTCGAACCCGCGTGCCTTCGGCCCGCTGCGCGCGGCGTCGGACGACGGGATCGAGTGCGTGGCGAAGAGCACCTGCACCTCGGTGGTCAGGTCGAGGTCGGCGTTGGCGGCCCGCGCCTCCTCCAGGCCCTTCCGCACGCCGTCGATGAACGGCTGCACGAAGCCGGGGTGGTCGAAGAACTGCCGCACCTTGTCGATCTGCAGCTTGCCCTCGAGCCCGGTCGCCTCGAGCGCCATGGCGAAGTCCTCCCGGTACTGCCGGCACGAGCTGTACGACGAGTACGCGCTGGTGGCGACGGCGATGAGCTTCGTGAAGCCGCGCTCGTCGGCCTCGCGCACGGCGTCGGCCATGTAGGGGTCCCAGTTGCGGTTGCCCCAGATGACCGGCAGGTCGATGCCGCGTCGCGACAGCTCGCCCTCGAGGGCGACCTTGAGCTCGCGGTTGTGCTGGTTGATCGGGCTCACGCCGCCGAAGTGGCGGTAGTGGGTCGCGACCTCTTCGAGGCGCTCCTCCGGGATGCCGCGGCCGCGCGTCACGTTGCGGAGGAAGGGGATGACGTCGTCCTGGCCCTCGGGCCCGCCGAAGCCGGCGAGCAGGATCGCGTCGTACGCGGTCGGCTCGCTGACGTGCTCGGGGCCCTGGGCGGCCGCGGGGGTCGCGGCGCGGACGAGCTCGCCGTTGGTGATGCCGGTGGTGTCGGTCACGACAGGACCTCGATGATCTCGGTGGTGGTGATCCGTCGCCCTGTGTAGAACGGGATCTCTTCTCGGACGTGGCGGCGGGCCTCGGTGTAGCGGAGGTCGCGCATGAGGTCGACGAGCTGGACGAGCTCGGGGGCCTCCAGCGCGAGGATCCACTCGTAGTCGCCGAGCGAGAAGCTCGCGACCGTGTTCGTGAGCACGGCACGGTGCGCCGCGCCCTGCTTGCCGTGGTCGGCCAGCATCTGGCGACGCTCCGGCTCGGGCAGCAGGTACCACTCGTAGCTGCGGACGAAGGGGTAGACGGTGAGCCACGCCTCGGGCTCCTTGCCGCGCATGAAGGCGGGGCTGTGGCTGCGCGAGAACTCGGCCTGGCGGTGCATGCCCATCGCGTTCCACGTCGGGAGCAGGCCGCCGAGGACGTCGGTGCGGAGCAGGCGGCGGTACGCCGACTGGATCGCCTCGGGCACCTCGCCGTGCAGCCAGATCATGACGTCGGCGTCGGCGCGCAGAGCGCTCACGTCGTAGAAGCCGCGGACGACGACGCCCTCCTCGGCGAGGGAGGCCACCAGCTCGTCGAGCTGCGGCACGTCGGCCTCGTCGGGCGCGTAGGGGTTCTGCGGGTCGCGGCGGAGCACGGCCCAGAGCGTGTAGCCGAGGGTCTCGGCGCCCTGGTCGCCCTCGCCCTGGGGCGTCAGGGCGGCGTCGGGACGGTGGTGCGACGGCTCGCCCGCGGGGGCGGCCGGGTGATCGGACGTCGGCAGGTCGGGGACCGGCACGTCGGACGGGGAACTCATTGCTCCATTCTCTCCCTGCGTCGGCTGGGAGCCCAACCAGGAGCCTCGACCTCGAACGTCCCCGCCGGGGTACGCCCGAGGCCGGGCCCGGGGAGGGCCGGCGAGGCGGTCAGCGCTTCTTGACGGCGGCGACGACGATGCCGCCCACGGCGAGCGCCGCGACGCCGACGCCGGCCAGCCACGGGGCCCGGTCGCGCTCGAACGACGCCTTGGCGCGGTGGCCCGCCATGCCGAGCTGCTTCGGCACGTTCAGCTTGTCTTCGAGCTCGTTCAGCGTCGCCGCGAGCTCGGCGCGGGTGCGGTCGATGCGGGCCTGGATGTCGTCGGTGTCGCTCACGGTGTTCTCCGATCGGGTGGTGCGAGGAAGGGCGAGGAGGCGCGTCAGCGCTCGTCGAGGCTGGCGTTCGGGATGGTGCCCACGCCCTTGACGGCCTTGAGGTCGCGCTTGAGGCTGGCGAGGGTCTTCTCCGGCACGGCCGGCAGCCCCTTCTTGATGCTCTTGTAGCCGAGGAAGGCGAGCAGCGCCGCGACGAGCAGCAGCACGAAGGCGACGATGAGGGCCGAGAGCCAGCCCGGCAGCCAGATGGCGAGCAGCAGCACGATGCCGGTGAGCAGCACGCCGAGCATGGCGAACACGAAGATCAGGGCCCCGACGAGGAAGCCCGCGCCGACGCCGAACGCCTTGAGCGTGCCGACGACCTCGTGCTTGAGGAGGGCGAGCTCGCCCTTGACGAGGTCGGTGATGAGCGTCGGCAGGTCCTGCACGAGCGCGAAGAGCGACCGCGAGCCCTTGCCGTGGCGGACGCGGTCGCTCCGGGTGGAGTCGGTCATCGCTTCTTCTTCCGCCCGCCCCCGACGAGCTTCACGAGCAGGGTCTTGACGCCCACGACGATCGCGTCGACGCCGTCGGCGGCCTTCGCGCCGGCGAAGTCCTCCGCCTTGACGACCTGGCGCTGCACCGCGCGGCTGTGCCAGAGCTTCGAGGCCCTGCCCGAGATCTGCTCGTAACGCTCGTGGCCGGCTCGTGCGCCGAGCACGAAGCCGAGTGCTGCTCCGGCGACGAAGATCAGTTTGCCTCGCATGTCGCTCCATCCTGGTGGTCGTCCGCGCGCGGACCGGTGCCCGGCGCGTCGGTCCAATCTAGCCCGGGCGCGAGCGCCGGTGCCCGCCCGGGCGCGGCGACCCGCCGCCAGCGGACAGGTAGGGCGCGTTCGGGCGCGTCGGCCCGGCTCAGCCCGTCGTCTCGGCGGAGACGAGCTCCGCGACGGTGCGGCGCGAGCGGACGACCACGGCGGCGAGCCCCCGCCCGGCCACGGCGCCGCCGACGCGGACGACGCCGTCGAGGGGCGACGGGGAGGCGCGGTGCGCCTCCTCGGGGACGGGCGCGTCCCAGACCACCCGCGCGGTGCCCTCCACCGACCCCGCGCGCAGCTCGACGCCGAGCAGCGCCGACGCGTCGGCGAGCGCCTGCCCGCGCAGCTCGTCGTCGCTCGTGGCCGCGTCGACCACGGGCGAGTCGTAGCTGAGCCGGAGCACGTGGCGACCCTGGGCGGCCTCGGCCAGCCACGGCCACTTGGCGGTGCCGTGCGTGAGCGCCTTGGCCCGCACGCCGACGGCGCCCGGCGCGACGAGCACGCCCGTGCCGCGCGGGGCGGCGTCGAGGCGGGCGTCGCGCAGCACGATCGTCGCGAGGGTGATGAGGCCGCCGCCGACGGGTCGCGGCCGGCCCTCGAGGGCCCGTGCAGCGCCCTCGCCGACCGCGAGCACGACGTGCGGCGGCGTCAGCACCTCGCCCGTGGCCAGCGAGACCGATCGGGCGTCGAGGGCGGCGACGTCGGTGCCGAGCCGCACGTCGACGCCGAGCCGCCCGAGGTCGTCGACGAGCGCGTCGACCAGCCGCGCCATGCCGCCCCGCAGCCCGGCGACGGCCGAGCCGGCGGGGGCCAGGGCGCGGACGCTCCGCACGGCCGCGGCCAGCGACCCCTCGCGGGCCAGGGCGGCACGCAGGCCGGGCGCGACGCGGTCGACCGCGAGCGCGTCGGGGTGGACCGAGTGCACGCCGCCGACGATCGGCGCGACGAGCCGGTCGAGCACGGCGGCGCCCATGCGGGCACGGACGAACGGCCCGACCGTGTCGTGGTCGGCGCCCACGGCCGGGTCGGCGGAGTCGAGGCGCAGGGCCTCCTCGGCGGCGGCCCGGCCGATGACCGCGACGACGTCGTCGGCCGCCGGGTCGCCGGGGATGCCGAGCAGGCCGGTGCGCGGCAGGGGGAACGCCTCGCCCGCCCCGTGCTGCACCCAGGCGCCCCGCGGGTCGGGCAGCACGACGTCGGCGCCCAGCCCGAGCTCGTCGAGGAACGCCGCGACCACGCCGCCCTTCGTCGCGAAGCTCTCGGCCCCCGCGTCGAGGTCGAGGCCGGCCACGGTGTGGCGGGCCACCTCGCCGCCGAGCCGGTGCGAGCGCTCGAGCAGCACCACGCGGCGACCGGCCAGGGCCAGGTCGCGGGCGGCCACGAGCCCCGCGACGCCCCCGCCGACCACGACGACGTCGGGCCGGCCGACGGGGGCCGGGGAGGCGCGGCGTGCGCCAGCGGGAGCGGTCGCGTCGGCGGCGCTGGTCGCCTCGGTCACGGGGGTGCGCCTCCTACAGGCTGTGGGCCAGCTCGACGATGCGCGTCAGCACGTCGGGGTCGGTCTCGGGGCTGACCCCGTGGCCGAGGTTGAGGACGTGGCCGGGGGCCGAGCGACCGCGCCGCGCGACGTCGCGGACGTGCGCCTCGAGCACCGGCCAGGGCGCCTGCAGCATCGCCGGGTCGATGTTGCCCTGGACGGGCACGCCGCCGCCGAGGCGACGCGAGGCCTCGTCGAGCGGGATGCGCCAGTCGACGCCGACCGCGTCGACGCCGACTCCGTGCATGGCGCCCAGCACTTCGCCGCTGCCCACGCCGAAGTGGATCGTCGGGACGCCGAGGCCCGCCACGTGCGACAGGGCCCGGGCCGAGAACGGCGCGACGTGCGCCTGGTAGTCGGCGAGCGAGAGGCTGCCGACCCACGAGTCGAAGAGCTGCGCGGCGCTGGCGCCGGCGAGCACCTGCGCGCGGAGGAACTGGCCGGTGACGTCCGCGGCCCAGGTGAGGAGCGCCTCCCACGTCTCGGGGTCGCTGTGCATGAGCGCCCGGGCGCGGATGTGGTCCTTCGACGGGCCGCCCTCGACGAGGTAGGCCGCGAGGGTGAAGGGGGCGCCGGCGAAGCCGATCAGCGGGGTCTCGCCGAGCTCGGCGACGGTGCGGGCGACGCCGTCGGCGATCGGCGACAGGGCGGCGGGGTCGAGCGGCCGCAGCGCGGCGACGTCGGCGGCCGTGCGGATCGGCTGCTCGAGCACGGGCCCGCGGCCGGGCACGATGTCGACGGCGACGCCCGCGAGCTTGATCGGCACGACGATGTCGCTGAAGAAGATGCCGGCGTCGACGTGGTGGCGGCGCACCGGCTGCAGCGTGATCTCGCTCGACAGGGCGGGGTCGAGGCAGGCGTCGAGCATCTTCGTGCCGACCCGCAGCTCGCGGTACTCGGGCAGCGAGCGCCCGGCCTGCCGCATGAACCACACGGGGAGGCGCTCGGGCCGGTCTCCGCGCAGGGCGCGCACCAGGGGCGAGCGCGTCGTCAGGCCGGTGGCCAGGGGGTGCTGTTGAGGCAGGTTCACGTGCTTCATCCTCCCATCGACCGCTGGACGCGGTCCGTGCACCCCCGCCGGGGGCGCGGCTCAGCCGACCCTGACGACCATCTTCCCGACGTTGTCGCCGCGCATCAGGCCCGTGAAGGCGTCGAACGCCGAGTCGATGCCCTCGACGACGGTCTCGTCGTGGACGACGTCGCCCGCCGCGAGCCACGGGCCCATCTCGGCCTGGAAGGCCGGGGCGACGTGACGGTAGTTGCCGAGCGTGAAGCCCGTGAGGGTCAGGCCGCGCGTGACGACGTTGGTCATGTTCGTGATGCCCACGGGGGCGCCGGTCGCGTTGTAGTTCGCGATCGACCCGCAGAGGGCCGCGCGGCCGCCGTCGCGGAAGGCGCCCAGGGCGGCCGACAGGTGGTCGCCGCCGACGTTGTCGAAGTAGAGGTCGACGCCGTCGGGAGCGGCCTCGGCCAGCAGCTCGGCGACGTCGCCGTCACGGTAGTTGAAGGCCGCGTCGAAGCCGTACCTCGAGGTCAGCAGCTCGACCTTCTCGGCGCTGCCCGCGCTGCCGACCACGCGCGACGCGCCCTTGAGGCGGGCGATCTGGCCGACCATCGAGCCCACGGCCCCGGCCGCGCCGGAGACGAAGACGACGTCGCCCTCGCGGATGTCCGCGATCTCGGTGAGGCCGACGTAGGCGGTCAGGCCGGTGAGGCCGAGCACGCCGAGGTAGGCGGAGAGCGACACGCCCTCGGTCGGCTGCACCGGGCGGAAGCCGGCGGCGGGGCCCTGGGCGACGTCGCGCCAGCCCAGGTCGTGCAGCACCACGGTGCCGACCGCGAGGTCGTCGCTGCGCGACTCGACGACGCGGCCGACCGCGCCGCCGGTCATCGTCTCGTCGAGCGCGAACGGGGGCACGTACGACTTCACGTCGTTCATGCGACCGCGCATGTAGGGGTCGACCGAGAGGTACTCGTTCTGCACGCGCACCACGCCCTCGGCGAGCTCGGGCAGCGTCACCTCGACGCGGCGGACGTCGTCGGGGGTCGGCTCGCCGACGGGTCGGGCGTGCAGCTGCCACTGGGTGCTGGTGGTCGTGGTCATGGGTCCTCCTCGGACGGACGGGCACCGGTCGCGTCGCCGGGTGCGGCGGCCGTGTTGCATCAGACAACGATCATGGACCCCCGTGCCCGAGCGTCGTCTCGACATCGAGCCAACACCCAGCCGAAACGGCTGATCAGCGTTAGGATCACTCAGTGCTCATCTGCCTCACGGCGTCCCACCGGAACGCCCGATTCGACCTCCTCGAGAAGTTGAGCATCGGCGCACCCTCGGCGGCGAGCACCCTGGTCGACGGCAGCGACTTCGTCAGCGGTGCCGTGGTCCTCGCGACCTGCAACCGCTTCGAGGCCTACCTCGACGTCGACGAGCCCCTCACCGCGGCGAGCGCCGTGGCCGTCGAGGCCACCATCAGCACGATGAGCGAGGCCAGCGGCGTCTCCCCCGACGAGATGCGCGACAGCGTCCGCGTCATCACCGGCGACGAGGTCGTCGAGCACCTCTTCGCCGTGAGCTCGGGCCTCGAGTCGGTCGTCGTCGGCGAGGACGAGATCTCCGGGCAGGTCCGCCGCGCCCTCGAGCGGGCCCGCGAGGTCGGCACGACGTCGTCCGACCTGGAGCGCCTCTTCCAGAAGGCCTCGCACACGTCCCGCGGCGTCAAGAACCGCACGAACGTCGGAGGCGCGGGCCGGTCGCTCGTGCGCCTCGCCCTCGAGCTCGCGTCGTCGCGGGTCACCGACTGGGCCGAGGCCCGCGTGCTCATCGTGGGCACCGGCCAGTACGCCGCCACGACGGTCGTCGCGCTGCGCGACCGGGGCGCCGGCGACCTGGCCGTGTTCTCGGGCTCGGGGCGCGCCTCCTGGTTCGGGCTCAAGCACGACCTGCGCCCCTACGACGACCTCGCCGAGGCGATCGCCTGGTCGGACGTCGTCATCACCTGCACCACGACGGCCGAGCCGGTCGTCGTGCCGTCGGTCGTCGACGAGGCCCGCCGCCTCGTCATCGACCTCGGCCTGCCCCGCAACGTCGACCCCGCCGTCGCGTCGGTGCCCGGCGTCGAGCTGCTCGACCTCGAGACCATCAGCCTGCACGCCCCGCTCACGCAGCTGCAGGCGGCCGACGACGCGCGGGCCATGGTGACCTCGGCCGCCGCCGAGTTCCAGGCCGTCGCCGCCGAGCAGTCGCTCGCGCCGGCCGTCGTCGCGCTCCGCAAGCACGTCTACGACGTGCTCGACGCGGAGATCGAGCGGGCGCGCGGCCGCGGCGACTCGGCCGAGGGCACGG
>Ga0265798_10011425_pt1 | contig 10817 bp, 9 predicted proteins | sample P3T30metagenome_FD_192430 | JGI IMG/M metagenome (GOLD analysis project Ga0265798, IMG submission 192430) | Plant litter microbial communities from East Loma Ridge, Irvine, California - P3 T30 | ecosystem: Environmental > Terrestrial > Plant litter > Unclassified | place: USA: California... | reverse complement strand
ACCAAGGAACAGGTCGAGTCGCTCGGAGCCAAGTTCGTCGCGGTCGAGGACGACGAGTTCAAGCAGGCCGAGACCTCGGGCGGCTACGCCAAGGAGATGTCGGCGGGCTACCAGGCCAAGCAGGCCGAGCTGGTGAAAGGCCACATCGCCAAGCAGGATATCGTCATCACCACCGCGCTGATCCCGGGCCGTCCGGCCCCGAAGCTGGTCTCCGAGGACATGGTCGCCTCGATGAAGCCGGGCTCGGTCCTCATCGATCTGGCGGTCGAACGCGGCGGCAACGTAGCGGGCGCCAAGCCGGGCGAGGTCGTGGTGACCGATCGCGGCGTGAAGATCGTCGGCCACACCAACGTGCCGGGGCGCCTCGCCGCCACGGCGTCGAGTCTCTACGCACGCAACCTCTACGCCTTCGTCGAGACCTTGATCGACAAGGAGTCAAAGGCTCTGGCGATCAACTGGGACGACGAGTTGGTGAAGGCCACCAACCTGACGCGTGACGGTTCCGTGGTCCACGCCTCGTTTCAGGCCAAGACCGACGGACCGGCCTCGGAGGCTGCGGCCGTGGGTCTGGCCAAGTCGGAAACGGGTAAGGCCGAGCCTGCCCCGGCCCCATCCGACGCCCGCTGAAGACCGATCGCGAGGAGAAGCAGTATGGCAAACCTTGTCGTCCCTCCCGATCAGGCCGCTGATCAGACCCGCGTCCTGGCCGACGCGGCGCGCGCAGCCGCCGATGTCGCCCGCAACGCCGCTGACCAAGCCCAGGCCATCGCGGCCGGGATGGGCCACGGGATCAGCGCCGCCACCGGCGGCGCCGTGGACCCCTTCGTCTTCCAGTTCGCCATCTTCGTGCTGGCGATTCTCGTCGGCTACTACGTCGTCTGGTCCGTGACCCCGGCGCTGCACACCCCGCTGATGTCGGTCACCAACGCGATCTCGTCGGTGATCATCGTCGGTGCGCTGTTGGCGGCGGGCGTGCCGCTCCTGGAGAAAGGCACCGGCTGGGCCCGTGCCTTCGGATTCATCGGCATCGTCCTGGCCAGCGTGAATATCTTCGGTGGCTTCCTCGTGACCCAGCGCATGCTCGGCATGTACAAGAAGAAGGCCTGAGACGATGTCCCAGAACGTCTCCGCCCTTCTCTACATCGTCTCCGGCGTCCTCTTCATCATGGCGTTGCGGGGGCTCTCGCACCCGACCACGTCGCGGCAGGGTAACCTCTACGGCATGATCGGCATGGCGCTCGCCGTGCTCACCACGCTGATCGGCCATCCGCCCGCCGGCTTCGGCGCCTGGATCCTCGTGATCCTCGGCATTGGCATCGGCGGCGGCGCGGGCGCGGTCATCGCCAAGCGCGTCCCGATGACGGCGATGCCGCAACTCGTGGCGGCGTTCCACTCGCTGGTCGGCCTTGCCGCCGTCGCGGGCGCTGCGGCGACGCTCTACGCGCCGCAGGCGGTCGGCATCCTCGAGAACGGCCACATCCACAAGCAGTCGCTGTTTGAGATGGCGCTCGGCGCCGCGATCGGAGCGATCACCTTCACCGGCTCGGTCATCGCCTTTGCCAAGCTCGACGGGCGGATGTCAGGCAAGCCGATCATGCTGCCCCAGCGGCACTTGATCAACATCGGCATCGCGGTGGCGCTGGTGGTGCTGATCGCCCTGTTCATCGGCAACGAGAGCAAGGCGGTGTTCTGGCTGATCGTGCTGCTGTCCTTCGCGTTGGGCGGCCTGCTGATCATCCCGATCGGCGGCGCGGACATGCCGGTCGTCGTGTCGATGCTCAATTCCTACTCGGGTTGGGCCGCGGCCGGCATCGGCTTCACCCTCGGCAACCTCGCGCTGATCATCACCGGCGCCCTGGTCGGCTCCTCGGGCGCGATCCTGTCGTACATCATGTGCCACGCGATGAACCGGTCGTTCATCTCGGTCATCCTGGGCGGGTTCGGCGGCGATACCGCCGCAGCCGGTCCGGGCCAGGTCGAGACGCGCCCGGTCAAGCAGGGCTCGGCCGACGACGCCGCCTACATCATGAAGAACGCCGAGCGCGTCATCATCGTCCCGGGATACGGGATGGCGGTCGCGCAAGCGCAGCACAGCTTGCGCGAGATGGCCGACCTCCTGAAGAAGGAGGGCGTCGATGTGAAATACGCCATCCACCCGGTGGCGGGCCGTATGCCGGGCCACATGAACGTGCTGCTCGCCGAGGCGAACGTGCCCTACGACGAGGTGTTCGAGCTGGAAGATATCAACGGCGAGTTCCCGCAGGCCGACGTGGCCTTCGTGATCGGCGCCAACGACGTCACCAACCCGGCCGCGAAGACCGACAAAGCCTCGCCGATCTACGGCATGCCCATCCTCGACGTGGAGCGGGCCAAGACGGTGCTGTTCATCAAGCGAGGCATGGGCTCCGGCTATGCTGGCGTCGAGAACGAGGTGTTCTTCCGCGACAACACCATGATGCTGTTCGGTGACGCCAAGAAGGTGGTCGACAACATCCTCAAGGCGTTCTGAGGCCCTCTACAGGGTGGTTTGGCGAGGGGCGGGCAGTGATGCGCGCCCCTTTGTCGTACCGGCTCGCCGTTCGATCGCGCCCGCTGTTGCTGATGCACCCGCGCGTCCGGGGCCGACACGGTGTAGGGTGCCATCCGTGTCCGCCGCCCCCGCCTCGCTGATCTCCGAACCGCCGCCGTTCCTGGGGGTATCCGCATCTGTGACAGGGCGGCGCTGGCAGGAGCGCTGTGCCGGCTCGGCAGTGCAGAACCAGATCGCCAAGATGGTCCAGGCACACGGCCTGCCCGAGTTGCTGGCCCGTGTTCTGGCCGGTCGGCAGGTGGCCCCGGACGGGGCCGCTCGGCATCTGGCGCCGCGCCTGCGCGACCTGATGCCGGATCCGGACACGCTTCTCGACATGGATGTGGCCGTGCGCCGGCTGGTCCACGCGATCCGGTGCGGTGAGATCGTCGCCGTGTTCGGCGATTACGATGTCGACGGCGCGGCCAGCGCAGCGATGCTCGCCGGCTACCTGCGCCAGCTCGGCCTTCGGGCCCCGATCCACATTCCCGACCGGATCACAGAGGGCTACGGACCCAACGTCGCGGCGATCACCGCGCTCGCAGCCGAGGGGGCGACCCTGCTGGTCTGCGTCGATTGCGGCACCAGCGGCCATGGGCCTCTGGAGGAGGCCGAAAAGTCCGGTCTCGACGTCATCGTCCTGGATCACCACGCCGCCGCCGAGGTGTTGCCGCCAGCCCGGGCCATCGTGAACCCGAACCGCCTCGACGACCTCTCCGGGCTCGGCCATCTCTGCGCCGCCGGCGTGGTGTTCCTGACGCTTGCCGCCCTAAACCGCGCCCTGCGCCGGGACGGCTTCTTCGGGCCGCATCGCCCCGAGCCGGCGCTCACAGACGCCCTCGACCTCGTGGCGCTGGCGACCGTTGCCGACGTCGTCCCGTTGGTCGGCCTGAACCGCGCCTTCGTCACCCAGGGATTGACGGTGATGCGCCACCGGGGCCGGACCGGTCTGGCGGCTCTGCTCGACGCCGCCTCGCTCAGTGAGCCCCCGGAAGCGTGGCATCTCGGCTTCGTGCTCGGGCCGCGGATCAACGCTGGCGGTCGCATCGGGGATTCGGCGCTGGGCGCGCGCCTGCTCACCACCGCGGATCCCGCCGAGGCCGCACGCATCGCCGCGGACCTCGACCGGCTCAACCGCGAGCGTCAGGCCATCGAGGCCCATGCCGTGGCCGAGGCCGAAGCCGAGATGGACCGCGCCCTGACCCACGATCCCGCGCGCGCCGTCCTGGTGACCGGGGACGCCGCGTGGCATCCGGGCATCGTCGGGTTGATCGCGGCGCGGCTGAAGGAGCGCTTCAACCGGCCGGCCTTCGCGTTCGCGATCAGGCCCGACGGCAGCGCCACCGGTTCCGGGCGCTCGATCCCCGGGGCCGATCTCGGCCTGGCCGTCCGGGCCTGCGTCGAGGCCGGGCTCGCGAGCAAGGGGGGCGGTCACGCCATGGCGGCGGGCGTCACTCTTCGGGCCGACGACATCCCCCGCTTCGAGACACATCTGGCCGCGTTGCTCGGCGCCAGCGTCGCCGTCTCGCGGGCCGCCGACGCATTGCTAATCGACGGCGGATTGAGCGCCGGCGGCGCCACCGCCGAGACCGTCCGGCTGCTCCAGCGCGCCGGACCGTTCGGTCAGGGCGCCCCGGAGCCGGTCTTCGCGCTCGGCCGTCACCGCCTGGTCGACGCCGCCGTGGTCGGCACCGGGCACGTCCGGGCGCGCCTGCGCAGTCGCGACGGACAGGCTGTGGGTGCGATCTGCTTCCGGGCAGCCGAGCGGCCGCTGGGCCAGGCCCTGCTGAGGGGCATCGGCCAGGAGATGCACGTCGCCGGTACCCTGTCCTGCGACCGCTGGCGCGGTGCCGAGCGGGCGCAAGTACGGATCGTCGATCTGGCTCCGGCCGAAGCCTGACGCATCGATCCTAAGGTGGCCGCCGGCTTACCGACAATGACGATGCGCTGATCGTTCAGCTTCCTGCCATCACCAGTGCCCAGAACCGCTTGTAGCGGGTGTTGGGCGCATCGACCCGGGCGATGCCGATCCTGCGGATCTGCGGGAGCAGCATGTTCTTGTTGTGCTCGGAGCTGGCCTTCCAGCGCGCCAGCACCTGTTCGAAGGTCTCCGAGCCGGCGCTGAGATTCTCCGCCGCGTAGGACTTCGCCAGGCCGGCCGAGGCCATCCGCGATGTGAAGCTGCCGCCGACATCGTGGCTGAGCTGGCCGTTGCGCGCGTTGTTGCCGGCCTGGAACGCGGCCGCCTTCACCAGGCCGCCGTCGACGACGACCGGGCTCAATCCGTGCTGGACCCGATAGGCCGAGATCGCGGCCGCCGCCGCGACCTCGTCGAGGATCGCGGTATGGGTCGCGTTCTCGACATTGGGCTCGGGCGTGAAGGACAGGCCGCCGCAGCCGGCAAGTGCCAGCGCCAGGGCCGCGGCGAGAGGAAGGAGAGCTTTGGACACGGTCGATCGCAGTTCCGGGAGGGATGCGTCTCCCTCGGGACCGGTTGCGGCGAAAGCGCGGCGCTGGGAGACGCCCGCAGGCGCAACAACCCGACCGTGGCACGACGGCCACGGGTCTTATGCCGCGAGCGCGTCACCCCCGAGCATGACCGGCGCGAATACGCGCAGAAGATCGGGATCCAGATGGCCAATCCCGTCGACCATGATCGCCAGCGCCTCGGCGGGGCTGGCGGGTTGGCGATAGGCGCGCCGTTCGGTCAGCGCCGAGAACACGTCGCAGATCGCCACGATCCGCACGAGATCGGAGATCGCCCGGCCGGAGAGCCGGTCCGGGTAGCCGTTGCCGTCCAGCCGTTCGTGATGATGCAGGACGACATCGATCACCTCGGCCTCGAAGCCGCCCTGTGCCCGCAGCAGGTCGGCGCCGATCACGGGATGCCGCTGCATCAGCCGCAGCTCTTCCGGATCCAGATGGCCCGGTTTGTTCAGGATCTCCGTCGGGATCCGCGATTTGCCGATGTCGTGGAGCAGGGCGGATCGCACGAGGCGGGCGAGATCGATCCGGCTCAAACCGATCTGCGCCCCGAAACTGGCAGCGTGGCCCGCGACCCCGAGGGTGTGCTGGTAGACGCCGACATCATGGCGCCAGACTTCGGCGAGCCAGGCCGTGATCCCGGCCTCCGAGACGGCAGCCAGAACCAGTTCGATGCCACGCTCGACATCGGCGCGCTGCAGGCCCGCCCCGAGCGCCGCACTGTCGAACAGCTCGGCCACGATCCCGGTGGCATCCGTGACGCGGCCGACGAGGCGCTGCATGCGGGTTTCCACCGAGCGCGTCACCGCCTCGATCATGGCGAAGACGTTGGCCAGCACGAGCTGGCGCGGTGCGGCGGCGGGCAACTGCCGAAGATGCGGCGCCGGGCTGAGCGGCTCGCCGCGGACCAGGACCAGGCGCGGGATCGGACGGCCGCGATGGGTCAGGGCCGGCTCGAAAGCCGCGGCCTGCGCCGGATGCAAATCCAGGATGATGAGGTGCGGGCGCCCCGCCGGGATCGCCGAGCCGGCGGCAACCGCCCGGCAATCCATGACCAGCGCGATGGCGCGCTCCAGGGCCGCCCGCTCGGTCGGGCGATCCGAAATCAACAGCACGAACGGGCTGTTTGCGGTCTGCGCTTGTATGCCGAGGGCCAACGCGGTTGCTCCCCGGTCCGCATGGTCAACGATATGTTGACGCTAACGGAAACCTTTGAGCAAAGTGTTAACCCTACGCAATCTGCCGGCGTATAGGCGCCGAAAAACAGTGTTTACGCGAGGCTGACGGCGCCGTCCTGCCGGGTCTGCTGCGCGACGGGCTTGCCGGCATCGGACGCCGGGCTCAGTACGTCGGCGAGCTTGACGGCCAGGAGGGCCTGGCAGGCGGCGAAGGCGGTGAATACGACGACGAAGTTGGCGATCATCGGAAGGCTCCGGTACGGCTCGGCTGGACGCTGAATGGTGCGATGCAAGAAGTGCCATGCCGCAACGCAAACTGGTATGCCAAATACCGAATGCCAAATATGTCGAGAGCGCATGCCCTCGCCGAGGCGGTGAAACCGACCGGCCGACGCATTTCCGAAGGGGATCGCCGCTTTGTAAGCGACAGCCTCGTGCGATCCGCGATCGACGTGTTGCACCGCAAGCGCGGCTGCAATCACAGGCACGGCTGAGGATTGAGGTCGCTTGTAGCGTGCCGTGGCGTTGAACGGACCGCTGAGCGTTGTCGCGCCAATCCCCGCTTGGGACGGACGGTCAGTCCAGATAATCGCCGTAGGTGTCGACGTGTTGCGCCAGTCCAAGACCGTGCTCGCGCACGAGCCGCTCGGCCGTGTCGGCGTTCCGGGCCTCCAGCGCGGCGATGATCGCCACGTGCTCGCGGATCGAATGCTGCGCGCGGTCGCCCTGCCGCAACGCGGTGCTGCGAATTCCCCGCACATGCATCAGCAGATTGCTGGTGAGCTCCGCAATCGGCTCGCAATGTCCGAGCGCGATGATCCGCTGGTGGAAGCGGATGTTGGCATCCGAATATTCGTCGATGTGCTCGGACGGCTGTCCTTCGTAGAATTCCGGGAATGATTCACGCAGGGCACGTAGCTGCGCGTCGGTGGCCCGGGTGCAGGCGAGCCGGGCCGCCATGCTCTCCAGCGCCGTCCAGGCGTGGATCATGCCGACGATTTCGCCCTTGTTCTTCTTGATGACGAACACGCCGCGGCGCGCCTCGGACCGGACGAACCCCTCCTGCTCCAGCACGGTGAGCGCCTCGCGCACGGGTGTGCGGCTGACCCCGAGATCCTGCGACAGTTTCCGCTCATCGAGCCGCACCTCATCGGGCCGCCCGTAGATATCCATGTTGGTTATAGCAGTTTTGAGCGCTTCATAAGCCAAGGTCCGTAGACTGGAGCTGGCGACGATCGGTTTAACGCTCAACGGTTCTGAGTTCGACATGCCTCGTCCAGCCGGCCCACGCCCATATTGTCTCGCACGTGTTCTCTATCGTGCGCTCGTAAAACGAACTAACGCAAACCTTTTCCCGATCCTAGTCAATTACGAGCCGACCCACAGACCCTTGGGCCTGAGCGCAGTCCGGCCTGTGCGCCGTCGAGGAGCACTATCTGGAACGGTAGTTCCGGATTTGGCCCGTACGAATGACGGCGCGCATTAATCCAGCGGCATATTCGTGTATTTTTATGCAGGATCGATTGACAGAATCTCCCGCCGCCAGCACCATCCTTCTGGCATACCGTACACCAGCATGTATTCGGTGACGGGGTGCGACGGTCAGTGATAACACCGGCAGAGTTTTCGTTTGTCTGTCGGTCAAGAATTTTTCAAAGCATGCCGTTCGCTTTGTTCTGACAAGGGCGGCCGTGTCCGGGCATAAACACCGCCGGGATTAGATACAGAATAATAAATCCAGCCAGGAGGGAAGCGTATGTCCGAGATTCGCAAACCGGTTGGGGCGGGCCGATGGCTGCAGCTCGCATTCGGCGTCGTCTGCATGTGCATGATCGCCAACATGCAGTACGGCTGGACCTTCTTCGTGAATCCGATGCAGGAGCGTCACGGCTGGGATCGCGCCGCGATCCAGATCGCGTTCACGCTGTTCGTCGTCACCGAGACCTGGCTGGTCCCGATCGAAGGCTGGTTCGTGGACAAGTACGGTCCGCGGATCGTCACCTTGTTCGGCGGCCTGCTGTGCGGCATCGCCTGGGTGATGAATTCCTACGCCGAAACGCTGACGATGCTCTACGTCGCCGCCGCGATCGGCGGCACCGGCGCCGGAGCGGTCTACGGCACCTGCGTCGGCAATTCGCTCAAGTGGTTCCCGGACCGCCGCGGTCTCGCCGCCGGCATCACCGCGATGGGTTTCGGCGCCGGTTCGGCACTGACCGTCGTGCCGATCCAGGCGATGATCAAGTCGCAGGGCTACGAGGCCGCGTTCTTCTACTTCGGCATCGGCCAGGGCGTGATCGTGATGCTGATCGCCCTGTTCCTGCGGTCGCCGGCCAAGGGCCAGGTCCCGGACGTCGCCCGGGTCAGCCAGTCCAAGCGCGACTTCAAGCCCGGCGAGATGGTGCGCACCCCGATCTTCTGGGTGATGTACGCGATGTTCGTCATGATGGCCGCCGGCGGCCTGATGGCCACCGCGCAGCTCGGCCCGATCGCCAAGGACTTCAAGATCGCCGACGTCCCGGTCTCGCTGCTGGGGATCACGCTGCCGGCGCTTACCTTCGCGGCGACCCTCGACCGCGTGCTCAACGGCGTGACGCGGCCGTTCTTCGGCTGGGTCTCGGACCATATCGGCCGCGAGAACACGATGTTCATCTCCTTCGCCATCGAAGGTCTGGGCATCTACGCGCTGAGCCAGTTCGGTGAGAACCCGATCGCCTTCGTGCTGCTCACCGGCCTGGTGTTCTTCGCCTGGGGCGAGATCTACTCGCTGTTCCCTGCGACCTGCGGCGACACGTTCGGGTCGAAATACGCGGCGACCAATGCCGGCCTGCTCTACACGGCCAAAGGCACCGCGGCCCTGATCGTGCCCTATACCAGCGTGCTCACGACCATGACCGGAAGCTGGCACACGGTGTTCCTGGTGGCGGCCGGTCTCAACATCCTGGCGGCGCTCCTGGCCCTGTTCGTTCTCAAGCCAATGCGCGCAGCCTACACCAAGGCCCCGCAGACGAGCCTGGCACCAGTTCTGGCCCAGTAACGGCAGGACCCATCCGCTCAGAGGCCCGGCGCCGCTTTACGGCGCCGGGCCTTCATGCGTACCGGATGCCGGCTGCAACCGGAGACCGGGCATGGACAAGGACGAACGGATCGCGCGCGAGGGCGTCGTCGCGGCGGCGCGGGATCTCGACGCGCAGGGCCTGAACCGGGGCACCTCGGGCAACGTCTCGGTGCGGTTCCGCGACGGCCTGCTGATCACCCCCTCGGGGGTGCCGACGGCGCGCATGGGCCCGGACGACATCGTGCCGATGGCACTCGACGGGACCTACCCGGCGGGGCTCAGGCCGTCCTCGGAATGGCGCTTCCATCGGGATATCCTGGCGGCGCGGCCCGAGGCTGGCGCTGTCGTCCACGCCCACCCGATCCACTGCACCGCCTTCGCCCTCTGCGGGCGGCAGATCCCGGCGGTCCACTACATGATCGCAGCCTTCGGCGGCCCCAACGTGCGCTGCGCACCCTACGCGCCCTACGGCACCGCGGAGCTGTCGGAACTAGCGCTCGCCGCCCTCGAAGGCCGAAACGTCTGCCTGTTGGCCAATCACGGCATGATCGCCGCCGGCGGCAGCCTAGAGAAGGCCGTGTGGCTGGCCGTCGAGTTAGAGACCCTGTGCTGGCAATATGCCGTGGCGCTTCAGGTCGGGGCTCCGAACGTCCTGTCCGACCACGAGATCGCCAACACCGTCGAGCGCTTCCGCGGCTACGGGCTCAATGCCACCGACTGATATCGGCGCTCGGTCGGCAGTCAGCGCCCGAGAAACTGCCCGACCGCGATGCCGCCGGACGCGGCGAACTCGGCGGCCGAGACCTTCTTGCCGTCCTCCGGCTTGACCTTCCGGACCTCGATCCGGCCGCCCTGCGCGCAGACGCTGAACCCGTCGTCGTCCACGGCGATGACCTCGCCCGGCTTGCCCTTCACGTCGCCCAGGCGGCGGACCGGGTGCAGGCGCGCATCGAAGATCTGCAGCTTCTTGCCGGCCAGGGTGGTCCAGGCGCCCGGAGCCGGGTTCGCGGCGCGGATCAGGTTGTAGATCTGCTCGGCATGGGCGGACCAGCGAACCTCGGCCTCCGCGGTACGGAACCAGCCTTCGTAACTCGCTGCGTCCTCGTCCTGGTCGATCTCGATATGCTGGCCGGCCGCCACGAGGTCAGCCGCCTCCAGCATGGCGTCCACGCCCATTGGGAACAGGTTGTTGAAGTAGATGTCTCCGAGGGTCGCATCCCCGCCGATCTCGCAGACCTTCTGCAGGATCACCGGGCCCTCATCGAGGCCGTCAGTGGGGCGGAAGATCGTCAGCCCGGTCTGGAGGTCGCCCTTGGCGATCGGCCAGTTGATCGAGGACGGACCGCGATAACGCGGCAGCAGGCTCGGGTGGTATTGGATGGTGCCGTGCTTCGGGATGGTGACAAAGCTCTGCGGCGCGAATTGCAGCACGTACGCCATGATGCCGATATCGGCCTCGAGGCCGCGCATCGCCGCCTCGGCCTCCGGGCTCTTCAGGCTTGGGAATTGGAAGACCGGCAGCCCGTGCTCC
>Ga0265798_10011424_pt1 | contig 10817 bp, 11 predicted proteins | sample P3T30metagenome_FD_192430 | JGI IMG/M metagenome (GOLD analysis project Ga0265798, IMG submission 192430) | Plant litter microbial communities from East Loma Ridge, Irvine, California - P3 T30 | ecosystem: Environmental > Terrestrial > Plant litter > Unclassified | place: USA: California... | reverse complement strand
CGACAATGGTGTCTCGTTCGCCTCGTCTGCCTTCCCGGTATCGGTCAAGCCAAGTCGCGAGAGAACGATGCCCTTGTCCGCCCTCGCCGCGAGCAGGCTGATGCGAAAACCCATTCGTTCAGGCAGCCGCCAGTTTCGCGGCCGCGTCCGCCGCCTCCAGCTCGGCGGCCTTGCCCTCGACCAGCCTGACGATATGCTCGATCATGTCGGCGTCCTGGACATGGTGGTCGGTGACGCCCGACAGATAGACCATGTGCTTGCCATTGCCGCCGCCGGTGATGCCGATGTCGGTCTCGCGCGCTTCGCCCGGTCCGTTGACCACGCAGCCCAGCACCGACAGGCTCATCGGGGTACGGATGTGCTGGAGCCGTTCCTCCAGCGCCTGCACGGTGCGGATCACGTCGAAGCCCTGTCGCGCGCAGCTCGGGCAGCTGACCACGCGCACGCCGCGGTTGCGGATGCCGAGCGCCTTCAGGATCTCGAACCCGACGCGCACTTCCTCCTCCGGCTCGGCGGACAGCGAGACGCGGATCGTGTCGCCGATCCCGAACCACAGCAGCGAGCCCATGCCGATCGACGATTTCACCGTGCCGCCGATCAGCCCGCCCGCCTCGGTGATGCCGAGGTGCAGCGGGCAATCCACCGCCTCTGCCAGCTGCTGATACGCCGCCACCGCCAGGAAGACGTCGGACGCCTTCACCGCGACCTTATATTCGTGAAAGTCATGATCCTGGAGCAGCTTGATATGATCGAGCGCACTTTCGACCAGCGCCTCCGGACACGGCTCGCCGTACTTCTCGAGCAGGTCCTTCTCAAGGCTGCCGGCGTTCACGCCGATGCGGATCGCGCAGCCGTTGGCCTTCGCTGCGCGCACCACCTCCGCGACGCGATCGGACGAACCGATGTTGCCGGGGTTGATGCGCAGGCAGGCCGCGCCGGCGTCCGCCGCCTCCAGCGCGCGCTTGTAGTGGAAATGGATGTCGGCGACGATCGGCACATTGGCTGCGCGCACGATCTGGCCGAGCGCCGCAGTGGAGGCGACGTCGGGGCAACTGACGCGGATGATGTCGACGCCCGCCTCCTCGCAGCGGCGGATCTGGTCGATCGTCGCCGCGGCGTCGTCGGTCGGGGTGTTGGTCATCGTCTGCACGGTGACGGGGGCGTCCCCGCCGACGGGGACATTGCCGACCATGATCTGGCGGCTGGGACGACGCGCGATATCGCGCCACGGACGGATCGACATGCCCGCCCTATACGCCGGTGACGCGTCAGTTCAAAGTCGCCCCGTTGCGCGACTGGTGCTAGGCGGCGGGAAATGCAGCGGCACTATGGACTTGACTGGCTTCGCATCGGGGCGTTCGCGATCCTGATCCTCTACCATGTCGGCATGGTGTTCGTGCCGTGGGACTTTCACGCCAAGCTGCCCGGCGCGTGGTGGGTGGCGGTGCCGATGATGGCGTCCAACCCGTGGCGACTGTCGCTGCTGTTCCTCGTATCCGGCTATGCCAGCCGCGCGCTGATGCTGCGCAACAAGGCGGCGTGGCGATTCGCGCGGCAACGCTCGCTGCGGCTGCTGGTGCCGCTCGCCTTCGGGATCGCGGTGATCGTACCGGTGCAGCCCTGGGTCGAGCTGTGCCAGAAATATGGCTATCCGGCGGGGTTCGGGCACTTCTGGGTGCACGATTATTTCCGTTTCGGCGCGATCGGGCCGCTGTTCCTGCCGGCCTGGAACCATCTGTGGTTCGTCGGCTACCTCTGGGCCTATACGCTGGCGCTGGCGGCGGGCGCGCTGCTGCTGCCGCAGGTGGTGCGGCAGGCGCTACAGGCGTTGTTCGCATGGACGATGCGCGGGCCGGCGCTGCTCGCCGTTCCGATCGCGTGGATGGTGATGGTCAATTTCCAGCTGTTCCCCGGCGCGCGCGAAACGCATGCGCTGGCCGGCGACTGGGTCGCGCACTTCAGCTATTTCCCGGCGTTCCTGTTCGGCTATGCGCTCGCCTGCGCGCCGCAGACGCTGGCCGCGCTGGTCAGGTGGTGGAAGCCGTCGGCGGCGCTGGCGGTCGCCGCCTATGCGCTGGTCGCCGGGATCGAGATCCGCTGGCCCGGCAGCACCATGCCGCACCCGTGGGGGATCGTCTTCTCGGCGGCGCGCGCGGTCGAGGCATGGGCGGCGATCGCGGCGCTGATCGGCTATGCCGACGGCCACTGGAACCGCGACCGCCCGTCGCGGCGCCTGCTGACCGAGGCGGTGTTCCCGTTCTACATCGTCCACCAGTCGATCATCGTGCTGGTCGCATTCTGGATCGCGCCGCTCGGCTGGCCGGGCTGGCTGGCGTTCCCGGTGCTGGTGGCCGCGACCGTGGCGGGGTGCTGCGCCTTCTACTTCGTCGGGCGCGCGATCGGGCCGCTGCGTCCGCTGATCGGGCTGCGGCGGCATGCGTCGCGACGGACGCATGTCGACCCGCGGCCGGCGATCGCCTGATGACCGGACGGATTACTGGCCGAAGCTGCCGGCGCGGTAGAGCAAGGTGATCGCGACGCGGCGGTTGCGCGGATCCTGCGGATTGTCGGCGATCATCGGCTCGCGATCGGCGACCCCCTCGATACGGTTGAAGCGGTTCTCCGGGATGCCGCCCAGCGCGAGGCGGCGGCGCGTCGATTCGGCGCGACCCGAAGACAGCATCCAGTTGTTCATCGCACGCGGATCCCCGAACGGCAGGCTGTCGGTATAGCCGCGGATCATGAGCGGGTTCGGCGTTTCGCGGATGCCCTGCGCAACCAGCCCGATCAGCGCCGAGGCATCGGTGGCGAGCGCGGTCGTGCCCAGCGCGAACATCGAATAATCGGCGTCGTCGACCAGATCGATGCGCATCCCGTCCGAGGTCATCGAGAAACGGATGTGCTTGGCCAGCTTCGCGAGGTTCTTGTTCTCGACGATCTTCTTCATCACCTGCTGGCGCAACCGGGCGAAGTTCTTCGCATCCTCCTTGGCGATCTGCGACGAACTGCGCAGCGAGCCCTTGCTGCCGAAGCCCTTCATCTCGCCGACCGGATCGGTGGTGACCAGCGCCAGCGCGTGGAGATCCGACGTGCCCGCCTTCGGCCCGATCTTCTCCTTCGACGTCAGCGATTCGCCACCGAACATGCCGTTACCGCCGATGCCGACGCGCTTCTTGTCGATCAGCGTCGGCGCGAAATAATCGGCGATGCCCTTGCGCTGCTTCTCGGTCGTCGCGCCGAGCAGCCACAGCAGCAGGAAGAACGCCATCATCGCGGTCACGAAATCGGCATAGGCCACCTTCCAGGCGCCACCGTGGTGCCCGCCGGCCACCACCGTGATCTTCTTCACGATGACGATCTTCGGCGGCAGGTTGTTGCCGTGCGGAGCCTTGGCCATCGCGCTTACTTACCGCGCAGACCGTCGAAGACCTCGGCGAAGCCGGGCTGGTTCTTGTGGTCGATGCCGGAGCGCGCCGCCTCGATCACCAGCGGCTGCGGGTGACCGTGGAGCGAGGCGATGATGATCTGCTTGACGACGTGGTAGATCGCCGCGTCGGCATCGATCACCTGCTTCAGCCGGCCCGCGAACGGATTGACGATCCCGTACGCCAGCAACACGCCCATGAACGTGCCGACCAGCGCCGAGCCGATCATCCCGCCCAGCACCGACGGCGGCTTGTCGATCGAGCCCATCGTCTTCACGATGCCGAGCACCGCGGCGACGATGCCGAGCGCGGGCAGCGCGTCGGCGAGGCTCTGGAGCGTGTGCTCCGGCCCCTCCACCTCGTGGTGGTGGGTCTTGATCGCGTTATCCATGACCTCCTCGACGGCATGGACGTCGAGCGTGCCCGAGGACACGACCACCAGCCGCAGCGTGTCGGCGATCAGGTTGATGAGCGTATGGTCCTTCAGCAGCCGCGGATATTCGGCGAACACCGCGGAGGACTTCGGATCCTCGACGTGCGGCTCGAGCGCGATCGGCCCTTCCATCCGCAGCATCTTCATCAGCTTGCTGACGAGGAAGATGACGTCGAGATAGTCCTGCTTCTTGTACTTCGGGCCCTTGAACACCTTGCCCAGGCCGCCGCCCATCGCCTTCAGTTCCTTGCCGGAGTTGCCGATGACCAGCGCGCCGGCGGCGGCGCCGCCGATGATGAGCATTTCGTGCGGGATCGCCTCGAACACGGGTTCGAGGTTGCCGCCGGTGATGGCGAAACCGCCGAACACCATGCCGAGCAGGATGACGAGGCCGATGGCCGGGAACATGCGTTTTTCCCCAATACGCTGGCGGGATGATTCTCGAGGGGAGTGGTTAACCCGGCAGCGGTGGAGAAGTGGTTACCGCGATGCGGTTTATGCGGGGTTTACCGCGTTCACCATACGTCGTTGCGCGCGCAGCGAAGCGCTCCAGAGCCGGATCGGACGCCCTGGATTGCTTCGCTACGCTCGCAATGACGAACAGATCGGGTGTCGGGCTACTCAGGCGCGCGACGGAGGGAGATCAGCGCAGGTAGCTGAACAGCGACAGCTGCGACAGCTTCGAGAAGCTCGACTGGGTCGCGTTGAGGATCGTCATCGTCTTGGCGAACTCGGCCGCCGCCGACGTGAGATCGGTATCTTCCAGCGACGAGCGCAGTTCCTCGCGACTGGCCGAGACGTTATCCTGCAACGTCTCCTGCAGATCGACCCGCGCGGCGCGCGCGCCCACCGACGCCTGGACGATCGACACCTGATCGGTCGCCGCATTCACCTTGTCGAGCGCGCCGCGTGCCGATTCGCCGGTCGCGTCGCCGGCCTGCAATGCCGAGGCGAGCTGCGTCAGGATCGCGAGCGTGTCGCCAGCCGGGCTCTGGAAGACCCGCGCCGCGGTCTCGGCCGGCTGGATCGTCATGTTGTCGCCGATCGGCACTTCCGACAGCGACGGCGCGGTATTGTAGGTGAAGGTGCCGTCGGTGTTCTTGACCACCGCCGCGGTGCCGGACGCACTGCCGAACAGCGGGCGGCCGTTCGAATCGTTGACGTTGCCGAGCCCGACGAGCGTGTCGACGACCGCCTTCAGTTCGTCACCGATCACCTTGCGGTCCTGCACGCTGAGCGTGCCGTTGCCGGCACGCACCGTCAGCTCCGTCGCGCGCTGCATCTGCGTGGTGATCGAATCGAGCGTGGTGTCGGCCTGCGACAGCAGTGACGACGCCGTCTTCATGTTCGAGCTGTAGGCAGCCGCATCGATGTTCTTGCGGTCGAACTCGGCGAGCTGCTGCCCGACGGCGACGTTCTCGGACGGCGAGGTGAACTTCTTGCCGGTCGCGATCTGCGTCTGCAGCTTGACCGCGGTCGACATCAGCGATCCCATCCGCGCCGCGGACCGATCGAACATGAGGCTGCTGGCGATCTGCATGACGGTTACCTGATCTCGAGGATCGACTGGAAGGTTTCCTTGGCGACCTGAATGACGCGGCTGGACGCCTGATACGCCTGCTGGAACTTCAGCAGGTCGACGGCTTCGTTGTCGAGATTGACGCCGGTCAGCTCGGAGCGTGTGGTAATCGCGCCGTCGCGGATCGCGGTCTGCGCATCGCCGACCAGCCGGCGCTGCTTCAGCGTCGCGGCATTGTCGGTGACCAGCGCCTGGACGCTGCCCTCGAAACCCTTCGTCGCGCGCGCGGTGTTCAGTTGCGCCAGGTTCGACGCGTCGCGCGAGCCGCCGCCGGTGCGCGCCGCCGCGATCAGGTCGCCGCTGCCCAGTTTCACCTTGAAGTCGGTGGCGTCTTTCGGATTCGCCTCGAAGAAGTCGGTGCCCTTGACGGCCTTCAGGTCTTCGCCCTGCGCCTGCAGGTCGTTGACGGTGGTCGTCAGGTCGGTGGCGACACGCTGGAGCGCATCGCGGTTGGCAGCGATGCGCTGTGCGCCCTCCACCATGCCGGCAAGCGACCCGCCATCGGGATCGTAGAGGGCCACGTCGGCGCCGGGACGGCGAACCGCGATCCCGACGTTGCCGCCGGTGCGGCCATAGACGACCTCGCTGGCGTCACGCGGATCGACCAGCACCGGGCCGTTGGCACCGCCGGCGCGCACGGTGGCGCGCCCGGCAGTGTCCATCGAGACGCTGATATCGCTCAGCGCGCTCATCTGCTGGAGGATGTCGTCGCGCTGGTCCATCAACCCGGCCATCGCCGAGGTGCCGGGCGCGGTGCGCACCAGCCCCTGATTGACCTTCAGCATCGCCTGGTTGAGCCGCGTCAGCTCGGCAGTGGCCTGTCCGGCCTGACCGTCGAGCTCGGCCGCGGCGCCGTCGAGCGCGCGCGCGGTGACGCCGAACGCATCGGCGACCGACGAGCCGGCGCTCAGCATCCCGGCACGCAGCGCGGTGGAGGACGGATCGGCCTGAAGCGCGGTGCCGGCCGCGAAGAATGCGGTCATCCGCGACGACAGACCGCCGCTGCCCAGCGCACTCTCGATTCGCTCCAGCCAGACCGAGCCGGTCTGCGTGCGCGACAGATCCGCGGAGGCGGTGCGCAGCGACTGGTCGGCATATTCGTTGCCGGAGCGCAGGATGGTGGAGGCGGATGCGCCCTTGCCGTTCGGCGAGGAGGTGTTCCAGCCATTGCCGCCGACGATCTCGTTGATGCTCGGCGTGCGCCGGACATAAGACGTGTTGCCGGCATTGGCGATGTTCTCCGACGTCGTCGTCAGCGCCGTCTGGTACGTGCGCACGCCCGAAGCGCCGATGGAGAGCAGATCACTCATTCACGCAGGGTGGCACGATTCGGGTTAAGATCAGGTTTAGATGCGGGTTTCGCCGCGATCTCCGGCTGCGATTGCGCCAGTAACTTGCTCATCGCCGCACCGATGCCGAGCGGCGTGTGTTCCGCCATCTGCTGCACGACCTTCTGGTCGCTCATGTCGCGGAACGTCTCCATCGCCTTGCTGTCGATCAGCGGGTCGGCAAGCTTTGCCGCGCGCATCGACTTCAGCATCATGCCGGTGAACACCGACTCGAATTGCTGCGACGCCTTGTCGAGGTTCTCCTTGGTCGCGGCGCGGCCGAGCCCGCTGTCGATCCCGGTCTGGCCGGTGATGCCGCGGGTGATGGCGCCGGTGGGTGCGGTGACCGCGTCGGCCATTACAGCACCACCAGTTCGGCCTTGAGCGCGCCGGCTTCCTTCAGCGCCTCCAGGATCGCGACCAGATCGGCCGGCGAGGCACCGATCGCGTTCACCGCCTTCACCACATCGGCCAGCTTCGGACCGGGCGACAGCAGGAACATCGGCTTCTTCTCCTCGCTCACCTGCACGTTGGAGCGGTTTTCCAGTGCGGTCTGCCCGTTGCTGAGCGGCGCGGGCTGGCTGACGCGCTGGCTCTCGTCGATACGCACGGTCAGCTTGCCGTGCGTCACCGCCGCCGCACCCAGCCGCACCGCGGAGTTGATGACGACCGTGCCGGTGCGCGCGTTGACGATCACCCTGGCGGGCGGTTCCGCCGAATCGACGCTCAGATTCTCGATCTCGCTCATCAACGTGGCGCGGACGTCGGCGCCGACCGGCGCGCGCACCGCGACCGACACGCCGTCGGTCGCCTGCGCGGTGCCGAAGCCCAGCTTGCGGTTGATCGCGGCGGCGACGTTCTGCGCGGTGGTGAAATCGGCGCGGGCGAGATTGTAGGTGAGGAACGGCGTGTCGGCGAAGCCGGTCGCCACCGCGCGCTCGACGGTTGCGCCCTCCGGGATGCGGCCGGTGGAGGGGATGTTGACGACGATCTTCGACCCGTCCGCGCCCTCCGCGCCCAGCCCGCCGACCGCGAGGTTGCCCTGCGCCATCGCATAGACCTGCCCGTCGGCACCCAGCAGCGGGGTGAGCACCAGCGCGCCGCCGCGCAACGACTTGGCCTTGCCCATCGAGGCGACGGTGATGTCGATCCGCTGGCCCGGCTTCGCGAACGGCGGCAGATCGGCGGTGATCAGCACGACCGCGGCGTTCTTCAGCCCCGGATTGGCGCCGGCGGGCAATTGCAGCCCGAAGCGCGAGGCGACCGCCTTCACCGACTGCACGGTATATTCGAGGTTGTCGTCGCCGGTGCCCGGCAGCCCGACGACCACGCCGTAGCCGGTCAGCTGGTTCGAACGGATGCCCTGGAAGCCGCCGAGATCCTTGATCCGGTCGGCATATGCGGGCACCGAGACGAGCAGCGCGACGAGCGCGATGAAGAGCGTGCGAAGCATCAGAACGGGCTCACCACCTGGAAGAAGCGGGACAGCCAGCCCTGCCGGCTGGCGCGGGCGACGTCGCCCTTGCCGGTGTAGGCGATCTGCGCATCGGCGACGCGCGTCGACGGCACGCGATTGTCGCGGTCGACGTCGGCGGTGCGGACGATGCCCTTGATCTGCACGAATTCGTCGCCGCGGTTCAGCGTCACGCGCTTCTGCCCGCGCACCAGCATCGTGCCGTTGGGATAGACTTCGGCGACCGTCACCGAGACCTCGCCCGACAGCGAGTTGGCCTGATCGGCACTGCCCGTGCCGTTGAAGCCGCGGCGGCCTTCCATGCCGACGTCGCTGGGGTTCAGGATGCCGCTCAACGGCCCGGTGCTCGGCGGAGTCAGCCCGAACGATCCCTTCGAGTCGATCTTCGAGGCGGAGGATTTGGACGCCGCGGTCCGCTCCACCAGCACGATCGTCAGCGGATCGCCGACGCGGCGCGCGCGCCACCCCTCGTACAGCGCGGCATAGCCGTCCGCAGCCTGGAAGATCGCGCCGTTCGCCACCGGCACGGTCGCGACCGGCGCCAGCGGCTCGACGCGTGCGGCGCTGAAATCCTCCGGCTTCTTCTTGAGGATTTTGCCGAAGATGCTGGCGTGCGCGGGTGCGGGCACCAGCGCGACGGCGGCGGCGGCGGCGAGCATGCTGCCCAGCACCATGCGCAGCCGGCGGAAGGAAGGGATCGTCGTCATGATTCGAATCATGACAGATTTTGGTTAACGTATTTCAGCATGTCGTCGGTGGCGGAGATCATCTTCGAATTGACCTCGTACGCGCGCTGCGTCTCGATCATGTCGACCAGTTCCTCGACGACGTTGACGTTGCTCGCCTCCAGCGTGCCCTGCCGCACGCGACCGCGGCCGTCCTCGCCCGGGACGCCCATGTTGGCCGCCCCGCTGGAGCTGGTTTCGAGCAGGAAGTTGTCGCCCTTCGATTCCAGCCCGGCCGGATTGGGGAAGCTGGCGACCTGGATCTGACCCAGGTTCTGCCCCTCGGCCTGCCCCGCTACGGTCGCGGTGACGGTGCCGTCGGTACCGATCGTGATCTGCGTCGCATTGGTCGGCACGGTGATGCCCGGCATCACCTGATAGCCCTGGCTGGTGATGAGCAGCCCTTCCGGCGAGCGCGAGAAATTGCCGGCCCGCGTGTAGCCGAGCTGGCCGCCGGGCATCTGCACCTGGAAATAGCCGTCGCCGTCCAGCGCCAGATCGAGGCTGTTGCCGGTCTGGTTCATCGAGCCCTGCGTCTCGGTGCGCGACGTGCCCTGCACGCGCACGCCGGTGCCGAGATTGAGGCCGGTGGCATATTGGCTCTCGGCGGTCGACTGCGCGCCCGGCGCGGTGACGACCTGGTAGGACAAGGTCTCGAACGCCGCACGGTCACGCTTGAAGGCGGTCGTGCTGACGTTGGCGAGGTTGTTCGAGATGACGCGCATCCGGGTGTCCTGGGCATCCAGTCCGGTGCGCGCGATGTGCATGGCGGCAGTGGTCATCGGTCAGATCCTTCCTCAGCCCGGCAGGCGCATCACCGATGCGCTCGATTCGTCCATGGAGCGGGCCTCTTTCAGCAAGTTGGCCTGCACTTCGTAGCTGCGCTGGTTCTCGATCATGTCGACCAGCGCCTGGGTCATGTTGACGTTGGAGCCCTCCAGCGCGCCGCTGGTCACCCCGGCGTCGAGGTCGGCGGGCATCGTGCCGCCGCCGCGAACGCGCATCAGGTTGTCGAGCCCCTTCACGGTATCGGTGCCCTTGCCCGACACCACCTTCAGCCGGTCGACGACGGTCGTCTGCCCGGTCTTGTCGCCCTGCGGCACGATCGAGATCGAACCGTCGGCGCCGATCGCCACCGAATCGTAGGGCGGCAGCGTGATCGGGCCGCCCTGCCCCATGACGAGGAAGCCGTCGCCGGTCTGGAGCGCCCCCGAGGCCGAGACCGACAGGTCGCCGCGCCGGGTATAGGCCTCGGAACCGTCCGGGGCCTGCACCGCCAGCCACTGGTCGCGATCGCCCATCGCGACGTCGAGCGGGCGCCCGGTCTGCTGGATGACGCCCGGCGCGCGATCGGCGTCGCGCACCTCTTCGGAGGTCGGCTGGCGCGCCGACATCTGCGTCGTTCCGTCGGACAGGATGATCCGGTCGAACACCACCCGGTCGGCGCGAAAGCCGGTGGTGGAGGCGTTCGCCATGTTGTTGGCGATCGCGGCCTGCGACTGCATGTGCGCACGCAGGCCCGTCGCCGCGGTATAGACCAGCTTGTCCACTTACATCCTCTCCGACGGACCCGACGCGACGATCAGGCGCGGATGTTGAAGATCGACTGCGACACCTGCGTCGCGGTATCGAGCGCCTTCGAGTTCGCCTGGAAGTTGCGCTGCGCCGCGATCAAATTGACCAGCTCCTCGGTGATGTCGACGTTCGATCCCTCGAGCTGGCCCGACTTCAGGCTGCCGAACCCCTCGGCGGCGGCGAAGCCGAGCGTCGCCTTCCCCGAGATGCCGGTGGCCTGCCAATAGTTGCTGCCTGCCTGGCGCAGCCCGGTCGGCGCGGAGAACTTGGCGATCGCC
>Ga0265798_10011423_pt1 | contig 10818 bp, 7 predicted proteins | sample P3T30metagenome_FD_192430 | JGI IMG/M metagenome (GOLD analysis project Ga0265798, IMG submission 192430) | Plant litter microbial communities from East Loma Ridge, Irvine, California - P3 T30 | ecosystem: Environmental > Terrestrial > Plant litter > Unclassified | place: USA: California... | reverse complement strand
GGACGGCACGGTCTACGTGACGGCGTCGCACATCCAGGATTCGGCGTTCTTCAAGCCCGACGCGCCGGCGGCGCTGCCGACCGAGCTATGGCGCCTGGTCGACTAAGAGCGCCTAACAAAACGTCTTGACCTATCTCCAACAGATGAGTGAGCAGGCAAGGGAACGAAAAACCTGGTGAATGTCGGCCCGCCGTATGCTCACCACCAGCCGGTGCCGGTACGCTCGCTGCATCAATGCAAGCTCGATCCCACATGATCTGGTCGGCGAGCGACTGTGAGCAGGAAGATGGACTTCTATAAGCGACCAAAGGTCGTCGGAGAGAAGGGCTTGGCCCATGGCATCAGTCCGGCTTCGAAAACGGCCGTCATCTTATGCCCAGACTTCGGACATGTACGTCCGCACCGCGAAGCGGACATGACACTGCGCTGAACGCTCTGCCTGGCAAAAAAGGCTGCCTGATGGTCAGGGTTTTCATTTAATCGTCGCAAATCGAGGTTTGCGCCGCCATGCCGCAACTCTGCGCCGCCAGCAGAGTGGCGCCGGTCAGCACGCCGATGGAAATCGACAGCCAATCCTCGAGACGCCGCGCCTGGCGGCAACGCCGACGCCTGCGCGTTTGTTCAAGCGCAGCATGGAAACGCGTGCGATTCTTCAGGCGGCCGTCGTTCTGGTCATGCCGCTGGCCGCCATAGGGCGACGGGAACTGGCGTGTCCGGCCACCAGTCCCGTGAGTTGAGCGCTAACCGGGTTCAAGACAGTCAAACACCGGTTCCTCGTGCGCCGCACTTTCCCCATCGACAGAGAACGTTAGGCACCTGCGATGGCGGCATGTACATCATCAAAGCGCGGGGTGTTGCCGAACGTGAGCTCCCTGCTGCGCTAGCCGCCGGGATGCAGGACCACCTTGGTCCAGCCGTGATCGCGCACGTCGAAGTGCTGGTAGGCGTCCGGCGCCTGTTCCAATTTCAGTTCGTGGGACACGATGAACGATGGCTTGGCGCGGCCGGCGTGGATCAGGTCGCGCAATTGGCGATTGTAGGCCTTGACGTTGCACTGGCCGGTGGCGACGCGTTGGCCCTTGAACCAGAGCTTGCCCCAGTCGAGCGCGAGCTTACCTTCTTTCTCCAGCTCGTCCGGGCTGTTCGGATCCTCAGGAACGAATACGCCGACCACGCCGATCCCACCGGTGAACTTGACGGAGTTGATCAGGTTGTTCATGGTGAGGTTGGGACGCTCCTGGCGGTGATGATGGTGGTCGTGGCACTGGTAGCCGACGCATTCGCAACCCACGTCCGCGCCAACGCCATGAGTCAGGTCCATGATCCGCTGCACAGGGTCCTCCTTCGCATAATCGATCGCGATCGCACCGATCGACTCGGCAAGCTTCAGCCGGTCGGAATGGCAGTCGACCACCATCACGCTGCAGGCGCCCTTGATCATCGCCGAGTGCGCGGCCATCAGGCCCACCGGCCCGGCGCCGTAGATGACCACCGCATCGCCAGGCTTCATGCCGGCCAGCTCGGTCGCATGCCAGCCGGTCGGAAAGATGTCGGCGCACATCACGTAGTCGGTCTGCCTCTCCTGCGCGTCGGGTGGCAGCTTCAGGCACATGAAGTCGGCCCAGGGCACCCGCAGGAGTTCGGCCTGGCCGCCCTGCCAGGGTCCCATGTCGGCAAAGCCGAACGCGCCGCCGGCTATGCCCGGCTCGTTGGCCTTCAGGCAGTATGCGGTCAGGCCGCGTTCACAGTTCTTGCAGTGGCCACAGCTGATATTGAACGGCATGCACACCCAGTCCCCGGGCTTGAGCCGCTCAACCGCCGGGCCGACTTCCATGACCACGCCGAGGTTCTCGTGGCCGAAGACGCGGCCCTGCTCGAAATCGGTCCGGCCCTCGTACATGTGCAGGTCGGAACCGCAGATGTTGGTGCTGGTAATTTTGACGATCGCATCCGTCGGACGTTCGATCTTGGGATCGGGCACGTTTTCGACGGCGACCTGATTGGGACCGCGATAGACAACAGCTTTCATAGTCTGCTCCTTTGATCCACCAGGATATGAACGGCCCACCTGACGGGCACGGCACTCCCGGCGGCTATCGACAAAAACCCGCAAGTAAGTGCTCGCGGGTACCTCTGCACCGCGGAAGCATCGATCCGCCGCAAGTGCATTTATACACAGTGAAAGCAGGCCACGAATTATCAAGAGGGACATTCATTTGGTTTCTTTGATTGATCCGCCGATCCGAATTGCTTGCACCACGCCCTGCCGACAATTTTGCAAAGGTGCGGCTCAAACAGCATGTAGTCCTACATATGGATCGTATTGACAGTGGCAGAATATCTCCTCCACCGCACGTTGCCGTTATTGGAAAGGAAGAGTCATGCGAACCACGTCCCTTTTTTTCGCACTCGTCTTGGCAGGAGCATGCCTGTCTTCCGGCTCGGCGCCGGCACACACACAAGCGGCACAGGCGTCACCTGCGGCGCAATCGGAACATCACCGCGCCGATGCGCGGCTGCAGCAGGCGGCCCGGTTCGAACACCAGGTCACCGGCGTGACGGTCAGCGAAACGGGTCGCATCTTCGTCAACTTTCCGCGCTGGACGGAAGATTCGCTTGTCTCGGTCGCTGAACTCATGAAGGATGGGAGCTTGCGTCCTTATCCCAACGAACAATGGAATGCCTGGCGCAATGTACGGCGCGATGAGCTCGATCCATTGGATCACTGGGTGTGCGTGCAGAGCGTGGTCGCCGACGGTCGCGGCAGCGTATGGGTAGTGGACCCCGCCGCTCCCGCCGTGGATGGCCTCGTACCCGATGGACCGAAGCTGGTACGCATCGATCTCGCCACAGACAGGGTGGCCCAGGTGGTCCGCCTTGGTCAGGATGTCGCAATTCCGGGATCGTACCTGAACGATGTCCGCTTCTCGATTGACGGCAAGCATGCCTTTGTTACCGACGCCGGACAGCGCGGTGCGCTGGTCGTGGTGGAGCTGGCCAGCGGCAAGGCGCGCCGGGTGCTGGACGGACATCCGTCGACCCAGCCGGAAAAAGGCGTGGTCGTGAGCACCGACGGCAAGCCGCTGCGCTATCCGGACGGGCGCAAGGTGCTTTTCGCCGCCGACAGCATCGCCCTGTCCTCCGACGGTGCCTGGCTGTACTGGAAAGCGCTTACCGCTCACAACCTGTACCGCATTCAGACCGCGGCGCTCACAGGAAAGGGCCTGGCCGGAGTTGATGTCTCCAGCCACGTCCAGGCCTACGGCAAGGTCGGGCCTACGGACGGTCTCTGGATCGGCCGCGGCACCGACACCCTGTATGTCACATCCATCGAGGACAGTGCCATCAAGGCGCGCGACCTGTCCCAGGGTCCGGACGGGCGTCTGCGCACGGTGCTGCGGGATCCTCGGCTGCGCTGGCCCGACACCTTCAGCCAGGGCCCGGACGGCAGCCTGTACGTGACCACCTCGCGCATCCAGGACTCGGCTTTCTTCAACCGGGATGCGCCACCGGCCCTGCCGACCCAGCTATGGCGCCTTCCTCGGCCACGCGACTGACATCCTCGTGCGGCCCGCCCGCGCCGCGAACGCCAAACCTGACCGCATGGCGGGCAAAACACAAGGGGTTTTATCATGGCAAACGGTATCTTTGATACACAACGGAGTACGTCATCGCAGCGCGGCCGCCCTTCTGGGGCCGCCTCGGCCGGCGGGACGGGGCAGAACCTGCGCTGGATTCCCATCGCACTGGGCGCCGCCGCGATCGTGGCCGGGCTCGGAGCGCGAAAGAAAGGCGCGGGGGCGCTCATGGTCGCCGCGATCGCCGGTGCCGGCGCGGTCGGCGCGCTGCGCGTGCAGTCCGCGCGTGGGACCGCAGGCGGCCAGCCGGAAGTGGAGCGTTCGATCACGATCGGCAAGACTGCAGACGAACTTCGCCGCTACTGGCTCGACCCCGGCACGCTGCCCCAAGTCATGGCAGGTTTTGCTTCCGTGCATGCCACTGATGACGGCCGCATGCACTGGAAGCTGGCGGGACCGCTCGGCCGCACCTGCGAATGGGATACCGAGACAGTCGACCGGGCCGGCGAAGGCATCGGGTGGCGCGCCCTTTCCGACGGCGCCATCGCGAACGAGGGATGGATCCGCTTTCACCCCGCCCCGGTTGGCCGGGGCACCGTGGTCACGCTGCGGTTTTATTTCAATCCGCCCGGCGGCGCGCTCGGCGAGTGGGTCCTCGAACTCCTGGGAGCCGCGCCTCTGCGCGTGATCGCCGACGGCGCGCTGCGGCGCTTCAAGAACCTCGTCGAAACCGGCGAGATACCGACTACCGTGCGCCAGCCCGCCGCTCGCGCCGACACACACTGAGGAGCAGCACATGCGAGCACTTTACTGGAACGGCGTGAACGACTTGCGTGTCGGCACGGTGAAGGACCCCGAAATCGTGAACCCCCATGACGCCATCCTGCGCGTCAGCCTGTCGACGACCTGCGGCTCCGATCTGCATTTCATCAACGGCTACATCCCGACCATGCAGGCCGGCGACGTGATCGGCCACGAGTTCATGGGCGTGATCGAGGAAGTCGGCCCCGCGGTCAAGCGCGTGGCGAAGGGCGACCGCGTCGTGGTCCCGTCCTTCATTGTGTGCGGCCAATGCTGGTATTGCCAGCAATCTCTCTACTCCTTGTGCGACAACACGCATCCCAAACCCGAATTGCAGGAGCCAATGCTCGGCGGATATCCCACGGCCGGCATCTACGGCTATACCCACGCTTTCGGCGGCTACGCGGGTGCGCACGCGCAATACGTTCGGGTACCATTTGCCGACAGCGACTGCTTCAAGGTCCCCGACGGGGTGGCGGACGAGACCGCGCTGTTTCTATCGGACGCGGCGCCGACCGGCTATATGGGCGCCGATTTCTGCGACATCCGTCCGGGCGACACGGTCGCGGTCTGGGGCTGCGGTGGCGTGGGCCTGATGGCGCAGCAGAGCGCGCGGCTGATGGGCGCCGAGCGGGTGATCGCGATCGACCGTTTTCCCGAGCGATTGCAAATGGCGCGCGAGCACGCCGGCGCCGAGACGATCGACTACACGCAGGTCGACAGCGTTCTGGACGCGCTCAAGGAAATGACGGGCGGACGCGGCCCAGATGCCTGCATCGACGCCGTAGGCATGGAGGCGCACGGCACCGGCCCGCAGTATACCTATGACCTCGTGAAGCAGGCCCTGCGCCTGGAAACGGACCGCGGACAGGCCCTGCGTGAAGCCATCATGGCCTGCCGCAAGGGCGGCACGCTGTCAGTCCTCGGCGTCTACGGGTTGATCGACAAGTTCCCCATGGGCGCCATCATGAACAAGGGAATGACGGTGCGCAGCGCCCAGCAGCACGGGCAAGCCTACATGGACCGGCTGCTTGCGCACGCACAGAGGGGTGAACTGAACCCGGCCTACCTCGCCACGCACCGTTTCTCGCTCGAGGACGGACCGCGCGGTTACGACATGTTCAAGCATAAGAAGGATGGCTGCGTGCGCGCGGTATTCGCGCCATAGAGCCCGCCGCATCCGATGGACATGCCCCCGTGCGCCGCCGCCGGGGGCTACTGGCGCTGGCGCACGCTCCTGGAAGCCGGGCTGATGCTGGCACTCGGGCAATGGTGCTGCAAAAGGCCTGTGGCCAGCGAAGGGGTTCCGCGAACAGCATTCCGAAAAAGCGAACGACAACTTCTGGGCCGCTTCCGCAGCCGAAAGCGGCCGGTCGCATTGCCAGAGTTTACGTGGTTGCTCCCCTTAGGACAAGCGAGAGGTGTTGTTAGGCGCTCTAAGCCGCGTCCTTACTTCTTCCAACGCTGTTCGAGGAAGTAAGCGGCATCCTCAAGCGCCTGCATGCCCTCTGGCAGTTCGGCCGCGAACATATGCCAGACATGGAACATGTCCGGCCAGACGTCCAGCTGTACCCGTACCCGGTTCTCGGCAAGATGCACCGCGAGACGCATGGCGTCGCTCAGCATGACTTCGCGTTCACCGATGTGGATCAGGATGGGCGGAAGACCACGTACATCGGCGAACACGGGCGAGGCATCGGGGTCGTTCTTGAGCGCATCGCCCAAAAAAGCCTTGGCCAGCATCGTCAATCCCTCGTGGGAGACGGTAGGGTCGATACCATCGCGGCTCCGGATCGACGCACCCTTATGCTCCAGGTTCACCCAGGGCGACAGCACCACCCCGGCAAGTGGCAGAGGCAGTCCCTTGTTGCGCGCCTTGACCATCACGCTGATGGTCAAGGCACCGCCTGCGGAATCGCCCGAGAACGCGATGCGGTTGGCCGGGTAGCCCTGGGCCAGCAGCCATGCGTAGGATGCCAGCGAATCGTCGATCGCAGCGGGGAACGGGTGCTGAGGAGCCAGGCGGTAGTCCGGCATGAATACCCTTGCCTTGAGCAGTTTGGCATAGTGCCCGGCCAGGCCATGATAGCCGGCAGGACTGCCGGCGACGTAGCCGCCGCCGTGAAAGTACAGCAACGCCCTGCCGTCTTCCACGACCCGGGGCGTCACAACGGTGGCGGGGATGCCGCCCATATCGATTTCCTCGACCCAGACGCCGTCGGGCGTCGGGTGAATCGCGAGCGCCTTCAGATAGTTTGCACGGGTCTGCTCCCACGAGCCTTCCTCGCCACGCAGGAGTGGACCGAACCCCAGTGACGCTGTATTCCATCCCTCGATGCGCTGTTGAACGACAGGAGAAAAAGACATGATGATTCCTTTATGTGGATGCCGCGCTTTCACCGCTTGCGGCAAGGCAGCCGCAGGCGGTCAACCGGGCGATTACTGCGCCAGATAGCCGCCGTCGATGACGAGCTCGGCGCCGGTGACGTAGCTCGATTCGTCGGACGCCAGGTACAGCACGCCGTAGGCGATTTCGTTGGCCGTGCCGCCGCGCTTCATCGGGGTCGAGGCGATCACGGCATCGTTCAGCGCCGGGTCTTGCGACTGGGTCAGCGGGGTGTCGATGAAGCCCGGGTGCACGGAGTTGACGCGGATACCTTCGGTGGCGTAGGTCATCGCCGCATTCTTCGTCATATTGCGTACGGCGCCTTTCGTTGCATGGTAGGAGTGGGCGCCGCCAACCGCCACATTGCCCCAGATCGACGAGACGTTGATGATCGAGCCGGACTTCTGCGGACGCATGATGCGAACCGCCTCGCGCATGCCGAGGAACACGCCGGTCTGGTCGATGGCGATCATCTTGAGCCAGTTTTCCATCTGCAGCTCGTGCAGCGGTTCATAGGCGATGATGCCGGCGTTATTGACCAGCACGTCCAGGCGACCGCTGCGGGCCACGATGGTGTCGACGACCTCGGTCCAGGCGGCTTCGCTGGTGACATCCAGGTTGATGCCGATGATGCCCTGGGAATAAGGCCTGGCTGGTGCGACGATGTCCGTCGCGTACACGGTTGCGCCTTCCCTGGCCAGCAGTTCCGCCACTGCGTGACCGATGCCGCTGGCTGCACCGGTAATCAGTACGACCTTGTCTTGAATGCGCATATTGCTTCCTTTGATAATAGTGAGGTGGGAATCCGCGAAAAGAATTGCACTGCGAATGAACCCAGTGTAGGTGCCGGAATGCGGTTTGCAGAGTTAAGCGCGGTTAATCCGCATAGCGATGACGCGCTTCGGATTAACCTGGATTCACTTGAAGGAATAGCGCCTGGATCGATGCAAGTATGTGGCGGCTTGCCAGACTGAACATGCACGAATAATGAACATCGGCTTGCTAGGCTAACTTCAATAATGCGCTGGCGGTACGCAGGTCCGGGGTCCCGAATCCCTCGGTGTATTGTTCGTATATCGTTTTCAAAAGGGAAAGAGCATCGCCCGCTGCGGCGATCCGCGCTTTCAGACGCACCAGGCTGATTGCAGTGCGAAGCTCCCACGCAACGGCGCCCTGCTCGCGCGCCACGTCGATAGCGTGCCAGTAAAATTGCTCGGCGAGTGAATCGACACGACCTTCCAGCAGTGTTCCTTTTATCCTATGCAATTCTGCGTGATTCCATCGTTCGCTGCCTTGCTGGCAAGCCGCGAGCGCTTCATTGATCATGACTGACACTGTCTCTCTTTGGCCGCGTTTGAACAGCGCACTGGCGAGCATTCCCTGATGGCTGGTGAGATGCAGGCGATATCCGGCATCTTTCAGCCTCATCATTTCTGCAAGCACATCCGGTGAAATATCCGCGTCCCGCGTGATTGCCTGTAGCGTTGCATCGCGACAGCGATGCACCGCTTTCCACAAGGTGTTGTGATGCCGATTCAGGCACAGCGCCAGCTCATCGATATAGCCTTGCGCCGTGACATGGTCACCATTTTCCAAGGCGATTGGAAATGCCGATGTCGTTACCGCACTGAGAAGCGATTCCATATGGCGGGTGTCGCGTGCTTCCTGCACTGCGGCTTGCGCGCCTTGCATGGCTTGTTCAGGATATCCCCTCAACCACAGGACATTCGCCAATGTCGCCAATGCCGCAGAGTGGTGATTCAGCCGCAGGCGCGCCGAAAGACGGTCGGCTGGAGGGGCATCGCTTGCCAGGCTACTTTCCAGTCGCTCCTGGGCGGCAGCCTGGTCGCCGGCATAGTGTGACGCCGTCCCAAGCAGGCGCAGCATGCCATTCGCGGCCGCAGCGTCACCGTCGCCAAGGGCAATCTCGTTGAAGCGCAGCGCGATTTTTTGCACGGCTTCTACGTTCCCCGTATAGCTATGGTCAACCGCCAAACCCCATAAGGCAAGTTGCTGGTATGTGCGATCTGCGGACGCATCGGCGAGCTCCAGCACCCGCTCCCAAGTACCCGACGCGCAACACCCGGGCCCAGCCGACGCCAGGGTAGCGCCGCCCAGGGCCGCTCGCAACTTCATCTCATCGGCTTGACTGAGTCGGCCGGCCGCTACGGAAAGGGCGCGTTCGACGAACCGGGTGCACTCTTCAGGAACAAGATGCGCCATCCAGAACGGTATTGCCGCAACCGTTAAAGAGATACCGAGCGCTACTTCGCCGGTTGCCGAAAATGCCCATGCCAATGCGCTGCGCACGTCCTCGAGATAGCCCTCGGTGCCTGCGAACGCGTCGGCGTCCGGATGTCTCGTCCAGCGTGTGGCGACACGGTCCAGCAATGCGCAATACAGCGCGATGCGGCTGCCCTGCATCAGGTTCATTTCGCCAGCTTGCTCGAGCTTCTCACGACCATACGCTTTTGTCGTATCCAGGAGCCGATAGCTGACATCGGGCCCGATGACATCGGCTGACAGGAGCGACTTTTGCACCAGGTTGCTGACGTCTTCAATCACCTGGCTCTCCCCCCCTACCCTGGCCGCACAGAGTTCAATCGCGGCGCCGAGCGAGAAGCTGGCCGCGAAGATCGACACTGACCTGAACAGGATTTGTTCGCTATCGGTCAGCAGTTCATGGCTCCAATCCAGGGCTGCACGCAGGGTTCGATGGCGTGGCAAGCAATCTCTCCGTCCACGTTTCAGTAACAGGAACCGGTCGTCGATGCGCCTTGCCAGTTCATGTACCCCGAATGCATCCATCCTGGAGGCGGCCAATTCGATCGCCAACGGGATACCTTCGAGTTTGCGGCAGATGTCGACAACGGGGAGGACGTCGCTATCGCTCATCTGAAAGCCGTCGGTCGACTCGAACGCACGCATGACAAAGAGCTGGACGGACGGATACGCAAGCGCCTCGGTAGCTGTAAGCGCCGCATCGCCGGCTGGCCACCCCATTGGCGCCAACCGATACACATACTCTGCGCGAATCCTGAGCGGCTCACGACTCGTCAGCAGGACTTGCACGTCCGACGTGCCACTGATGATGCGGCCCACCACTTCCGCCGCGGGATCGATCAGGTGCTCACAGCCATCGATGATCAGCAGGGCATGGCGGTTCTCCATGTGCGCGATGAGGTCCTGGATGCCCTCTTCGGCATGCAGTGTCAGTCCGACTGCCTTGGCGACGACGCTCACGACAAACTGCGGGTCTGACAGGACGCCAAGGTCGGCAAAGTCAACCTCGGCATCCTGTTGCGATGCGAGGTGGTGAGCCAATTGCTGCGCGAGGGTGGTCTTGCCAATGCCGCCGGGACCCACGATGCTCACCACACGGCGCGCGGCCAGGATCGGAAGCAAGGTCGACATGACATCTGGCCGCTCGACCAGTCCGGCAGCAAATACAGGTGGCAGCCCGGGGCGTGTCGACGCGGGACCCGAACGGACCGAGGAAAAGAAATCCAGGTCTTGATAGCGCACCGGCGCGACAAAACGATAACCCCGCCCTATGACTGTGGCGATGTAACTGCCATTTTGGTCATGGTCCGCCAGCGCCTTGCGCAAGCCAGCGATATGTACCTTCAGATTGCTTTCTTCGACGACAGACTTTGGCCAGGCACGGGCAATCAGCTCGTCTTTGCTGAGCAGTTCTCCGGGGTGCTTGACCAGTTCTGCCAGGATGGCAAGCGCACGCGCCCCCAGACGTAGAGCCAGTTCGTCGCGCAGTAATAGCTGCTTGCCAGGGATAAAGTGAAATGGACCAAAGAAATACTCGCGCTCGACCGAGCGGGTTGCGTTAGCTGTGCCTGAAGACATGTCGGCCTCCGTGATGCTGGCGCTGTGCGGTCCAGCACCCAGGCATCATCTCATACACGGCCGCCTACTGGATCAGGTAGGTAACAACTTTCCAGCTGCCATCGGCTTCGCGCGCCGTGACCACGGTTTCGGTGACGCCTGGCCGGTTGGCATACACCGCGCTGTACTGGATCACCACGTAGTCTCCTTCGG
>Ga0265798_10011422_pt1 | contig 10818 bp, 13 predicted proteins | sample P3T30metagenome_FD_192430 | JGI IMG/M metagenome (GOLD analysis project Ga0265798, IMG submission 192430) | Plant litter microbial communities from East Loma Ridge, Irvine, California - P3 T30 | ecosystem: Environmental > Terrestrial > Plant litter > Unclassified | place: USA: California... | reverse complement strand
CACAAGCTTTGTAACCGATTGCAAGGCTTTCATAGTTGCCACTTCGCTCTCCCTTACATATCTCGAGACCTCGAAGGGACCATGAGCACGGTTGTAACCGTTCATTAGAAGCATCCACTTGACGCCATCATCGAAGAGCACAGGGATATGTATATTGAGACCTCCATGGCACTCTTCCGGGATTTCGGAGGGGTCAGGCAAACATATTTCGGTAACGGTCTGTTCGGGCCGTAAGATCCGGAGTCGTTCCTGCAGGGCATCGATGCTAAGATCTCGAAGAGCGTCCTCAAACTGTTTCAAGTGAGTGATCAGGTGACACAGATGAAGGCTGACATACTGATCGATCTTCCTGGTCCCAGGGCGCCTGATTGTCAGCCCATCGCTTTTGGGCAAAAAGAACTCACCTGTATCTCTCGGCAATCGGTGTGGGCTGGACCATCAAGGTGAACTCGGCAAAGAACCTTGTCACACCCATAACAGAAAGCAGGTCGTTGCTCGGCAATGCCGGTGCAAAGGTCATGCTGGCACGGCAAGTAAGGAAGTGAAAGCATTATGGAATTGTTGTAAGAATGAGGGGATCGACAAAAAGGATAAGGAATATATACCTGACGTACAATAAGCATTCAAAACAACGACCACGAGGTGGAACTCCTCGTTTGTGCTCCGCCCCATTGTCCCTTGAGACACAACGAATCTACCCGACGGATCTGTAAAAAGCCTATTTCGAAGCTTGTTTGACACCAGACAGCGCATTTGGTCACCCACCGAGCACGGTGTTTGAAGGCCGTACCGCTACTCGCGAACACCAGCAACGGATCACAGATCCCCCCAACGCTTTGAATGTCGCTGCCCAAGCTCGTCACAAACCAAGCATACACGCGGGACCATTTAATCACCGTCCATTGAGCATGGCGATTGACAATGACGACTCGAATGACCGATGACCGGGCAACAAGCTGTTTGTCTTTGTCATCATGAGACAGATCAAATCTTCTCGTCACCCGCTTACAATTCCACTCACAACCATAAATAACGCGCGAGTGGAAGCTCACAGCTGCGGGCCGGCGATTGATAGCTGTTGCATCTCCCTCAAGACGAACGACTCACAAGCACAATCTAAACATTCCGTTTGGCGGTACTGACGTCGCATATCATCTTGAGAACACCAAACAGATACAGCGGAGTCGGGGTTGAGTTTAGGTTAGGCTCTGCATACAAGATGAACTTGTTTCAGTACAGCATTCACACCTTCCCGCAGGAGCAGTAAGTTCGAGATCAACCCGTGTCGAGTCGATGTTGTGACTATGTGTTTGTTCCGACCTCTGGCGCAAACATATAAAGTCGAGTCGCTTGGGTCTAATAGACACCTATTCTCTTCCATCAATCCTCACGCTTCACATTCCATATCAAGTCCTCTACCACCCCCTATCTTCCATTATCCCATTAAATTCAACAACCATCACAAGTATGTTATCAAGCTTGAGTGGAGAGTCCAACTGCTAAAGTATAGTGAGGTGTAAAAATTGTAAAGCAGTCATTAAAACCGACGGTATACAGGGAGAGGATCCCGATCTCTGCAAGAAGTGTAAGTGCCTTTCAGCGCAGCGTAGCTACACCGAAGCTGATTCCAATCAGGCCGAGGCCCAACTCAGCCCAAGCCTAAACCTCGCCCCAAGCCCAGGAGGGTGGTCCTTTCTCTCCTTGAGATCTTTGGGTCCAAGTAGAAACATCAGAGAACTTTGCTATAAGCAGAAGCATGTAGAATCAAGATGAACGTATGCAGTTAGAATCTTCACATGAACGGAGGTGCATACTGATATGAACGAGAGGAGGTCGTCGCAAGATCATCATGCCGTCGAGGTGAACCGTCTAGTGATGATTGCAACACGAACCGACTCTGTTGTCCTCCAGCCGGGAATTCGTACCCAGCCGAATAGGACGACTTCGCATGTGTCCTCTGTGAGGTATAGCTCTGATTTCGATGGCGGTTCTCCTTGAGAGCTAGGGCGCGTGGCGGACCATCTAGTCCCAAATGACTGCTTGAATTGCGGCGGGAGGTGCCCAAGAAAATGAGAAAGCAAGGAGGAGATTTGTAGTCCAAACCGAGGTATTGAAGGGACGAAACCCAAAACCCCAAAGTCGGGCTGAAATGATCAAGACGTTCTTCAGGAGGACGAGGAAGTAAGGCTGGGTAGCTGAGGACCTACGGGATAAAGAAGATAGCAGGAGGTAGAAGAGGATTTGAGCGGTGTAGGTTGGACGTAGGAGGTAGCTGGAGCTACATTGGAATTTGGGGTGTAGAAAGTGATATACATAGATCATGGAAGATGATAGCCCATACTTAGTACCCTGGTCCCCATGATTGACCTTCCATCACTGATTCCATCTTATGATCCGTTGGTCTCGCCGCTGATTCGTAGACGATAGCACCAGGTCGAGCGGCAATCTGTTCATTAGCTTCAAGTTACCGGACAGCAATGGACAGCTTACAGCACTCCAACTCCCTCTTAATCCGATGTAATACACTTTCGTCGTTTCTTCATCTCCATCAGAAGTATTTCCAGGGATGTATATCGTCAAACTCGTCATTCCGCTGAACTTTGCCGCTCTATCTTGTTAGCTTTGACCGAAAGCGTGGGCATGCCAGCTTACTTGACTTGATATTCAACTCCATCCCTTTGTTCTATGCATTCCAGTTTCTGAGTCATCTCTCTAGCTTCTGCGTCTGAGAAATCCATTCCTGGAGCATCTTTGAACTGATCGTCAGTATATGCGCTTCAACAAGAGGAGGGGGACTGACTAGATGTAATTCATTAGGTGTCTGACCACTCGGACCGGATTTTATCGTTATCGTACGTAGAGATACTGAAGATATGAATGGGACTGGGCATTAGACCTTGTTCTCCATGTTCATAGATGAGGTCACTCACTATTGATTATCAAAGTATCATCCGCGTCAGATTCGAGGAACTACTACACCATCAGACCTCTACCCCACGCGGGTCAGGGACCGACTCACGATATCCTCATCGTTCCGTAGATCCCAGCTTCTGTTAAATCAGCTCTGCCGCACGTAGCCCGCAACAGCCAGCTTACTTGATCACCTTCTGACCGGCTTCAGGTCCCCCAACCGCGTTCAACGCTGTAACGTGTGGTAAATCAATTTGAGAGTACAGAGAATCTTGAGGTCCAGTTCCTACCGGATCATCATGGTCATGGTCGTGACCATGTCCACCATGCCCATGCTCATGGTCATGAGCTTCATTGGAGCAACTCATTATTGAGTAGTATAAGTGGTCGTTTCAAGTGGAGGAAGTTATCTCGTCACTCTGGCTATCTTTGTTGCCACTTAATTTGATTCCGTCCCTTTTCGATTTCGTCCTTCTGTTCACCACCCACTACCACCGTCACTGTGCACCATATCCATCAACCATACAACAGCAACAATGTCGCAACCTGAGAAAGTCACTCCTTCCTACCTCGGACCCGCTGGTCAACAGGCACCACCTAGCATCTATGCCGTCCTCAAGGATCAGGTCATGGCTCCTCAGTACAGGGACGATAACCTCCGGTATGTCCACCTTCCATTTCAAGTTCCTCATATGGTCATCGAGCGTGACACGATGCTGTCTTGCTTCTACAAGGACAGCAGCTGACAAGATAGTATACTCCGAGCCGCCACCATCTTCACCGCAGGCATCATCTTTGTCCGAAGCAGTTGGAGTTCGACCTTGTTCCCAGTCTTCTAGGTAAGCTACATAGCATGCACTACACCTGAGCACAGAGCTGATGAACAGTCGGGTGCAAAGAAAAAGTTGAAGAAGGAGAAGAGGAATGTATAATCAGATGTATCACCACCATGCATCACTCTTGAACGGTTACCGGATCGGCACTATAGCTTGCATTTCCGACAAATCTCTAACTTATAATTCGATATATTCCAAGATCCTTCATCTAATTACCCCCATCCTATTCTAATCATGATTACGATTGCTCAATAATGGCAACTAGCGCCTTCTCATACTTCCCAGTCGTCTCACCCTCGACCCTCTTTCGCAATGTCGTCCGGTACCTAGTCTGGAACTGGGACTTGATACTTGCGAATTTAGGTCTGTTCCAGTGACATCGTAAAAGTCGGTATATCCTGGTTTGTCAGTTATCTCCTAACGAGAAGTACGAAAAGACATACAGCCGTTCATCCTTGGTTCCCATACCAGACATTGCGTCTTCCAAGTACTCTACATCTCTTGCTATTCCTTGTCCGTCGTTTTCGTACGCTTTGACAAGGTAGAGGAGACCGGATTTCATGTGTCCTGAGAACTCGCCTTCGACCCTGGACGTCAGCATGCAGTATTCAACAGAGGCCAAAGGTGACGTACATTTGAGAGAGACTCTTCTTGTGCCTCTGAGGGAAGGCTTGGGCGATGGCATGAAGGTGCGCATCGGACCTTGAGAGAAGGATACCACAAACTCCAATCTCATCCTATCTGTCAGTTATTATATTCGTGGAGGGGTTCGTAAGCTCACGGTTCCGATTTTGCCCTGACCAGCCCGGTACAATGCTTCGACGTCCTGCTGAACCCTTTGCTGATCGACATATGGGTTCTCATCCCTTTGACCACTCAATGCCATGTTGAACATCCTGGCTATCAGCTTTGTCTTTATCTGTACAAAGTAGCTTACCTCTCGGTCTTCATGCTAAGTTCGCCCTGGACGGTCTTGACGAGATCCTTGTTGTACACCCTCCTGAATCCCTCTTTAAGGAGGAAGATCTCCTCATTTGACCGACCGAGTAAAACCTCGCTTAGGAGGTCTTCATGTGTTCCTGCCCCTTTACAAGCCCGCTCCAAGAGATAGATGTCTCCTCCGAGCGGTCCAAGTGCTTTTAGTACTAAAGTGTACTCGAGCCTGATATCAGTCACATTCCTGACGAGTGTTATGGGACTCACCATGACGAAAGCTCCTTCTCCAGAGTCTTTTGCAAGCTTCTACCAGTTGTTTGCTCGTAATTCCTGGCCAAGACATCGATCTGGAACGGATCCAATGGGGCAAGAGTGTCGATGATGGTCTTTTCGTCCGTCCCGAATCCCTTGGTGGCTTTCCTGATCCGCTCAGCGTCAAACTGGGGGTTGTATCCCTGCAATTGCGAAACTGGGATAGCGGGTGGAGGTGCCGGGATGGAGACACCGAGGAATCGAGGTCCTCCTTGACTTGGGACAGGCGCAGCACCGAATTGAGCAGGAGGCGCGCCGTATTGCTGTTGTTGTTGAGGTGGAGGAGCTGTATATTGCTGCTGGGGAGGTGCGCCGTATTGTTGTTGAGGTGGGGGTGCGCCAAACTGCTGCTGAGGTGGGGCTGCACCGTACTGCTGCTGAGGAGGAGGGGCACCATATTGATTGTTCACAGGTGGAGGCGCTCCGTAGCCATATTGAGTCTGATCGTGTTGGAATTGACCTGGACCTTGACCCCATTGACCCTGTTGTTGAGGTGGAGCACCATAAGGTGCTTGGGGAGGTTGTTGGCCATAAGGCGGCTGTGCAGGGGGTGCGCCGTAGTTCTGTTGAGGTGGAGGTGCACCCCAGTTACCTTGTTGAGGTGGTGCATTGTATCCACCTTGTGGTTGTTGATAGTTGTTGTTGTTCCACGACATGTTTAAATGAGTGGAGTGGCGAGGGTCGTGGTTTGTGTGCGGGGTTGAGTGATTGACGAGGTACGGACTATTCTGTTCCTTATATCCTTATCTTCTAGTTGATGCGTGATTTATAGAACTCGAGTAAACGGTAGTTGCTGTGATTACTGCTGTGCTGCTATACTCCTGCTACTAGTGTATGCGTACCGAGCTCTTCTGTACATGAGATGACGCTGCACTGCTATCTGAGGCAATTTGCAGTCGGATAAACCCCCGAAAACACGTGAGAATATATCCGGTCACTCGAGATTGTGCAGTTCTGACGTATTGTCTGAACCAAAGGTCAACGACGACGACGAGCACGACAAAAGGCAACGACAGAAATCAAGACGCCAGCGAGAGGTCATCGTCCACTCCAGATCGATTACCTAGCGTCAAACCTCAACGACTTGCTGGCCAACGAGTCCACCCAAATATTGGCCCAGAAACGTTGATCGCAAGTACCCGGCTTTGCTCGGACCAACATGTCGAGCAACGAGATCAAAGCTGTGGTAAGTCCCAAATCCATCAACCAAGTCTCGAATGATACTGATATCGATTCAGGCTCAGTCCGTATTCGACGAGCTGGTCTCGGAGCTCATTACCTCAGCTGCTCAAGCTGCTGTCCTAGATATCAAGCACGGGCGCATGCCATGTCCGAATTGTAGTACAAAGTAAGTCTGGCTGTTTTATGTGATGATTTAAAGCTGATGGATAGATGCCAACTACATGTACCAATACCCTCAACCACTCACAACGCTCCAGCATCTTCCTCGGCATCCTCACGAGCCCCTTCGCCTGGCTCTGCATCACACACTTCCGCAGAAGGGAGATCAGGAGGACATTCCGCCGGACCGGAGAAAGGAACTGGTGGATCCACCGGAGTAGGCAGTGGAGGTGGAAAGATAGATGGAAATGGGAATGCCTTCTTTGACTGTCTCGTCTGCCATCGTTCAGTAAGTCCCCCTCGACCCAACTCATGATATACTAACGACCAGACCGCCTCCAATCGGTTCGCACCTCATATGGCCTCGTGCCTTGGCATAGGAGGGTCAACACGTAGAGGAGCAGCTCGAACAGCAGCTGCAAAAGCTAGGATGACGACTAGCAATAGCGACCGATCAAGTCCAGTGCCATTTACTGGCGGTAGCGAGAATGGCGATTCGGACAATGAAAGCCTGTCAGGCAAGAAGGGCAAAAGTGAGTCGCTATTATCAGGCATCGCAGATTCGAGCTGATATGACAGAACCCATCATGGGTAGTAATGGGAAGAAGAAAGCATCCCCCAGCAAGAATATACTCAAAAAGACTAAATCATATCCAGCTTCATGTACGTCCCCTCACGTCTCCACGTTGAAAACGCTGACAGTCAGCTCCCACACCATCATTCCGCAGCTCCCTCGGACCAGGTCCATCGAGACTGGGTCGACCACCGAAGAATGCCACATCCTCACCTCCTGCTCTATCACCTACCAATACTGTCATCTCTGTACCTGGCAGTACGGACAGTTCGAGAAACGGGATGCTTGCCGATAAGAAACCTCCAACCGGGTTCGATGCACCTAACGCCATCATGATTGAAGATGATGATATGGATGATGATTACTAGATCTGAGCATCGTATAGGCCGGTCATAGTCATGTTTATCAGTATTTGTCCATACAGTACACTGTTGTAGTCATATCAATATGCAATATTCATCATGTCATTCAAATCTCTATATCTATCAACAGTCGATGCTGTACATCTAGGTTATCTATATCAATGGAACCACTTGCCCCAGAAGATACCACCTAGTAGACTCGGGAACAAACGTACGTCTCCCGTACGATTAAACATCCCATGTTTCGTCAGACCCTCGACGAACCAGCCAGCCGACCAGCCCAGCCAGACCCACGTCAACGTAAATCCAACCAGCCGTTCCATGAATACCAGATGCCCAGGAACACCTTCTGTCCTCGAATCTGGATAAGCCTTTGATCTCCATTGACGATACTGCGCTTTAAGAACGGCTTCAACCACCAGCGCGAATGGCTGCAGAACGAAGAAAGGTGTAAGAGCAAGGACTCTTTCCAGATTCAATGGTTTATCTAGAGGTGTACGGAGGAGAATGAGCGACAGAGTCCCGCAATCGTGGACCAGACCGGAGAGTGTAAAGACGATCAGCGATTTGAGAAAGTTGGAGAAAGCCAGTCGGGTGGTGATGGTTCGTGGTCGTATCGAGGTAGGGGATGGAATTGGATGAGAAGGCGAAGTTCTTCCAGAAGCGATTGGACTCTGGCAGGCGCTCGAGACTGATTTTGGGGTGGTGGGTGGTTTGGAATTGGGATGAGCGGATTCACCAGAGTGCGTTAGACCAAGGATATTCTCGCCGATACCGATCCAGCCGAGGACGTGGAGCCATCTTCGGAAATACCCCTGCCAGGTCTATACATCAGTCTCACAATTCGTACGAAATTGGGATTTGAGCATACCTTTGACCACATAGTAGCCAATCCAGGGGATGTCCACAAATCGCCAAAAGTCCCGAAAAGTGGGGGCCAGCCATAGGGTTCCCACAATTCCCCTTCCCATCCCATCAGCCCTCCAATCCCTGCCATCATGATACTACACATGAGGAACGACCTTTCCGTATCCAGCACTATCCTAGCAGGGATAAGGATACTATGAATAGCCTTTTCCCATATTGCTAAATCGGCATATAGAGGCGCTATACCAGGTCGACCACTCAGGTATATCGAGGCGGGAGTGAGATTTGTATATGTCCTAAATAGATCCCAGCAGAACCAGATCAATATGGTTTTCCGAAGTCGAGTGATTAAGAACTCCTTCCGGGGTGAATCGCGGCTGTATGGTCGTTGCAATGAGGACGAAGGTAGCGGACAAGCGTAATTCCATCCTATTCCTCGATATGACCAAAATAGGCTTAAGCCCCAGTACAGCTTTTGTAGTGTAAATGGCGGGGGGACGTGTTCTGGGACGAGCTCTGGTAGTTGTGTCTGTGCAGTGGGCTCGAGGGATTGGTGCTGTTTTCTGTTTTCTCGAAGTCGAAATACGTTCTCCTCGGGCGGAAAGAAGATGAACGTCTCTAATGCTCGAAAGGCCTGGGCCACTGTCTGTTCAGCCAGTCCATTACAGATTTATGGAAATTGACTCACTGGACAAAATGGTCACTTCCCATTGTTCGGCATCATTCCGTACATATGGTACCCAAGCTGTATATAGCCATCCAAAAGTAATTACAGGTCCAGCTATAGCTTGTCGAAAGAGTCGATACCCAGGCGTGAGCGGTGTAACGAGGACCAAAGCCGTCAAGAAGATCAAGAGGAATGCCAGATTATAATCGAGCGGATGAGCTTCATGACGATAATATCTGATGGTGTTGATAAGTGAGAGTTCATGGCGGGCTGACATAGTGATATGCACCCCGCCCAACCTGATTTATGTAGGTACAGTCTGGCATTGACGCTAAAAACAGGCCAGGGATGCCTCGGATTGATGAAACGCGTCCGGCTATCCGGTCAAATGATTTCGCAGTTTGGCGGCTATGCATTTTCCTGACAGATCGTCATTCATCAACTGTACGTCTTATCAACGGTACTCTCAAGGAGATGCCGCCAATGGTCACGGTGAACCCCATAAGGTCGGCTCGAAGGACCGCTGATCTGTCACTCATGAAGACCTCCTGACACCTAGATGGGCTATCTCGTTGTCACTCCAACCTTTTATTCCTTTGGGATAATCTATAAAATTGTCTTCGTTTCGGAGCGATCAATTCAACAGCAAAGTATCATATATACAAAGCAGAACCCCACTGATCCTCCTCTCATCGATCTCAATCTTTACAGACCGAGAGATCAGAATAGAATAACATGCTCACGGCCATCATCTCTCTTCTCCTCTTCGCTATCCCTATCCTGACCCTGCCCACCTCGAATCACTCCCTCGATAAACGGGGTACTACTGTAGAGCTCGAGATCTTCATGACAGAAACCGCTCTAGCCAACAAGACAGCCCTTCAAGATCTTCGATTCTGGCAGACTAGCCCAGGATCCACCTACCCCGTCGTCATGACTATCGATCCTTCACCCGGCTATACTTTCGGAGACGGGTTGGAGGAGGCTACATGGACTGTGAGAGTGATTGCCGAAAAGATGAGCTCTGTGCACTTGGATTCGACGAGCCAGGGCGCTACGAACATTAGCATCGTCAGGTCAAGCGGGGGTTCAATGGAAGTAAGTCTCTGCTTCACATACGCCTGAACTGGCTGACTAATTCAGTGTGCTATCACGCTATACCAAGAGCTGGAGGTCGACAAGCTGGCTTGGATTATTGATCGAGGTCTTGAGATGTTTTTCGTCGATGGCAAGCGAGATTACCCACCCGGTCGAGATGTGTTGAACATCGACTGTACAATGGTGTAGCCAAGGGATCTGAGTCTTGTACGTATCGGTCAATGCAGGAGAATCGTCATCGTGTCGGAACAAAGGTCATACAGTACGTCATGCTGATCGCTGCACAGCATCTGTCACTGTCAAAGGACATGAAGGGGCTCGGCAGGACAAAGGACATTGCACTAGGACCGCGTGTCGTGTGGCCCGAGGGAGTGAACCGTGAAAGGTGGTCGCCATCCGCTACAGAATCCCTGCTGATCGTACCATCGCTCCTTGACACTCCTTTCTATGCGCTATGAGAGGGGAAAGAGCTGAAGATCACGGAGGCCTAGAGCACAGCTTTGTGCCACCAGGCATATAAGAACCCTCTGTCTCCTCGACAGTTGCAAGATTACTCATCTTTTACTACAACTACACGCTACATTATGAAACTTTGTAGCCTTATTTACGCTTTTACCACCCTCATCGCTGTTCTTGCGGCGGACACCGACAGCAGCAAAGCGCAAGCGCCTGCCTCACTTGCCACCATCAGGGTAACACTCCAATGTAGGGACCCTGATTGCAAAAACCCCCTCGCTACTCCAATCCTCACCCAAATCAAGGACGGTGTCACGGTCAAGAGTAGTCCAGCCACCTACATCGACGAAATCAAAGCTCTGCCGATAATCGATGCTGGAGTACCGATCGGCTACATCACTCTGAACACGTCGCTCGCAGGAACCCAAGACTTCCGAGTTGATGGCGACCATATCTTCA
>Ga0265798_10011421_pt1 | contig 10818 bp, 6 predicted proteins | sample P3T30metagenome_FD_192430 | JGI IMG/M metagenome (GOLD analysis project Ga0265798, IMG submission 192430) | Plant litter microbial communities from East Loma Ridge, Irvine, California - P3 T30 | ecosystem: Environmental > Terrestrial > Plant litter > Unclassified | place: USA: California... | reverse complement strand
CTTCACGGCGGAGAACAGGTTGGCCAGCACCTCGCGCGACAGGCCCGGGCCGGTGTCGGAAACGACCAGCTCCAGGTACAGCCTGCGCTCGCGGTTGACGTGGCCGCGGTTGGCGATCTCGATGCGCCCGCCGGTGGCGGACAGCGCCTCGATCGCGTTCTTGACGAGGTTGACCAGGATCTGCTTGAGGATGTCCGGGTCGCCCTCGATGCGGCCGGCGTCATGGGACATGCTGACCACGATCTCGACGTTGGGCGGGACGAAGTCGGTGGCGCGGAACAGGCGCAGCACGTCTTCGACCACCTTGCCGACGTCGGCGCTGACGCCGCTGTCCACGTTGGGCTGCACCTCGGTCAGGCTGTTGACCAGCTGGCCGACGCGGTCGATCTCTTCGTTCAGGATCGACAGCTCGCCGGCCACGGGTTCCTGGCGTTCGAGCTTGCTGTCCAGGACCGACAGATAGTTCTTGATGATCGACAGCGGGTTGTTCACCTCGTGCACCACGCGCCGCGAAGCTTCCCTGTATTCCTCGGCCACGTGGGCCAGCTGGCGGCGCGCCTGGCCGCGCTCGAGCATCGCGTTTTCCAGCGCGCTCGCGGCCTGGGCACCAAAGGACTGCATGAAGCGCTCGCGCTTCTGGCAGGCCGGCACCTGCCAGCCCGCGATCCCGCCGATTAGGACGCCGATGCAGCGCGCACCGCTTACCAGCGGCACGCAGACCAGCGATTCCGTGCCCAGCATGCGCAGCAGCTGCTCTTCCGGCAGGCCGAGCGGCGCGCCCTCGCGGCGCACGAAAGCCAGGCGGCGTTCCAGCGCGGCCTTGGCAACGGCGCCGCCCTTCGACAGCGGAATGGCGAATTCGGCGATGCGCTGCTGGTTCGCGGTCGGCGCGCCCACCAGCGCGTGGCCGGTCGGGTTCTCCAGCAGCACGGCGGCGTTCTCGAAGTCGAACAGCACGCGCGCCGAGCGCGTCATCGCTTCCAGCAGCCCGCTCTCGCCCTGCTGGCGCGCGAACGCCTGGCCGATCTCGGAAACCAGCACCAGGTTGCGCATTTCCTCGGTCAGGCGTTGCTGCACCGGATCGACGGGCGGCGGCGGCGCGAAGGCCGGCTGGGCCGGGATGTCGTCGGCGCCGGCCAGGTCGATGCCGAGATGAACCGCGGCGCGCTCGACCTGGCGCGCAGCCTGGTCCAGCAGCGCGTCGGCGGCTTCCGGTTCGAGCTCGCACAGTTTGGCCGCCTCGATCACCAGTGTCGGGTCCTCGGCATGGCCGGACAGCAGGTGGGCGGCGCGCACGATGCGGATCAGGGGATGGGCGCCCTCCAGGCGCTCGCCCGGCTCGTGGTGGTAGAGCACCGAATCGGCCAGGAAGGAATCGAGCTGCCAGCGTTCGATCAGCCAGGCGCCGGCTTCGGCGTGGGTGATCTGCAGGGTGCGCTGCTCGACCGCGCACAGGTCTTCGTCGTCGCGCGCGGTGAAGTTGAAACCGTATTCCTTGGGTGCGGTGGCCAGCAGGGCCAGGCGGCCGACGTTGTGCAGCAGGCCGGCCAGGTAGGCCTCCTCGGGCTGCGAATAATGCAGGTGGCGCGCCAGGTCGCGCGCCAGCACGGCCGCAGTCAGCGAGTTCTTCCAGAAGGCGCGCAGGTCGGTCGCGCTCGAATTCGGGAAGCTGTTGAAGGTCTGGAACACCGAGTCGCTGATGACCAGGGTCTTGATCATGTCGGTGCCCAGCGCCACCATGGCCTGCTCGAGGTTGGGCTGGCGTCCGCTGCGGTGGTAGGCCGAGCTGTTGGCGACTGTCAGGATCTTGCCAGTCATACCAGCATCCTTGGCCACCAGCGCAGCCAGTTCGGGCATGCCGAGGTCGTCCGCCTGCAGGTGGGCCAGCAGCTTGATGAGGATCTGCGGCATGGCGGGCAGCCGTGCGATCAGCAAGCGATTGCGGATATCCTGGTCTGGTTGGTAGTTAGTCTCAAGCACGGCCGCCACTGCTGTTCTGGATAGTAGGTGGCGCTTTGCCCGCTAAAGCTGCCACGATCATTCTTCTAGTGGTACCCGGAACAGGGCTGGTTTTTGGCCGCTATTCCGAACGTGAAAAACTTATCTTAGCATATATACATTTCTGGCCGGGAACAACACTTTCCGCAGAATGTGATGTGTTTTAGAGTCAAATCTCAGGTGGGAAGTGTTGATTTTTCTCAAATTTGTAGGGTGGGCTCACCGAGCCCACGCCTAAGGTTTGCGTTAAATCAGCATTTGCGTGGGCACGGGGTGCCCACTCTAGGCCAGCGCCTGCTTGCGCCGGTAATGGCGCGATACCATCCAGCAGCCCAGCGAGGCGACGGCGAAGGCGGCCTGGCCCAGCGCCATCGCCAGCACCGAGTAATCCAGCGCCGGGACGATGATGCCGGCCACGATCGCGCCCATCAGCGTGGTGACAAAAGACTGGCAGGACGCCACCGTGCCGCGGATGTGCGGGAACAGGTCGAGCGTCAGCAGGGTCGCGCTGGGGTTGATGATCGAGCTGCCGAAGTTATAGAAGAACATCGGCAGCACGGTCCACGGCAGCGCCGGCGGCAGGAAGCTGTGGTACAGCACGCTGCCGGTGACGGCGGTCAGCATGAAGGCGTAGCCGATGCCGATCTGGCGCCCGTAATGCATCTTGCCGGCCAGGCGGTTGGCGGCCAGCGCACCCAGGAAGATGCCGGCCACCGCCGGCACGAACAGCCAGTAGAACTCCGATGGACCCAGGTGCAGGTGCACCGGCAGCAGCACCGGCGCGCCGGCGATGAACAGGAACATGCCGCCGAAGTTGAAAGCGACCACGGCCGACTTCATCTGGAACAGCACCGAGCTGAAGATGTCCCAGTAGCTCTGCGCCAGGAAGCGCGGATTGAAGGGCTGGCGGCGCTCTTTCGGCATGGTTTCGGGCAGGTGCTGCCAGCAGACCCACCACAGGCCCAGGCTGAACACCAGCAGGCCGAGGAAGATGGCGCGCCAGTCGAGCAGGGTCACGATCCAGCCGCCCAGCACCGGCGCGATGGCCGGCGCGATCGAGAAAATCATCGTCACCATCGACAGCAAACGCGCGGCCGGCGCGTCCGAATACAGGTCGCGGATGATCGCCCGCCCCACCACCACCCCGGCCCCGGCCGAGATGCCCTGCATGATGCGGAAGATCCACAGGTAGTGCACCGAATGCGCCGAGGCACAGCCGAGCGTGCCGACCGCGAACACGATCAATCCGACCAGCACCACGTTGCGGCGCCCGAAGGCGTCCGACAGCGCGCCGTGCCACAGCGACATGACGGCGAAGGCCAGCATGTAGGCCGTCAGGGTCTGCTGGACTTCCAGCGGGGTCGCATGCAGGGTTTCCTGGATGCGCGGGAAGGCCGGCAGGTAGGCGTCGACCGAGAACGGGCCGAGCATCGCCAGCGCCGCCAGCAGGGCTGCCAGGCCGCCGGCCGACAGCATGGTGACCTTGTGCGGCTCCGGCAGCGGAACGGGGATGACGGGGTCTTTCGGTAGATTGTCTGGTTCGGGTTCGGGCAGCATGGATTACTCTGGTTGGGATTTCGCCGCATCGGGCTTCGCCGCGTCTCTGCGGTTGAAGCCGGCGACCATGTCGAAGCGGAACAGGCGGCATTCGAGCGCGCCGTTGAAGAACGGGGTCTTGCGCGATTCCTTCAGGCGCAACAGCTTGGGCACCGACAGGTCGGCGGTGAACAGGTACACGGTCCAGCCGGCGAAGCGCTGCTTCAGCGTGCTGCTGAGCTGCTGGTAGAAGCCGACCGCCATCTCGTCGGCCGGAATCGTCGAGTCGCCGCGCACGCCGATACGCTCGCCGTACGGCGGGTTGGTCAGCAGGATGCCCGGCTGGCTGGTGGGCGGCTGTACCTGCTGGGCTTCGATCTGCTTGAGCGGCACGTCGAACATGACGCCGGCGATCCTGAGGTTGTGGCGCGCCATTGCCACCATGTCGCCCGAGATGTCGGAACCGAAGATGGTGGGTTCGCCCGGCAGCGGGTTCGGCTTGATGGCATTCTTCATTTCCTGCCAGGCCGCGCGGTCGAAGTCGGCGAATTTTTCGAAGGCGAAGCGGCGGCGCGCGCCTGCCGGGATGCCCTGCACCATCTGCGCGGCTTCGATCAGAATGGTGCCCGAGCCGCACATCGGGTCGAACAAGGGCACGCCCGGCTTCCAGCCGGCCACGCGCAGCAGGCCGGCGGCCAGGTTCTCGCGCAGCGGCGCGTCGCCCGTCTCTTCGCGCCAGCCGCGCTTGAACAGCGCTTCGCCGGAGGTGTCGAGGTAGATCGTGAAGTTGCGCTGGTCGAGGAAGCCCAGGATGCGCATGTCCGGCTCGCGCGTGTCGACCGAGGGACGCTTGCCGAACTGGTCGCGAAAGCGGTCGCAGACCGCGTCCTTGATCTTCAGCGTGGTGAATTCGAGGCTCTTCAGCGGGGATTTCACGGCCGTGATGTCGACGCGGATCGTGTGATTGACGCTGAACCAGTCTTCCCAGGGCTGCTCGAGCACCAGGTCATAGATGTCGTTCTCGTTGGTGTAGGCACTGTTCGCCATGCGCATCAGCACGCGCGAGGCGATGCGCGAATGCAGGTTCATGCGGTAGGCATCCAGCATCGTGCCCGAGGCGTGCACGCCGCCGGGGACTTGCTGGTGCACCTTCAGCGTGGGGCTGTTGGTGTGCTGGGCGATCTCGGCGAGTTCTTCGGCGAGAGCGGCTTCCATGCCGCGCGGGCATGGGCAGAAATAGGAAGTCATCAGGTGTACCCTTTGTCCGTAGTTAAAAATCAATGCGTTTGTTGGCTTGTAAACGTCATTCCCGCGGAAGCGGGAATCCATGCCGAGCGTCCTGCCGGCTCAGTATGGATTCCCGCCTGCGCGGGAATGACGGTTCGAATGCCTGTGGTCAGAACGGCTTCACGACCACCAGAATCACGATCGCGATCAGCAGCAAAACCGGTACTTCGTTGAACACGCGGAACCACTTGTGGCTGCGCGTATTGGCGCCGCGCTCGAACTTTTTCAGCAGCGATCCGCAGGCATGATGGTAGCCGATCACCAGGATTACGAGCGCCAGTTTCGCATGCAGCCAGCCGCCCCTGATGCCGAAACCCAGCCATAGCCAGAGGCCCAGCAGCAGCGCCGGAATCGCCAGCATGGAGGTGAAACGGTAGAGGCGGCGCCCCATGCCCAGCAGGCGTTCCGTTACTGCCGGATTGGTTTCCTGGGCCAGGTTCACGAAGATGCGCGGCAGGTAGAACAGGCCGGCGAACCAGGAGGCGATGAAGACGATGTGGAAGGCTTTGATCCAGAGGTACATACTGCCCTTGTAAACTTGGGTCCCCGCCTTTGCGGGGACGACGATTAAACGCGAATCTCGCCGTGGCCGAAGACCACGTACTTCAGCGAAGTCAGCCCCTCCAGCCCCACCGGTCCGCGCGCATGCAGCTTGTCGTTCGAGATGCCGATCTCCGCGCCCAGGCCGTACTCGAAACCGTCGGCAAAGCGCGTCGATGCGTTCACCATCACCGACGCCGAATCGACTTCGCGCAGGAAGCGCATCGCGTCCGTGTAGTCCTCGGTGACGATGGCCTCGGTGTGCTTCGACGAATAGCGGTTGATGTGCTCGATGGCTTCGTCGATATCGGCGACGATCTTCACCGCCAGGATCGGCGCCAGGTATTCGGTCGACCAGTCCTCTTCCGTCACCGGCACCAGGTGCGGATAGCCCTGCAGGATGGCCAGCGCTTCCGGATCGGCGCGCAGCTCGACTTCCTTCGTTGCGTACAGGTCCGCCAGCTGCGGCAGCACGGTGGGGGCGATGGCGCGCGCCACCAGCAGGGTCTCCATCGTGTTGCAGGTGCCGTAGCGGTGGGTCTTGGCGTTCATCGCGATCGGCAGCGCCTTGGCGATGTCGGCCTTGGCGTCGATGTAGACGTGGCAGATGCCGTCCAGGTGCTTGATCATCGGGACAGTCGACTCTTTCATCAGCCGCGCGATCAGGCCCTTGCCGCCGCGCGGCACGATCACGTCCACGTATTCCGGCATGGTGATGAGGGCGCCGACGGCGGCGCGGTCGGTGGTCTCGACCACCTGCACGCCCTGCTCCGGCAGGCCGGCGCCGCGCAGGCCTTCGGCCACCAGCTCGGCCAGCGCGCGGTTGCAGTGGATGGCTTCCGAACCGCCGCGCAGGATGGCGGCATTGCCGCTCTTGATGCACAGGCCGGCCGCGTCGACCGTCACGTTCGGGCGTGCCTCGTAGATGATGCCGATGACGCCCAGCGGCACGCGCATCTGGCCGACCTGGATGCCGCTCGGGCGGAACTTCATGTTCGAGATTTCGCCGATCGGGTCCGGCAACGCGACGATCTGGCGCAGGCCCTCGACCATGGTGGCGATTGCCTTGTCGGACAGGGCCAGCCGGTCCAGCAGGGCCGGCGCCAGGCCGTTCTCCCGGGCGGCGTCCAGGTCGCGTGCATTCGCGTCACGCAGGCAGGCGGCGTCGCGCTCGATGGCGTCGGCGATCAGCAACAGCGCGCGGTTGCGGGTGGCGCTGTCGGCGCGTGCCATCGCGCGCGAGGCCGCGCGCGCCTGGCGGCCGATCGTTTGCATGTATTCCGCGATATTCATTTGCGTCGTCCGTTCAGCGTGGGCACGGGGTGCCCACCCTACAATGTTCATGAATGCACGTAGGGTGGGCACCCCGTGCCCACGCATACGTTACGATGCGACCCTTAAAGCCAGCTGCAGCATCGCATCCCATGCATCGCCCGCGAACTGCTTGGCGCGCAGGCCCTTGACCATGCGGTCGACCTGGGCCGCCTGCTGCATGGCCGCTTCCAGGGTCGGCAGCGAGATGCGGCGCAGTGCCGGTTCCATCATGCGCTCGCGCGGGCCCCAGATCCGGTATTCCTTCAGCAGCGCACCCAGCGGGCGTCCCTGCGCCATCCCGGATTTCAATTTTAGCAGCGTGCGGATTTCTTCACTGACGGCCCACAGGACCAGCGGCAGCGCTTCGCCCTCGCCTTTCAGGCCCTCGAGCATGCGCACCAGGCGCGCCGGGTCGCCGGCCAGCATGGCTTCCGACAGCTTGAACACGTCGTAGCGCGCCACGTTCAGCACCGCGTCCTGCACCTGCTCGAAGGTGAGCTTGCCCGGCTCGTACAGCAGGCCCAGCTTCTGGATTTCCTGGTGCGCGGCCAGCAAATTCCCTTCTACGCGATCCGCGATGAAGTCCAGGCTCTGGCGGTCGGCGCTCTGCTGCTGGCCAGCCAGACGCATGCCGATCCAGGCCGGCAGCTGCGGGCGTTCGATATTCGGAATCTCGACGTAGACGGCCGCCTGCTGCAGGCTGCCGACCCAGGCCGCCTTCGCCGTCTGCCAGTCCAGCTTCGGCAGCGTGATCAAGGTCAGGTTGTCGGGGTTCAGGTCTTTCGCGTAGTTCTGCAGGGCCGCGCTGCCGTCCTTGCCGGGCTTGCCGCCCGGGATGCGCAGCTCGATCAGCTTCTTGTCGCCGAACAGCGACATCGCCTGGTTGGCGGCCAGCAGCTCGCCCCACTTGAAGTTGCGCTCGACCGTGAGCACGTCGCGCTCGGAATAGCCCTGGGCACGGGCGGCGCGGCGGATCTTGTCCGCCGCCTCCAGCGCCAGCAGGTGTTCGTCGCTGGTAATCACGTACAGGGGCGCCAGCCCCTTGGCGAGCTGCCCGTCGAGCGCCTCAGGCCGCAACTGCATAATCGTTCCCTTATTTCGCCGGCGATGCGACTGGCGATGCCGACAGAGGCGCCGGCCGCAATGCGGCCAGGCGGCGCATGATCTGCTGCACCAGGTCGGCCTGCATGTCGCGGTACAGCAGCGCTTCTTCGGATTCCTTGGCCAGCACCTGGGTCTCGTCGAAGGCCATGTTCCGGCGCAGCGTGATCTCGGTGGCGGGCAGCAGCTCCACGCCTTTCGCATCGCGCACGGCGAAGGTCAGCGTGTAGGTCAGCAGGTATTCGCGCACGCGGCCCAGGCTGTTCAGCGACAGGATGGACTTGCCGCGGTTCTCGCCCAGCACCACGAACTGCGCTTCCGCGCCTTCCGCCTTGTCGGCGATGGTCACGTCGCCCGCGCGCAGGTTGCGCTTGAGTTCCGTGCCCAGGGCCGACGTGTCCGGGAAGGTCAGATAAATGCTGTGGAAGGGCATCGTGTAGCTGCCGTTCGAACCGCGCAGCTGGAAGCCGCAGGCCGTCAACGACCCTGCGATGAGCAGGGCCGCGGCGGTACGCACCATCTTTTTCTTGTAGAAGGTGCGCATGCGTTACACCACGATGTTGATCAGTTTGCCGGGGACGACGATGACCTTCTTCGGCGTGCCTTCGACGAACTTCTGGGCCGCTTCCGAGGCCAGCGCGGCGGCTTCGATGGCGGCTTTATCCGCTTCCTTCGGCACCTTCACGGAACCGCGCAGCTTGCCGTTCACCTGGATCATCAGTTCGATCTCGGACTGCTCCAGCGCGGCCGGGTCGACTTCCGGCCACTGCACGTTGAGGATGTCGCCGTACACGCCGGCGTAGCCGAGTTCCTGCCACAGCGCGTGGGTGATGTGCGGCGCCACCGGGTTCAGCATGCGCAGGAAGACCGACAGGCCTTCGGCGATCACGGCGTTGCCGGCCACGCCTTCCGCCAGCTTGGCCGACTCCAGGGTGTTCAGCATCTTCATGCAGGCCGACACCACGGTGTTGTACTGGATACGCTTGAAGTCGTAGTCCGCCTGCTGCAGGATCTTGTGGACTTCGCGGCGCAGCGCCTTCTGCTCGTCATCGAGACTGCCTTGCTGCTGGCCGGCCAGCGCCGAAGCGATGCGCTCGCGCTGGGCATAAGCGAAGGCCCAGACGCGGCGCAGGAAGCGGCTTGCGCCTTCCACGCCCGACTCCGACCACTCCAGGGTCTGCTCCGGCGGCGCGGCGAACATGGTGAACAGGCGGGCGGTGTCCGCGCCGTACTGCTCGATCTGCGCGGCCGGGTCGATGCCATTGTTCTTCGACTTCGACATCTTCTCGGTGCCGCCGATGATCACCGGCGCGCCGTCCAGCTTCGATGCCGCAGCCTGCGGACGGCCGCGGTCGTCGAACACGAGATCGACGTCGGCCGGGTTGAACCAGGTCTTCTTGCCCGCTTCATCCTCGCGGTAGTAGGTCTCGTTCAGCACCATGCCTTGCGTGAGCAGGTTGACGAAGGGCTCGTCGAACTTCACCAGGCCGAAGTCGCGCATGACCTTGGTCCAGAAGCGCGCATACAGCAGGTGCAGCACGGCGTGCTCGATGCCGCCGATGTACTGGTCCATCGGCATCCAGTAATCGTTTCTAGCCGGGTCGACCATCGAATCGTTCGAGCCCGGCGAGGTATAGCGCATGTAGTACCAGGACGAGTCGATGAAGGTGTCCATGGTGTCGGTTTCACGACGTGCCGGCGCGCCGCAGCATGGGCAGTCGACCTTCAGGAAGGCTTCGTGCTTCTTCAGCGGGTTGCCGGTGCCGTCCGGGACGCAGTCTTCCGGCAGCACGACCGGCAGGTCCTTTTCCGGGACCGGCACCGTGCCGCACTTTTCGCAGTGGATCATCGGGATCGGCGTGCCCCAGTAGCGCTGGCGCGAGATGCCCCAGTCGCGCAGGCGGAAGGTGACTTTCTTGTCGCCAAGGCCCATGTTCGCCAGGTCGCCGGCCACGGCGTTGACGGCGGCGTTGTAGTCCAGGCCGTCGTACTTGCCGGAGTCGATCAGGACGCCGCGCTCCTTGTCGCCGTACCACTCCTGCCAGCCGTCCAGCGAGAAGGTCTCGCCTTCGACGGCGACCACCTGCTTGATCGGCAGGTTGTATTTTTGCGCGAACGCGAAGTCGCGCTCGTCGTGCGCCGGCACGCCCATCACGGCGCCGTCGCCGTAGGTCATCAGCACGTAGTTGCCGACCCATACCGGCACCTGCTCGCCGGTGATCGGGTGCTGGACGGTGAGGCCGGTCGGCATGCCCTTCTTTTCCATCGTCGCCATGTCGGCTTCGATCACGGAACCCTGCTTGCACTCGGCGATGAAGGCCTGCAGTTCCGGATTGTTCTTCGCCGCTTGCGTGGCCAGCGGGTGCTCGGCGGCGACCGCGCAGAAGGTCACGCCCATGATGGTGTCGGCGCGGGTGGTGAAGACGTAGAGCTTGCCCTCGTTGATCAGTTCACCCTGCTCGTCCATGATCACGTGCGGGAAGGCGAAGCGCACGCCGGTCGACTTGCCGATCCAGTTGGCCTGCATGATGCGCACGCGCTCCGGCCAGCCCGGCAGCTTGTTGTCGACGTGGTCCAGCAGCTCGTCGGCGTAGTCCGTGATGCGCACGTAGTACATCGGGATCTCGCGCTTTTCGACCAGCGCGCCCGAACGCCAGCCGCGTCCGTCGACGACCTGCTCGTTGGCCAGCACGGTCTGGTCGACCGGGTCCCAGTTCACGGTGCCGGTCTTCTGGTAGATGATGCCCTTCTCGAGCATCTTCAGGAACATCCACTGGTTCCACTTGTAGTAGTCCGGCTTGCAGGCGGTCATCTCGCGCGACCAGTCGATGGCCAGGCCCATCGACTCCATCTGGCCGCGCATGTGGGCGATGTTCGAATAGGTCCACTCGGCCGGCGGCACATTGTTGGCCATCGCCGCGTTCTCGGCGGGCATGCCGAAGGCGTCCCAGCCCATCGGCATCAGCACGTTGTAGCCGTTCATCCGCAGGTAGCGGTACATCACGTCGTTGATCGTATAGTTGCGCACGTGACCCATGTGCA
>Ga0265798_10011420_pt1 | contig 10818 bp, 7 predicted proteins | sample P3T30metagenome_FD_192430 | JGI IMG/M metagenome (GOLD analysis project Ga0265798, IMG submission 192430) | Plant litter microbial communities from East Loma Ridge, Irvine, California - P3 T30 | ecosystem: Environmental > Terrestrial > Plant litter > Unclassified | place: USA: California... | reverse complement strand
TGGAAGAGTATGCAGTTCTGCGGGAGTGGGTGTCTGAAGCTTCCAAGCGTCCTGCCTATGAACTGCAGCGACCTGAACTGTACTGTGTAGTCCATGAGGTACTGCCAATCCTGCATCGTCTCGCTCTCCGCCCACACCCTCACAGTAAGTTTGTCGAGTCGCGTGACACCAGGACCACAGGGTCCGAGATCGAAAAACTTGAAGTTTGGGTTCATCGCCTTCTCCGCGACCTCGGAGATATATACCGGGTCGTCCTGATCCTCCACATGCAAGCTGAAGAAGGTATCCGCCATGCGCCCTGCGGTGATATCTTCCAGCTTCTTCTGGCGGAACAGCGGGGTCGCATTGGTCCACTCCATAGTCGAGCGCCGTCGCAGTCCCCTTCCATATCCGGGTCTGGTCGCCGTGTTCGGGGTGGGTTCGCGCAAGCCGCCATTGCTGCGCCGCGTGTCCTCGGGAGAGGTGAGGTCGCTCGAAGATCGCGAATGCGCCAGGCCCCTGCTCTCTCTCATCGCCAGCGCCTTGGTGGGCGACTTGAGCGTACTCGGTATAGCTTCATCGTCGATGGTCCGCCCGCGCGACTTTGGGGGAGATAGACTGAGCGTGAGGTTGCGGATGGTGATGCCTTGGAGGTGTCTGAGCTTGCGATTCTGGCAGACTATCAGCGACTACTACCCTTGTATTCTCGACGCGCATACATATGCAAGCAGCCACGGGCGCTCACGTGGTGGAGACTTGGGCTCGGCTGCCTGGGACTCGCCGGCCATTACGTCGCTGATCTGATGGGTAGGCAGGGGCGGGGACGGGATATTTCAAAGATACGTATCATTGAGACATTGCTATAAGTGACATCAATCGCCCCGGCAATCGCAACGACGTAGCGCATAGTAAAGCTTGGAAGCTTGCTGGGTGAACGCGTGTTTGGAGTTCCCAGCTGTCGTATTGGATCAAGCGGACCTCCGCGGCCTGGCCCGTGCTTTTTGAGACTCGCAACTTTCATCCACCATCATCGCAGCGGCATTGGCATCACCACCCCGCCGCCATGCCTCGAACTCTTGCCCGGCTGCGATACAAGCCGCCGCTACAGCCCATATCTCTCGCCAGTCCCTTCGCCGCCAGCCGTGTCACCTCTCAACATGTTGCGCATATGCAAAAGCAAATAGCCGCATATGTTGAAAGGCAGTCAAATCCGCAGCACCTCCGCATCCAGACCGTCGTAAACGAAAAGGCGAGACGACAAGCGACTGCCCAGCATGTAATCTCACCGGTCAAGCCCTACACTCTTCGTGACGTGGTGGACCCGGAAGGCACTGCCAAGCACGGCGAGATCATTTACATTTTCCGCAACACCAAGTCGAATCAGATCATCTACTCGCTGCAGGAACTATTGGATGTATGAATGAGGTGCCAATTGCTTGGTCTTTGCTGACGTTGTAGAACCACCACCTCGAACAACTTCCCTTCATTGGCAAGCACTCGAAGCCGCCCGCCCTACGTCCTGACGAATGGGTACCCCACTGCGTCCTCACCTTCCCTACCCCTAGCCAAGGCCAGAATGCTTTCCGCAAGCTACGCGAATTCCGCAGACTGCACGAGACTGCCTGGGACAAGACGAACCCCGAGTTCAAGCGCATGGACAAGAAGACGAGGGTCAAGAAGATCATGGACCAGCGCGCCAACACCAGCGCCGACTTGGCCGAGGTGCTGCGGATACAAGAGGCGCATGGAGCCAAGACGGCAGAAGAGCAGGCAGAGCAAGAGAAGAAGGTATCGACTTTCCTCGACAAGCGGTGGGAGCAGATTGATGCTTTGGCGAATGCGGGGCTGGCCAAGGCGAAACCTACCGATAACGTCAAGTGGCTGCAGGGCCAGATACGGTCCATGGACCACAAGCTGAAGATGAAGCACCACCAGAACGAGGCCGATCAGAAGAGCATAAAGGCTGCCAAGGAGAGCCTCGAGACACGCCTGGGGAAGCTGCAGTACGCTCTGCGAAAAGCTGAGCAGTTCAAGAACCTGCAGGAAGATTTAACGAAGCGATCAGCGCCCGCCAACGAGCTCGGTGCTGAGACGAAGTTGTATGAACTGAAAGACCAGGCCCGCATCCTGCAGGATGCGCTCGACAACCCCGATCCTACACGCTCCGAGGCAGACCTTGAGCTGGATCGTGAGATTCTCGCAGGTCATCGTGCTGAGATCACCACCCTCGAGCAGGCTTTCGAAGCAAAGGCCCAGTCTAAAGTCGGCAACCACTACATCGCCCGCTCCGTCCTGCCCAAAGCCCTCAAGACACCGCCCGTCAAGCCCTACACACTCGAAGGTGTGAGCGTGCGGTGGGCCGACATTCAAGACGCCCTCTATGCAGCCGGCAAGTGGCCCGCAGCCATCGAACACGAGCCCCTAGAGATCAACAAGGCGCGCGGCGAGACGTTGATGCTTTCTGCCGAGGAGTACGAGGCTGAGAAAAATATCGAAATTGGACGGGTTATGGATGCGCTGAATCTGAGGGAGGGGGAGTATCTAGAGGAAAAGGATGGGCTGAAGAGCTCGTTTGATAGCCCGGCACTCAAGAGTGGGATTGCCATGTCGATACCGCGGGATGCGTTTAAGAGGGCGACTGTATAGGATTGGGTGTATTGTATGTAACAAAGTATCTTGTATATGTACTTGTGCTCACATGTAAACGCATTGTATTCATACTGAATGCACCGTCCTTGTCTGCACCCGGTCGCCTTTTTTTTCGCACCTCAATGTCATCACATTGGCGAGATATCGTTTTGGTCGCTCGCCATCGTCGTTTTGCTGCCACACCGCACTGGACATGTTTGTCAGGCAAAGGTTGTGCGCATCACCTGCTTGCACTTCACTTTGAAGGGCAATGATACTACCGAATTCTCCTGCTATCTCCGATCAAATGATATGCCGCGGAGAAAGAAACGAACATCTGTGGCTTGTCCAACCAGTTTGGTTTTGTGACAACGCAACCAGTCAGGAATTGCAGCGCTCGATCACGTTCTTTGTCTGTGATTTTTGGAAAGTGTAAAACCCATAAGCGTCTTCTCCTGCCGTTTTGAGACACAGTAAAAAGAGAAAAGAGGTGGACGAAAGACATTCCGCATCCAATTCTCTGTTTTGGAGAACACTTCTTGCAAGTGAAGTGATGAAGACGTGAAGGACCAGCAATGGGCGAAGTTTATATACCCATAATCGTGGGCAGCACCGCAATGGGTTCACATTCTGCAAAATTCGATGCCAGGGGCCAGGAAGCGTCCCCAAACGCCATGGATGTCCACGTGTGTACTTTTGACAAAAGCTGAGCTTCGACTCGGCAACATATGGCTGATGATCCGATTTTTTGGTAGAGTCAGGTTTGCGACAAAGTCCCAGAAAACAAAGACATGGTATCTTGTCGAGAGGTATTTTGGTGAAAAGTAGAGGTCGTGTGAGTATAAGCAGGAAGGTGGCTGAAAATGGCGTTGAGTTTACATACCCGCGCTCCGGAGCAGCGCTGTCACACACATGCCTGTTGCTTTTTTGATAAAGCGATCGCGAGAGCGCGCAACGAAGGTATGAAGTACTGCGCGTCGACTTTGAACACAACCCCAGGTCTCGCGTTGCTACATCATGTGTGAGTCTCGTGCTTCTGGGTCAAATCGGACTTGCGACGAAGGCGCGAGGAACGCACATCATTAGGTTCCTATATATCTTTGGTGGAAGGGCAGAGATTTTGTGGGTGAAAACAAAGCCTGTGAGAAAGGCGTGAGCTTTATATATCCGCACGCTCAGGCAATACTAGCATGACTTTATCAGAATGCGACTTTTGATCACAGTATCTGAGCTCGCGCAAGGAAGACATGTCTTTTTACTGAAGTCTTTTGTACAGGCTCAGCATCGTGCTTCGCACATTTAGTACACGTTGGGACTTTTGAGTCGGATCGAACTTAGAGTTGAAGCACGGAAGGCAGAGACATGTCAAGCATCCGGCGCTTTTTGCAAAAAGAAGTCATGCAGTGAAGGTGAAGAGAGAACGTTGCATGGAGAGCGAAGGTTTTGTACTCGCGCAGGCTATCTATTGAACCATATCAGCTCTTTCTTGTCGTTGCTTCGGACAAAGAAAGATATGTCGACGGTAAAGCTCATTATGCAAAGGGTTCTTGATGCAACTAACGTTGACGTCAAGGTCCGAACATCGTTCAGGGCGTTGGGCGTTCTTGATCAAGTTTACCTATGCAACAAAGATGCAGAAGCAGCAGACATGGGTATGGATCAAGCTTTTTTGGATAGACAGATCACGTCTTTTGCGGGCAAGGAGAGAGGCACTCAAGAGCGAGGCAGCTTCTCTACACATCCAAGGTCTCGGAACATGTTCTTTGCAATCGCGTTTAATGTTTTGATGTCAAAACTGTACAAAACTCTAGAATACGCCATGGGAAGATAATTACTGTGTTTGAGAAGGTAACGAACAAAGTGCGGCGCGACATGCATGTCAGTAAGCTCTATTTTGATCGTGGAAGGAAAGAAGTAGCAGGTCACTGTCTTTTCCATGAACTTCTAGAGTGTGGATTTGCTACATCCGCCCTGAGCTATCCCCTGGCCTTCACAAACAACCAAGCCTTAGCGAACCGCGAGGAAGTAGCACGACGCTGGGGGATGGTCTCGCTCCCCGTACCAACCGCGTCCTTCGCCATAGCGATAAGGAGTTCGACGTTCTCAAGCACGTTTCCTTCTACATGAAACTCCCCCAGTTTATCCTTGAGCTGCATCGCACAGTAAGCCCTCTTTCCAAAGGTCTCATCAACCTGAGAACCAAGAGAGTCGAGATAAACCGTCGACCGATCAGCATTTCCCTGGTTCACTTCGTAAGAAGAGAAGCTCTCCCTGAACAGGTGAGGTTTAGGCCAGTCGACTTGGTCGAGTAGCAACTGAGTTTGTTGCATCCGCTCTAAGTCCTTGCATGCCATACGCCAGATGAGCTTGCCGTAATTGTAGTGAAGGTGCTTCTCGTCGGTGGCTTTGGTCGCAAGCTGGGCCTTCGGGTATTCGTCATTGAACCGGTTCTCGAACAATTTACGCCAGATCGCCACATTATCCTTCGACTCCCAGATCTCCTTCTTGAGGGATCCGACGATCCAATTGGGCACACCAGTAGAACAACATACAAAGTCTGTCATCCCGAGCATCGTGTCAACAAACATCTGAAGCTGAGCAGCGTTGGTGCTCTTGATATCATCGAACGAGTCCTTCAGCTGAGCGATACTTGCCCTACTGATCTGCCCACAGGTCGCAACTGTAAGCTTCCGAGTTCTGCGGCTGGTCTTGACCGGAGAGACGGGAGACAGCAGCTGCGAGATGTTGGAGACGAGGTTGGCTAGTGCTTCGAGTAACGGCGCCACAGCCTTCTCATTGCTCTTGGTTTCTCTCTCCCACTTGTTGCAGATCTCTACATGTCGTGCTTGTAGCCAAGAGTTGAAGAGAAGAGCGTGATCATCTTTTCTAGGTGGGACCCAGTAGCTCACATCCATCCCTAATGTCTCATGCACGTTGTGAACAGACTGCGCGACGCCGAATGCGATGCAGTCTCTCTCACGCTCGAGCTTCACCACCTCATTCTCCAGATCTGAGATCTTGTCGGTGTACTTGGCTATGCCCTGCCGGAGCTTGGCAGGCAAAGTCCCGAAAAACTCAATGGCCCTGTCTGCTGCTGCGCTGTCTTCCGAAACTGACTTGACGAATCTGTTCTCTGCTTCGTCGCACTTCCACACTGGTTCGTCGACTTTGTTCTCCTCGAAGATGTCGTGGAAAATTCTGTCGACAGCTAAAGTCGTGCGTTTGCGTGTCTTAATGGCATCGTTGGTAAGCCTGTCGAGCTTGTGAATGCCTCCATCGATCTCCTTACGGCGCGATCCCAGCCAGCGGCCGTATTTGTCCTTGTTCGGCAGCCATTCTGCATCTTTTCCACCGACACGCTCGACGAGCTGATTCATCGCTTCGCTCCCTCTGATCATGAACCTGTCAATGTCCTCTTTGACTTCTTGACGTTGATGATATATCGCTTGCCGTAGAGCTATCAGACGTTCGGCGACGAACTCTTTAACATCGACAGCGTTGGCGGCGTCGTCTTCCTCGTAAGTCTCAGGCCAGTCGTCCGTGGATATGCTCGCAGCGATGAATACGTCATGAACGAACTTGTATAATGTATCTCATAGCCGGAGCGCGACAGGGTCTCGGCTTTCTGTCGCCATGGTGTTTCGTGTTTCGTTATACGGTGAGGTGTGGTCAGATGTGGGACAAGGGCGGAAGACTAAGGGAGGGGCAGAGATGTGAGAGACGAGTTCGAGGCAGGTGCGAGGCAGGTGCGTAGAAAACACCCGTGGCTGTCACGCTAGCGACTGCACACCCGTGCACTTTGGTTAGCTCTGCTACGATTTTCGTATATAATTACGCAGCGTGTAGTTAAATTTAGATGTATTGCCGGAGCATCGACTCGATGTATTCACTATGAGCCACTTGGGCATCTCCTCGCGCTTCCAGGTGAAGCGTTCCTTCCCACGGATATCTTCTATTAAAGAGAGCCATCGTTTCTTGTCTCAGATAGTGCACCTTCGGGTCTAGATCAATACCGGCTCGTCTAGCAAGTCTGACAATGTACGCCCAAAGCGCATCATCTGTGCAACACTTCGTAGAAAGTCTACCCCCAATACCGATACGAAACCAGCCGCCCAGCCGCGCCATTGTGTGATGGTATCGAGATCAGCCGTCAGTCTTCTGAGCAGCGAGCTGTTCTGCGGACCTGCGACACTGTCAATAGTCTGGCGTGACTTATCTTTATTATTACTTACTTGCTGTGCGCTTCGGCGGAGGCAGCCTCATACTTGATATCGAGCTCCTCTTTCTGCTGCTCCAGAGCTGCTCGAAGCTCCGCAGCGTGCTTTGCTTCCAGATCTGCGATCCGCTTAGCCTCAAGCTCCTTACGCTTCTTGGTGATCTTGGCGGCGTGGAGGAGACGAGCGCAGGACTGCTCCGCTTTGGAGAGGTCGTCGGCGTGACGTCTGAAGAAGGCAAGTTCCATATCGAGTTCCTCCTGGAGAGGTAGAGGCGGGAAATCAGTTCATGTCTCACATGCCTTTCGCACAGTCAAAGCTTACCCTGTCCTTCTTTTCGGCGTCTGTAGGTCGGTAGGGCTGCGCAAGGGCGAGGAGCTCTTGCCTCCTTGCGAGTATATCCTGGATATCGGACATTGTTGTAGGATCGGACGGGTAGAGGCTGCGGGTGTGGTAGAAAATGGATCAAGATGCGTAGGTAGAGGTGTCAATTGCGCGCGGTTGAGCACCAACTACACAGTTCCAGGCAGGCGCGCTAAGAACTTTTCAAGACCCACCAACGCGTCCAAGCCTCAATCTATGGAGTGAAAGAGTGAAAAATGAACCGCCAACGCATATTCTGCTAGAACTGGCTAATGTTGAAGGCGGTTTGTCGCATACATGCTACCAAATGTTCGTAAGTAAGCAGTTTCTGGGTCTATGTATACTTCTGGCTATGTCATGTCTTCAACCACTATTGTAAAGACGTCCATAACTCTTGTAGAGTGAGATAAGTTCCGATCGTGTTCGTATTTGATTGAGTCATGCCACGAGGTCGAGAAGGTGCTCATACCAGTGTCATGGAAGAGGTAGTGTGCGAGAGTTTTGCTAAATCATGAAGACGACTGGAATAGCTTTTGATTCCGGGCGGACTCCCAAAGACCAAATCTCATGATCCACTTCTGTGAAGACTTTGGTCTTTTCCCGATAACAAGGAACTACAAGAGTCCTCGTCTTTCCCAGTGAGAAGGATGTAAGATACTTAAGTAGTCCAGGGCTTCACAGTACATCGAAGTCTGCCTTTTGCGTTTCAGAGTATACCATGCTAAAAACGAGCTTCTGGATCATAGCTTTCTACTCCAGCAAGTTCGAAATGGCTCAAACCAAACAACCAAGTCATGCTGTCTGCTTCTTCGAATTTTGGTAATATTGCCCACAATGCGAGAGAACATCGGTATCTCTCTTTCGCATTGCAAAAGGAGTGGAGATCTCAGCAAGGGGACGCCATACCAAGGCCGATTTTTGATTTTGGTGTTATGAAGACATTGCAAGAGTGGCCCAGACACATCCAAAGGTTTCGCTCGCGTTTTGAAAGATAGAGACATTAGAAACAACCCCATCATGTTCTGTTCGATGGTTTTTTGTTATTACCCCCGAAGTGCGAGGATGCTTGGTATTCTTCTCTCGTATGGCCAAGGAAAGATAAACATCCCGACGAGTGAACGCCATGTCGCCGTTACGATGTTGTTTTGGTATCGAAGGAACACCGCGAGACGTGCAGAAAGTCGTCAACATTGACAGTGGAGAGCCATTGTTTGAAAGATCGCGCGAAGCCGACTCATAGTAGTGTCCGATGGCGAGTTTGGATATTCGTAAAGTATAGAAGATGTTGTACCAGTCTTGGACTCTCTGCTCCAGTACATGTAGTTGGGGATTCATCGAGGTGGAGTGCCGTACTGAGCTCCCGGCACTGTTTTGTGAGGTATGGATGCGCTCTTTTTCCATGATAGTGAATGACGACGGACCGAGAGAAGGACGCCAACTTCATGACATCTTGATATCGTTCTTTTTGGCGTTCTTGCAAGCTTAGGAGAGAACTAGGGACATTCCTTCGTGAGCTGTGAGTAATATATAGGGTGTCTCGAAGCGAGCTGCTTCAAAATCAACTCAGGTGATTCCATGTTGCGCTGCGATTGCCGCGGCGGACAGCGCGAAGAACATAAGAAGCCCGTACGGAAGTTTTGGAAGTCGTGAGAAGGCCAGCAACTCCATCAAGCACTCTCTTCACATTTTGGTATTTTTCGCAAAGAAGAACGAACGCATGAAAATAGGCGAGTGTCTTTTTGGTGATAACCAAGTGGAGAGAAGATGTAGTCGCTCCCTTCTCTCGCAAGCAAGAATATATACTATCCTCTAGCACAAGCCGAGACTCCCACACCGACTTTTCATGAAACACGCTACCGTTGGTTAGGGGGCGTAGCACATACAAGAGTAGTAACAGCTTTTGAAAAATGCCCATTGCAGGCCGAGGCGAACACATAGAAACGTTTCATGGCAATTTTGAATGTCCAGAAATGTATGCACACCTCAAAAGGCATCTTACTTTTGATTTCAAAAGAGCAAGTTGATGCCAACATACTCCTAGCCGTCCTGTGGTTTTCGGAAAAGCAGGCGGTTGAAGTCATGTCGTCGTCAGGCCTACAGTTTGGAGGGTGAGATCACGCGAGCAGACGGACACCATCACTTCGAAGACGTAGAGTTTTGGGAAAGACAAGAACCAGAAGCCATGTGTTTCTTGATGCCTGGTTTTCGACGTCGATGTCGAATCGACGTCGATGTCGAAACCAGAAAGACAGACGAACACATGGTCTTTGTCGCTGGAGATTTTAGAAAAGCCAGACCGGCGAAGCCATTCATTTTGATCATATACCGTTTTGGTAGACAAAGAATGGAGAGTGTGAAGAAGAAGAGAAAGCAGAACGGCGACGGAAGACGGCTTTTTATACCCCGCTATACCCCGTGACTGCGGAATTGAGACAGGATGAGATGAACGCCAGACCAAATGTCCATTTGTGGAAGCAACGATGCGCCGAACCTATGCAAGTAAACCAGACGACGCGCCGCCCACCTAGCCCATTACCCATCCCAATACATAGAATTTTACACATCTTACAGGATACATACAAGAAACATAAATCATATCTTCGCCCATCCACACCATCTCACACCCTCGCGCTCCTCACCGCACTCCTACTATGCGTCGTATACCCGTCTTGCCACCACTCGCCCGGCGGCTTCCCTTTCGCCTTCGTGCTCGCATTCACGCGCTTGTACACCTCGCGCCAGGGATCATGAGCGCTCGATTGCTTGGTCATTTTTTCAAACTGCTTAATCTCCCTCTGGATCTCGCGATTCTCTTGCTCAATATCTGAGACTTCGTTGCCGGCTGTACTTCCACTCTTGCTCTTTGTCTTGTTTGTACTGCTGCTGCGTGGTGCTGGCGTCGCACGTAGCGGTTTGAGGATGTCGCGGAGTTCCTGGTCGGATGAGGAGATTTGCGCTTTGAGATACGCCATTGCTGTTGGATCGCCCACTGCATCGCCTCTTGACAGCGTCGTCATAATGGGTGTGCGGGGCGTAAAAGCGTGAGTGTACTTCTCCGGTGTTGGCATATCAGCTTCGCTTGGAACATGCCTCGGATCAAGCCGCGCTTCTTCGCCCTTTTCCAACAGCGCCATGATATCCAGACTCTCGCCATGCGGGATCTTCTCCTTGTTGCTCGGCGTAATGCAATCCATGTCCACCTCTTTGCGCAAGACGTGATCGATGTCGACAGCGGAGAAGTAGGCGCAAGATTGGGGCAACTCATTAATCCCCATCTGCTGGCTGAACATTGCGCGCGTCCAGACATTGGCTACCTGGAGCGCCATTGCCGCTTTGTACCGATCTTCTTCTTTCACGAGATAACGGATCTCGTCGTGGACTGTGATAGCCAAGCGGGCGTCGAGACCGTAGCGCCGGGTCAGGTAGTCCATGGATACGATGAGGAGATGAAGGTAGTCGACACCGGAAGATTGAATCGCCCAGTTGATTCGACTCGTCATGAAGCCACCCTTTGATAGATACCGCCGTTGCAGGGCTTCGGTGATGGCGGCGCCGAGAACGGGTGTGCGGGGTCGTTCCTGCTCAGCAAAGTCTTCCAGCTTGTTGAACACGAAAGACTCGGTGCCGCCGCGCC
>Ga0265798_10011418_pt1 | contig 10820 bp, 10 predicted proteins | sample P3T30metagenome_FD_192430 | JGI IMG/M metagenome (GOLD analysis project Ga0265798, IMG submission 192430) | Plant litter microbial communities from East Loma Ridge, Irvine, California - P3 T30 | ecosystem: Environmental > Terrestrial > Plant litter > Unclassified | place: USA: California... | reverse complement strand
CAAATTCCACTACCAGCTGGCAGGACTGGGGTTCGGCTTCCTGCCCGAACCGTGCGCCCGGGCGGCGATCGCGGCCGGGCTGCTGGTCGAGAAGACCGTGGAAGAGCCGAAGCCGGCCGAAACGTTATACCTGGCATGGCGCACGGGCGAGGCCGGCGCGGCGCTGAACTGGTGGCTGGAGCGCATGCGCCGGCCCGGTTTGTTCGAACAGTTGTGCCGCTACCTGCCGGCATTGCCAGCCATTGCGTTGAGTCAAGAAACGAGCGATGCGGTCAACGGCTGAGCGGGGAAAGTGTTGACGAGTGCCAACTGTTTGGGAGTACCATAGACGTTCCCTGCCACGCGCGCCCAGCCCCCGCCCGCCATGACTACTCAGCCCGTTTTCCTGCAACTCCTTGCCGATCGTGCCGGCAAGCCCGCGGCGCTCGCGTTCTGCGCTGCGGCCGACGCCACGCCCGAACGCCTGCCGCCGGCGCTGGCCGAACTGGCCATGCAACTCCCATGCTTTTACCGCGCCGGCGTGCCGGCGGATGTGGCAGAGGCACTGCGCCAGTTGCAGTGGCAGCCGTTGCCGGCCCACGGCACACTGCGCGTCGATGTGCCATTCCAGGATCTGCCGCCGGGCGTGGCGCTGGTCGAAGGCGACTGGCCGCTGGCGCCGCCCGTCAGCAGCGGCAGCAAGCAGGCTGCGTCGCGCGCGCTGGCGCTGCAGCTTGTCGAGCTGGTCAGCCGCGATGCGGACACCCATGAAATCGAAGCGCTGCTGCGGCGCGATCCCACGTTGTCGTACCAGTTGCTGCGTCTTGTCAATTCGCTGGGCATGGCGGGTGGGGCGGGGCGCAAGATCACCAGTTTTTCGCAGGCGATCCTGATCCTGGGCCGGCACCAGCTGCGGCGCTGGCTGAACCTGATGCTGTTTGCCGCGCGCGAAGGCGACGTGCGCTCGGCGATGCTGCTGGCGCGCGTGTCCGTGCGGGCCCGCCTGATGGAACTGCTGGCGCGCGCCACGGGGCTCGACAAGCACAACCAGGAACAGGCGTTCATGACGGGGATGTTTTCGCTGCTGGGCGTGCTGTTCGGCAGCCCGCTGCGGGATGTGCTGGCGCCGCTGGCCATCGGCCACGCCGTGCAGCGTGCGCTGCTGGACGGCGATGGCGAACTGGGCACGCTGCTGGCCATCGTCGGCGCCGCCGAGCGCTGCGATGGCGCGGCGGTGACAGCCGGACTGGAAGCGGCGGGCGTGGACGTGGCCGACTTCAACGGCATGACGGCCGAAGCCAACCTGTGGATGCTGGGCGTGATGGGCGACATCGGCCACGATGGGGTAGCCAAACGCGGAGGCAAGTGCGATGCATGAGTCGGCCATCGACCGTTGCCTGGCACTGGTGCGGGCCGCGCGCAGCCAGCAGGCGCGCACGGACCTGCCGGCGCTGTCGGACACGCTTGCCGAACTGGAAACGGACCTGCTGCGCCAGCAGGAACTGACCGCCGCGATGCGGCTGGACCTGGCCGGTTACGTGACGGCGTGGAACGCCGGCGCCGAGCAGCTGTTCGGCTACACGGCCGACGAAGCGGTGGGCCGCCACGTGCTGTTCCTGTACGCCGAGGATGACGAGGCGGGCGAGATCGCGGAACTGTTTGTCGACCCCGCCAGCGCCAGCGCCGTCGCGGACGTGCGCCGTCGCAAGAAGTCCGGCGACGTCATCTGGGTGCGGCTGTCCATCGAGGCGATCCGCGACGACGCCGGCGAAACGTCCGGCATGACGATCCGCTTCGCCCAGGCCACCGGCGCGCTGTCGGAGTACGAAAAGAACAGCCTGCATGCGCGCATCATCGAGGACAGCGACCAGGGCGTGCTGATCACCGATGCCCAGGAGCGTATCGTGTCGGTCAACGGCGCGTTTACCCGCATCACGGGTTACGCGATGGCGGAGGTGCTTGGCCGCACGCCCGAGCTGCTGAGTGCCGGCGTGCCGGACGCGGACCTGCGGGCGGAAGTGCGCGCGGCCATGCAGGGCAACGGCGCCTGGCGCGGCGAGATCATCGGCAAGCGCAAGAATGGCGAGCTGTTTCCGCAGTCCGTGACGGTCAGCGCCGTGCGCGATGAGCGGGGCCGCGTCAGTCACACGTTCTCGCTGTTTTCCGATATCAGCTCGCACAAGGATGCCGAGGCGCGCATGCAGCGCCTGGCGAACTACGATGCGCTGACGGGCCTGCCCAATCACGGCCTGCTGCTGCAACTGCTGGGGCAGGCGATGGCGGAGTCGCGCCGCACCCGCGAACATGGCGCGCTGCTGGTGGTCGAGGTGGCGCGGCTGGGGTCGATCGGCGATACGCTGGGCCATGACGTCGGCAACGCGCTGCTGGCCGAGATCGCTCGGTTGCTGCGCAGCCGGCTGCGCGAGGGCGACCTGCTGGCGCACCTGGCCGGCGGCAAGTTCGCCATCGGCCTGCTGCGGGTAGAGAAACGTGAACACGCGGCGCTGGTGGCGCGCAAGCTGATCGATGCGCTGTCGGCACCGATCGCGGTTGGCGCCCATACGCTGCAGGTGGGCATGCACGTCGGCATCGCCGTGTTCCCGGACGATGCGGGCGATGCCGAAACGCTGTTGCGCGGCGCCGACGTGGCGGCGGCACGCGCCGGCCAGAGCGACGATCCGGCCATCCTGTTCTTCAGCGAGGAAATGAACCAGCGCGCCAAGGAACACCTGCGCATCGAAAGCGAACTGCGCGACGCGCTGGCCAATGGCGAGCTGATGCTGTACTACCAGCCCAAGGTGAGCCTGCGCAGCGGCCGCATCGTCGGCGCCGAGGCGCTGCTGCGCTGGCGCCATCCCGTGCGCGGCCTGGTGTCGCCGGGCGTCTTCATCCCGGTGGCGGAGGAGACGGGACTGATCACGGAGCTGGGCAACTGGGTCGTGGAGGAGGCGTGCCGGCAGATCCAGCAATGGCGCGAGGCCAACGTCATCATGCCGCCGATTGCCGTCAACCTGTCGGCCCGGCAGTTCGACCGCGGCCTGCCGGGGCGGATGGCGCAGGCGCTGGAGCGCTACGGCGTGCACCCCGAGCAGCTGATGCTGGAGATCACGGAAAGCCTGCTGGTGCGCGGCGCCGAGACGGTCGTCGCCATCATGAACGAGCTGGTCGCGATGGGGCTGGCGCTGGCGCTGGACGACTTCGGCACCGGTTATTCGAGCCTGGCATACCTGAAGAAGTTCCCCATCAGCACACTGAAAATCGACCGCGCATTCGTCATCGGCCTGCCGCACGAAGAAAACGATTGCGCCATTGCCCGTGCCATCGTCACGATGGCCCAGCAGTTGCGTCAGGAAATCGTGGCCGAAGGCGTCGAAACGACGGAGCAGATGGACTTCCTGCGCGGCCTCGGCTGCGACCAGCTGCAGGGCTACCTGTTCAGCCAGCCCGTCCCCGCCGCGGATTTCGAGCGCATGCTGCGCGAAGGCAAGCGGCTGTCGTTCTCGGGCCGCTGACCGTCCTCAAATAGTCGAGTCCGTGTCCACCGTGGGGTCACACCCCGACACGGACACGAGCTGAACCATAAATAAGGCTGGCTTCGTGTCGATTTTGGGGTCTGACCCCACAGCTGACACGGGCCCGGCATTACTAAAGTCGAGGCCGTGTCAACTTTTGGTGCCTGGCATCGAGGTAGGACGCGACCTCGGCCATACGAGTGCCGATGGGCTCGTGTCCATGTCGGGGTGTGACCCCAAGGTGGACACGAGCTGAGCGGGGTGGCGGGAGGCGTAAACGGCAAAAGCCGCTCTCGTGAGCGGCTTTTGTTGTCCCCGACGGGAACAGTGCGCCTGGGCGCGTTGGTGACGGCTCGCGCTTAGCGCTTGTCGTCGTTTTTGTGGCTTTGACGACCGGCTTGTGCGTGCTGCTCAGGCGTGCCGCCGCGGGTACCGCCGCCGCTGCCTGCATTGTTGCCGCCGCCGCCACCGCCACCGGAGCCTTGCGAGCCGCTCTGACGGTTGCCGTCATTCTTGTGGCTCATGCTGCCGGCTTTGCGTGCTTCTTCGGAGGTGAACTCGTGCGCATTGCCGGATGCGTGTGCTGCACGGCCGCCTTCGCTGGCGATTTCACGTTGACGTTCAGGATCCATCGAAGCGAAACCACGATTGCTGGTGTCGCCGCTCTGGTTGTTTCCTTTGTTACCGCCCTGATTGTTACCGCCGCCTTGGTTGGATGATGCCATGGTTCTCTCCTTGTATGATTTGAACATTGCACATCCTTTACTCAACCTGCTGGCGGGAAGCCCGATTGCCTCGTCGCCGCTGGTGCAAGTTGTGTAAAGGAGCGCTCATCTTAGGCCCGCCGGCTGGTCATTTTTATAAGAGCTCAGGAGGGTGTTTTGTAGGACAAAAGCCAACCAGAAAGTAACACAGCAGTGGAAATATTTCACAAATTTACGGGCCCTTGAGTCGCGACAATGTCGCGGGAAGTCCGCAGGAAAAACCGGCGTGTACGTCACCAGAAAGATTGGAAAATGCAGCCTTTACCGCTGAGAATAATACCGGGCGCCGATCTGCGCGCCGCCATCGAACACGCGCTGGCCGGGCAGGGCGCCGCCGCCGCGTTCGTGCTGCAAGGGATCGGCAGCCTGTCCGTTGCGCAACTGCGTTTTGCCGGGCAGCCGGCCTGCACCGAACTGCAGGGCGACCTGGAAATCCTCACCCTGGCGGGCACGGTGTCGCCCGACGGCGCGCACCTGCACATGAGCGTTTCGGATGCGGGAGGACGTGTCCACGGCGGCCACGTCGGCCCCGGCTGCATTGTCCGCACGACGGCGGAACTGCTGCTGGCGCTGCTGCCCGGACATGCGTTCGCACGCGAGCATGACCCGGCCACGGGTTATCCCGAGCTGACGATCCGGCCGGCTTAGGGCATCCGTCGCAACGGGTCGAGCAGGCCGCGCAGGTTGTTGTGGTCCAGCTCGTACATCAGTGCCAGCAGCGCGCCCAGCTCGCCGTTGGGGAACGCGCCTGCGCGCGCCATCCAGCCCAGGTAATGGCCGGGCAGGTCGGCCAGCTTGCGTCCCTGGTATTTACCGTAGGGCATTTCACGCGTCAGGAGAAGGGCGAGGGATTCCGGATTCATCGATTCTTGCGGTGGATTCAAATATGTTCTGCCTGATCCGGTCTTTTTCGAAAGAATAAAAGCCCGGATACTGCATGGCCTCGACTTTAACAGGAGTTGCCATGCCCATTGCCCTGCTGGCGCTGACGATCAGCGCCTTCGCCATCGGAACGACCGAATTCGTCATTGTCGGTCTGCTGCCCACTATCGCCGCCGACCTCGGCGTTACCCTGCCGTCGGCCGGGCTGCTCGTCAGCCTGTACGCGCTGGGCGTCGCCGTCGGCGCACCTGTCCTGACCGCCTTGACGGGCAAGGTCCCGCGCAAGATATTGCTGCTGTCGCTGATGGTGCTGTTCACGGCCGGCAATCTGCTGGCCTGGCAGGCGCCCGGCTACGCATCGCTGGTCGCCGCCCGCATCCTGACGGGGCTGGCGCACGGCGTGTTCTTCTCGATCGGCTCGACGATCGCCACGTCGCTCGTGCCGAAAGAGAAGGCGGCCAGCGCGATCGCCATCATGTTCACGGGCCTGACGGTGGCGTTGGTGACGGGCGTCCCGCTGGGGACGTTCATCGGCCAGCACTTCGGCTGGCGCGAAACGTTCCTGGCCGTGTCCGCACTGGGCGTGATCGCCTTTATCGGCAGCCTGCTGTTCGTGCCGAAAACCATCCGCCACACGCCGCCGGCGTCGCTGCTGCAACAGGTGCAGGTGCTGGGCCAGCCGCGGCTGCTGCTGGTGTACGCCATGACGGCCGTCGGCTACGGCGGCTCGTTCATCGCCTTTACTTACCTGGCACCGATCCTGCAGCGCGTGGCGGGTTTCGGCGCAAACGCCGTTGGTCTGGTTATGCTGGTGTACGGCGTGTCCGTTGCGTTCGGCAATATCTGGGGCGGCAAGCTGGCCGATCGGCGCGGCCCCATCAGTGCGCTGAAGATCATCTTCCTGGGCCTGGCCGCCGTGCTGTTGCTGTTGACGTTCACGGCCGCGAACAAATGGCTGGTCGTGCTGACGGTGCTGGTGTGGGGCGCGGTGGCGTTCGGTAACGTGGCGGGACTGCAGGTCTACGTCGTGCAGCAGGCGGAACACTTCACGCCGCGCGCTGTGGACGTCGCATCCGGCCTGAACATTGCCGCATTCAATCTCGGCATCGCCGGCGGCGCCTGGGGCGGCGGCCATATCGTCGAGAAGCTGGGCCTCGTGCACACGGGCTGGATCGGCGCGCTGGTGGTGCTGGGCGCCTTCGGACTGACGGCGCTGTCCGGCCGGCTGGACCGGCTCAACCCCCGCCCCGTCGCAACGCGGACAGGGCGGACCGTCGCAGCGCACTAAATCACTTCGAAACGGGCTCGGCCGGCAAGGTCGGGCCTTTTTTCAGTTCCTTCATGAATTGCTGGAAATGCGGACGGAACGACGCGAACAGCGGATGGTCCTTCTGCTCCAGCATGACCTCGCTGAACAGTTTCAGGCCGACGGCAAACGACGTGGCCGAATGCTCGTCGAAGTCGCCCCGGCTGCGCATGCGGCGGACGATGGCGATGATGTCGTCATGGTTGCCCACGTCGAACTGCAGCGGCTCGTGGGTGGAGCGGGCGCCTTCGGCGTCCGTCAGGTGTTCCAGCGTGACACGGTATCGATGTTGTTTCATGGTGGCCTCCTTTCAACCCACCAGTATAGCGCCGCCGCGGCCGGGCCAGCGCATGCTTGCCCGTCTAGTCCGCCGGCACCAGCATCGCATGCTGGGTGGCCGTGTGAAAGTCGCGCCAGACGCGGTTGATGTCGCTGTCGCCATGCGCCGCCTGCAGGCCGCAGTACGGATAGATCGCATCGACGGCCTGGCGGCAGCTTTCCACCATGGCCAGCGCGACCGCCTGCAGCGCCGCGGCATCGACATCGGCGCCGGCTACGGCGGCAGCCCAGGCGGCGTCCAGCAGCAAATAAAATTCGCGCTGCGAGATGTCGATGGCTTGCGTCACATCGGCCAGCTTCGTTGCCACGGCCGGCAACTCGATCATCGTCAATCCCGTGGCGGGATGCCGCCGCCCGGCCAGCAGCGGCCGCGCCAGCGCCAGGAAATGCTGCGCCATGCCCAGCAGGTTGGCGCCCAGCGTGACGAACGCCAGCGGCATGAACGGGAAACGATACAACGGTCCGGGCGCCGTTGCCGCCTTCGGCGCGATGGTGAAGCCGTGATCGGCCGGCACCCACGCGTCGTCGATGCGATAGCTGTGCGACGCGGAAGCGCGCAGGCCGATGCTGCGCCACGTGGCCTCCACCGTCACATGGCACGCCGGGACGATGAAGGCGCGGATGCGCGGCCGTCCCGCGTCGTCAAGCAGGACTTGTCCCCGCTCGCGCAGCACGGCATTCAACGTGAAATGCGTCGCCATCGGCGCGCCGCTGGCGTAGTCCCAGCGGCCGTCGATGCGGAAGCCATCGCCGTCGCGGTCCGCAAAACCGGTCGGGCCGCCGCTGCCGGCCACGCAGACGTTGGGCGTGGCCATGATTTCGCGCGCCCGTTCCGGCGCCAGGAAGCCGGCAAACCAGCCCGCACCGGCGCACAAGGTAACGACCCAGCCGACGCTGCCGTCCTGGGCGGCGATGGCCTGTTCCAGCCGCACGACGTCCGGCAACGGCAACTCCGCGCCGCCGCAGGCGCGCGGCGCCAGCATGCGCAGCCAGTCGCGCTCGTGGATGTGCGCCTGCTGCGCCGCCGTCAGCCAGCCTTCGGTGTCCGCCGCGCGGCAGTCCGCCACGGCGATCATCGGGCCTTCCAGTAGATTTCGTCCAGGCTGCCCTTGCCGAAGTACTTTTCGTACTCCTGTGCGGCCGACGAATCCATCATGCCGGCGATGTAGTCGATCACCAGCCGCTCGCGCGAGTCGGTCAGGCAGCGCAGTTCCGGCGGCAGCAGCACGTTGTCCTTGTTGTACGCCTTGTCCGTCAGGACCTCGAACAGCCCGCGGATGATCTTCTCGCCGCGTTTCTCGTACAGCTGGACGTCCTTCTTGCGCAGGATCGCCTTCCACAGCAGGCTTTTCAGGCCGGTGGCCAGCGCGCCCATCGAGCGGTAGCCCAGCTCAGGTCCGTGCTCGCCGTCCACGACGCCGATGTCGCGGCACAGTTCATGCACGATCTGCGACGTCATCTCCTTGCGCAGCACGATCGAGTATTCCTCCGAGCTGGCCTGCGCCTCGGACTTCAGTGCCTCCTCGTGGGCACCGTGGGCGATGCGCGAAAAGGGTTCGAATGCGTCGGCGAACTTCTGGCTGATCTTGAACTCGTGCAGGATCTCGCCCCACGTGATGATGCCGAAGCTGAGCGCATCCTCCAGGTCGTGCGCCGCGTACGCGATCTCGTCGGACAGGTCCATGATCTGCGCATCGATGCTCTTGCGGATGTCCAGGCCATGGCGCGCCAGTTCGGTGGAGAGAAACGCGTGATCCTCGTCGTACAGGAATTTACGGTCGTTTTCGGCGCGCGTATAAAAATACTTGGTGATGCCGGCAAGCGAGCGCACCGTCAGGTTCAGCCCTGCGTAGGCGTGGTGCTTCTTTTCCAGCGTGCGCAGGATGCGAAATGCCTGCGCATTGCCTTCGAAGCCGCCGCAGTCGTTCCCCAGCTGGTTCAGGATCTTCTCGCCGTAATGGCCGAACGGCGGGTTGCCCAGGTCGTGCGCCAGCGAGCACGTTTCGGCGACCACGCTGCGTTCCAGCCCCATGTCCGCGGCGATCGAGCGGGCGATCTGCGCCACCTCCAGGCTGTGCGTCAGGCGGTTGCGGTTGAAATTGTTGGCATCCACGCCCAGCAGCTGCATCTTGCCCTGCAGCCGGCGGAACGACGCCGAGTACAACACCCGCGCGTAGTCGCGCATGCATTCCTCGCGACCGCCGGCGCGGCCATCCTTCTGCGCATGGACGCGGTATTCCAGCGGCAGGATACGCCGCTCCTGTTCGCGGGCATAGGCATTCGTGGCTTCGTCGTACATGGCGGCTTCCTTTTCGTGGACACCGCGATTCTAGACGACGCGAGTGGGCGTGTACATCGACAGTGTATATTGCTGCCCATCGAATTCTGGATGGATGCAATGTCTCCCGCTTTACTCTTTTTCGTCATCTTCGGCTACTTCGGATTGCTGCTGGCCGTGGCTTGGTACACGTCGCGCAATGCCGACAACGACAGCTTCTTCATCGGTAACAAGCGCTCGCGCTGGGGCATGGTGGCCTTCGGCATGGTGGGCACCACGCTGTCGGGCGTGACGTTCATCAGCGTACCGGGCGCCGTGGGGCGCGACGGCTTCGGCTACCTGCAGATCACGCTGGGCTATGTGCTGGGTTACCTGCTGGTGGCGTTCGTCCTGCTGCCGTTGTACTACCGCCTGCGCCTGACCTCGATCTATCACTACCTCGACATCCGCCTGGGCAGGCGCGCCTACCAGAGCGGCGCGGCGTTCTTCATCGTCTCGCGCACGCTGGGCGCCACGGCGCGCCTCTACCTCGTCGTCAACATCCTGCAGGCGACGATCCTCGAGCGCCTCGGCGTGCCGTTCTGGGCGACGAATCTCGTGATCCTGACGATGATCCTGCTGTACACGTACGAAGGCGGCGTGCGTACGATCGTCTGGACCGACATGCTGCAGACGACCGGCATGCTGCTGGCGCTGGTGACGTGCACGTGGTTCATGCTGCATGAACTGAACGTCGGGGTGCTGGACAGCCTGGCGCGCATGGACGAGGCAGGGCTGGCGCACATCTCCGACTGGAACTTCGACAGCCCCGGCTACTTCTGGAAACAGGTCGTGGCGGGCACGTTCATCACCATCGCCATGACGGGCATGGACCAGGAGATGATGCAGAAGAATATCTCCGTGCGCACCTTGGCGGACGCGCAGAAGAACATGCTGCTGCTGACGTTTATCCTCGTTCTGGTGCTGGCGCTGTTCCTGTTCCTGGGCGGCCTGCTGCACCTGTACGCGCCGCCGGCCGGCGTTACGGCCACCGGTGACAAGCTGTTCCCGGCCGTCGTCATGGAGCACCTGCCCGCGGCGATCCAGCTGATCTTCTTCATTGGCCTCGTCAGCGCGCTGTTCCCCAGCGCCGATGGCGCGATCACGGCGCTGACATCGTCGTTCTGCATCGACCTGCTGGGCATCCAGCGACGCACCGACTTGCCGGAGGCTAGCCGCGTACGCTGGCGCCACCGCGTGCACCTGGGCTTCTGCGCGCTGTTCCTCGTGCTGGTCATGGTGTTCAAATGGATCGACAGCGCCAGCATGATCGGCGTGATCCTGAAGCTGGCCGGCTACACGTACGGGCCGCTGCTTGGCCTGTTCGGCTTCGGCCTGTTGACGCGGCGCGAGGTGCGCGAGCGCTGGGTTCCCGCCGTCGTGCTGGCCGGCCCCGCGCTGTGCGCACTGCTCGAATGGCAGCAGGGCGCGCTGTTCGGCAGCTACCGCCTGGGCCTCGAGCTGTTGCTGATCAACGGGCTCCTTGTCATGGCGGGGCTGTGGCTGATCTCGATGCCGCCGGCGCGCGACCCGGCTGTCGCCGTGGCGCCATAGGCAATTTCACAATCGCCTGTTAAAGTCGAACACAAACCAACATTTGCAGGAGTTCCGATGTCCCGATCCGTAACATCCTATCTGCGCGGCGGCCTTGGCCGCATCTGGCGCTTCATCGACGTCAGCCGCCGCGCGGTGCTGAACCTGATCTTCCTCGTCATTGTCGT
>Ga0265798_10011417_pt1 | contig 10820 bp, 12 predicted proteins | sample P3T30metagenome_FD_192430 | JGI IMG/M metagenome (GOLD analysis project Ga0265798, IMG submission 192430) | Plant litter microbial communities from East Loma Ridge, Irvine, California - P3 T30 | ecosystem: Environmental > Terrestrial > Plant litter > Unclassified | place: USA: California... | reverse complement strand
CTTACTCTTCCCTTTCTTTCTCCGGCTGTAATTTGAAAACGAGAACCCTCTCAATTGAGAATGCGAATTTGTCTGAACGGAGCGTGGAGCCCCTGAACGGCTTTGCTTTTTTGGTCAATCTACTTGAATCATTCCTTTTCTCTTTCCCTTGGATGGAGGAACGGTTATTTTCATCTCTTCCATTTTTCTACACAACTTTTGCCTTCGACTTTCTGGATATTATCTATCTACTTGCTATCTTGCTATCCTGTTATCCTTCTTTTCACAAGCGATGCGCGTCGAGCCAACCAAAAACGAAGGAACGAGAACCCTGATCCGATGAGACCCAGCCAATGAACGATGATGATGATGATGATGATGATGAAGAAGAAGAAGAACGAGACCCAGATCAAACGAACCCAGGTTTAAAGAAGCTTGCGGACACGACGAACAAGGATTTCCTACACATGAATTGCTTTCTGCATCTCCCTTGTTCTTGTTGCAGGGCATTGAGTTTATCTTGCTTTTTCAACTTGCTTTTGCAGTGTAGATACTTTCTGTGGCAGGAAAGGCTTTCTATATATTTTTTAATTAAGCGAGAGAAATCTAACTTTCTTTTCCCCCTTCTACTAACTACCTCTGATGACCTTCTTCCTCCTTCATCAATCGCCCCGTTCACGAAAGGCAAAAATCCAACAAGACGCACAGCGATGCAACAACATGACTCTATTCTCATCGACGATCAAGGCGTCAAAAACAGACACCCGCACGCGTCATCGCAGTAAAGTCGAGTCGAGTCGAGTCGAGTCGAGTCGAGTCGAGTCGAGTCGAGTCAACAACAAACAAAGTCTTGGTATTTTCTTTTTTTTTTTGCGAGCAAAAGAGCAGTCCGCGGGTATATCTCCGGCTTTTTGAACAATGATATAGGTAGCAAGGAAGCGTAACAAGAATGTAGGGACTGCGCTAGAAATGGAGTCCCCGCTCCGGCTCACTTGGGCACTCCTCCCTTTTCAAGCAAAACGAATTAAAAGAAAAAGAGGGAGACTGCTTTTTGTTTTTCCTTTCCTGCTGTCCAAGAACTGGAAGAGGAAAAACGCCTTCGCTAATGATGACAACCCTTTCTCCCCGAGACAAAAAAAAACCGATCGAGTTCGTAATAAGAGGGAGTTGGGGCCGGTGGTCGGTACTTGATTTGGTTTTTACTTCGGATTGTATTTGTCTTTCCAGATCCTAGAATAGAGCAACTCGTCAGCAATTTTGCGTATACGACATCTTCCCTGTTTGGGGGAAAAAAAGAGACTCGCTCTATCGAGAGAGGAGGCAAGGCAAGCAGGAACGGCAAATATCGAACAGAACTCACCAAGAATTCCCGACAATCTTCGACCCCTTCTGCTCGGCGAGGCGAAGGTACTGCGCGGCTTTGAACTAATCGCAGTGGCCAGTCAGTCAATTAATTCATCAGTCAGGTCAGAGTCAGAGTCAGCAACACATGCTACAACCACGCTGTGACTTCCCCCAATCTCGAACGCGGAGAGTTCCCATTGGTGAAAGGGGAACAAGGCAAGGCGGAGTTGCTGCCACTACCTACGCATGCACGCATGGCACGGCACGGCTGGAGTCGAAGCCAAGCGAAGCGCATAGCGGCCCAACTTGTAGAGCGGGTGCTCTATACTTTAGTAGTGCAGAACAACTCGCTCCTCGCTCTCGCCGTGCCGTGCCAATATCGAAACAGAAGATATTTGCCGGTTCCGTGATTCGTGAAGCCTTGATAGTGAGATATCGCCGCCCAAAGCCCAACGAAAGCGTCATTTGAGAAGATGAAATAGAAAAAAAAACATACCTTGTCCTTCGGCCCACCAAACCCTTCCAGATAACACCACGCCGCCTCGTCCAGCGCGTCAGTATCGCCCAAATTGGCCGCAGTCTCGTAGTACTGCCGCGCAGCGACGGGGTCCTTCTTGACCCCCCACGCATACCTGAAACAATTCGCCAGCTCGAAGATGGCCAGCACGAGCTCGCCCTTCGCAGCGCCGCCCTTCGTCATCCCCGACGCCAGAGCGGCCTGCTCGACGGCGGCCGAGTTGGAAGCTGCGAGCGAGAGGTATGTGATTGCTTTGTCGGGTTCGGGCGGGATTCCCCAGCCGTGGCGGAGCGCGAGGCCGTAGAGGACTTGGCTGAGGGCGTTGTTGGCGCCTTTGGGGTCGGCGAGGGTGCCGAACATGGTTGTCGAGGCGGCCAGGTCGCCGGCTTCGTGCAGGCGGATTGCTTCTTGGATGTTGACGTCGCCTTCTTGGTCGGAGATGCTGCGGCTGCGATCGCGCGCCGCGGACGAGGAGGGCGGCGCGTTGAGGTTTACCGTCTCGCGCGTGCGGCCCCCGGTGCGCTCTTCAACACCCCCTCCCTCCCGTAATGAAGGGGAGGAGGCGAGGATTGTGGCTCGTTTCTCCCATTGTGCTTCGCGCTGGGCGTTTGCGTATTTGTTGCCCTCGTCTGTGGTGCCGTCGATGCTGATCGAGGGGACGGCTACCGAGTCTGGCGGCGCGGGCAGGTTTTCTGGTAGGTGCGAGCTGGTGTTCTCGTTGGTTTTGGAGCGCGATCGGCCGCCCATGTGTAATCGATCGGACAGTTTCCTCTCATTTTTAGGTCGTACGGGCAGCGACTGTAGTTTCTTGGTATCGTCTGATTCGAGGGATGTTCGCGCTTTGCTTGGGCTGGGGCTCTTAGGTATGACAGCGCTCGACGCTCTGCTGAAGAGTGTCCGCCTGCGCTCTTTCTTCGGCTGCTTGTCTAGTGGTTCATCATCGCCGTCGAAATGTGGTGGTTGGATGACTTCTTCGGACTCGGTTGTGGTGCGAATGATCTTGAACTCTGGCACGGCCAGGACGGCGGGTTTGTTTTGCTGGGCATCTTTTGCGATGCTGTCTTTCTTCTTGAGTAGATCCTTGAGGCCGTTCATGATGCGTAGGTGCGCAGCGTTGGACTAGCAATTGGTCTGTGTTGCGCCGTCATGCGTGGAGAGGAGGGGGATTGGTGGAGGGATCGAGGGGTCGTGGAGAGGATATGTTGGCGACTGGGTCAAAGATACTGGGTTGAGTGAAGTGTAGCTGAATGGTATGAGAGTAAAGATATACAGTAGACAAGCTTGCCGTCCACCTGAAACTATGTAGATACGCAAATAGCAACTCCAGGGCAGTGTTTCGAGCTGCGCCGAGGCAGCGCATCCTTCCAACCAACCTCAGCCTCGTGTCGTAAGTGCGGCGATCATGGCTCCACTTGCCGCAGCTCTCCACGTGTGTGAAGACAGGGCTATTGTTCTATCGGTTTATCTTTTGATCGTATCTTATCATGCAACCATAATACATGTATATCAGACGAGAAGCTAGGCGGACATCATTGGAAATCACTCTCATTGAATTGAACTTTTTTCTTGTATACACATACATAGTGTTTCTTCTACTTCTTCTTTCGTTCTTCTTCTGTCTTCATCATCGTATGGAATGCACCGAGAAGAATGCACCGACGTCCAACATCGGCTAGGGACTGTCTGTCTATCTCATGAAAAGGACACAAAGTCCTGGTTCTGTGCGATCTCAAGACCCCCGCCCATGACCATGTCCTCGTCAAGGTCATCGGAGTCGACGTCTTTTTGATCAGTATCCTCCTCGTCGTCCTCTTCGATCTCAGAGTCGTCTTCAGCACGAGCTTTTTGACGCTCAACATGCGCATGGCGCGTGTGCGGCAGTTTGCATTTCTGGTTAGTGCACTCGCCTTTCTCGGCGTAGTCGGGACACTCGATCACATGACGCTTGTCGCACTTGGCACCCGCTTCGCAATAGCCAAGCAAGGCGAACGGACGACAAATGAGAGGGCCGGGGGAGGGGGAGACATGGGCATAGCGGCATGCATCATTCGTGCAGTTGCCGTTGAGGAAATGGGTGCAAGCCGGCACACGATTGTACGTCGGCTTGTGGGAGAGGTCGCAGAGGTCTCCGTTAGCGCAGCTTCCGGTTCGGAAGAACGTCTTACACATGGAAACCTTTTCCGGGTTGTGATCAAAGCGGCACTTGGCGCCAAAGGGACAGATGCCTGGAAGTATGTTAGAGGTGTTCAAGGGTGCTTACCAGCAGATGACCATGTTCGAGTCCATCCGATTGAAAGGCGTGAGATTCGATAAAATACCGTTCTTGATAAAGTGCTCGCATTGCGCGGCGGGCTTGGGTGTCGGCCTGTGATTTTGTCAGCGATTGTCGACAGCGTCCGTGTCAAGTCCGGCATACTTCGCGGCCACGTTGATGGTAGCGCTGCGGAGGAGGTTCCCGTTCTTCGTGCGAAAGAACTCGACACCCGCTACCACTGCCTTCTTGGGCGTACGTGGTGATGTTGCGGAGGGTTCTGTAGACTTCAGCATTTTTCCCGGTCCACCGCATCCGTGCGCAGTCCAAGGCTCACCAGTCACTCTGACGAGCTTGCTCCCATCTTCTTTCATAGTGAAGCGCACACCCTCGATTACTAGTTCCCTGTTGACGCCTGGTGTGTTGAAGTGACGCGCCAACTTGCTCTTTTCTTGTCTATTCTGCCAATCCTGTTGTTGATGTTGTAGTATACCGTTGGTGGCTGTAGGTGTAGGCGGCGCTGAGACCGTTGTCGCGTTCACGAGGGTGCGATTCTGGAAAGCTGGGCCGTAGCCGCCTCGTCCTCGTCCTCGGCCTCGAGTCGACGGGAAAGGAGCCCATCGATGGTTGTTGGTTTGCAGATTGCCGCGATATGGCTGTCCAGTGGTGTTGTAGGTGTGTTGAGGTTGCGCAAGGCTTGCGACGGGTTCGGGTTGCTGCTGCTTGTGGCGATTGATCGCGCCGGCGAGGGCGGCGATTTTGGCCTGCAGTGCGGCGTCGTCTGCCATGCTAGAGAGTACTAAGGGTCAATATCACGGCTATGAGTATCACTTGATCGGTAACTTGAGTGGCTTGTTGTTGTTGGTCCTTCGCGGTTGTTGTCGTGGATGGATGGATGGCGGAACAAAGAAGCTCGATTGATCTGTTAAGCGCGCGCCAGTCATGAACGCACGGGCCATGTCAGCACGTGGCTGGCAAAGTAGGTGACTGACATTACCTGGGCAGTTGGGTATTCACATGCAATGATGATGGCGTTAGTCTTGGAAAGTTAGTAGCATGTGATGAGTTGCGGTCGATATAGCAGCCTTACTGGCACGTCAAATCGATAACGAGTGTTAGCAATATTTGCTTATCAATATCAATGATCGATTATACATAGTTGGAGTGAGAGCCATCAAGACATAAGCGAAAGGTATTACAACGAATACGGATGCTAGATAACGATACCCCAACTATCCGATGTTACTAATTCATAGCCTGTGAAAGAGAGTCTCTAGTCCCGTGAAACCTGTTTCCCGACCCAGCCAACTCCATCGTGAAATCCACAGCCAGATAAATAATGCCCACAACCGTTGACCGTTCGCTGAAGCGCCGAGCAAAAACAACGAAGAAGAAAAACCCCTCTAGAGAGCTGAGCACGATGAAGTCGTAGCTCCTCATGCTCTCGAATGGACCCGCGGCAACCCGTTATTCGATGCAAATAATATCCGTCCATTCTTCGCGCCTTGATTCCCTGTTTATCCAAACAAAAAGTTTGAGCATTGCGGATCTCTGTCCGCTGCTCTGTAACGCAATAAACTCAACCACTCGATCAATCCGACTAGCCGATCAAATAGCCCAACTACCTCTCCTGACGCCAGTGCCAAAGTTGCCAAAGACACCATCCGTCCTGATCATATTCTTCTCCTGGCGCGCCCACTCGCGCACGTACACCTTCAGCGCTTGCCAGCGCATGCAGTTAGCCTCGCTGACCTCGCCACCACCGCCCTCGAAATCGGGGCCCAAGCGGATGTAACCGCGAGGTTGCTGTTTGGCCTTTTTGTCGTCCTGACGGAGAGTGGCGATATCGAAGCGAGAGATCTTGGCCAGTTCTTCGTCGAAGGGGCGGGCGAGAGTGGGGTAGCCAAGAGAGAGATAGTTGTAGACCTGGGTGATGAAGGAGTCGGGGTAGTCGTTGTTCATCGTTTCGTCAAGGTCCCGCTCGGATACGAGGACGGCGTCAATTGTGCCCAGGTCCCTGTTGCTGGGGCCTCCTTTGCCCCTCGGCGCTGGAGGGGTCTGGATGATGGGTTGCTCGGGGTCAATGATCCTTGCGACTGCGGGCGACTGGAACTGTTGGTCGAAGGGGTTGCTTTCTGGTTCGTCGCGGGGAGTCATCAAGCCTGTGATTGCTCCAGGAGGCGGCGATAGAGCCCCAGGGTGCCTCTCGCCGTCTTGAGCACAGAAGCCACCCCAGAGACCCTTTCTAGAGTTCTGACTGGGACTGCCCTGTGTAGCTTGCGGCGTCTTGATGCTAGTAAAGTGTGGCTTCGGTTCCTTGTGGTTCGTCCACAGGCCTGGCTCGGCATCATCGTCGTCCCTTCTCTGGGAGTCGGCATGTTCGGTCAGATAGCACATCTGGTTACGTAGCGCAGTCGAGCCCTGAGTAACGTCGAATCGTGCAGGCGAAGGAGACCTGCAGCGAGGGAACGTCAAGTCGTCTCCCAGCATCGGCGGCCGAGCACGATTTTGCATGTCCCTAAAGTCTCTGTCCACAGGAGCAACACCCGCCGGGAGTCCAGGATTCCACCATGGCCCTTGACTGGCCTGCTTCGTGTGTTGCTTCGCAGTAGTCTTGTTGGCTTGACGCTCTTGTTCCATGCGTTCAGCGTGCCTCTGCATCTCCAGTTGTTCCCATGAAATCTTGGTGCTGTCCCGTCGCGCCTTTCTTGTGTATTCTTCATCTTCATGACCTTCCCATGTCGAAGGTCTATCCTCCACACTGTGCTCGCTCTCCGTCTCTTCCTCGTCGACATAATGTGTGACTGGTTCGTGGAAATCAGAATTAGGGAAAGCAGCAAGAGCCTGTTCGCGCATTCTTTCCTCGGCCCTCTTCGCTTCGATTTTGAGGAGATAGTTTTCGAAGTTTTCGTCCACGCTCTCTCTTCTGCGAGTCGCATCCTTGAACCCGTGGTAAGGGTAAGGGTAGGAAGAATCTGAAGCAGTAATCGGTGAGCCTTGAGCCGGACTAGAAGATAGGGAAGAGGTTTGTGAGGCGGGCTCACTCTCTGAACTCTCGATCGTATCCAGCTCCGGGCAGCGGAAGGAGTGGGAACGCTCCGTGAATCTTCCTTTGGGGTGGGCTGCACCGTCCATTGGCGAGAGTGGCCTCAGACGTAGCCCGTGGTCCACTTTCGAGGCATCCAGGTCGTCATTGTTGCCCATCTCCGTGTCGCTGTCAGAGGATTCCATTCCTGGTGTCGCATGGCCGGTAATGTGCTTTCGGTGCTCCTTGGCGGCAAGCTTGTAACCAAGTTCTGTCTTGTTCGCAAGGGTGAGAGAGGGATGGTGATCATTTGCCCTACGTGAGCGCTTTGCGGTGTCAATCAGAATAGGAGTGAACTTTCGCACAGCCGGCTTCGATGCCTCGGTGGGATCTGGTTGTTCCGGTGCAACGTCTACGCCTGATTTGGGCGAGCTGTTTCCTTGTGTGTCGAATGTCCGCAGGTCAAACTTGATGTGCGGTGCTCCTTGTTGCCGTCTGCCTTTACTACTGCTTTGCGTTGTTTCGATCGGCTGTGGAGTGAATCGACTCTTCGGCTTTGGCTTGTCCGCCGCATCCGTTGAGTTCCCACGAGACGATCTCGACGACGTCTCCACAGGCTCGGGCGCAAATCGACGAGGTGCTGACTTGTCATCTTGTTGCGATTTCCTGTCCTTGGAGGATTTGCTCGTTGTCTCTACTGGTTGTGGAGCGAACCTCCTGGGTTGCGGTTGTGACAAATCTCCAGTCTCCGGCTCCCTCCTCTTCCTCGAACTCGTGGATGTGGTTTCGACGGGTTGTGGGAAGAATCGTCTAGGTCTGGGCGCATTCAAGTCCCCTGTCTCGGGCTCGGTTCTGCTGGTCTTGGAGCTCTTGGTCGAGGTCTCCACAGGTACTGGCGCAAACCTCCTAACCGCAGGCTTCTCTTCCTGTGCAGTATGTCTGTCCTTTGAGGACTTTGTGCTTGTCTCGACAGGCTGCGGGGCAAATCGGCGGGGAGGAGGTGACGACATGTCGGCGATTGGTAGTTCAAGGGCAAAGAGCCCGGTGTGAGATGTTGGAGCGAGCGTTCATGCGAGGCTCTATTGAGGTCGAATTGCCAATCAGCCTCGAGGCGGCGGGTGTTTGTCGAGTGGTTGTTTGGGAAGCGTCGGTGAAGGTTGGGTGCGACTCTGGCGGGAATGAATAGGTTACAGGACAGAGAGGCGAGCGATTGACTGGCGTTAACAAGGAAGCGCAGTGTTTGAGTGGAGATTTGACGTGGTTGTGAGGTAATTTGTGAGGTATGAATGACAAGTAACGAGAAAGTGTGTGTCGAGGCGGGAAGGGCCAGAAAGTGGTGGAATGGCAACGCGGCTAGGTCAAGCCAAGGCGCGCGAGGGCGAAGCTGCAGCTGGCCAGACAAAGATGGACGGCACTGGCAGGATGCACGTGCTTGGTGTGCGTGTGCTGTTCTGTGTAGCGTCGGGGTGAGACTAGTATTGAAATAGGTACAGTGCACGGGCGGCCAGTGAGGGGAGAGGAGGGGAGAGTCGAGGTGATAAGTGAGGTTGTTGTCGTTGTTATTGTAGTAAGCAGAGTTGGAGAGTGAGTGAGAGGCAGGACAGGACAGGACAACGAGGAGGAGTAGGATGAGAGCGGGACAGAGGGACAGAGAGTATGAATAATAATATCGTCCACTTCCATCCGGTGCCGCACGCAGATCAATACCAGAGTCAGCAGTTGGGTAATAATGTAGTGGGGACCTCAGTAGTGAAATGCCCCCCAGTCTGTTCTTGGTCTTGGTCTCCAGGGCGGCAGCAAGACAGGACAGGAAAGGTCATGGACACGAAGACACGCGAACAAAGACATCGACTCGACTCCGACTCAGGCCGTCCAGCCGTCTGCCCACATCACCACCACCACCAAATACTCCAGTCTCTCCGGCTCCACAAGGCGTGTCGTGTCACAGTACCTCATAGGTACACAGCATGCTCGTCGATCTTATGTTGGACCAAGCATTATCCATTATGCATGTTCAACAACAGCACATCAACACCCATTTCCCATACCATCAATCAAACATCCACCTCCCCGCCCACCGCCTACAATTCCTCTCTATACCAAGCATCACTAGCCGCTGTCTGTCTCAGTCCAGATCTCGATCACGCTCCACTCTTGCTAGTCGCCTTCTACGGGCCGAGAGGAACGCCATCGCTGGCTTGAGCTCGAGTCTTCTTCAAGAAAACGTGTTGGTAGCACGACTACGAGAACTTCCGATAGCTTGCATGAACCACGAATACATGTAACCATGTACCGGTTCAACTCAATCTTGTTGTAGCTATGCGAAACGCTATCTCCAACCTCTCCAGTCGTGGGCACACCAACACAAATCCCCCCAAGAAAAAGTCCAATGCGTCCTCCGCCTCGACCGCGCGCCCCAAACATGAATCAACCCGCCCCAAAGACTCCACAATTCCCCCATACTCAGCAAGATAAGACTTCTCATCGCCCGGACTCATCCCAGTCTTCACCGTCTTTTGCATCTCACTAACACCACGACCCGGCTCGTCTACCGAGTCCGGCCAACGAAATCCCTTCTGACCGCAACAGACTCGCGTCTCACGTCCCCAGATTGACAAAACTAGCATTTGTTCTATTGCATGTGCTAGCATATGCTGGCGTCTGCGCGGAAAGTCATTTCCCGCCTTGCTCTGAGAGTTTCGGCTTGTTACCATCCGTTCAATCCGTCTGTGGCTTGCTGACTGCACTTTGAGACTTCGAGTCGACGATCCCGGATTGTTGCTTGCCTTGTTCGCAGTGCTGCTGTACAGTGCATGTGTGTACATCACTCACCTGCAATACGTTCCGATGAGATGTAGGTAACGAATGCAGCCAACATACGAATCATGGATCATCAGACCGTCTTCGCGAAGGGCATACAACGATCACACCGCTCAAGACTCTACTCTGCCGTGTCTATCTTCTCTCAATAACCCGGTCTTCTCGGTATACCATACATGCATGCACTCCACTGTCTCGGACCGGAACGCACACGTTTCGCAACGGTAGGTACATCTATACCTTCGGAACACCCGCCTGGTATGGTGTGGGATGCAGTGTACAAGCACAAGCCACCAAAGTGAGTAAATGCGGTGTCCAATGGGATCTTACGTGCCGAACTTCAGCTGCCGGAATATGTCGGGGGTATTGCTGCACTACTGTGGTTGATGGACTTTGTGTGATGTGGCTTTTTGAATCGGATCGCATTGTGTTGGTCGACTTCATTGCCTGGACTATCCGATCTTATGGTCTACTAGGACTAGGCTTGTGTTCATTGTTGCCTAGATGCAGATGAATGCGATTCGACGCCCGAGTCAATGAAGCTGTGCCGATACAACTGTGATGGTATTTCATTCATATCTGTTTCCTCGGTCTCGCGCTAATGATTCTGCAGCAAGTAACACCGAGGTCGGTAAAAATGATACGATTTTATGCACAAACATCAAAATGCTGTGCTCTGACGATCCACATCCATCCGGACCTGTAGGCTTAAAAGAAGACCGCAACCTTCGTTTTGTTCGATGGATTCATTGAAATGAAGATGGCATCCAGTCATATCCAACGCAGGCGACTTCCGCGACTCGGCGCTACAGAAGTGTTCTTGCCACTTGACCGTTTGTTCACCTCGACAACGTACCTTCTGAACATGATCGCTCAGAATGCCG